>Ga0265338_10003903_pt1 | contig 20590 bp, 13 predicted proteins | sample 42126metaG_FD_193579 | JGI IMG/M metagenome (GOLD analysis project Ga0265338, IMG submission 193579) | Rhizosphere microbial communities from Carex aquatilis grown in University of Washington, Seatle, WA, United States - 4-21-26 metaG | ecosystem: Host-associated > Plants > Roots > Rhizosphere...
ACTTGAGCAATGGCTGTTGCCGCTCTGGAAAATTCGCCGCCCACAGCCGCCGTTCAGTGGATGCGTGCACAAGCGCTGTATGGGTTGGGCAATATGCCGGCGTCCCAGCAAACGCTGCTCGAGATGCTAGGCAACCCGCTCGCCGATCAGATGTGGGTGGTCGTCGCTTTGCTCAAGATTGAACGGCAGGGGGCGGGCCCGCGCGATGGCCGGCTGATGAACGTGCTCAAGAAAATCGGTCCCGCCGAAGCCGCGCGCTTCGCGGATTTGGCCGATACCCTCTCGTGGACCCGCATCGGCGACGCAGATGCCGAATTGGGCGACGTGCAGGGCGATGATGACGATTGATTTTCTGCCCGGGCAGAGGGCAAAAAAAAGCCCCCGGCTCACGCCGAGGGCCACTTAACATTCGACTCACTGGGCCGCAAAAAAAGAAGATGGAACCTTTTAGTTAACGTCTTTGTAATCCGCGTCGATGACGTCTTCACCTTCGCCCGACTTACCTTCCGCGCCGCCGGCACCGGAAGCACCGCCTGCGCCGCCAGAACCGCCGCTGCCGCCGCCTTCACCGCCGCCGCTCGCTTTCGTTTTTTCGTAAAGCTTGCCGCTCACTGTGTGGCTGGCCGCAGTCAAGGCATCCAAAGACGCCTTGAGTTCTTCGGCTTTGGCCGCTTGGTTGGCCAGGACCTTCTTCGCGTCGTCGATCGCTGTCTGCAACGGCTTCACGTCATCAGCGCCAACTTTGTCCTTGTTGTCCTTAATCAACTTCTCGGACTGGTAAACCATGTTGTCCAAGTTGTTGCGGTGACCGATCGCTTCGCGGCGGGCTTTGTCTTCGTCCGCGTGTAGCTCGGCGTCTTTCACCATGCGCTTGATATCGTCTTCGTTCAAACCGCTCTTCGCCGTGATCTTGATTTGCTGCTCTTTACCGGAGCCCAAATCCTTCGCAGTCACATGCAAAATACCGTTGGCGTCGATGTCGAAGGTCACTTCCACCTGCGGCATTCCGCGCGGAGCGGGAGGCAGACCCACGAGCTCGAAGCGTCCGAGCGACTTGTTGTCGCTGGCCATTTCGCGCTCACCTTGCAACACATGGATGTCCACGCTGCTCTGGTTGTCGGCGGCCGTCGAGAAGATCTGCGACTTACGCGACGGAATCGTCGTGTTGCGCTCGATCAACTTCGTCATCACGCCGCCCAAAGTCTCGATACCGAGTGACAAAGGCGTAACGTCCAAAAGCAAAACGTCTTTCACATCGCCGGCCAAGACACCGCCTTGTACGGCAGCACCGATCGCCACGACTTCGTCGGGGTTCACGGATTTGTTCGGCTCTTTGCCGAAGAAATCTTTGACGGCTTTTTGAATCATCGGCACGCGGGTCGATCCACCGACCAACACGACTTCGTCGATGTCGGAAGCCTTGAGACCGGCGTCTGCCAAACATTTTTTGCACGGCTCGATCGAGCGTTGAACAAGATCGTCGATCAGTTGCTCGAATTTCGCGCGCGTCAATTTCATCTGCAAGTGTTTCGGACCGCTTTGGTCGGCTGTCACGAAGGGCAGATTGATTTCGGTTTCCATTGCGCTTGAGAGTTCGATTTTGGCTTTCTCAGCGGCTTCTTTCAAACGCTGCAAAGCCATTTTGTCATTCTTAAGATCGATGCCCTGATCTTTTTTGAACTCGTCGATCATCCACACAAGAATGCGCTCGTCGAAGTTATCACCGCCCAAGTGCGTATCGCCGTTGGTGGCTTTGACTTCCACGACATTGTCGCCGACTTCCAAAACAGAGATATCGAACGTACCTCCACCGAAGTCATAAATGACGATCTTTTCGTCTTTCTTCTTGTCCAAACCGTACGCCAAAGCGGCGGCGGTCGGCTCGTTGATAATCCGTTTCACATCGAGGCCGGCGATGCGGCCGGCGTCTTTTGTCGCCTGACGTTGAGCATCGTTGAAGTAAGCCGGAACCGTGATCACGGCGTCGGTGACTTCCTGACCCAAATAATCTTCAGCCACTTTTTTCAGCTTGCCGAGGATGGCTGCCGAAATCTCTTCGGGCGAAACTTGCTTGCCACGCACGTCAAAAGCCGTGTCATTGCCTTTCGACACCACTTTAAAGGGCACGAACTGGAGTTCGCTTTTCACTTCTTCCAAACGGCGGCCGATAAAGCGCTTCGCCGAGTAAATCGTATTCTCAGGATTGGTTACGGCCTGACGTTTTGCGATCTGGCCCACCAATTTTTCGCCATCTTTCGTAAAGGCGACTACGGACGGGGTCGTGCGCGCGCCTTCCTCGTTCACGAGGACTTTGGGCGTACCGCCTTCCATCACAGCGACCACCGAGTTGGTCGTACCTAAGTCAATTCCAATGATCTTTCCCATGAGTTGCTCCTTATATTACGTTTTCAATGTGTGGCGTGGGCCGGCCCCGTCAAGGTCGCAAACCGCACTTTCTCAAAATGACGCATCAGGTTACCAAATGGTAGCAGTGCCTTTTTTTAGAAGAGGCCTGGCGATTCTTGGTGGGGGCTGCCCTTGATTTGGGCGATTTGTTTTAGGAGTTTTTCTTCCTCTTTGCCGAGTTTTTTGGGCATGACGATCTTCAAAACGTAGATGAGGTCGCCGATGCGTGCGGACCGCAGAGATGGTAATCCCTGGCCGCTGAGCTTCACTTGCTGGGCAAACTGGGCGCTTTTCGGAATATGCAGCTTTTTGGGACCGCGCAGGGTTTCGACTTCAACGTCACCGCCGAGCAAGGCTTGAAGATAGCTGATTTCGAGTTGTCCATAGAGATCTTCGCCGTCGCGCTCGAAACGCTTGTCCGGCTTCACGCGCAGTTCGACATAGAGATCGCCGGGAGGACCGCCGCGCAGACCGCTTTCGCCCTCTGAGGTCAGGCGTAACTGCGTACCGTTATCGACTCCTGCGGGAACTTTCACAAGCAGTTTGCGGTGAACCATCGTGCGTCCGCGGCCTTTACAGGCTTTGCATGGATTTTTGATAAGCTGACCCTGTCCGCGGCACTGCGGGCAAGTCGTCGCCATCGAGAAAAAACCCTGCGCGCGCACGATCTGGCCGCGGCCGCCGCACGTGGGACAGGTCTCGGAGGAGGACCCTTTTTCCGCTCCACGCCCTTCGCACTCGGCGCAGTTGTCTTCGCACTCAAATTCAATGGGATTTTGCACGCCTTCAAGGACATCTTTAAGTTCGATTTCCATGACGTAACGGAGATCGGCGCCGCGTCCGGGACCGGTGCGGCTTTGTTGGCGCTGCCGTCCGCCGCCTTGGCCGAAAAAGTCGCCGAAAATATCGCCAAAGGCTTCAAAAATATCGCCGACGTCTTGGAAGTGCGGACCCCCGCGGCCAGGACCACCGTCTACACCTTGGTGGCCGAAACGGTCGTAGCGGGCGCGCATCTCTTTATCGCTCAGAACTTCGTAGGCGCGGGCGCACTCTTTGAATTTGTCTTCGGCCTCTTTATTTCCCGGATTCTTATCGGGATGGTATTGCATGGCCAACCGGCGATAGGACTTTTTGATCGTGTCGCCATCGGCTTCACGGGTCACTTCCAAGATTTCGTAAAAATCGCGTTTGGTCACTGGAACTCCGGTATTCCCTTGAAGTATGAGGTTTGCCTTGCCGAGGTCAAGGCCTATTGGAGCTGCTTTCTCAATTCGGCAATCCGGTGGTCAATATCTTTGATCACAGCTTCTTTCGTCTGCGATTTTTTAAACTGTTCGAGAACTTGGATGGCGTATTCCGCCCGTCCCGACTTCGAGTAAAGGCGCGCGGCAGAAAGCGTCAGCCACGAGGGTGCCCCCGCAGCCGCGGCGCGCTCCATGAGTTTTGCGGCTTCGAGAAAATCTTGCCGGTCATAAAGATAATGGTAAGACGCCCGGTAGAGGATCATCCAATCGTTGGGAAATTCTTTTACGCCACGGTCAAATATCACCCGGGCGCCCTCGTAGTCTTCCACCAAGACCGAGAGGGAAAGTGCTCCCGCCAAATAGGCCATCCGGTACTTTGGCGCGAGCAGCGTGACCGCATCGAGCATTTTAAAAGACCACGAATTGTCACAAAATTTGTACCGCGGATTCTTATATTCTCCGGTCGACGGCAATACTGGATTGCTGGGTGCCGCACCCTTGTATGTTTGGCATGTGTCGGCGTCTTGGATCCAGCGCAACCAAAGGGAGTCGGCGATCGTGTCGTTAAAGCCAAAGCCAAAGCGCTCGATGTAGCGTGGCGGAGGTACGAGATAGGTTTTGGGCGGAGACGATTGATAAATGAGTTCCAGATAAGCCGTGCAGGCAAAAAACAAAAAGACCGCAAAAAGGTGTAAAATCGAAATTCGTCGTTCCATAAAATAAAAAGGGCAGCCGCTGGCTGCCCTTTTATTCTAACCTTTAACTGTATGCCTAAGGCAATCCGCTTGCGACGTTAACGAACGTTTTTGTTTCGTTAACCGTCCACTGATCCTGCAAGCCTGCAGTGCCGCTGATGATACCTCCGGCAACAGCCGTGAAGGTGCCCGTCGCTACGGCAGCACCGCCCGGTTCAGTCGGAGCAAGGCCGGTCGTCCAAACGACGTTGCAACCAAGAGTGTACGGGCCGGGAGGCGCCGCGTTTTGGCTGCAACCTGCAGTATCCACTGGGCCTGTCATGCCCGTGTCAGCACCCGTGTATGTAGGAACCGCAATAGCTGCTATACCAGCGAAGCCATGCTGATAACGATAGTTACCGCTCGGAGCATAACCGATAACGTCGAACACTGGTTCAAACGTTTGCCATTCCGACTGGAAAGCGCGTTCAGCCGTATAAATGGCTGACAAATCTGCTTTCGCCTCAGCTTGTTTTGACTTGGCTGTGAAGCGCTGGAAATTCGGAATTGCGATTGCTGCAAGGATACCGATGATGGCCACAACGACCATCAACTCAACTAGCGAGAAGCCTTTATTGCTTCTAATAGAAACTTTCATTTTATAACCCCCAAGATTACGTGCATTATTACGACTCTTATAGTGTGCCTACCTCTATCGGAATTGCAAAGGTCTAGGTTTAATAAATAATTTTTGCGACCTAAGTTGAGGCGTGCCTGTCCCAATATGGAATATGATAGAATCTTAGGCCATGAGCGACGATAAACCGCTTCCGCCAGACCAATATGTGGAAGGCGATGAACAGGTTATTACGAAATATAAGCCACGCGCGGAAAAGCCGCCGTTGTATAAAGTCATTCTGCTCAACGATGACTTCTCGCCAATGGATTTTGTTATTTTAATTTTAAAGAAATTTTTTATGAAATCTGACAGTGAAGCCACACGCATTATGATGCAGGTCCATAGCGAAGGCGCTGGTCTAGCTGGAATATATACGTTTGAGGTCGCCGAAACGAAAGTGTATTCCGTGAATGAGTTTTCCCGGAGACACAAGCACCCCCTTAAGTGTATTATGGAGAAAGAATAGGGGGTTTCGTATGCTTGATCCTAAGCTCGAAAGAATCCTCAACCAATTGCTGGAGTCGGCCCGGCTCAAGCGCTATGAATTTATTAGCCTCGAACATGTTCTGCTCGCTCTTGTCACTAAAGATGAAGAGACTCAGGAAATTCTGGAAACGGTCGGCACCGATCTAAAATTATTGGCTAAGAAACTCGAAGAGTTTATAAAATCCCACTGCCCGCTAGTGAGCGAGGATCTTTTGAAAAACGATCCTGAATGGCGGCCTGAACTAACTATGGCGTTTCACCGGCTGCTTCAGCGCGCGGCAATTCAAGTGCAAAGCGCAGGCAAGAAAATGGTGAAGAGCGGAAATCTACTGGTCGCTCTCTTTCATGAAACGGATTCTTACGCCCGGTTTTATCTCGAAGAACAAGGAATTTCACAATTCGATATCATTGAACATATCTCGCATGGTGTGGCTAAAGTTCCGCGCGAAGAGGCGGGCGCCGACGGCTTGCCCAAGGATCGCGCGGGCGGCGGCGCGGCCGCCTCGGCCTTAGCAACCTACTGTACAAACCTCAATGAGAAAGCGCGTTCGGGAAAAGTCGATCCCCTGATCGGCCGCGAAGATGTGCTGGAGCGGATGATGCAAGTCTTGTGTCGCCGTCAGAAAAATAATCCCTTGCTGATTGGCGAGAGCGGCGTCGGTAAAACGGCGTTGGCGGATGGAATGGCGCTGCGGATTGTGCAGGGACAGGTTCCCTCCAAGCTTTTAGAGAAAGTGATTTATTCGCTGGACATGGGCGCATTGCTCGCCGGCACGAAGTATCGCGGCGATTTTGAAGAGCGTTTGAAAAATGTGGTGAAGGAAATCAAAAATCAAAAAGGCGCCGTGCTGTTTATCGATGAGATTCACACGCTGGTCGGCGCGGGCGGCACTTCGGGCGGCGCGATGGATGCGTCGAATTTGCTCAAGCCAGCCTTGGCCGATGGTTCTTTGAGCTGCATCGGCTCGACAACCTTTAAAGAATATCGCACGCATTTTGAAAAAGACCGCGCCCTGGCGCGCCGGTTTCAAAAAATTGACGTCAATGAGCCTTCGCATGAGCAGGCCGTGGAGATTTTGCGCGGGCTAAAGTCGCGCTACGAAGAGTTCCACCATGTGCAGTACACAGACGACGCATTGAAATCCGCGGTTGAGTTGTCGGCGAAGCACTTACAGGGCCGCCAGCTCCCCGACAAAGCCATCGATGTTTTGGATGAGGCAGGCTCGCGCCTACGTACGTTCGCGACTTCAGGTGACTTGATCACAATTACTGTTGAAGACGTCGAGATGACGATTTCTAAAATGGCGTCAGTGCCGATGAAGTCGGTTTCGTCGAATGACCGTGCGAAGCTCAAAGACTTGGATAAGCAATTAAAGGCCGTCATTTTCGGCCAGGACAAAGCGATTCACAAAGTCGTGGCGTCGATCAAGATGTCGCGCACGGGCCTCGGCCGCGACAACAAACCGATCGGTTCGTACTTGTTCGCGGGTCCCACAGGTGTCGGTAAGACCGAAGTGGCGAAACAACTCGCCGAGATCATGGGCATTTCGTTTTTAAGATTTGATATGTCGGAGTACATGGAGAAGCACGCCGTGTCCCGCTTGGTCGGCGCGCCTCCGGGATATGTGGGCTACGAAGAGGGCGGCTTGCTGACCGATGCCGTGACCAAAAATCCGCACTGTATCTTACTGATCGACGAAGTCGAGAAGGCTCACCCCGATCTCGTTAATATATTACTGCAAGTGATGGATTCGGGACGTCTCACCGACTCGAATGGCCGCACGGCAGATTTCCAGAATGTGATTTTGATTCTCACGTCGAACGCCGGCGCCTTTGAAGCTGCGAAGGGCGGCATCGGGTTGAATCCCGATAAAAGCTCGACGATGTCATTGGATGCGATTAAAAAAACGTTCAGGCCCGAGTTTATCAACCGCTTAGACGCGATTGTGGAATTCCAACAGCTGGACAAGCCGCTTCTCTTGCAGGTCATCCGCAAGTTCGTTTCGGAGCTCGAAGCGCAGCTCCTGAAAAAATCGATTTCCATGGAAGTCTATCCCATTGCCATCGAATGGCTGTACGACAAGGGCTACGAGCCTGCCTATGGCGCCCGGCCCTTCGCGCGCGTGATCGACGAACATATCAAGCGCCGCTTGGTCGACGACATCCTGTTCGGCAAATTAGTGAATGGCGGCCGGGTCACGGTCAGCGTCAATGAGGGCGACGCCGAATTGAAAATCGATTGCCTATCGATGGACGAAATGCAAAAGCCACGCTCAATCGGCGGGCGCAAAGTCCCTCACGCCCTCCCCGGCAAAAGCTAAAAGGTTCCATCTTCTTTTCCGGCTGGACCCCGCGTTAGTCCGAAACTCGGAAATCGCGTGACTCGCTAGCCCTTCCATTCGCCCGCGGCTGGCTGGCGAATCGGGACGTTGAGGCGGTTGAATACATTGGTCACGGCAATGTGGAGCAGAATTCCAGCGAGTTGGCGTTCGCTGAAATGCTTTGCGGCTTCATTCCAAACTGCGTCGGGAACGGCGTCGGTTTGATCGGCGAGACGAGTGGCATGCTCGGCCAGCGCAAGGGCCGCACGTTCGGCCTCGCTGAAGTAAGGTGTGTCGCGAAAAGCCGCCACGGTATAAAGACGTTCATGAGTTTCACCGGCCTTCGTCGCATGTCTCCAACCCGTGTCGACGCAAAATCCGCAGCCATTAATTTGACTGACGCGCAAATGGATTAACGCGAGAAGTTTCGGATCGACGCCTCCTTTATAAGAAACGCCGGCGAACATTTTGATCGCTTCCATGGCTTCTGGAATTATCATTGCGGGATTGTTGAGACGCGCTTTCATGTGTTTTTCTCCTTGTTTTTCAATGACTTACAGCAAATCTCACGCCATTCTGTCACAGTCTGGCGTTCTGATTCGTCAACCAGATGACGTTTGCAAATTGGGAAGTGTGACATGAATCTTGCGCAAAAATTTGAAGAAAGCCGCAAACATCTGTTGTCAGTCGCATACCGGCTGCTCGGATCGTCAGCGGAAGCGGAAGATGCCGTGCAAGAGACATGGATGCGATTAAGCAAAAGCGAGACCGCCGAAATTGAGAATCTCAGCGGTTGGTTGACGACGGTCGTGGCCCGCGTCTGTTTGGATATGCTCCGCGCGCGGAAGACGCGAACCGAACATGCACTGCGTGAAGAAGCCGAGCCAACCGACATCGCGGGTCCCGAGCGCGAACTTCAACTCGCCCAATCGCTCGGCCCTGCTCTTTTGGTGATTTTGGACACACTGGCTCCGGCGGAGCGCGTGGCGTTTGTGTTGCACGATCTCTTTGACTTGAATTTCGATGAAATCGCGTCCATTCTCGGCCGCTCGCCGGTTGCCACGCGGCAGCTCGCAAGCCGCGCGCGCCGCCGCGTGCAAGGTCCAAAGACTACGCCGAGTGAAACTCCCCAACGTGAAATCGTGACCGCATTTCTTAAGGCCTCACGCGAAGGCAACTTTACCGCTCTCCTGCAATTGCTCGATCCCAATATTGTGTTGCGTGCCGACGATGTCGCCATCAAAGTTTCTGCCGCCAACAAAGAAAAGGGAGCACCGCAATTCGCAAGCGAGATCCATGGCGCCGACGCCATCGCGAATCTGTTCAAAGGCAAAGCCGCCGCCGCGCAACTCGCCTCTGTTGACGGCGTGGCCGGTGCGACTTGGATTTTCGGCGGAGAGCCCAAGGTGGCGTTCACGTTCACTGTTGCCGACGGAAAGATCACCGATATCGGCGTGATCATGTCTCCGTACGACCTCAAAGAGATGAATGTTCAATTGCTTTCTTAGGGAGGATTTATGACACCGGCCGAATACAAAGCCAAGTGGATCAAAACTGCGCGAATCATCTATTGGACCGAAACTCTGTTGTTTTGCGCGGCCATGCTCTCCGGCGGAATCGCGATGCTGTTTCGCGTGGACGCGAATGTGAAGGGCATTGTTGATCTCGGCTATCCGGCGTACTTATGTACGATACTTGGGATTGCAAAAATTCTCGGCGTGGCCGTGATCTTGTACGGAAAACCGCGGCTCATGAAGGAATGGGCTTACGCGGGATTTACTTTTCTGATGTTAGGCGCGATGGCGTCGCACATTTTCCACGGCGACCCCCTGTGGCGGATTTTGGTTCCGCCGTTTCTTCTCTTGCTCATCTTGATGTCACATCGTCAGTGGAAAACCGGCTGGATGTAGCTCGCTGCGTCCGAAAAAGCGACTAGGTACCGGTGCGGACTGGCTGAATGCCGGGATTCGGCGCGAAGGTGTTGGTCTGCGCCCAATCCATCGGTTGATGCCAGTGCGACGCCACTCCTGAGCGCCAGCGGGCGGTGTCGAGGAGCGCGCCCACCGGCATGCTCGGGTGCAGTTGCTCGTAGGTTTTCACGCCGCCGTCCGTGAGCCGGCGATTGACGTCGGCTCGGCGTATCTGGCTGGGATGTTCGAGCCCGAGGGCGCCCAACAATTCAACGAAGTGGTGAACGGTTTCATGGTGGAAGCGGAACACGCGCTCCGATTTGCTCGGAATATGCAAGCCCTTCACAAGATGCGGATTGCTGGTCGCGACACCGGTTGGACATTCGTTCGTGTTACAGCGCAAGGCTTGAATGCAGCCCATCGCCAGCATCATGCCGCGCGCGCAGTTGACCATGTCGGCGCCCAAAGCGAGTTTGCGTAAAATATCGAACGACGTAAACACCTTACCGCTCGCGATCACGCGAATCTCTTCGCGCAAGCCGAAACCGCGTAAGGCGTCGACAACGAAAGTTAAGCCGTCCTCTAAAGGCGAGCCCACATGGTTGGTGAATTCGAGAGGCGCGGCGCCCGTTCCACCCTCGCCGCCATCGACCGTTATGAAATCGGGACGGATGCCCATTTCAATCATCGCCTTGCAAACGGCTAAGAACTCGTGGCGCTGGCCCACGCAGAGCTTGAAGCCGACCGGTTTGCCGCCACTCAGGCCGCGGAGCTTGGAAACAAAGTGCAGCAGCTCTCGCGGGTTCGAGAACGCAGAGTGCGCGGACGGCGACATCACGTCTTGACCCATCGGCACAAGGCGAATCTTCGCGACCTCTTCGCTCACTTTGCTCGCCGGCAAAATGCCGCCCTTACCGGGTTTCGCGCCTTGCGAGAGTTTAATTTCGATCATTTTCACATTGGGGAGAACCGCGCGCTCCGCGAAAGCCTCCTCACTGAATTTTCCGTCGGGATGGCGGCAGCCAAAATAACCGGTTCCAATTTGCCAAACCACATCGGCGCCGAGCAAGTGGTAAGGCGAAAGCCCGCCTTCGCCGGTGTTGTGATAAAAGCTGCCTTTCTTTGCGCCGAGATTCAACGCGGAGATCGCGGCGTAGCTGAGAGCTCCATAACTCATCGCCGAAATATTCATCACGCTTGCCGAGTAGGGATGAGTGCAGTCCTTACCGCCGACCGTGACGCGCACGTCGTCCATTTTTAACACCTTCGGCGCCATCGAGTGGTTCGCCCACTCGTAGTGCTCACTGTGCACGTCGAGTTGTGTGCCGAACGGCTGAGTTTGCGTTTGGCCCTTGGCGCGCTGATACACAAGCGAGCGCAACTCGCGCGGAATCGGGCGTCCACTCTGGTTGTCCTCGACAAAATACTGTTGAATTTCAGGGCGCACCATCTCGAACAAATACCGTACGTTTCCGATGATGGGAAAATTGCGGCGGATGGCGTGACGGTTCTGTGAAACGTCGGCAATGCCTAACGCGAAGAGCGGTCCAAAAATTACCAAAGACCATGCGGCGGGAGGCCAAAAGTAAGTGGCAATCGCCACCGTCGCAAATAGGCAAAAGGAAATGAAGAAAAATTCACGGCGCATATGAAGCTTCCCCTATTGGTTCCATTGTAGAACTGCCCAAGAATTCCGCAAGGCTGGGACTTGACAGACACTTGGCCAGACATCAACTTTAGGTCTATGGACCAAAGGAGGTTCGGCCTATGTTTGCGGTCTTAAAACGTTGGTTCCTGTTCGCCTTAGTGAACACTCTGATCCTGTTAACACTTTCCTTCGCCTTCAATGTTGTGACGGCGATGTTCGGGATTCATCTCGGTCAGAACATGACTCTTTGGGTTTTCTACGGCGTCATTGGAATGGGCGGTGCGATCATCAATCTCTTGATGTCACGCTCGATGGCCAAATGGATGATGGGCGTTCAGGTTATTGATCCAAACACGCAGCATCCGCAAGAACGCCGTTTGCTCGAGATGGTGCACACGCTCGCTCAGCGCGCCCGACTTCCGGCTATGCCCGAAGTTGGCGTTTTCGACTCGGCCGATGTGAATGCCTTTGCTACTGGTCCATCTAAGTCACGATCGTTGGTTGCAGTCAGCACTGGATTGCTCGCACAAATGGATGCCGACTCCGTCGAAGGAGTGCTCGGTCACGAAATCACGCATATCGCGAATGGCGACATGGTCACGATGACTTTGATTCAAGGTGTGATCAATACGATGGTTCTGATCGCCGCCCGCATTTTGGCGAGCGTTATTGTCAGCAATATGGATGAACGCTCACGTCCGTTCCTGCGGATGTTTATTTACTACTTACTGCAGGTCGTGCTGAGCCTCTTCGGATCGATGGTCGTGTGCTACTTCTCGCGGGCGCGCGAATTCCGCGCGGACGCCGGCGGTGCCCGGTTGGCAGGACGAGAGCGCATGCTCTCTGGACTGAAGCGTTTGCGGGCTTTGCATGACCGCGAACCGGCTGAGGTTCAACAGTCGGTTCCGCAGTCGATGGCGTCTTTGCAGATTGCTGGACGCACCAATAGCTTCCTCGCAATCCTTTTCGCTACGCATCCGCCGCTTGAGGAACGCATCCAACGCCTCGAGACTATGCCTCTCTAACGTTGGACTGAAGTCTAGTTCGCACTCACAAGGGCCGGCTGCGATGTGCGTTCTTGTGAGAAGCCCTCACCGCCGCGTAGAATTTTCTCATGACACCCATGAGATTCTTACGCGGCCTCTTATTCAGCGCCATGCTGTTCGCTCTGGGCTGTCACACCACACCTTTGAAAACCCCGCCGTCCCCGGTGGCTGGAAAACCTGATCAAGAAATCAACTGGCTGAAAGATTACAAAGAGGCGCACTCACATCTCGCCGACGATCCGGCGAAGGCCTGCGAAATTTTCAAACATCTCTCCGCGGACTTGAAATTTCCCGGCCGCGACATCGCCGAAATTCATGCGCTGGAAACCTGTCCCGCCGAAGATTTCATCAATTTCGACCGCAAATTACTTCCCCCTTGGCTGCAAGATCAAGCGGTGGACGTGCTATTGAAACTCGCCACCGAGCGCGCCGACAAGACCGCCGAAATGGATATGGCGTTTGAAAAGTCGAAGCAGAAGTTGCCCCAGAGCGAAAAAGTAAAGTGGATGAATCTCGCGATTCAACGCGCGCAGGACCTCGAACTTGACCGCAAGACGCAGGAATTCAAAGAGCGCCTTTACAAAATCGCTCCCCGCCTGACACCGGCCCCTGAAGAGAATAAATTCTTAACGGTGGCCTCCGATTTCCGCATGGCCCGCCAGTTCGACAAAGCCCGCGATTATTATGAACGCGTCTTGAAAAGCCCTAAGTACGAGACCGACGACAAGATTGCCGCTCTCAAAGGCATTCGCCTCAGCTGGAAAAACGCGCGCAATAATGAAAAGTATCTCGCGGCGTGCAAGCGTCTTGAGGATTTTTTGGCCAAGGCCGTGAAGGCAAATTCCAAGTCGCATCCTCTGAACGTCGCTTACTACGACTCGCAGATTTACCGGGCCCGCGCGCTGTGGACCCAAGGCCAAGCTTCGGAAGCCGCGAAAATCTTCGACAAGCTCGAGAAAAAGATGAAAGGCAAAGTGTCGCTCGCCGAGTTGTATTGGCTCAAGGGCCGCATGGCCGACGAGAAACAGGATTTCGGCAAGGTGTCGCAGTTTTTCGATCTCGCCATGAAAGAGCGAATCACTGACGCCGACATGCGCGACAAAATTTTGTGGTATAGCGCCTGGAATGAACGCCGCCGCGGCAATCTCGATCATGCCGCTGAAGTGCTGACCGAGATCGATCAGAAGACCCAAGTCGACTTCACGCGCCAGCGCGCGCTTTATTGGCTCGGAAAAACTTACGACGAAAACAAGAAACCCGATCTCGCCAAATCCACATACGCTCACTTGATCGAACTCGATCCCCTCGGCTACTACGGCTTACTCGCCCACCGCCAGCTCAATCAACCGATCGCACTACTCACTCCGGCGCCGGCCGACCCTAAGGCTCCCGAAGTCGTGCCCAATGTGCCGATGGACACGCAGACCGCGGATTGGCTCTATGTGCTCGACGAAAAGGAACCGCTGACCGCACTCCTCGATCTCACGTCGCAAAATTATAAAAAGCAGCGCGATCAGAGCGACGACGGCTGGGTCATGATCTTCAAGTATTATGCGAAAGCCGGCCTCTACGCGAAACTTTACGAGAGCCTCGCGGGACTCACTCCCGATCGCCGCAAGAGCATTTTCGAAAACCATCCCGATCTACTGTTCCCGCAGCCGTGGGCTGACGATGTGCGCGCCGCCGCTCTGCAATTCGGCATCGACGAGAGCTTGATTTACGCGATTTCGCGGCAGGAATCGGCGTTCGATACCCACGCACGTAGCCTTGCCGACGCCTTCGGCTTGATGCAGTTGTTGCCCGAAGTCGCCGAAAATCTTTCAAGTAAGTACAATATTCCGTACAAGGAAATGGAAGATCTCTACGATCCGAAGACCAACATCATGTTCGGAGCCGCACACCTGAAAGAATTGTTCGAACGCCACAACAATCAATTTATTCTTGCGGTCGCAGCGTATAACGCCAGCGAGAACGTGATTCACAACTGGATGAAGACGCGCTTTCACGGCGATCCGGTTGAATTTATCGAAGAAATTCCCTACGAAGAAACGCGGGCTTACGTCCGTCTCGTTATGCGCAATCTCGTTTTCTACTCGCTTCTCAAATCGAAATCTCCGTCGATTCCGTTCCCCGACAAGGTGCTCAATCTTGTCGCCGACAAATAGCGTCTCAAAATGAGACATCAAATGATTTTGACCGGCTTATATTAAGTCAAATCATCCAGTCTAGACCGTTAAATTCCGAAAAGAATGTGTAAGGAAGCTGTACGTAATGGGGAACTGGGTCCGCGCACATACACTAGTTTTGTATATTTTTGCGCTCTGCGCGGCGCCGAGTTTTGCCCAGGCCCAATCTGGACCTAATTCCTTAGACATTTCCGGCGGCTTGTTTAACTCCAACGGCACGCCGATCACGAACTCCAACGTCAATTTTAAAATCGAAGTCTATGACAAGAACGCCACCTGCTTGATGTACAGCGAGCAGCATCTTGGCGTGGATCTGTCGGCGACCAAGGGCGCGTTCTCGTTGATTATCGGTGCTGGCACTTCGATGACGAACGTTTTAGAAAGCACGACTGCCTTTGATTCGAAAATTTTTGAGAATCCGGGCGCGGTGGCAGCGTTTACCGGTTGCCCTTCGGGTCTGACTTTGAATGCGGGCGACACGCGCTTAATCCGCGTGTCGTATAACCTGGGCTCAGGTTACATTGCCATGACACCCGACATTCCACTGACGTCAGCCGCGTACTCGATGGTAGCTGAAACGTTGAACGGTCACTCGTCTTCGGACTTTGTGCTGACGAATAACAACACAAGCTTACAACAGGCCAATGTCGAATATGCATTCAGCAATACGAACTGGCCGGTTCTCAAATCGTTAATCGACGGAACCTCGGGAGAGTACATCCCCTCGACTCCCACTTCGGCCGTTGGCTTCAACTCGCAACGTTTGATCAATGTGGGCACACCGAGTGGAGCTTCGGACGCCGCCACCAAGGGCTACACCGACGCGAACCTAGGCGGTCAACCGGTCGACATGACCGGCGTCGCTCCTGGAATGGGCGGCGGCAAGATCCTGACTTGGGACCAAACGCTCGGCAAATGGGTCGCGGGAAGCACGGGCGCCGTTGGCCTTGTGGCGGCGGGCACTGGCTTAACGGGCGGCCCCATTACTTCAAGCGGCACTCTGTCGGTTGATGTCGGCGTGACTGCGAACAAGATTTTACAGTTGAACGGTTCAGCGCAGATCCCCGCTGTGAACGGATCGCTGCTTACAAATATCAATGCCGTACAGATTCAAGGCCGCGACATTTCGGCGGTCGCCCCGGCCAATGGCAATCTGCTGGGCTGGAATAGCACCACGAACTTGTGGGAAGCCACTCCGAATCCCGGCGGCACAGTCACCGGTTTAACGGGCGACGTCTCGGGCAGCGGTTCGGGCGTGATCTCGACAACAATCAATTCGGATACCGTGACCTCGTCGAAAATCAACAGCACCGGCATTGCGGTGAATCGCCTCCTCATCACCGATGGCACAACCGGTGCGACTGTTGGCTATTCGACATGCTCGCTCGGTGAAGTGCTGCAATGGTCGGCGACCGGCTGGAAGTGCGAAAGCGTTTCGCTCATGCTCGGCAACGTCGGCACCGCCGGCACTTACGGTAACTCGACACAAGTGGCGCAGGTCACTGTCGATGCCACCGGCCGCGTGACGAACCTCACCAACGTGAACATCAATTTTCCTGTCACCAGCGTCAATGGCCACACCGGCGCAGTAAGCTTGATTCCGAGCGATATCGTAGGTCTCGGTACCGCAGCGACCCGCGATGTCGGCTTGAATGCGGGCAATGTCCTGCAATTGCTGACCAACAACACGCTGCCGGCCATCGACGGTTCGCAACTCACCGGCGTCAACGCCGCACTCCTTCAGGGTTATGCCATCGCCACGACGAGCCCCGGTTCGGCGCAAGTCTTGGCGTGGAACGCGTCGAGCAGCAAATGGGAGCCGACTTCGGCAGCCACAGGCTCGGTCACGAGTGTCGCGGCGGGAACAGGTTTGACGGGCGGTCCGATCACGTCGAATGGCACCTTAGCAGTGGATGTCGGAATTACCGCTAACAAAATCGTGCAACTCGATGGCAGCGCGCGCTTGCCGGCAGTCGACGGATCGCAACTGACTAACTTGGGCCTCACCTCTTCGCAGTGGACGACCAACGGGACAAGCATTTTTTATAACTCCGGAAATGTCGGCATCGGAACGACAACTCCGCAATCGAATCTCGAGATACTGAATATCAATTCCAACATGACCCGCGGAATCAGCTCGACACAAATTTCCAACGATGGCACAAGTGCCAGCATTAACTTATTCAAGGCCATGGGTACAGCGACCTCACCAGCTGCAGTTACCGGCGGTGTGGGCATCGGCGGCCTAAAAGGTTTCGCCTACGACGGCACGAACTACGGTTCGTCAACTTCGGCCGGAATCGCCTTCTATACCGAAGAGACAATGACACCCGCCCATCACGGAACGGGCATGACCTTCTACACCACGCCTACCGGCACAGTAACTCTGACTGAAGGTTTCCGCCTCACCGGTTCCGGCCAACTTGGAATCGCCACAGTTGCTCCCACTCCGGGCGCGATCGTCGACATGGCCGGTACGGGCACGGGCCTGAGCAGCTTTATGGTGCCGCGCGATTCGACGCTCAACCGCCCGGCGGGCGTTAACGGGATGATCCGTTACAACACGACCACGGCGGCACTCGAGACATTTGCCAACGGCTCGTGGCAAAATCTTGCCGGCGCCGGCACAGGAGCGTACTTACCTCTCGCAGGCGGCACAATGTCGGGTGTCGAAATCATTCCGGCCGGAACCGCAGGCGCACCGAGTCTTGCCATCAACGGTTCGGCAACGACCGGCATGTATAGCTCGGGCGCGAACAATTTAAGCTTCGCTACCGCCGGTGCCCAACGGTTGAATATTGATCAACTTGGAAACGTAAACGTAAATGGAAACTTGGGCGTCGGCACGGCCAATCCGACAATGAGTCTTGACGTTGTCGGCAATCCGGCGGGCGATTTGGGCGCGCGCTTTTACAATTCGAATTCCTCCGGCTGGGCCAACAACCTTTTTCAGAACGATGCGCATCGTGGCTACGTAGGTCTGGGCGGGACGACAACGCCGTTTGCGCCGTATGTTGACCGGTTATATATGGATAACATCGACTCGGCCGGCCTCTCCTTTGTCACCGGCCCCGGCGATTTTCGCGTCTATACGGGCGGAGCTGGCGCCAATGGCGAAATGCTGCGTATCACAAACAGTGGCGCGGTCGGTATCGGCACGACAACTCCGCAAGCGCTTCTTGACGTTGCGACTACCGCCAGCGGTCAAAGTGCGATCATCGTTCCGCGCGACGTGACGGCGAATCGCCCGTCAGGCGTCAACGGGATGATCCGTTACAACACGAGCAGCAACGCGCTCGAAACGTTTGCGAACGGTTCCTGGACAAATCTCGCGGGCGCGGGCACGGGCGCCTACCTGCCACTCGCCGGCGGCACGATGACCGGCGCCGAGCAGATTCCCGTCGGCGCGGCTGGAACTCCCTCTATTAATTTCACCGGCTCGCCTACTACGGGTATTTTTAGTTCGGCGACTAATAACTTCAGCGTCGCAACGGCCGGAACTCAACGCGTGAACGTCGACCAACTCGGTAACGTAGCGGTAGGTACCACCAGCCAATTGTTCGTTTCCGCGTCCGGATATGTGGGAATCGGAACCTCCTCGCCGACAAGCCAATTCAATGTGGCGGACACGAACACTTCGACGTCCGCGTACAATTCGTCAGTGCTCACGCTGCACGTGAATCCGGGTTCCGCCTCGACGGCTCTCTATCGCGGCACGTTTTCCAACGCTTACTATGAATCGGCATCGAATTTGGGCAGCCCCGGCGCCCTTCTCGGAGGCGAGTACACCGCTGGCCATAGCAGCAACGCGACCGTCTTCGGGACCACGGGCCTGGCGGGTACAGCGGTCAACTTCTGGCACGGAACGATTTCGAATGCGCAAGGTATTTCAGGCGCGGTCACGAACCTTTCGACGGGCTCGATCACTTCTGCCACGGCCGGAAATTTCGGAATCGCCAACTCCGGCGGAGGCACGATCGGCACAGGTTACGGAATTTTCATCAACTCCATTGCCGCGACCAACAAATGGTCAATCTACGCTTCGGACGCGACCGCGCCCTCGTATTTCGCCGGTAATGTCGGTATCGGGACGACAACCCCCAACTACAAACTCGACGTCGCGGGCACGGTCAATGCTTCGGCGCTGATGATCAACGGAGTCGCCGTCGGAACTTCGAGCTCGCCGTGGCAGCTCAACGGCACCAATGCCTATTACAATGGCGGCAACGTCGGTATAGGAACTGCAACCCCGGCTGTCGCGCTCGATGTTCGTGGCAACAGTGCGGCGGGTGTCATCAACTTGCAGAATAACAACACGACAGGAACTTCCGGATTTGCTACCTACGACGCGACTGGGGCACTTCAAGGTGGCTTCGGATGGACCAACTCGGCGTATCCCATTGGCACCCTGCAGAACTCTCTCCTATTGGCGACTACCAGCGGACCCATTATACTTGCCACATCTTCGACAGAGCGCCTGCGCGTCGACGCATCCGGAAATGTCGGTATCGGCACGACAACACCCACGGGAGCATTGGATGTCCGCGCGGGAACCGCCGCCGCCGGTAACGGAACGGATCTCAGCTTCTACGCGCAAAACGGTAAAGCCTCCGGCGCCACCAACGGCGGAAATATCGTCTTGATGCCCGGTACAGCCAACGGCGCGGGAGTTCCCGGAGCCGTTGTCATTGGGTCTTCCACGCAATATTCCTTAGCGCCGGGTGCTGCGCTTGTCGTGACAGGCGCGTCGGGAGTGGTGTCGACGGATCCTTCGCTAGGCCGCGGTTACAATGCCATCGAAGTGAGCAATGACAATTACTCGGCCTTTTACAAAGGCGTGAAATCCCGCGGAACACCGACTTCGCCACTCGCAGCTGCGAATGGCGACTATATCGTCGCGGTCGATGGACAAGCCGTCGATGCTTCGAACGCAGCCGTTCAGGATGTCGGTTGGTTTGGCTACGTCGTTAATGGCACTGTGACCTCAGGCTCGGTTCCGGCCGATTTTATCGTGCGCACGGGCGCGAACGGCGGCGGCACTGAGTATTTGCGCGTTACTTCCTCTGGTAAAGTTGGTATCAACACAACCACACCGAACTACAACCTCGACGTCAACGGCACAATCAATGCTTCGGCAATGAAAATCAACGGCGTCGCCATCGGGACTTCGAGCTCACCGTTCCAACTCAATGGCACGAACGCTTACTACAATGGCGGCAACGTCGGAATCGGAACAACCACCCCTGCCGCACCGTTGGACGTCAACGGAACCATCGCTCAGGGCGGAAGTGTGGTGTTCAGCACTTTAACTGGAGCAGTCGGTGCACAAAATATCCTCATCGGCACCAGCGCGGGAGCCGGCATCTCAACGGCTGGCAACGTCCTCGCCATCGGATATCAAGCTATGCCGGCAAACGATACCGGCAGCAACATCTCCATCGGAAACTATTCACTCGGTGATCTAGCTGGCGGTGGCTACAACACGGTCGTCGGGTTTGGCTCCCTTTCAAATATGTCCGGTGGATGGGACAACGTCGCTTTGGGATCGGGTGCAGGTTTTAACGCGGCTTTCACCAGCTCGCAAAATACACTCATTGGATCGGGTACCGGAAGTAACTTGAAAACGGCAACGGGAGACAACTCCTTTCTGGGCTACCAAGCGGGATACGACGTCACGACCGGCAACCACAATATCATCATCGGTAGCTACCCGACGACAGGCGTAGGACTCACAACCGGTACGAACAACATTTTAATGGGCTATGACATTCGGCCACCGTCCAAGACGACTGACAACCAACTCAATATCGGCAACTTGATTTACGCCACGGGGTTGGCGTCAGGTAACACCACGTCCACTGGAAAGTTCGGGATAGGTACTCCGAGCCCGCAAGCCCTACTCGATATCCAAACGACGACAAGCGGATTGAGCGCAATCCTGATTCCGCGCGATTCGACCGCAAACCGCCCGCCGACAGGCGTGAACGACA
>Ga0265338_10003905_pt1 | contig 20586 bp, 18 predicted proteins | sample 42126metaG_FD_193579 | JGI IMG/M metagenome (GOLD analysis project Ga0265338, IMG submission 193579) | Rhizosphere microbial communities from Carex aquatilis grown in University of Washington, Seatle, WA, United States - 4-21-26 metaG | ecosystem: Host-associated > Plants > Roots > Rhizosphere...
CGCGGTAGTAGAGGACCCGCCGTACTTATGGCTTGCGACACCGACCGGTCTTGCGCGATGTGACGCGGTAGGAGGGAAAATAGTCCGCGGAGTCTCCTGCTTCAATCCGCTTGAATTTGGCACCGCCGACGGCCTGCACAGCCGCGAAACGGCGGTGAACTCGCATCCTTCGGCGTGGAAATCCGCGGACGGGCGGCTGTGGTTTGCCACGCCGAAGGGACTTGTCGAAATCGACCCCGCGCACTTTCCCGTGAACACTGTGCTGCCGCCGGTTGCAGTGGAGCGGTTTGCCGTGGACGATACGGACCAGGCGCTGAACGCGGCCGCTGTGCAGATTCCCGCGGGCCACAATCACTTCCAGATTGAGTACGCGGCCATGAGTTTTGTGGCCCCGCAGAAGGTTCGATACCGGTACATGCTGGAGGGGTTTGACCACAAGTGGACAGACGCGGGCGCGCGGCGCACGGCGTACTACACCAATATTCCGCCGGGGCATTACACGTTTCGGGTGCAGGCGGCGAACAACGATGGCGTGTGGAACGAGGCGGGCGCGACGCTGCAATTCGATCTTGCACCGCATTTCTATCAAACCATCTGGTTCTACGTGCTGCTGGCGCTGGCCGTTGCGGGGCTGGTGTTGCTGGCGCTGCGGCTGCGGCTGTTGCGGGCGGAGCGGGAGTTCCGCGCGGTGCTGGGCGAGCGCAACCGGATTGCGCGCGAGGTCCACGACACGCTGGCGCAGGGGTACGTGGGCATCAGCGTGCAGCTTGAAGTGCTGAGCGAGCTGCTGCGGCAGAAGAAGGTGGATGCCGCAGCCGAGCATCTGGATACGACACGGGGATTTGTGCGCGAGGGGCTGGCGGATGCAAGGCAGTCGATCTGGGCTCTGCGTTCGCAGGACGCGGGCGAGACGACTCTTCCCGTGAAACTGCGGCGCGTGACCGAGCAAGCGGGCGGGCGCGGGCTGGAGGCCACATTCAGCGTGTATGGAGCGTACCGGCCGTTGCCGCCGGACATGGAGAGTGAAATTATGCGCGTGGCCCAGGAGGCCCTCCATAATGTGAAGAAGCATGCCGGAGCGCGCACGGTGAACGTGCAGATGGAATACCTGGCTGACGAGATTGCCCTGGAGGTGCGGGACGATGGGCGCGGGTTTGAGGTGGACGGATCAGGGGAGCCGCCGGCCGGGCATTTTGGATTGAAGGGAATGATGGAGCGAGCAGTGGCGATCGGCGGAATGCTGGAAGTGTTGTCTGCCCTGGGTGCAGGGGTTGCGGTACGGCTGCGGGCGCCTGCGCCGCGCGGGGCGAGAGAAGAAAAGGAGCAGGTGTGAGCGAGGAAATGATTCGGGTGCTGGTGGTGGAGGATCACCACGTGGTGCGGCAGGGGCTGGTGGCGCTGCTAAAGGTGGCCGGCGGCATTGAAGTGGTGGGCGAAGCGGCGGATGGCGTGGAAGCAATTGCGCAGTTCCGCATACACCAGCCGGCGATTACGCTGGTGGACCTGAGGCTGCCGCGGCTTTCCGGCGTGGAGGTGATTGAGCGCATCCGCATGGAGACGCCGGGCGCGAGGTTTATTGTGCTGACCACCTATGACGGCGATGAGGACATCTTTCGCGCGTTGCAGGCGGGAGCGCGCGCATACCTGCTGAAGGGCATGACCACCGAAGAGCTGATTGCGACCATCCGCGCGGTGCATGCGGGCAGGCAGCACATTCCGCCGGCCATTGCGCAGCGGCTGGCAGAGCGCATGGGGACCGAGGAGCTGACGGCGCGCGAGTTTGATGTGCTGGAACAGATTGTGATGGGCAAAAGCAACAAAGAGATTGCGGCGGAGTTGGAGATATCAGAGGCGACGGTGAAGACGCACATCAACAGCCTGCTGGGGAAGCTGGGCGTGACCGACCGGACGCAGGCGGCGACGGCGGCGATTCAGCGGGGGATTGTGCCGCTGGAGTCGCTGCGGAGGCCGAAACAGTGATCAGGGTTCAGTGATCAGGGATCAGGGTTCAGGGGTGAATTGGTGAAACGCACTCTCATGTTGGTTATCTTGTTGGTTGTTTCTTCTGCGGCCGCGCCTTTGTGCGCGCAGAAGGCGATGTTCCAGGCGCAGAAGGCGGGGTGGCGGCAGGCTTCGGATGCCGAGCTGGCGTCGCTGCTGCCGGGACGCGCGCCGGTGGTGAAGGAGCACATTGAAACCGAGATGCGCACGGCATCGGGAATTGTGGACTCGCGCAGGCGGTACATTGCGGGGGTGGTGCTGATCACGGCGGGTTACTCGGCGGATGGGAAGTATTCGCACTACCTGGTGGTGCAGGCGCCGGTGAAGATTGGCGGGGTGGAGCTGAAGCCCGGTGAGTATGTTTTTGGATGGGTGCGGGACGAAACCAACGAATCGCTCAAGGTACATTTTCACGTGGCCGCAACGGGCGAGCTGATCGGCAACGCGGAGGCGGGCAGGATGCCGGGCGCCTCGCACGAGGTAGTGAGTTTCCGGATCTGGCCGCCGGGTGAGAAGGCGTTTATTCAGATTGGGCGGTTCGGGTTGCCGTATGAGATGGAGACAGCGGCCGGTAGCCAGTAGCTTGTAGCCAGTAGCTTGTAGCCAGCAGCTAAAGACCTGCGCCGGATCGTGTGGCAAAAGAAAGAACAATGCCGGCGGCGATGACCTCAGAGGGTGTAGTCGCCGGCCGGCATCGGGAGCAGGTACAGCTCAGATTGGTCTCGTCGTGCTGAATAGCTACGGAGAGAACCAGAGAGACGGCACATCACACGATCATTTCGCGGTGGCCCTCTCTATTCTTCGGCGAAAGTTGCCGTTTCGCCAGTGGGACCTGTCGCTTCTGTCTCAAGAAGGTAACGTGAGTGCGGAGCGGGAAAGCTCCGCGGGCTCTGCAGCGCGTATCGAGCCTCAGCGCCGAATTGCCTTCACTCCCACAATCTAAGATGCGTCAAAGTGCCCAAGTGGGTGCACTGCCCAGTACGGCGGCGCCGGAAACTGAGGCCGGACCTTTCCATTCCGGGACCAGAAACCCCCGCTGGGGGTGCGCCTCCGGACCTGACTTGTCGCGGTGATGGCTGCGCAGCGTCCTGGCTATTTCGCCGAGCGCCTGCGCCCGCTCCATTTTGTTGTGGCGTTCCCAGTAGAGAGCGAATCCCTGGCCACACACGCTGCAGCAGACGTCAGCGGCGAGGCTTGTGGTTTTGCACATCACCTGCATGTCGATGGACCTCGTTGTAGTTTCGCTGCCACAAGGGGCACCCTATCTCCGGTGGATAGGAACAAGCCATGGCCGTTCCCGGAACGTTCTTGAGCCGGATGGGGCAAGGGTAAATCCCACTTGTAGTGCTTGGAGAATCGTTTTACTAGCGGGGAGGGACGATTGGCAAGGAGGAAATCGTGGGTGGTATTACACGATGGGAATCACCTTGGGTAACCCCCGGGCAGCGGGCAATGCACGGAGGAAATGTTGTTGGCTAGTTCAGGCGGTGGATGGCGCCGTTAAGGAGCGCGGCAAACGCTACCCAGGCCAGATAGGGAGCCATGAGCCATGCGGCCGCCGGGTCAATCCGGTGGAAGACGGTGATGGAAGCGGCGATCGCGAGCCAGAGACAGATGACCTCAACAAGGGCGGCCGCGAGGGCGTGACGGCGGAAGAATATCCAGGACCAGATGAGGTTGAGCGCCAGCTGAAGCAGGAACAGGGCGATGGCCGCGGTGCGTGAGCGCGACGGAGGCAGAAGGCAGATGCGCCAGGCGGCGACGGCCATCAGCAGGTAGAGAAGGGTCCAGACGGGGCCGAAAATCCAGGATGGCGGGTTGAAGGCCGGCTTGCGCAGGCCGCGGTACCAGGCGGGGATTTCGGGGGCGGTCCAGCGGGCGCCGAGGAGGCCGACAGCCTGGCAGAGCACGATCCAGAAGACGAGCAGGAGGGCGCGCATAAGTCGATGCGTCCATCTTCTCACTGATTGACCGATGCGGACAGGCTCCGGCAAGCCGGCGACCTGCCGGAGCGAGTAGCGCAGGCTATTTCTTTGCCGCGGGAAGGGCGACCGTCGGCGATGCGACGGCTGCAGGCGCCGTGCGGTACAGGTCAAGGTTGTGGGCCTTCCACACCATGGCGGAGTGAATGCGGTTGTAGCCGCTGGGGTGGTCATAGAACATCCACTCCTCCAGCTTGCCAGGATGCATCTTGCGGTACTCACCCAGGTGGATGGCGGCCTGGGAGAAGCCGTCGGGCTGGCGGGAGGCGTTGAGGCCGAACATGTCGGCTTCCTTCTCCTGCATGCGGGTCTGCGTGTTCAGGACGGGCGTGAGGACGAAGAACAGGATGCCGATGAGAAGCATGGCGAGAGGGATAACGGCGGGATCGGCGGGGTCGCGAATACCCCAATGCGGGAAGCGCGCGATGGCCCATTGGCCGCTCCAAAACAGATAGGCCATGGAGAGCACGATGACCACCGAGATGAAGAAGACGCTGCCCAGAATGTGGTTCAGGACGTAGTGGCCCATCTCGTGGCCCATGACTGCCTCGATCTCTTCGAGCGAGCCGCGGCGCAGCAGGTTGTCGTTGAGGGTGATGCGCATGGTGCCGGCGAAGCCGCTGACGTTGGCGCTCATGCGGGTGGTCTGTCGGCTGGCGTCGATCTCATAGACGTCGTTGGCGGGGATGCCGTTGGCGTGGGCCATGCGCAGGATGGGAACGGTGACACGGGGATCGTCGAGGCGGGTGATCTTGTTGAAGATGGGCTGGAGAAAGACCGGCGCCATGGCGACCAACACAATGGCAAGAACGATGCCGGCGAGCGAGCCCCAGATCCACCAGGTGCGCGGAGCGATGCGGACGATCCAGAGAAGGATGACCACAACGATGGCGCCGATGACGGCTGAGACGAGCAGGCCCTTGAGCTGATCGCCCATCCAGGGGCCGAAGGTCTGAGTGGCCAGGCCGTATTTCTGTTCGCGGTAGAGGCCTTCATACCAGCCGAGCGGAAAGCCGAGGATGGAGGTGACGACCAGGTATTGCAACCAGTAGAGGATGTTCTGCAGCCAGCGGAAGCGGGTGATGCGCACGGCCAGATCTCGCATGCGCGCGGACCAGCGCGTTTGCAGCAGCAGGAGGCAGATGGCGGAGCTGATGAGGAAATCCCAGAGGATGAGCCAGTAGCCGCCCTCGAAGTACGCGTTGGAGCGTGCGACTGCAGCGGGCGGCATCATGGCCATGTAGGCGTCGGTGGCGGCCTCGGCGTCGAAGTGGTCTGACGGCTGGGCTGCGGCTGGGACCTTGGTGATGTCTGCGGTGGGCTGGATGGCGGGCTGGGCGCGGAGCAGGCACGGAGCGAAACACAGGGAAAGCAGCAAAGCAAGAACAGGCATACGCCGGGTCATGGGAACCTCACGCGAATTGGGATGAAAGCGGGCCGGATGGGGGACAAAGAAGTGTAACGCGGCCGGGAGGAGTTTTGTTCCGTTATATCCTTGGAGTGCAGACTCTTTTTTCTTCTGATGTCATGCAGCGGGAACGACCATGAGCAGCGCAATCAAGATTCATCTTCCTGACGGTTCGGTGCGCGAGGTGCCTGCGGGCACCACGCCGCTGGATATTGCCAACTCCATTTCACCGCGGCTTGCGGCGGCGAGCGTGGTGGCGCGGCTCACGCCTGTTTCCGGGGATGGCGCCGGATCGGCGAACAAGGCGGACGAGTCAGCCGAAGCCGCGATGTACTTGGCCGAGCAGGCCGGTGCGCCGCGCCTGGTGGACATGGCGACCCCGCTGACCGAAGACACGAAACTGGAACTGGTGACGGAGCGTGATCCGGAGGCGCTGAAGGTGGTGCGGCACTCGGCTGCGCACGTGCTGGCCACGGCGGTGCTGGAACTGTTTCCTGAAACCAAGCTGGGACACGGGCCGGCCACGGAATCGGGGTTCTTCTACGACTTCTATCGTGAGCAGCCGTTCACGCCGGAGGACCTGGCGGCCATTGAAGCGAAGATGGCCGAGGTGATTGCGCGCAATGAAAAATTTGTGCGCGAGTACGAGCCGCGGGAACAGGCGCTGGCGGAATTTGACCGCGACGGCGACTTCATGAAGACGCATTTCGTGACGAAGTTCACGGAGCCCGGCTCGCAGGTGAGCTTCTATCGCAACGGGCATTTTGTGGACTTTTGCCGCGGGCCGCACGTGCCCTCCACGGGCCGGGTGAAGGCCGCGAAGGTGATGAGCATTTCCGGCGCGTATTGGCTGGGCAGCGAGAAGAATCCTCAACTGCAGCGCATCTACGGAACAGCGTTTTTCTCGAAGAAAGATCTGGACGAGTACCTGGAGCGGCTGGAAGACGCGAAACGGCGCGATCATCGGCGGCTGGGCAAGGAGCTGGAGCTTTTTACGGTGAGCGAGGATGTGGGAGCGGGTCTGCCGTTGTGGCTTCCCAAGGGCGCGACGATTCGGCGGCTGCTGGAGGAGTACATTCTCGATCTGGAGCGCAAGGAGGGGTACGAGCACGTGTACACGCCCGACCTGGCCAAGGTGGATCTCTACATCCGGTCGGGGCACTGGGCGCATTATCACGAAGACATGTTTCCGCCCATGGATCTGGAGACGGAGAAGATGGTGCTGCGGCCCATGAACTGCCCGCACCACATTCTCATCTACGAGTCGAAGCCGCGCAGCTATCGCGAGTTGCCGGTGAAACTGGCGGAGCTGGGGACGATGTACCGCTGGGAGCGGTCAGGCGTGTTGAGCGGATTGAGCCGGGTGCGCTGCATGACGCTGAATGACGCGCATATTTTCTGCACGCCGGAGCAGATCAAGGAAGAGTTCTCCAAAGTGATGAAGCTGGTGGAGCGGGCGTATCGCGACCTGGGGATCACGCAATACAGTTATCGCTTGTCGCTGCGCGACCCGGCGAACAAAGAGAAGTACGTGGACAACGACGCGATGTGGGAGCTGGGCGAGCAGGTGCTGCGCGACGCGATGAACGGCCTGGGGCTGAAGTACAAGGAGGCGCGCGGCGAGGCGGCGTTTTACGGGCCCAAGGTGGACATCCAGCTTGCCGACGTGATGGGGCACGAGGAGACGTACTCGACGATCCAGGTGGATTTTCACCTGCCCAGCCAGTTTGGCCTCGAGTACACCGGGGCGGACGGCAACAAGCACCGGCCGGTGATGATCCATCGCGGCGTGATCAGCACCATGGAGCGGATGACTTCATATCTCATCGAGCTGTACGCGGGCGCGTTTCCATTCTGGCTGGCGCCTATACAGGTGGGGCTGGTGCCCATCAGCGAGAGGCACACCGAGTACGCGACAAAGGTAAAGGCGGAGCTTCAGGCCGCGGGCTTCCGGGTGGAGCTGGATGCGCGCAACGAGAAGATGAACGCGAAGATCCGCGACCTGGCAAACCAGAAGATCCCATACATCCTGGTCTTCGGCGACAAGGAGCAGGAGGCGGGCGCGGTAAGCGTGCGCACGCGCGGCAAGGGCGACCAGGGGGCGATGCCGCTGGCGGATTTCATCGCAAGGGCTAAGGGGCTGGTGGGGTCGATGTCGACGGAGCTGTAGCACACATATGGATTTTCGGATCAAGAAGGGGCGCGACGGACGAGGTGGCCTCGTTATGCGTTTGCTTCCCGGGCGCTATCGCGGATCGATTTCGTTTGAAGAGGCGATCACCGTTCGAGAAGGTCCATTCTGGTTCCTTGAGCGAGCGATTCGGGAAAAGTGTCCTGGTTGCGTCAGGTTTTCTCATTGGGGAGTGACCGCGATTCCTCGCGCGGAGTGGCTTGCAGTGCTGGCTGAATGGCAGGCGCTGAAATCGCGCGCGCAGCTAGCCGCCCTTCCCATCGAGTTGCAGGTGCTGCGCTACGTTGCGATCGACACGAGAGTTGAATTCCTGCGGGATTTTTCTCGGAACTGCAGGAAGCTCACCCTGCTTATTGACCAAGTATCGTCCTGGTTGATGCGGGAGCTGGAAACTCACGAGGAAATCACCTTGCTTGGCATTTAGCATTCCTGCTTCTGGCGGAATGACCGGAATCGGAGGATACTGTTTTCATGGCGACGCAGCCCATCTACGACAAGCCGATCAGCGTCGAAGAGTACCGTTCAATGGTATTCGAGCACGATTGCGAGTACGTGGACGGCGTCATCGAGGAGCGCGACTTGGGTGAGTTTGAGCATGCCTATGTGCAGGGGATTCTGATCGGGCTGTTTCTTCAGAACCGTAAGGAATGGGGTGTTTATCCGCTTCCCGAACAGCGGGTACAGACCCAGAAGACACATTTCCGAGTTCCGGACATCGCCATTCTGCGGGAAGGCAGCCGGCGCGAAGGCATCCTGACGCACCCGCCGTTGTTGGTGATTGAGGTTCAGTCCCCTGACATTCCGCTGCGCAAGACAGAGCTGAAGGCGATGGAGTATCTGCGATTCGGCATCGAGAATGTGTGGGTTATCGATCCGTACGCGCGCGTTGCCTACCGCGGAACCGAGGCTGGACTGGAATTGGTTCGGTCGGGTGAGTTGGCGATTCCTGGCACGCCGATTCGCGTGGTTCCGCAGGAGATCTTCGCGGATCTGGACCGCGTTTAGCAAGCGGACTCCCTGGAAGCAACCGCAGATCCTTCGCTCCGCTCAGGATGACAATTAGTTTTTTTCGAGACAGGGAAGCGAGCCGCCGGTCAGTACCCGGCGGCTTTTCCGTAATGGCTGCGATGATCCTGTCCGCCTTCGAGCTCGCCGGTCTTCGGATCGATGGTGATGCACTCGCCATTCGACCAGTGATGTGCGCCTTGCGAAACGGTGTAGCCCATAGCGCGCAGCGCATTCACAGTGTCCGCTGAGAATCCCGGCTCAAGATACAGTTTGTCCGGCTGGTACTGGTGATGGAAGCGCGGCGCGTCCACGGCTTCCTGAATGTTGAGTCCGCCCTCAGCCGCCGAGAGAAAAATCCCTGCCACGGTGGTGATGATGCGCGCGCCCCCCGGCGAGCCCAGCACGAATCGCAGCTTGCCGTTCTCGAGAACAATTGTCGGCGTCATGGAGCTGAGCGGGCGCTTGCCCGGCGCGATGGCGTTGGCCGGCCCTTGAATCAAGCCGAACATGTTGGGCACGCCCATTTTTGAGGCGAAGTCGTCCATCTCGTCATTGAGCAGAAAGCCGAGCGAGCCGGCGGTGACGCCCGAGCCGAATCCATTGTTGAGCGTGGTGGTCACGGCCACGGCGTTGCCTTCGCTATCGACCACTGAATAGTGCGTGGTGTCCTGCGACTCGGCGCGGCGCTGGCCGGCGGTCTTTGGCGCAGGCGGCAGAAATCCCGCGGGGCGCTTGAGCTCCGCGCTGGGCGTGGCCTTGTCCGGATCGATGCCGTCATGCCACACCGCAGCGTATTTCTTCGCGGTGAGCGCGGCCACGGGAATGTTGTTGTAATCGGGATCGCCCAGATAATCGGAGCGGTCCATGTACGCGCGGCGATAAGCCTCGGTGATGAGGTGGATCGCGGCGGGCGTGCGGTCGCCGAGCCGTTTCAGGTCGTAGCCTTCCAGGATGTTGAGCGCGCTGACGAGCACCACTCCGCCCGAAGACGGCGGAGGCGCGCTGAGGATGGAGTAGTTGCGGTACGTTCCCATCACAGGCTTGCGCTCCACCACGTCGTACTGCGCCAGGTCCTCAAGCGTGAGCAGCGCGCCGCCTTTCTTCAGATCGTTGACGAGTTCCTGCGCCATCTTGCCGCGGTAGAAATCGTCCGGATCGGCGGCTATGCGCTCGAGCGTCTTCGCCAGCTCCGGCTGACGAAAGGTCTCGCCTGCCTTGTAAAAGTTGCCGTTGCGCTGAAAGATGCGGCGCGAGTCGGGGAACTGGGTCAGCTCGGTGTCGTGCAGCTCCGCAGCCTCTTCCGGTGTGAGCACGAAGCCCTGCGACGCGAGGCGAATGGCGGGCGCCATCACGCGATTCAGGCCGAGCTTGCCGTATTTGCGCTCGGCATAGGCGAGGCCGGCGACCGAACCCGGCGTGGCGATGGAGCGGTAACCGAGGATGCTGGCGTCGGGAATGATATTTCCCTTGGCGTCCTGATACATGGTTTCGGTGGCGGCCAACGGCGCTTTCTCGCGGTAGTCGATAAAGGTGCTTTGGCCGCCGTGCATGCGCAGGAGGAGAAATCCACCGCCGCCCAGGTTGCCGGCCAGGGGATGAACAACGGCGAGGGCGAAGCCGGTAGCCACGGCGGCATCCACGGCATTTCCGCCTTCTTTCAAGACCTCCAGGCCGGCGTCTGCGGCCAGATGGTGTACGCTGACCACCATGCCGTGGCGCGCGCGGACGGGCTGCTCGCCGCGCCAGGCGAGGACGTTCTTCTGGGGAGCCTGGGCAGGAGCTGGAACGGGCGCGGCAGCCACGGCCAAAGCTAGAACGGGGAAGAGAAAGCGCGGGAATCTCATGCGCTGACAGGATACCGGAGCGCCGGGTGGCGGGTCCTCGCGGTTGCGCCCCGGTTGGCTGGAACTTAAGCGGGCGCTGGTCCGTATACCAAGCAGGGGCGGCTGTGCGGTCCGCGCAAGCGGTGTGCCGTGGCCGCGGATGAGCCGCCAGGCATGGTTTGGGCTACACTGTTGCGGCAGCGGTAAAAGGAATTTGGAAGCACTGAAAGGTGAGGACAGCAATTATGAAGAATTTGATCCACGGAATGATGGTGGTTACAGCACTGGCTGGCGCAATGGCATTGAACGCGCAAACGCCCGATCAGACGCCGGCTCCGGCTCCGGCACCAGCGGCACCGGCGCCCGCTGTTGCACCGGCGCCAACTCTGACGGCAGACGAGGTTGTGGCTAAGTATGTGGACGCCGTTGGGGGAAAGGACGCCATCGCCCAGGTAAAGTCGCTCTCAATGGACACCACCGCCAGCGTGATGGGGAACGACGTTTCCGGCACGGTGATCGTCGTCGACGGCGTGGGCTACAAGTCGCAAATGGATTTCAACGGCACGCAGATTATCGGGTGCGTGAACGCGAAGGGCGGCTGGCAGGTGAATCCGATGGCCGGCGCTGCCGATCCTACCCCGATGTCCGACGCCGAATACAAAGAGGGCAAGGACGAGATGTACGTGGCCGGCCCTCTGTTCGACTACGCGACCAAGGGCAACAAGATTGAAGAGCTTCCCGGCGATGCCGGCACGTACAAGATCAAGCTCACCACCAAGGATGGCGTGGATTCGACCTACATCATCGACGCCAAAACATTTCTTATCAATTCCACTGTGCACAAGGGCCAGATGCAGGGCCAGGAGGTGGACATCACTACCTCCTACTCGGATTACCGCAAGACGGATGCGGGCTTTCTGATTCCCTACGCGATGAACCTTGATCTTGGCGGCCAGTTCCAGTTGAGCATTGCCATCAAGAAAGTAGAGCTGAACAAGACCATCGATCCGGCGATCTTTGAAATGCCGAAGCCTGCCGCTCCCGCCACTCCTGCCACCAAGCCGGGCGAGTAGCAGCTGGGCGCGAGAGGGTAACAACTTCAAACCAGATAGAAAGGGCTGCCGGATGATGGCGGCCCTTTCATTTTGCTCAGACGAGTGTGGCGTCCAGGTGATTTCGTAATCGAACCTTTGAGCAGGAGTCAGTTTTCGATGACCGCCTTGGAGAGATTCCGCGGCCGGTCCACATCCACGCCGCGCTGAAGGGCCATGAAGTAGGCGAAGAGCTGCAGGGGTACGACTTCGCTGATGGGCAGCAGGTACTCCGTGGCGTTGTCCACTTCAATGCAGTCGGCGGCAAGCTGGGAGACCCCGGTGTCTCCGCGGTTTGCCAGAGCGATCACGCGTGCGCCCTGCACCTTCATGTCCTCAAGGAGCTGGAGCGTCTTCTCATAGCGCTCCACTGAGGCCGGCATCTGGCGATCGACCGTGGCGAGAACGACCAGCGGAACGCGCTCGCTGAGCAGTGCGTTGGGACCATGCTTCAGCTCTCCCGCTGGATACGCCTCCGCCGGAATGTAAGAGGCCTCCTTCAGCTTGAGTGCGCCCTCGCGCGCAATGGCGTAATGGATGCCGCGGCCGAGATAGAGGAACGACGCGGCAGAGCTGTACTTTTGCGCAAGCTCCGCGGCCTGCTCGCGCCACTCTTTGAGCTGCGCTTCGATGCGGTCGCACTGCGCCCAAAGTCCGGCTATGTGAAATGACAGCTCGCCGGGCTCCATCACCTCACGGCGCTCGCCCTCAAACAGTGCCAGCACATAGAGAGCGGCAAGCTGGCAGGTGAAGCTCATGGTGGCGGGAATGGCAAGCTCCCGGCCAGCCCCCAGCGGCATGGAGACATCGGCCTCGCGCGCCATGGTGGAGTTGGGATCGTTGGTGATGGCCAGCGTCTTCTGGCCGCGCGCCCCGGCGGCGTGCATGGCGGCCAGCGTGTCAGAGGTCTCGCCGGACTGCGAGATCACCAGGCAGCTCGGGTGGCGCAGTTCCCGGCCGCCGCGGACGCTGTACTCGCTGGCGTACTCCACATCCACTGCCAGCCCGCATAAATCTTCCAGCAGAATTTCTCCAGCGAGCCCGCTGTGCCGGCTGGACCCCGACGCGGCGATCAACACTTCCCCTTCGGGTATTGACCAGCGGCCAAGGCGATCGGCCATTTCCGCGTTGAGCACACCGGAGGCGGTGTAAAGCTCCAGAGTGCGGCGGAGCGCGTCTGGCTGGGCGAAGATTTCCTTCAACATTGCGTGATCGGACACGCGACCCTCCCGCGAATCGGAGCGACCCATAGAGCCCGTCTGCTTATTACGATCATCTCACTCGGTGATGTTTTTGTGAGCCTGCGCCGCCAAAGCGATGAGCCAGAGTTGTGTCCCATGTTCTACGATCAAGGCGGGCGAGAAGCTCTCAAGCGAAGCACAATGGCAAGTTCAGGTGTTGCAGCAATGAAGCGAACAGCGATTACGGCCGAGTCGATTATTGACGGAAGCAGAGTGATTCGCCGTCCTGTGGTGGTGCTGGAGGACGGCAGGGTCGCTAGTGTCTTCTCGCGCGATGAAGCCGAGCTGCCGTGCGATGCGGAAATCCGGGACTTTCCCGGAGCAACACTGGCGCCGGCTTTCCTTGATGTTCACATCCACGGCGCGGCGGGGCACGACGTGATGGATGCCGCACCGGACTTTCCCGCGGCCATGGGCCGGTTCCTGGCCTCGCGCGGCACCGGCGCCTACCTGGCCACCACCGTAACCGCGCCGATGGACCGGACCCTGAAGGCCGTAAGTAGTTTGGCAAGAGTCATTTCTGAAGGACCTGCCGCGGGCCAGGCGCGGCCCGTTGGGATTCATCTTGAAGGACCGTTTCTTTCTCGCGAAAAATGCGGTGTGCAGCCCCCGGAGCATCTGCTGGAGCCGGATATCGCCACCTTCGATCGCCTGTTCGAGGCAGCGGAGGGCCGTGTGCGGCTGATGACGCTGGCCCCGGAACTCCCCGGTGCAGAGGAGCTTACAGTCCATGCCCGGTCGCGCGGCGTGCGTGTATCGCTGGGGCACTCGAATGCGACGGCAGCCCAGACGCGGGCGGCGATTGCGGTGGGCGCGACGAGCGCCACGCACACATTCAACGCGATGCGGGCGCTGGACCATCGCGAGCCCGGCATTTTGGGAGTAACTCTTACGGACGACAAGCTTTATGCGGAGCTGATCTGTGATGGGATCCACAACGCGCCGGAGATGGTGCGGCTATGGTGGCGGGCAAAGGGTGCGGAGCACGCCATCCTGGTGACGGACGGGATCAGCGCGACCGGCATGCCCGACGGCGAGTATGTGCTGGGCGGGTTTCCGGTGCAGGTGGCTGATGGGCGCGCTACTGCGCGGGGCGTGCTTGCCGGCAGCGTGCTGACGCTGGACCGGGCGCTCCTTAATTTTGTTCGGTTTACGGGCGCGAGCGTGGAGCAGGGGCTACGCTTGATGACGGCCAATCCGGCGGAAATGCTGGGGATCGGCGATGGTGCCCTGGCGGTGGGACAGCCGGCGAGCCTGGTGGCGGTGGGCGCGGATGGGCGGCTGATGGCGTCCATAGTGAACGGCGAGCGGGTGGTGTGACCGAGCGCCCGAGGGCGGGCTGATATGTGAGCTGAATCACTGAAGAGAGCGAGACAAAATGGGGCAGAGTGCCTACCCCGTCCTAGACGTTTTTGGCAGTTTGTCCGAGGTGGTTCGGCGCTTCAGGGTTCAATGCTGGTCGCCATGATCGCCGTGGTCGTGATCTGAATCACCGGCCTTCATCGCGTTCAGCTCATCGGGAGTCAGGCTGGGCAGGTGCCGGATGAAGGCGACGATCTTCCAGGCGTGGGTGTCGTTGTCTCCGGGCGCGCCAAAGGCGGGCATGCCGGACCAGCGCACTCCGTTTTTGATGATCCAGTAGAGCTCGCCGTCGGACATCTCCCGGGTATCGTCGGACCGCAGGTCGGTGGGTGGTGGGTCCATGGCGCCGTGAAATTTGGTGCGGCCGGAACCGTCATCACCGTGACAAACGGCGCAATGTTCTTCATAGTGGCCGGCCGCATCTTTCATATCGACCGTTGTGAGCGGATTCTTCAGTTTGGAAGAAGGCGAGGGGATCGAGCTGTCCAACGCGCTCATGGCCAGGCTGGATTCGAGCGCGGGCGGGTGCGGCCGCACGCCGAAGCCGCCGCTCCAGACCACGATGCAGCCGATTACGGCAACCACAAAGACCGCAAAAGACACTGCCGCCCAGATCATCACTGCTTTTCGCATCATTTCTTGTCTCCAGGAAGTGGGGAATCCGTGCCAGCGAGTTGCCATTGAGTATAAAGGGCGCGGAAGCATGCGGAGAATTGTCCCGGCGCCAGGGGAGAGGCAGCCCGCAAGCGGCTTCTAGAATGGATGAATGCCGGAACTGCCTGAGGTGGAGACGATTGCGCGCGGCGTGGACGCGCGGGTGCGGGGCGACCGGATTGCGGAGGTGTGGTTCAGCCGCCACCCGCAGCCGTTCAAGACGCCCGCGGAGGCGCAGGCAAAGGGACTGGAGGGCCGGCGCTTCCTCAGCGTCCACCGGACGGGAAAGCACATTGTGTGCGAACTGGGGAGTGAATCCGAGGACGGGCCGCCCGGAGAGGTAGCGCCGGACGCCCAGTGGATTGTGCACCTGGGCATGACCGGGCGGCTGCTGGTGACTACGCCGGATGCCGCGCAGGCCGCGCACACCCACGCTCGCGTGCTGCTCGAAAGCGGCCGGGAACTCCGCTTTGTGGATCCGCGGCGGTTTGGGAGGTTGGAATTCAGGGAACTGAAGCGGAGCGAGGCGTTTGGGGCGCCGGGGCTGGAGCCGCTGGCGATCGGCGCGGCGGAATTTGCCGCCTTGTTCCGGGGCCGGCGGACGCCGGTGAAGGCAGCACTGCTGAACCAGAGCCTGCTCTCCGGAGTGGGCAATATCTATGCCGACGAGAGCCTCTACCGGGCGGGAATCCGGCCGCGGCGCCATGCGGGAAGGCTGACCGGAGCCGAGCTGGAACGTCTGCGCAAGGCGCTCAGGAAAGTGCTGGAGAGCGCCATCCGGCTAGGGGGATCGTCGGTGTCAGATTACGTGGATGCGGATGGCGTGCGGGGATTTTTCCAGCTAGAGCATCGCGTCTACCAGCGGACGGGAGAGCCTTGCCTCAAGTGCGGGACGCCGATCCGGAGGGTGGTGGTGGCGGGGCGCAGCACGCACTATTGTCCGCGGTGCCAGAGTTGACTCATTATGATTTATTGTAGTTATCTGCCAATTGACTCCAGAATTGCGGTATATCGCTTTACTCGCGCATTCGCAAGTGATTGAATCGATAGAAACTCCGGAACGGCACGGCGATTGCACTAGGTAAGGGTGCCAGTGATGAGCAGGCCGCCTGAAAACGGATGGCCTCATGACAAAGGCACCCGGCACGAGTGACGCCAAAAGGCGAATCTCCCAAGAGAGAACCCGGCCGGGTAGCCAAAAGCGGTAAAGATAATACCGCAATCATAAGTAATACGGGGGAGGCCAGTGACCCCGCTTGAGGCCGAAAGCGCCACTCAATTCGAGTGGCGCTTTCCCTTTGCCGGGAGCTGACGATCACGCCGGGAAGGGCCATTCGCGCGGGGCTAGTCTCTCATTTCGGCCGGGCGGTCCCTTAGCGGTTAAAGCCTGCTTCGATTTGGGCGGTTTTATGCGCGTGCCGAAGCCCGTACCCTTCAGGCTGACCCAGCACCGTTACGGGGGGCTACTTGCCAGCAGGCGCGGTTCGCTGTAGTATCGAATTTGCCGAGAAGCGGCCGAGGCGCGCCCCCCGATGGGGATGAGCGCGCGCGCTGCTCAAGCAAGGATAGTTCGCCCGGGGCTCAAAATAGATGGCTCGAGAGTGGCGAAGTCTCCCCAATTGGAAAGGCCTCACGAGAGGAACAATGACGGCGCAGGAATCCCGTGCGGGTTGCCGGCCGGTACTTTGTTTGGAGACACCAGGACCAGGATCGCGGCATGAGATGGTGGTTGCCGGGACTGGCGGGGATTGTGCGGGGGCAAGGATCATCAGGACCTGAGTCTGCTGGGGCGGCAACGGGCGGCGTCAGCCGCCGGATGCGCCAGGGAGATTGACAAGGAAGGTTCCGCACAGGATGGAAATCGGCGAGATGCTGCCGGCGAAAGAAGGTCATGGTACATTGCGGACAGCACTTCGCTACGCGATCCAGCCAGCCATTTTTCATTGGGCGCGGCATGACCGCGATTCCTTACCTGAGATGGATCCGGCCCGAGGCAAGGTAGAGCCGCGTACCGCAAGGGCGTGGCACGTGAAAGAGCAATGCATCCAACAATAAAGTGCCAGGAAGTGCACGCATGACAACAGAATCGACGCAGCCCCAGCCAGAAGCAGGGGCGAGCCCGGCCGCGGGCCAGGGCCAGTCGCAAGGGCATCGGCGCCGCCGGCGCCGCCGCAAGAACAAATCCAGCCACGGCGGCGCGCCGCAGATGCAGCAACCGCAGATGCAGCCGCAACAAGGCCAGCCACCACAAGGGCCGCCGCAACTGCCGCCGCAGCCCACCGTGGCGTCCCGGCCTCAGCAAGGCCAGGGCCAGCAAAACCAGGGCCAGCAGCATGGGGGCCATGGCCGGAAGAAGAAGAAGAAGTTCTTCCAGAAGGGCGGCCCGCCGCCGCCGCCGCAGGCCCAGCCGGGCAACAGCATCCATCCGCCGCACCAGAACAAGCGCAAGACCAAGCAGCGCGGACCGAGGGAGTTTGTGGGCCCCATGGACCACAGTTATCGCACGGTGAACGGCAACATTGCGGACCGGTCGGCGTCGACCATTCCCACTGCGGGCAACGGTCACTCCAACTATTACCCGGACGCGTATGTTTCCGCGACTCCGGCGGCGCCGGTCCGGCATGACGCTCCCACGCGGATTTTCTGCTTCATTGAAGACCTCTTCTTCCTGGCCAAGATCAATGAGTCGGCGCGGAAGCTGGGGGTCAAGGTGGAGTTCGTAAAGAGCGCGGACAAAGAGACGACGTCGCGGATCCTGGATGCGCCCGAAGAGGAGCGCGCGCGGCTGATCGTATTCGATCTGAACAATGCCAACGCCAAGCCGATGACGTTGATTCCCAAGTTCAAGACGAAGTTCAAGAAGTCGGTTTCCATCATCGGCTTCCTCTCGCACCTGCAGGGCGACCTGAAGGCCAAGGCGACCGAAGCGGGATGCGACACCGTGATGCCGCGCTCGGCGTTCTCACAGAGCCTGCCCAATCTGTTGCGGCGCTACGGCCTGGAGGAAGAGGAAGAGCACGAGGTTCAGCCGGTGTTTTGAACACCTAGGGACTAGGGACTAGGGATTAGGGACTAGGGATCGAGAGAGCAGAGGCGAGCGCGTCACTTTGGTGGCGCGCTCGATTCTTTTGGGGTGCAGCATTTGGCTAGCCAAGTGGGAGAGGCTGCGGAAGATCTGGTGCGGTTAGGAGTGCCGCAAACCGTGCTGAAGCCCGGCGGAGGTCGAGCCATTCAAAACCCTGTCGCTCAGTTTGCCGCAACCTTCAACCCCGGAATCGAACGGAAATACCGCACGTTCGCCGTTGCCACATCAAAGCCCAGGGAGAGAGCGGTGACGCCAATGGCGAGGTCCTCGAACGAAACCGAAACCCCTCGCGCCGCGAGTTCACCCTCCATCCGGCCCATCGCACGCGCAATCTCCAGAGTCACCGGGTATACAGGGATTTCCGCGCAAAGCCTATCGAGGAACCTGAGCCGCCGCTGCTTGCGGCTTTCGTCCTGCGCGCGGTATGCGCCATGCATCAGTTCCGCAACGGCCACCACGGAGATGCCCACATCCACTGCTCCAAAAGTGGCCTCCACCTGCTCGAGAATATTGAGGACAGATTTCCCTTGCCGCTCGGCGGCGATCAGGTAGGTGGAATCGAGAATTAATCCCATGCGGACGGATTCCACGGCTTCCGATTGCGCGTAATCTCTTCCACATCGGCCGCAAAATCGGGATCCAGAACCGGAGCCTCTCCGGTCGTTTCTTCGTGCTTCCGAGCCAGGGCGATGCACTCCGCGACTGAGCGGCGAGGCGGCGCGGGAACGGGCTTCAACGCAACAGCCAGCGAGCCGTTATCAATCACGATCTCCTCGCCGGCATAGACACGCAGCATCAGCGCGGAAAGATCGCGTGCCGCCTCAGCTTCCGGAATGTGCACCACGCCCATACATTCGATGATACGCCGGGGCAGACGGCACTCACCTCAACTCAGCCAAAGTACGCCCGGTTCTTCTCAGCAAACTCGGCCTTCTCCGCCGGCAGGTCGCTTTCCGCGAAGATCGCATTCTGCTCGCACACCGCTGCGCAGTTGCCGCAATCGATGCACTCGTCGGGGTTGATGTAAACCTGGCCAGCGGCCCCGGACCTGGGGTCGCTCGCCATGGGCGCAATCGCCGCAGTAGCGCACTGCTCCACGCACACAAAATCTTTCACACACGAATCGGTAATGACGTAAGCCATGATGGCGAAACTCCTTATTGCCAGCGTAGGCGACAGGGCATTGCGTCATCCGTGATTCGGGTCACGTTCGGCCGAACGGCTCTCGTTGGAAGAGCCCATGCAACTGTGGTCATATGTGATTTAAGTCACATGGACACAACAGGCGAGCGCTTACAGTCATTCTTTCGGGGAGTCGAATCGCGATGGCAACCGTCACTTCAGGAGAACTCATTGACACGATTGGAGTAAGCTATCCAGGGAGGCTTATGCGGATCGCCATTGTTGGCGGCGGCATCGCGGGTCTGGCCGCCGCTTACGAGCTGGAAAAAGCGCGTGCAGCCAATCCCGGTCTAAGCTATTCGCTGTTTGAGTCCCGCTCCCGGCTCGGCGGGTCGCTGGCCAGCGAAGTGGTTGATGGCACGGTGCTTGAGCGCGGGCCTGACTCGTTCCTTACAGAGAAGCCGGCCGCCGCGGAGCTTGCGCGCGAGCTCGGCCTCGGCGCAGATCTCATCGCTTCCAATGACGCCGACCGCAAAACCTGGATCGCCGTAGGCAATCGCCTGGTTCCCCTGCCCGACGGGCTCATGTTCCTGGTTCCCACCAAGCTGCTGCCGACGGCGCTGACGCCGCTGTTCAGTCTCCGCACCAAGCTGCGTATGGCCATGGAGTTGCTGCATCCGCCGCGGCCCAGCGGAGAAGACGAATCGGTGGCGGCACTTGTGGAGCGCCACTTTGGCCCCGAGGCTGTTGACCGGCTGGCCGATCCTCTCCTCTCCGGCATCTATGGCGGCGAAGCAAGCCAATTGAGCGCGCGCACGGTTCTGCCGCGGCTGGTGGAGATGGAGGCGCAATACGGCTCGCTGAGCCGAGGGATGCTGGCCGCGCACAAAAAGATGAGGGCGGCCATGGCGGCAAAGGGAGGCGGGGGCGGCACGCAATCGCCGGCTGACCGGCTGAAAGCGATGGGCAGCAAGAGCGCCGGCCCGCTGGGGATTTTCACCGCGTTGCGCGGCGGCTTGCAGCAGATGGTGGACACGCTGGTTTCCCGGCTTGATCCGCTGGCCATCCGGCTGGACACGCCGGTCAGCGCAATCGAGCAAACGGGCGACGGCTGGCGGCTTACGGCAGCCGGCGAAGCGGAGATCTGCGACGGGATCATTTTGGCTTCTCCGGCATGGAGCGCCGGCGCGCTGCTGGCCGGCGTTGACACTGAACTCGGCCGCGAGCTCGAATCCATTCCGTACTCCTCGTCGATCACCGTCAACCTGGTTTACGACCAGGCGAAGCTGGGGCGGCTGCCGGACGGCTTTGGGTTCCTGGTGCCGGCCAGCTCCGGCCGCGCCATGCTGGCCTGCACTTTCGCCCATCGCAAGTTCCTGGGGCGCACCGCGCCGGGCAAGGCAGTGCTGCGCGCTTTCCTTGGCGGCATGCGCAATGAGGCGTTGATGGAAGAGCCGGATGGCGTGCTGGTGGCCACCGTGCGCCGGGAGCTGAGCGAGATTCTGGGAGCGCGCGTGATTGGGTCGCACGTGGAGCCGGAATTTACGCAGGTGACGCGCTGGCGGCGGGCCATGGCGCAATACGCCGTGGGACACAAGGAGCGCATGACGCGCATCCA
>Ga0265338_10003906_pt1 | contig 20584 bp, 8 predicted proteins | sample 42126metaG_FD_193579 | JGI IMG/M metagenome (GOLD analysis project Ga0265338, IMG submission 193579) | Rhizosphere microbial communities from Carex aquatilis grown in University of Washington, Seatle, WA, United States - 4-21-26 metaG | ecosystem: Host-associated > Plants > Roots > Rhizosphere >...
TTAGTTGGACATGGTGTAGGACATGAGCTACATGAAGACCCCGAAATTCCAAACTATGGGTCTAGAGGTACTGGGCCAGTTCTGCGCGCTGGTATGACCATTGCTATCGAACCTATCAGCACTCTCGGAAGGCATGAAATTAGCGGCGATCGTAACGGCTGGACGTTGTGGACCGTAGACGGTAGTCTCTCGGCGCAATTTGAACACACTCTTCTGGTCACCGAAACAGGCTGTGAGATACTAACACAGCTCTAGCCATAGCTTGCCGTTTAACAAGAACAAGCGGTATACTGCCTGCATGCGCGAACAGCCAGTGAACCACTTCTTTGGACTGGATATCGGTACGAGTACCGTTCGCTGTGTCGTCGGTACCATAGAATCTGGCGAGGCAGCTAAACCTGCGATTATCGGTCACGGTAGCGCTGTAAATCAAGGAATGCGCAAAGGAACCGTTGTCCATGTCGATGATGTTGTTGAAGCCGTTGTCCAGGCTGTTACTGAAGCAGAACGGGTCTCTGGGGTCCATATCTCAAATGCGACCGTGAATGTGAATGGTGGTAGTGTCACTGGGATAAATTCTCGTGGTGTAATTGCAATAAGTACTGCTAACCGGGAAATCACCCAAGATGATCGTCTTCGTGTTGAAGAAGCGGCTACTATTGTTAAGCTCCCACCCAATAGAGAGATTATCCAGGTGTTTGCTAAGAATTACCGACTAGACGGACAGGATAATATCAAGGATCCAGTTGGCATGCAGGGAGTAAGACTTGAAGTTGATACGCACATTGTTACAGCAGCAACCCCAAATCTTCGCAATCTTGATCTGGTACTTGAAAAAGCCCATATTAATCCAACCCACCACAGTGTCTCTAGCTTAGCTGCTGCCGAAGCAGTGCTAACAAGACAACAAAAGGAGTCAGGCACGGTTCTTATAGACATAGGAGCTGGGACAACCAATGTAGTGGTTCTTGAGGATGGTGAAGTTCAGCACGTAGCAGTTATACCCATTGGTGGGACACACGTCACTAATGATTTGGCCATTGGCCTACGAACTGACCTGGATATTGCCGAGGCCATTAAAATTCAGCACGGCAGCCTTGAGCCAAAGAAGCTCAACCGCGCTTCTGTAACTCTTGACGGTCAGCGCCATGAATTTGATACTACGGAGATCCATATGATTATAGAGGCGCGGATCGAAGAATTATTAGAATACGTCGATAAAGAACTAAAAAAAATCCAGCGGTCACGTAAATTACCTGGTGGAGTTGTTTTGGTTGGTGGCACGGCAAAATTACCAGGAATAGCAGACTTTGCGAAAGAAAAGCTAGAACTAGCCGCCCGTATAGGCAAGCTGCAACCAATTGGTGGTCTCCTTGATACGGTGAATGACACTGCTTATGCCAGCGTCGTGGGCCTCATGCTTCTTGACATGCTATTGCTTCCGTCGAGCCAAGGTTCGCAGGGGACACCAAACCCGGGTGTTTTTGGTCTTGTCGACGGTCTATTGCGACGCTTTAAACGCTAGCGCATACATATTTTACTCCTAAGCTTACTGCACATCGTTTGGGCCAAACACTAAGTTGTTCATTGATGTGACCCATAGTTTGCGCTATACTGCAGCTATAAATATAGAGTTCAGAGGAATTTAGACAGATGCCACAACAAGTAGCACCAGCTATCGAAACTTTCGCCAGGATTAAAGTTATCGGTGTCGGAGGAGCTGGCGGCGCAGCCATCAATCGTATGGTAGAGGCTGGGGTTGAGGGTGTAGAGTTCATTGCGATTAACACTGATTCGCAGGCGCTTCATCACTCGAAAGCCCACACCAAGATCCATATTGGCAAAGATATTACTCGTGGTCTCGGCTCAGGTGCTGATCCCTCGGTTGGCGAAAAAGCTGCTGAAGAATCCACCGAAGACATCAAGAAAGCTGTCGAGGGAGCTGACATGGTCTTCGTCACCATTGGTGCGGGCGGCGGAACTGGTAGCGGGGCTGGACATGTAGTAGCTAACATCGCTCATGATGAGGGTGCCTTGGTAGTTGGCTTTGCCACTAAACCTTTCGCCTTTGAGGGTGAAAAACGTCGCCGTAACGCCGAGCTGGCAATTGAAAAGTTACGAACTTCAGTCGATACGCTTATTATCATTCCTAACGATCGACTTCTACAGACGATTGATCGTCAAACACCACTGCTGGAGGCGTTTAAGGTAGCCGATGATGTGCTACGTCAGGGCGTTCAGGGTATCTCCGATCTTATTACTGTTCACGGACTCATCAATCTCGACTTTGCCGACGTTAAGGCTGTTATGCGTAACGCTGGTTCGGCTCTCATGGGTATCGGTAGGGCAAGTGGTGAAAATAGGGCAGTTCAGGCAGCCCAGCAGGCTATCGAGTCACCTCTCCTTGAGGTATCGATAGATGGTGCGAGAGGAATTCTCTTCAATGTTATCGGTGGTCACGATATGTCGATGCACGAAATTAACAGTGCTGCTGAAGCTATTACGGCAGCTGCCGATCCAGATGCAAATATCATTTTTGGTGCCACAATCAATCCAGAGCTAGAGGGTGAGGTTATTATCACGGTCGTCGCCACTGGTTTTGACGCTTCGTATTTTGCTAAGCGACAGGATAAAACGCCACTACCATCTCTTCAGGAAGAATCAAGTCTGCCCAAAGAAGAAACTATGCAAGGTCTCGATATGGAATTAGAGAATCAGACGGGTGATACAGAGACCGGCGCAGAGGAATTTCATAAAGAGCCAACAATCCCGAATATATGGGCGCTTGATAACGATGAACATCAAGATGAGAAATCTAGTTCTAGTGACGAAGCAAAGGACGACGAAGATGATGAACTTGAGAAACCATCATTCTTGCGTAGACTAAAAAAACATCGCAGCCAAAAAGATAAAACAGACAGCGAAGATAAAAAATAAAGAGTTAACTGACCAGTTCTGTACTAAATAATACACCGACTAACTACTTGCAAAGCGCTATACGTGGAGTTATGATTAAGCTTAATGACGCTATATGTAGCGATACTAATAGGACGTCGGTACTTTCAAATGAATAAATGTTTTACACATCAGGTGAGTAGAAAGTTTTTAAAAGGTGTGTAATCCGGGAGGTGCGAAAGCATGAAGTGCAGCCAATGCCAGCATACCGATACTAAAGTAATTGAATCGAGAGATGTGGCCGATGGTGAAGCAATTCGCCGTCGTCGTGTGTGTATGAACTGTCAATATCGGTTCACCACCTACGAGCGATTAGAACGATCTCAGCTAGTTGTTATCAAGAACAACGGCACGAGGGAATTATTTAATCGGGACAAACTATTAGCGGGTTTGTATCGAGCATGTGAGAAGACCGTCATAACAACGCTACAGCTAGAACGATTAGTTGCCGACATAGAACATGAACTCTATGATTGCGGTGAGTCGGAGATTCCATCAACCAAGATTGGGCAGATGGTTATGGATAGACTAGCATTGCTCAATGAAGTGGCTTATGTTCGGTTCGCGAGCGTCTATCGTCGATTTAAGGATATCGCTGGTTTCGAGAAGGAGCTGTCACAAATTCGCGACCTGAAAACTGGGAAGATTAAGGACGTTGTCTGATACGTTCTTGAGGGTTCCCCTAGGGTTTTAAACCAAACTTGCAAGTAAATTCTAAATGAATTATAACTGCAACAAGCGTGTGAAACTCGCGGGGAGCTGATCGGGAGGCTTTAGAGAGACAAAGCCAACCAACAACTCTAAACAAACATCTACAAACATTAATAAATTAAACACAATGCGTGGGCTCGAAAGGAGACAACCGTCTCTTAAAAGCCCACAAAAAGCGGGGGTATATCATGGGACAGACAAGTACATTAGGGGTCAAACGTCTTTTCACGCCAGCCAAATCAAAGGCTTATGACACGTTGAAATGGACTAAACGCGACTCTATTATTACTAATCCAATGACAGGTAAGCCTGTTTTCGAGCAAAAAGCAGTCGAATTTCCCGAAGGTTGGTCGTTGAATGCGATTAATATTGTTGCCCAGAAGTACTTTACCGGTACGCCAGGAACGGCAGACCGCGAGAAAAGTCTACGTGATCTCATTGATCGAATTGTTGATACGATCACTCGACAAGGCCTCCAAGAGGGTTATTTCGAGAATGAAACAGAGGCCAGCGATTTTCAAGAGGAGCTCAAGTACATACTAGCTACTCAGCGAGCAGCTTTTAATTCTCCCGTTTGGTTCAATATTGGAGCGCCGTCTCGATCACAGCAGGCTAGTGCCTGTTTCATTTTGGCCGTTGACGACACGATGCCGTCTATCCTCAATTGGTACAAAGAAGAAGGTATGATTTTCAAAGGTGGTTCAGGTTCAGGTATAAACGTCAGTACTATTCGTTCTTCTGTTGAAGCGCTTGGCAAGAGTGCAGGAACAGCTTCTGGGCCGTTGAGTTTTATGCGTGGAGCTGATGCTTCGGCTGGTGCTATCAAGAGTGGGGGTAAAACTCGCCGAGCCGCCAAGATGGTGATCATGAATAGCGACCATCCAGACGTACAAGACTTCATTTGGTGTAAAGCCATTGAGGAACGTAAAGCTCGCGACTTGCAAAAACTTGGATGGGATATGGACTTGGATGGTAAAGACTCTTTTTCGGTCCAGTACCAAAACGCCAATAATTCAGTACGGGTAACCGACGCTTTTATGAAGGCGGTTGAAAACGATGATAACTGGGATCTAAAAGCAGTGAAGAATGGAAAGACAGTCAAGACCGTTAAGGCTCGAGACATCTTTAGGCAAATTGCTGAAGCAGCTTGGGAATGTGCTGATCCTGGCATGCAGTTTGATACCACTATTAACCGCTGGCACACTACTCCCAATGCTGGGCGTATCAACGCTAGCAATCCCTGTAGTGAGTATATGCACCTCGATAACTCAGCCTGTAATTTGGCCTCCATTAATTTGCTGAAGTACTTAGGTGATGACCAAACGTTTGATATTAAATCCTTCATTCATACGGTAGAGCTTGTCTTTACCGCCCAAGAAATTCTTGTTGGGTATAGTGAATATCCAACGGAAAATATTACAAAAAATGCCAAAGCTTACCGTGAACTTGGTCTTGGCTATGCCAATCTGGGTGCTTTGTTGATGGCTCAAGGTCTACCTTACGACTCAGATGAAGGTAGGGCTCAAGCTGCTGCCATGACAGCTCTCATGACCGGTCAGGCTTATGCCACGAGCGCCAAGATAGCTCGTCGAGTTGGACCTTTTGCTGGCTTCCATAAGGATAAAGAAGGCATGATCAATGTTCTCAAAATGCATCGTCGGGAGGTCTCAAAGATTGATGCGAGCCTGGTAGCGGAGGAGTTACTCAGTGCGGCTGCTAGTGCTTGGGATGAGGCGGTGGAGCTCGGGGAACTATACGGAGTTCGCAATTCTCAAGCCAGCGTACTTGCGCCAACTGGTACCATTGGCCTGATGATGGATTGTGATACCACTGGCATTGAGCCAGATCTTGGTCTCGTAAAGGTTAAAAAGCTTGTTGGCGGCGGCACTATGAGCATCGTCAACCAAACAGTACCTCGAGCTCTAAAATCATTGGGTTATACCAAGAAGCAAATAGACGACATCGTTAACTATATCGATGAAGAGAAGACAATCTTAGGAGCACCACACCTCGCTAAGGAGCATGAACCAGTTTTTGCTTGTTCTATGGGTGACAATGCCATTCACTATCTTGGCCACGTTAAGATGATGAGCGCAGTACAACCCTTTTTGTCAGGTGCTATCAGTAAGACGGTCAACATGCCCGAGGACGTAACGGTTGAAGAAGTTGAACAGCTGCATGTTGAAGCCTGGAAAATGGGACTCAAGGCAGTCGCCATCTACCGAGACAATTGTAAAGTGGCTCAACCGCTGAGCATGGCTAAGAAAGCTGGCAGTGAGAATGCACCGTTTGTAGCCGTCGAGGCGATCAACGATAAGATCTTGGTCAAAGGTGCGCTGCGCCGAGAATTGCCCAAGGTGCGTGCAGCCAAAACCTTCTCGTTCAAAGTGGCAGATAGTCATGGCTATGTAACTGTTGGCGAATATGATGACGGTACACCCGGTGAACTGTTCATTAGCATCGCTAAGCAGGGTTCAACGTTGCGCGGCATCATGGATGCTTTTGCCATAAGCGTCAGTCATGGTTTACAGTTCGGAGTACCCCTTAAAGATTACGTCAAGTCGTTTACGAGCATGTCCTTTGCTCCAGCGGGCATAACTGATGACCCGGAGATTCGAACAGCCTCATCACTGGTAGATTACATCTTTCGTCGTTTGGCGCTTAGCTACTTACCATTCGATGACCGTTTAGAACTTGGTCTGGCTTCGATTGACGATATGCCGACTGAGCAAACAAGCCTAGAAATTGAAGCAAAAGAAGAAGCTCCCGTGGTGACTTCGCTCAGCCAACATAAGGTGGTTGAAGCCAAAGTTGAACAGTCGCCTAAGGTCTCAAAACCAGTTGTTCAGGGCAAAGATGATGGAGCACCGATGTGCTATAACTGCGGTAATCAAACGCAACGAGCCGGTAGTTGTTACGTCTGTACGGCTTGTGGTTCTACGACTGGCTGTTCGTAGTAAAGACCAACCCCCGTCTTCGTACCTTATCCGTCAAGGTGCTTATGCTAGAATAGCTGCATGAAGGTCTATATTCTTTATCGAGCTCAAAGCGAAAACAATCGTTTAGTGGAGGAGTTTGTTCATGACTTTAAGCACGATCAGGCCACAAGACAGTTGGAACTTATTGATGTAGATACACCTAACGGTATAGCTATGGCTTCTCTGTACGAAATCATGCAGTATCCCGCTGTCCTAGCGCTTAGTAACGATGGTCAACTCGTAAAGAGTTGGCAAGGGGCATTTCCGCTTAAGGACGAGCTAGCTTTCTATGCTCAGGGTGACTAGTTGCATCACTTTTGTAAATAAGCTATAGTCAAAATTACAATTTGATACATCCGTTTGAGCGGCTATCAACCGCAAGGAGTAGGAAGAAATCCCCTAGAGGAAAGTAGAACCTACCGGGCAAGCCCGTTACAGCCGAAATTAAGCTCCCAGTAGGATGGTACCTCCACCAGTGGATCCTACAAATACCGGAGCTTTTATTTTTTAAAGAGGTAACAGAAGTAGGAAGTAACACGTCATGGCGGACAACAAGAAAACCCCATTCTCCCAGATCGAAACGGACATGTTAAAAGTCTGGAACAAAGAGAAGACATTCGAGAAGAGTGTTGAGCAGCGTCGAGGACAACCGCTCTATAGTTTTTATGATGGCCCACCGTTTGCCAATGGTCTACCACACTTCGGCCACTCTCTAGTTACGAGCCTCAAAGACAGCATGTTGCGCTATAAAACTATGCGTGGCTTCTATGTACCTCGGCGGAACGGCTGGGATTGCCACGGGTTACCGGTCGAGTTTGCTATCGAGAAACAACTAGGTGTGAGTGGTAAGAAACAGATTCTTGAGCTTGGCCTCGAGAAATTCAATGCCGCATGTCGAGCTTCAATTTTTCAATACAAGGACGACTGGGAACAACTACTAAAGCGGCTTGGTCGTTGGAGTGACTACGAACACTACTACGCCACGGTCGACACCGGCTATACAGAAAGTGTGTGGTGGGCACTGTCTCAGATACACGAAAAAGGGCTACTATACAAAGGCTACAAAAGTGTGCCGTACTGCCCGCGCTGCGAAACGCCTCTGAGTAACTTTGAAGTCAACGAAGGTTATAGGGATGATGTTGCCGACCCCAGCGTGTACGTAAAATTCAAACTTATTGACGAAGATGCCTCACTGTTGGGCTGGACAACAACTCCGTGGAGCTTGCCTGGTAACGCGGCCCTAGCGGTTAACCCAAATGAACGCTACGTCTACGTTAGCTACAGCGACGATGATGGGCACAAAGACACGGTCATCTTAGCAAAGGAGCGCCTAAGCGTCTTGAATGAGCAGGATTACCAGGTTATTAAAGAGGTCGCAGCTGATGAACTAGTTGGCAAACGCTATCAACCTTTGTTTACGGTCAAAGATGTAAACAGTCTGCCTGGAGCAGAGAAGCTGTATCAAGTTTGGTCGGCTACTTTTGTCAGCGCCGAAGAAGGTACTGGAGTTTTACACGTAGCTCCAGCCTTTGGCGAAGACGACCTCAATCTCGGCGAAAGCCTTGGCCTACCAGTTTTGACGACCGTTGACAGTAGTGGCCATATGCGTGCCCATATTGGCCTCGATAGCGTCAGCGGAAAATTTTTTAAGTCAGCAGATCGCCCCATCATCGAGCACTTAACAGAGCAAGGGCATATTTTTGCGGCAGAGACTTTCCTGCACACCTATCCTTTTTGCTGGCGCTGTGAAACGCCACTTCTGTACTATGCTATTTCTAGTTGGTTCATCCAGGTCTCAGCTATTCGGTCCGAACTTCTAAAAACGGCCGAAGAGATTAACTGGACGCCTGCCCATATTAAGGAGGGAAGATTCGGTAAATGGTTAGCCGGTGCCCGCGACTGGGCAGTCAGCCGAAATCGTTACTGGGGAGCACCTCTGCCGATTTGGGTTAACGACGATGATGCTACAGACTACATCGTTGTTTCAAGCATAGAAGAGCTTAAGAAGTTGGCGGGTGATCACATTAGCGTTGATGATCTGCACCGGCCGTTCATCGACAAAATAAGCTTTGAAAAAGATGGTAAGCGATACCACCGCGTAGAAGAGGTCTTGGATTGCTGGTTTGAGTCTGGTTGTATGAGCTTTGCCCAGCACCACTATCCCTTCGAGAATAAGGAGCAGTTCAAAGAATCGTTCCCAGCCGATTTCATTATCGAGGGACTAGATCAGACGCGCCTATGGTTTTATGTTCAGCACGTTGTTAATACCATCCTCTTTAATCAACCGGCCTACAAAAATGTGGTGGTGAACGGCATTATCATGGCTGCTGACGGACAGAAACTCAGTAAGCGCCTTAAGAACTATCCGCCACTTGAAGATGTCTTTGAGAACGAAGGAGCGGATAGTCTACGTCTGTTTCTGCTCGGAAGTACTCAGGCCACCCAAACTGCTGACTACATGCGCTTCAACCGGGATGCCCTAAAAGACCTTAATAGAAACGTTCTGGGCACGCTACTCAATACAATGAGGTTCTTTACCATGTATGCTGAAATCGATGCTTGGGAGCCTCCTAAATCGCTTACAGAACCAAAAACCGGCAACATATTAGACCAATGGCTGCTGGCTAAACTGCACCAGGCAGTTATCGAAGTAACCAAACAAGCCGACAACTACAAACTAGCTCATGCTATTGGCCCTATCTTGGAGCTTATTGATGAAACTTCCAACTGGTATGTCCGACGTTCGCGCCGCCGCTTTTGGAAAAGCGATGACGATGTTGATAAACGAGCCGCCTATGCCACTCTACATTATGTACTGGTGGTAACTATGCAATTACTGGCACCATGGGCCCCTTTTATCAGTGACAAACTATACCGTGATCTAACTTCGGGTATGGCTCTGCCGCAATCAGTTCATTTAACAGATTGGCCAAAGGCGCATGCCGTGGATCGAAAACTATTAGACGAAATGACAGACATTCGTTATTACATAAACGAGGGGCTGAGTCAGCGCGCCCAGGCAAAGATAAAGGTGAGACAACCACTACCAGAATTACAAATAATTGGCTCAACGAAACTAACGCCTGAACTAAAAATCATCGTTTCCGAGGAGATTAATGTAAAAAAAGTTACAATAATAGAGAAATCAGAAACCACCAGAAAAGAGAAGACTACAGATACAGAAGGACAAAAAGAAGAATCAGCAGCCGCTAAAGTTGTGCTAGATACAACGATTACTTCATCACTGAAGGCCGAAGGTCTAGCCCGTGACATTATTCGTCACATTCAAAACGTGCGTAAACATGCTGATCTTAAGGTTGAAGATCGTATTCACCTAAAACTGCAGACGAGTGAATTATCTATGCAGAAGGCAATTGAGGATCATACTAAGACTATTATGACTGAGACCTTAGCGCTGACTATTAATACTCACCATGACTTTAGTCATCACGAGAAAGTTACGGTAGACAATCACCCCATTGATATTAGTATCGAGAAAGCAGACTAGGAAGCTTTACAGATGAGCCTCCCTCTGGTACACTCTATCTACTGACTAATTGAGATAGTATGAAAAAAGCAGTTATTACAACGGGCGGCAAACAGTATTTGGTAGCCGAAGGAGAAGAGCTCGAGATCGAGCTTCTTGCGGGTGACAATAAAACGACTAGCTTTGAAGCTCTCCTTATTCTCGATGGTGACAAAGTTCAAGTTGGACATCCTCTTATCGACGGTTCCAAGGTTACGGCTGACATAACGGAAGCCATGGTTAAAGCACCAAAAGTAACAGCCATTCGCTATAAGCCTAAAAAACGAGTTCACAAGACGCGTGGTCATCGACAGCAACTGACCAAGATAAAAGTTACCAAAATTAGCTGATAGAAACAGTTATTTTTGCGATAAGCACTAGCTTGTCTTTTACGCATAAAACAGGGATACTGGGAATGACCCACACGAAATAAGTAGAGGGTCCAAGAGGTTCAAAAGCATGCATAGGGTAAAGGACTTGCTTCACTACGGGGCTGGGCTAGTGTTGGCTAGCGCAGCGTTGCTTTTTTTTGTTGCTAGTTTTTCCCAGATCGCCGCTGCTTCACTGGCTCAGGGTTACCACACCAATCAACCCATAGTCGCTGGCACAGTCGTTAGTCTGACAAAAAGTGGCAGCAATCAAGTCCAAGCAACAACTTTTGCCAACGAAGCTGATCTACTCGGAATAACCGTTGATGCCAACAATGCTATCGTTGACCTACAGCCAGGCGGTAGTGATATACGGGTAGCGGTAAGTGGTCAGACACCGGTAATCGTTACTAACCTTAACGGTGACATAAAGATTGGTGATAACCTCATTATCTCATCTATCGCCGGTGTTGCTGCCAAAGACATACCCGCCAGTACCGCCAAAAAATATATTGCCGTTGCTAGTGAAGCCTTTTCGGACAAATCTTCTGGCGTTAAGACTGTATCAATAAAAAATGGCAGCAAAAGCGAGAACGCTGCTGTCGGTGTCATACAGGCAAAGCTACTACTAACTGATCGTTCATCAACTAGCAGTAGGTCAAATCCAATCATTGCCTTTGTCGAAAAGTTAATTGGAAAACCAATTAGTACTGGACAATTGATTGGTTCAATCGCTGTTTTTATAACAACTTTTTCGTTCACTGCATTCCTGTTAAATGGCTCGATTCGGGGAGCTTTTATATCACTTGGACGCAATCCACTTTCTCGACCGGCAATCGTTAGCAACATGATACGCGTCTCGGCTGTCGGCCTCGTTATTTTGATTGCTGGCATCGGTATGGCCTACGTTATTTTGCTCATCTAAACTACCTGTGTAAAAAAGTTATGCAATCTCCTTGCATAACAGTAGTAGGGAGAATATAATTTCTACCAAGTATTTTGTATACAAAAAATAATTAAAATCAAAGTCAAAACTCATGGATAACACGCAGTTGGAGACCAAGAGGGAACCGGTAGCCGAAACCGTACCTTTAGAGACGACGCCACTGCAAAACGTCCAAGTTCCCAAAAACCATAAGCTTTGGCTAGTACTGTTTCCTATAGTGGCCATCATCGTCCTCGGTATCATTACGGGTATTGTTCTTCATGCCAAGACGGTCAATAAATCCAGCCTCACCTCTACGCAGTCAAGTAAATCTCAAGCCGTTGATCTCAGCGGCATAACGCCCGCCTCAGCCTCATTCAAAATCGACAATAACAGCAAGGTTGTTATCAACGGTGAGATACAAGCCACCCAAGGCATGGTGCTCCAGCCGACCAGTCAGCCAACTGCGCCTCTCCCAGGCCAGATATACGTTGATTCGACCTCCAATGTTCTGCGCTTCTACAACGGCACTAAGTTTGTAACGGTAGCCAGCCAAGATGATCTAACGAAACTACAAGCGGCACTTGCAGCGCTAAGCGCGTCAAGTGGTACGGCAACTAGCACCGCCAATACCGTTAATGTTACTAGTCTGCAAGGATCTACTGGCGATATAACCCTGTCAGGTACTACTGGCCTCACCGTTACCACCAGCGGTACCACTATTACCATTGCTTTACCACAAGATCTATCTGCTACCGCCAGCCCAACCTTTGCCGGCCTCACCTTAAGCGGTGGACCACTTAGTGTAGCTAATGGTGGTACCGGTCAATCAAGCTTTACAACCAACGGTGTTTTATTCGGTAATGGTACCAGTGCGCTAGGCGTAGTTTCCGCTAGCGCAGGTACCCAATGTCTGACCAGTAACGGTGGTAATACGGCCATAGTCTTCGCCACCTGTCCCGGCAGTAACGGAGTTACCACTATTGGTACTCTTGACACAATAGGGCAGGGGCCAAGTGCAAATGGTGCAACCATTGGCGCCAATACTCTGTATCTACAATCTGCTTCTGCCAGTAATGCTGGACTCGTTAACACAACCACTCAGACGTTCGCGGGGAATAAGACGTTTAACGGTAATGTCATACTCACAAATGGCAGCAACCTTACTGTCAATGGGCTACAGTCAGCCAGCGGCCAGAACTTAACTGTAACGGCGGGGACTGGCACCATTACCCTTCATGCTGGTGGCATCGACTTCTTACTCCCAACTTCTGGGGGTCTATCGCAGCAGATCTGTACGACTGGTATTAGCTGTGTAGCCGGTGGTGGACAAGCCGTTCTGCTTGCTCCCAACGATGGTGCAACTCCCACCGCTCATGCGACTGTCCAAACGAACAATTCCGCCTTCCCATCGATTTACATCAATAACACCGGAGGTGCAAATATACTTGAGTTACAGAGTGGTGGAGTTGATTCTTTTGTCGTCAACAACAACGGTGCCTTAACGCTTGGTCAAGGGTCAGTCTTAAATGGTACTGGCACAATTGCATTCCAAGACGGAGCTGGCACCGGCCACACTGTTAGTCTCCAGGCTACTACTGGCACTGGCACTAACACGATTCTGCAAGTGCCAGAAGAGACTGGTAAGCTTTGTACATCGGATAACAACGTAGCACCAAATGACCCCTGTTATGCTAAGTTTGCTTCCGCAAGTTCATCGAGTGCCTATATTCAGTTTGCTCCAGCAACCGCTCAAGTTGATCATACCTGTGATAACGTGACCAATTGTAGTACAAGCACAATCTTTGTGGCTAAGAATGCTTCAACCGGTAACATCCTGGACCTAAAGGGTTGTCCGCACTCCGATGCAACACCGTGCGCCAGCAACGAATTACAAGACGTGTTGGTACTGCAAGGCAATGGCCAAATGTACTTTAGATCTTTAACGGCTAGTACCACGGCCTTTCAAATTCAAAATGCGACTGGAACGCCAGTAGTGAATATAAATACTGCTTCAACCGTTAACCTCATTACCGATCCTGATTTTGAACGAACAAACATTCCCAATGATGTCGGTAACTGGGTCGGCTTTGGCTGTAACAGTGGCTGTCCTTTTGGTTCATCGGCCACGGCTCCCACACTAACACAAGACAATAACCCAGATGATGCTCAAAGCCCGACACATGCCCTAGAACTAACTGGTGGAAATACCGGAACGTATAACAATATCGGGATTTACTATCCAATTGCATTGGCAAATAACACTACGTATACAATACAATTCTCTGTTCTCAATAAAAAAACAACAAATCCAAAAGTGAGCGCAGGCTACTACAGGAACTCTACGCCAAATTCACAGGGCAGCGGGAATTTAGCGGGTTGTAAGAACTCTATTCAAGCAGACACCAATTACTCCAATCCACCGTACACCTGTACTTTTACCACTACTACTAGTGCGGCTGGGGTTTTTGTAAAAGTGAACACGGGTAATATGGATCTTGTGGTTGATGACTTTGCGCTAGCACTTGGTAACTCAGCCGCCCAACACTCTGGTGCTGTAGACTTCACAAGTGCGTCGATCTTCTCATCATCCAATGATGCAAATGGTCTCCAGATACAGAGCTCAGCCACTGGTAGCACCGTTTTCAATGTTAACACCGCAACCGGCAGTACGACAGTACAAGCCGCCGTGAACCAGGCGGGTACATTCCAAGTCATGAATGCTTCCGGCACAAATGTGCTGAGCGTTGATACCGGTGACTCAAGTTCACTATTTGGCTGGGCAACCAATGATAGCAGTCATAAAATTCCGGTTAGTATTGCCAGCGCAGCCTCAACGAGCGTTGCTGTAACGCCGGATGTCACTTACGATTACATCATAGGCGGAAGCACTGGCGGCGGCACAAATCTAAACACAATATACTACGCACAACTTAATGGCTCCGCCAACGAAAATTGGTTTTCGTTAGATGGTGGTACGCCCAGTAAGCAATTACCAGTTGCGCTGAATAACCTTGGAGCGGTATCTTATCAAAACTTTATTTATGCACTCGGAGGACAAGATCAGTCAAATGCTTACTATAACCAAGTTTACTACACCAAAGTTGATAGCAATGGGCAGTTAACATATCCAGACCCGGTTGGTCATCCTGGCGTGTATTGGATCCCTACAAATGGCATGACTGTGCCTCGAGCAGACTTTCAACCGATCGTTCTGAATGGTTACGTGTACGCTATGGGTGGCTTAACAACTGGTGACACCAGAATAGCAACGGTAGAATTTGCCCAAATCCACGCTGATGGCTCCCTGGGCGCTTGGCAAACACACACGCTCAGTCATCCAACTGATCAACCGTTACCTGCTTCACGCGCTTTTTACGGTATTACTGCAGCCAACAATGTTATCTATATTTCGGGAGGTAGCATAGCTAGTGGTCAAACCAATACCATACTAAGGTCACCAGTCAACAACGATGGCTCTATTCAGGGGTGGGTCACGGATAATAGTGCGATGGTTGACACCAGATCAAAACCAACAGCTGGCATAGATGTTACAAATGGCAATTTGTATGTATTCGGTGGGTCTGGTACTAATCCAGTTGGAGAAAAACCATCGCTAAATAGTTATGAATTTGCCGCGATAAATGGCGATGGGAGCTTAGGGTCATTTAGCACCGTGTATATGTACAATACAGTGGGTGCTGGAGCCGTTAAGATCGGTCTTAGTGGCCAAAATATGGTTTTATACAACCATCAGTTCTACTTTGCGCCAGCAAACAGTAATTTAATTTCTCAAGTAACGCACGTAGTGTCGGTTCCAAATGCTAATCAAGGTAGCTCAGTAAATATTGGTGGTACATTGAACGTCACGAGCGGTGCAACTCTTAACGGTGACCTGATCGTTGGTGGGTTACTTGGTTCACAAACTGCCTTAGATGTTAACGGTAGTAGCCCATCGCTTGGCACAAGCGGTGGCTCAATACTACAGGTTGATACTCAAAACAATAACGTTACGATTAACGGTATTAATGCGCCCGATTTTAATACTTGGTTAACTACCACACCGCTATCACCCGGGGTTGAAGGCAACGGTGCAGCGGTTAATAATGGGTTTATCTACTCTATATCCGGTAGTACGAGTGGTGTGGGCACTAGTGTCGTAAAGTACGCCAGGCTTAATGTCGATGGGACTATAAGCGCAACGCCAGGTTGGACGAGTACCACGCAGCCGCTACCAGATTATAAAATCGATAATGCAACGATTAGCGCTAACGGCTATATATACGTGATAGGTGGCTATGATACTGGTGGCGTTTCGGGAAAAATTTATGTCGGCATACCTAATAGCAATGGTGATATTACTGCTTGGCGCACACTTTCTACAACGCTTAATACTCCAGTAGGCAGTCCAGGTGTGACTACCTATAACGGTTATCTGTACGTCATGGGTGGTGCCACTGCGGGTACTGGCAGTGCTCCGTCAACGCCAACCGCAAATATCCAATACGCCAAATTAAATCCGGACGGAACTCTAGGCGCATTTAGTGTGTACAGTTCACCATCGACTAGCGCCTTACCGGCCGCCAAAATGGGCGGTAGAGGAGTAGCGGCAAATGGCTACATCTACTTTACGGGTGGTGCCGATAATAGCGGCAATGCAACCGGGACCGTCTACTTTACGACAATTAACGGAAACGGTACCCTTAACAGCTGGCAAGCCACCACTGCTCCCTTGCTTGATAACAGAGCTTACCACACATCGATCATTGCTAACGGCTATCTGTACGTCATTGCTGGTACTAACGGTGGCTTTGATGCAAGCGACACTAAAACATTGCAATTTGGTCAAATTAAAAACGGCGATATAACCAGCTGGAACAATGGCATTGCCACATTAAACCCAACATCTAACCATGCTACGGCATTTGCTAATGGCTACCTGTACGTTATAGGCGGTGATCCTAGCTCAAACGGTGTTCAGTATGCTTCGTCCTCACGAGTTACGGTTGGCGGCTCACTAGATTTGATCAGTCTCGGTAACCAATCGCTCAATGATGCTGGTGGATCAGGTGAGTTGACGGCAGGGAACACAACCATAGTCGGTACGCTAAACGTCAATAACGATGCCTTATTTAGCAGATCTGTTTCAATAAACGGCGGTTTGTCTGTACACGGCCAAATAGTCTTGCAAAATAGTGCTAATTCGACGAATGCATTTGCCATTCAGAATGCCAATGGAATTCAAGTTGCTGGTGTTGATACTACCAACGGGGCGCTGGATCTTGGTCAATACGATGCCACTAACCCTGTCAACGGAGCTTTAACATTTAATAACTCGACGAATACTAACACCCTCACCCTACAAAGTGGCGCCACAAGCACACCTAACCTAACCTTCACCTTGCCGGTGAATAGTGGTAGCGCTAATCAGTGTCTAAAGACCAATGGTGGTACACCAGCCGTATTATCGTTTGTTGATTGTGTTGGCGGTGGCGGTGGCGGTAGTAGTGCGGTAACCTCCTTTAATACGTTAACCAATGACATTGTCTTACAGGGAACAACTAATGAAATCAGCCTAAACACGGTTGGTAATACGATTACGCTACTAACTCCACAGCGCATTGATAGCCTGGCCACACCAACTTTTGGCGGTCTGACTATTAATGGTTCAGGTTCATTTACGACAAGCGTCCTCACTCCAACGCTGGACAGTATTTCTGGAGCTCTCAATATCGGTACCACGAACGCTAGCCAGATAAACCTAAACCAAAACGTTAGTATAGCCTCTGGTAAGAACTTCACACAGGCTGGTGCTGGGACATTAAGTTCTGGAACGGGACAGGTGACGCTTAATGGGAATACCTTGGTTGCTCCAGGCGCTTCTCAATCGGCCTTTGTGGTTCAGAACGCTGGAGGCGGAAATGTCTTGCAAGTTGATACTACAGCCACCGCTAACTTAGTCTCCAACAGTGGTTTTGAGACCAATACTGCCGGTTGGTCAGCTTTTAGTAATGCTGGTTCAGCTATATCTAGGATTACCTCTACAGCTTATATGGGCTACGCCAGTCTCCAAGTTGCTACCACCAGTTCTGGGGGCGGTGCGTACTACCCAGTGGGCCTCACAAATGGTCAGCAATACACCTTGGCCTTTAGGGCCCGTGCTATTACCGGCACACCCTTTAGTGTCTCAGCTGGCTGGTATACAGGATCAGACCCGGTCGGCGGTACGGCACTCGGTTGTGGCTTGTCTGCGACCCTAAACACTGCCGGTTGGACTGCTTTTTCTTGTACCTTTACCGCTAGCTCTGGCACCAATGGTATTTTCTTCCAAGAGAGCGTGGCTGGGTCTAACACTTTTGCTCTTGATGAAGTCCATCTCGTCACTGGTGCCTCTGATACCCTATTTAACAGTGGCCTTATCTCGCTCAACGGTACCATCGTTTCACCAACCAAGTTCCGCAACAGTAGCGACTCTACAACAGCTTTACGAGTCCAGAATGCTAGTGGTACCGATGTGTTTACAATTGATACGCTCAACACTCAAACCATCTTAGGGAAGACGGGCACCCTAGATGGTAAACTACAATTTGCCTCAGCTGGTGGAGGCAGCATTACTCTACAACCGGCGTCGACAGCCTCCACCTTTACGCTGACCCTACCTGCGGTTAATACTAATGCGACTATCTGTACGAGTACCGGGAACTGTAATGGTGTCGGTAGCACGCTACAGACCGCATACACAGGCTCAACTGGCGGCTCAACTTCTGAAATTATTCTGGATACGACGCGCAACGCTCTTGATGTACAGGATCGCAGCACTAGCAACGGAGGTACAATAGGGGCCAACCTATTCAATGTTCGTGCTACCGCTGCTAATGACACTACAGCCGGCGCCTTACTATTTGGGGTAGGTAACACCGGTGCTGTTACCCTACAAAACAGCGTTGATTCCACGACAGCCCTGCAAGTTAAGAACCTGGCTGGAACTAGTATATTTACTGCCGATACCACCAATAGTAATCTGCTCTTGTATGGCACTGTTAAAGATTCTGGTACGGGAGTGGGCTTGCAGGTAGCCACTACCAGCAACAGCTCGATTCTCAACGTTTATACCAAGGGTAACCTGCTGACAAACTCCGGTTTCGAAAGCGGTTCTTCTAATTGGGCATTCGGAGGGACGGCGGCGGTTGAATCTCTCTTTGCTTATGAAGGTTCTAATGGCGTTGGACTAACTTCATTTTCATCAAGCGGAACCGTTACCCAAAACTTTATTTTTGCACCCAGGACTACCTACACCCTCTCTTACGAAACGGCAGTTGGTGGTGGAGCCGGGGTCACTTCCACATATACTGACTCATTGGGCTCACATGCCTGCAGCAGCAGTGCGGGACCCCTCTGGACTGCAGCGAATTGTACATTTACAACAACAATTGGAGGTAGTGGCAATATATCGTTTTCGTTGACATCAGGCATAGCTGCACCAGTTTATATTGATGCCGTTCAGCTAGAAGTTGGAAGCACCCCATCAACTTATACGAACGGTAACACTGGCGGCGGCATTACAGTTAATGGTACTACCACTACTGCGGGTATCACAAACTCATCCGCGTACACCCAAACTGGTTCATCGTTTAACTTGCAAGCTTCGTCTGCTGCCAGTGCGTACTTGACCGCCAGTAACGGTACTTTAACCGTAGATACTAACTTGGTCGCAACTAACCCCACTAATCCCGTTCAAAATAGCCCAACAGCTGGTGCGAATACAGGGGGCACGCTATCAGGAGCGGCTGCCACAACCTACTACTACAAGATAACAGCCGTAACAGCTGGCGGTGAAACTCTAGGATCAAATGAGCAATCCTTTAACGGAGCAAGCTTCACACCGTTATCAGCGCCTGCTGCACCAACCTTGAGTAACGCTAACGGATCGTTCAATATGTCTGGTACCTATAAGTATCTTTACACGTACATTACTTCCAACGGACAAACGACTGCTGGCACTGCCTCTGCTAGCACCGGCTCACTGACGAACAAAACAGTTACCGTGACGTTCCCGGCTTTACCAACCGGCGCCACTAGTCGCCGAGTCTACCGTACTACGACTGGGCCGGGTGCCACCTATTACTTCATTCCATCAGGTTCTGGCTCCTGCGGTACCACTCAGAATACGACCAACAGCGGTACCACGACCTGTACTGACGGTACCTCCGATGCCAACCTAACCGCCGCTAATATCAATCCACCGGGCTCAAACACTGCAACGACTAACTTAAACAACCTAAACGTTAACTGGACTGCTTACACGGGTGCGACTGGCTATAAGGTTTATAGAAGTACAACCTCTGCCTCAGAGCAACTCTGTACTACGCTTGGCAATGTTGTGACCTATAGCGATTCTGGTTCAGCTTGTGCCGGGACGACAGTACCCACCACAACAACGGATGTTCAGTTAGGGATTGGTACTGCTACACCTACCGCCAACCTTAACGTTAGAGGCAGTTCAATATTTGAGCCTCTCAATGATTCCACGTCTGCCTTCCAGATTCAAAATGCAGCTGGTACAACCATATTCAATGTGGATACGGTCAACAGTAAAGTGGGTACACCTGATGGTGGCATTAATACTTCAAGTGCATTTACTTTAGCGACGGGTACAACATCAAATTCTTTGGGTATTGCAACTGGTCAGCTAACACTACAATCGGGCAATGCTACTGGAACGGCACCTAGCGGCACTGTTCTTCTGCAATCCGGATCATCTGCGGCAGCTGCCTCAGGGAACATTACCATCGCTACTGGAACTGCTTCCACCACCTCAGGGAACATTACCATCGCTACCGGAACTGCTTCCACCACTATTGGAACCGTAGTCGTAAAGAGTGGGACCATTTCTAACACTATTCCTAGAGGTAGCCTATACGTTAATGGGCAAGCCCAACCCGTAGCAGTCGGGTCAAATAATGCTAGTGGAATAACTGGTATTGTGGCTCAAGGTAAATATGTCTACGCGATTGAAAATCAACAATTAGCTATCTTCGATGTTTCTACGCCGACAATTACTACTATTCCACAACCGGGTACTGCTAATACCGATGCGTCCGGCTCTCCGAGCTGGTTGCAG
>Ga0265338_10003907_pt1 | contig 20579 bp, 17 predicted proteins | sample 42126metaG_FD_193579 | JGI IMG/M metagenome (GOLD analysis project Ga0265338, IMG submission 193579) | Rhizosphere microbial communities from Carex aquatilis grown in University of Washington, Seatle, WA, United States - 4-21-26 metaG | ecosystem: Host-associated > Plants > Roots > Rhizosphere...
CAGGAGCCGCAGACGGGCTACTTGGTAGGCGACGGCGAGCAAGCCGCCTTCAGGGTGCCCGTGAGCTTGAAGCCCGGCGAGGCCCGCCTCGTGCGGCTCGCCCCGGACACGGTGCCCCAGCTCCACGTCTCCCATCCCCCCCTGTGGTGGCCCAATGGCTACGGTCCCCAGAACCTCTGCCGCCTCCGGCTCGGGTTTGAGACCGCGTCGGGCCCCTCGGATGCGGCGGTCGTCACGTTTGGCATTCGCAAGATCACCTACCATGTCGCCGGCAGCGAGAACCTCACGCTCTCCGTCAACGGCGTGCCCGTCATGGCCAAGGGCGGGGACTGGGGGATGGACGAGGCGATGAAGCGGATCCCCAGGGAACGCCTGGAGGCGCAGATCCGCATGCACCAGATCGCCAACTACACGATGATCCGCAACTGGGTCGGCCAGAGCACGGGCAGGGACTTCTACGAGCTCTGCGACAAGTACGGCATCCTCCTCTGGGATGAGTTCTTCCAGCCCAACCCCTTCGACGGCCCGGACCCGGACAACAACCCGCTCTACATGGAGAACGTGCGCGAGAAGATCCTCAGGTTCCGCCAGCACCCCTCGATCGCGCTCTGGTGCGGGCGAAACGAGGGTTTCCCGCCGCCGGTGATCGACAAGGCCATCCAGCAGCAGATGGACGAGCTCGATCCAAGCCGTCTCTACCAGCCGAGTTCCACGTCGGGCCGGGGGGTCAACTCCGGGGGGCCCTACCATTACCGCGCGCCGCGCGCCTACTACGTCTTCGACGAGGCGTTCAAGACGGAGGTCGGAAGCGTCTCGGTCCCGACGCTGGAGGCGATCCATGCGATGATGCCCGCGGCCGACTGGGAGAGCGTCAACGACGACTGGGCGGAGCACGACCTGTGCTACGGAGCCCAGGACGGAATGAGGTACCCGGGCGTCCTTGCGCTTCGCTTCGGGCCCCTGGTCAACCTGGCGGACTTCACGCGCAAGGCCCAGCTGGCCAACTTCGAGGCATTTAGGGCGATGTACGAGGGCCGCAATGCCAAGCTCTTCCATCCCAGCACCGGGGTCATAACGTGGATGAGCAATCCAGCGCAGCCGAGCTTCGTCTGGCAGCTCTACAGCTACGACCTTGAGCCGAACTCCTCGCTCTTTGCGACGCGGCTGGCGTGCGAGCCGGTCCACATCCAGATGAATGAGGACAACTGGCACGTGATGGTGATCAATAACCTCCCGAGCCCCGTCAAGGACGCCCGCGCGACGGTCTCCGTCGTGAACCTGGACGGGACGCTCTTCTCCAGGAGCGAGATTCCCGTCGACGCTCCCCCGAGCCTGGCGACCGACATCGGTGTCGTCGGACGCGGGCCGGGACTCTCGCCCGTCCACTTCGTCAAGCTCGAGCTGCGCGACTCGGCGGGGCGCCTCGTGTCGGGGAACTTCTACTGGCGGTCGCCCTCCGCCAGCCCCGACGATTTCCAGGACCTCAATCTCCTGAAGCGCGTGACACTCGGCGCCAGCGTCGTCCGCGGGGACTCGGGCGGCACCTGCCGGCTTGAGGTCACCCTGACCAACCCGAGCAAGGACGTCGCCCTGATGGCGCATGTCCAGCTGCGCCGGCAGCGCTCCGGCGAGCGCGTCCTTCCGGCCTACTACACGGCCAACTATGTGTCGCTCGTGCCGGGAGAGTCTAGGGTCATCGAAGTCGAGGCCGACGCGGCGGCCCTGGGCGGGGACACCCCCCTTCTTGCCGTAGACGGCTGGAACACGACGGTCGACGCGCGGGCGTTCCCGCAGAATGGCGGCGCGGCGGTCGGCCCGAACACCGAGGCGATGGTCGACCCGGCGGCGCCGCACACGTTCAGCTACCGGCACGCCCCGGCCAAGGCGAGCGGCGGCGACTAAGACCCTGGCACCGGCTCAGGCTCCCATCAGGACCGCCCAGCCGACGAGGCCCGCAAGGGAAGCCAGGGCGATCGGGGCGCCGCGTCGGGTGAAATCCCAGAAGGAGACCACAATCCCCAGGCGGCGCGCCTGCTGGACGACGATGATGTTGGCCACGCTCGCCGTTAGGATTGCGCTTCCCGCGAAGCTGTTGGCCATGGCGAGCACATACGCGGCCGTCGCGTGGGTCATCGGCACGATCTTCACTAGGAGGACGACCGCCGGGGCATTGTTGATCAGGATGGAGAGGCCGGTCGTCAGGAGCGTCTCGTTGAGCGGCGTCGCGGGGTTGAAGCCGATTCCCTGCATCCACTGGACGAGGGCCTCCCCGTAGCCGGTCGCCTGAAACGTCCCCCCGACGACGAAGAGCGAGCTGAAGAGGACGAGGATCTGCCAGTCGACGACGGCGAGGAGGTCCTCGGAGCGGAACTTGGTGCTCAGAAGGTGGATGCTCGCCGCCACGAGCACCGTGATTTCCCTCGGGATCCGCGTGAAGAGGAGCGCGATGACGAGCGCGAGCACCACAAGCCCCTTGGTCATGTGGTAGCGGTCCAGGGAGCACGGGAGCTCCGGCGGCTCCACGTCCCTTAGGCGCGGCGGGGCGGGTCGGTTGAGATTGCCCATACGTGTGAGGGCAAACGTGCACGCGAGCCCGAAGGCGACCGGTACGAAGCACCAGGCCAGGTAGCGTGCAAACCCGAGGCCGGCCACTGTGGCGATCATCATGTTCTGGGGGTTGCCGATCAGCGTGGCCGCGGAGCCTATGTTGCTGGAGGCGGCCAGAGCGACCAGGAACGGGACGGGGTCCAGGCCCCTCTTCAGGAGGGCCGACGCGACCACGGGGGTCAGCACATAGCACACGACATCGTGGTTGAGGAAGGACGAGAGGGCCGCCGAGACCGCAATTAGGAGAAGGAGGAACCGCGGAGGCCCGCCCGCCCAGTCCGAGATGCCGGCCGCCATCCAGTCGTAGAATCCCGACAGGCGCAGCTGCGCCGATATCACGAAGAACCCGAAGAGGAGCAGCAGGGTCGGCCAGCTCACGACCGAGGCCAGCTCCATGGGGGTGCACCCTGACACGATCATCATCCCGATGGCGCCCATGAGCGCGATCGCAGTCCTGTTGACCCTAAGGCCCGGGATCCGGCCGACCGCGAGGCCGACGTAGGTGAGCACGAAGATCGCGAGGACGGCGGGCCTGTGGTCGATCGGGACGTTCATTGTGCGGGGTTTCGGGCGGGATCGCCCTTGCTACTGCGGACGGTCGGACATAGGGTGGCGCAATGGGTACCGCGACAAAAATCCTCATCGGTTTCATCGCCCTGGTCGTGATCGCCGGCCTCCTGGTGATGTCCAGCTACAACGGCCTGGTAGGCTTGCAGCAGGCCACGGACGCCCAATGGGCGCAGGTCCAGAACGTCTACCAGCGCCGCGCCGACCTCGTGCCCAACCTGGTGAGCACCGTGTCGGGAGCGGCCAATTTCGAGAAGTCCACCCTCCTTGCGGTGACCGAGGCCCGCGCCTCGGTCGGGCGGGTCCAGCTCCCGGCGGGCGCCGCCCCGACGGACCCCGCGCAGCTGGCCGCCTTCCAGCAGGCCCAGGGGCAGCTTGGCAGCGCGCTCTCGCGGCTCCTGGTCGTCTCGGAGCAGTACCCCGACCTGAAGGCCACGGCGAACTTCCGCGACCTGCAGGCGCAGCTTGAGGGAACGGAGAACCGGATCGCCGTCGAGCGCGGCCGTTTCAACGAGGTCGTGCAGGCCTACGACACGGCCATAAGAAGGTTCCCGACGGTCATCCTGGCCGGGATGTTCGGCTTCACGCAGCGCCCCTATTTCACGGCGACGGCCGGATCGGAGACCCCTCCGAAGGTTCAGTTCGACTTCAATAGCGCCGCGCCCGCAAAGCCGTGAGACTTCGACCGATCGGGCTCGCGCTCCTTCTGGCAGCGGCGGGCGGCGCGAGGGCCTCCGAAGCCATTCCCCCCGCGCCGGCGGCGCATTTCAACGACTACGCGTCGCTCGTGAGCGCGGGAACGGCCTCCGCGCTCGACGCGAAGCTCGACCAGTTTGAGCGCGCGACCTCGACCCAGATCGTCGTCGCCATCTTCCCGAAGCTGGAGAGCGATTCCTCCATCGAGGACTACACGGTCCGCGTGGCCCAGGCCTGGCACGCCGGAATCAAGGGCAAGGACAACGGCGCCGTGCTCTTCATCTTCGCCCAGTCGCACCAGGTCTACCTCCAGGTGGGATACGGGCTCGAGGGTGCGATACCTGACGCCGTCGCGAAGCGGATCATCGCGGACGAGATGGTCCCCTCGTTCCGCAGGGGCGACTACGACGGCGGGGTCACGGCGGGTGTGGACGCGATCATGGCGGCGTCCCGCGGGGAATACCACGGGAGCGGCCGGACGGTCGCCGACAACAGAAGCCGCGGATTCCCCCCGGTGATGATCTTCGCGTTCGTCCTCTTCATCATCGTGCTCTCGGTGATGCGCCGCCAGGCCTCCATGTACCACAGCGGGGGACGGCGCGGGTTCGGCAGCGTCATCGTGCCCATGATCTTTTCGGGCGGGGGCGGAGGATTCGGGGGCGGCGGAGGCGGCGGGGGTGGATTCTCCGGGGGCGGCGGGAGCTTTGGCGGCGGGGGGGCCGGCGGAAGCTGGTGATGCGACCATGAGACTTCCCTTCTTCATGCCAAAGATAGACCACGACCGGGTCGTCGCAGCCATCCGCGCCGCCGAGGCGAAGACGTCCGGGGAGATCCGGGTGCTCGTCGCGCGGCACAAGGCCTCGGATCCCATCGCGGCAGCGCAGGCCTATTTCCAAAAGATGGGCATGGCGGCCTCCCCCCACCGCAATGGCGTGCTCATCTTCGTGGCTCCCCGATCGAGGAACTTCGCCGTCGTCGGGGACACCGGGGTCCACGAGAAATGCGGCGACCCGTTCTGGACAGGCCTCGCCGAGGCCATGGGCGGCTATTTCTCTCGCGGCAGCTTCACCGAGGGCATCGTGCACGGGATCGATCGCGCAGGCGACCTCCTGGAGAAGACTTTCCCCCGCACCGCGGGCGACGCATCGGCCGGGGCGCCGAGCGTCACGGAAGTCGACTGACCCGGCCCCCCTGCCTAGTGCCCCAGGAGACGGCCTGCCAGCTGGGCCTCAAACCCGTCCCGGTTCTTCCAGCGGATGGCAACCCTCGCCGTGAACGCCCCCGTGGCGGAGCGCCGGGTATAGCCGTCGTCGGTGATATCGAAGCGGATGGTCTCGGTCTCCACCAGGTCCTCCGAGTACGCGAGGTACACGGCGACGCAGTCGAAGAGAGTCGTCGAGCGCAGGGCGAAGAAATCGCAGTTCATCCAGGTCTGCCTCGACGCGAAGGTGCAGTAGCTCTCGATGAGGGCGCGAAGCGTGGGGTCCGCGGTCGAGCTCCAGATCGCATGGTAGCGTTCGCCGGTGAGGCTCACGGAGCCGCAGGTGTCCAGGGGCGTTAGGAGGACGTCCCGCCACGGTGCGGAGAGGACCGCGCGGAGCCCGGGCGGGTCCACCCTGACGTTGGTCTCCGCCGAAGGGGGCCCTTCGCCGTAGCCCACGTCGAAACTCCCGTACATGCCGACCAGCCTGCACTTGGCCGCGATCCCGGGGGCCCTCTTCAGGGCAAGCGCCAGGCTGGGGACCGGGCCGATTGCGACGATCGTGACCGGCTGCTTTGAGGCCTGCACCAGGTCGATCAGCGCTCCGATGCCGTCCTGGTAGACCTTGCCTGGGTACTTGCCTAGATCGTATCCCGCGATCCAGGGTTCGAGAGTCTTTGCATTGTCGCCCTTGGGGCCGTTGTTGTCGCCTATGCCTATCGGGATGTCGGCCCGTCCCGCCGCCTCCAGGAACTTGCCGGCAACATGTGCGCGGTAAACCGTGTCCGCGGGGTCCGTCAGCACCAGCTTCAGGTCGAGCTCCGGCGAACGCAGCGCGAGCGCAAGGGCCCAGGAGTCGTCGATGTCGGTGCCGATGTCCGTGATGAGGACAAGGGGCGCGCGGGGGGCCTCGGTCGCGCGGGCGCGCGCCGGGGCTAGGGCCGCCGCAAGCGCGACGAGCAGGGGTACCAGTCGTAGGAGCTTCATGGTTAGGGGTAGAGGGTATGCCCTCACCCACCCCACCCTGCAATCCCGCTATGGCGTCACGCCCTGCGCCGGCGCAGGCCCGCCGCGGCGACGAGCCCGAGGCCGATCGCAACCAGCGCGTAGGTGGAGGGCTCGGGCACGGGCGTGAAGTTGAGGATGAGCTGGTTGTCGGACCCGTTGACCGTGAGCGACAGGTGGTTCACGGGGATGATGCCGTTCTCGAAGCCCGCGACCCCCAGGGTGAAGTCCGCCGCGTTGAAATTCTGGATCGTTCCCCCCGTGGTGGCGATGACCCACGAGTACGGGGCGTTGACGTTGAAGTTGGCCGCGCTGTTCTGCGTCCCCGTCGAGTCATACGTGAGGAGGTTGATCCCGAATCCGCCCGCGGTGGCGTTGATCGTCAGGTTGCCCGCGATATTGAGCTGGGACACCCCGTCGACCCGGGAGTTGTCCTGGAGCGTCCAGTAGAACGATCCCCCGTTGTTGAAGGCCATGTTGCCCGCGAACGAAAGCTTCCCGGTGACGATCTTGTTGTTGGACGCGGGAAAGCCCGGGGCGACGCCCTGGTTCGTGCCGATCGTCACCGTCCCGGCCAACCCGAGGCCTGAGGGATCGAACGTCCCGTACCCAGCGAGGTTCCCGGAGGTGAAGACTATGGGATTGGTGAAGGTGACCCCCGTGTCCAGGGCCAAGGCGCCCTGCGAGGTCGTAGCCACGGTCACCGGGCCGGTTCCCGCACCCTGGTTGCTGGCGAGGACGAGGAGTCCGTTCTGGGTCACGGTCGTCCCGCCGTTGTAGGTGTTGTTCCCGTAGAGCAGCACGGCCGGGCTATTGCTGGTGGAGTTGTTCGTGACGACGAGGCTGCCGGATCCCGAGATAATCCCGCCGAACCCGTTCCCGCCGTCGCTCGTCACGGGCGTCTGGTCTACCGTGAGCGTTGTCGTGGGCCCAAGCACCAGGTTGCCGATCGCCCCGTGGAGGCTCTCGATGACCGGGGTTGTCGCTCCGGTGAGGTCGATCGTCGCGGAGCTTCCCTGGAGGTTCAGCTCGGCAAGGCCCGATCCGACTGAAATGGAAGTCGTGAGCTTCAGCGTCCCGTTGTAGACCGTGAACTTCCCGCTGTAGGCGGCATTGTTGCCGGAAATCGTTGCCGTGATCGGCGTCGGATTGAAGAGGATGATCTCCGAGGTGCTGTCTCCCGAAATGCCGCCCGAAAGCGTGAAATTGTTCGTCCCGCTCAGGTAGAGCGCGGGGGCGCCCGTCCCCCCGTTGTCCTGGAACACGATCGGGTTGGGCAGGTTGATGCCGCCCGTCGTGGCCTGGATGCCGGCGAGGCCGAGATCGCCGGGGCTGTTGATGAGCGTGACGGGGCCTGAACCAAGGGCCGAGTTGCTGCCCACTCCGACGGTGAGTCCGTCCGAGTTGGTCGCCTCGATCCCGGTGCCCCCGGTATAGCTGTTGGTCCCGTTCAGGTTGACCGTGCCGCTGGAATAGATGCCCCAGAAGGAAGGCGAGCCGAGAAGCACCGAGACGGGCGAGCCGTTGTCGCTGATGGTGCTATTGACCGTGAGGACCCCGCTCTTGACGGCGGTGAGGCGCAGCGTGTTGGCGGCATTGCTGCCGTTGGTGACGGCGGAGGGCGTGAGGGTGCCCGTGAGGACGGCCGCGGTCGAGGTGCCGATGTAAGTGCCGTTATTGAAGAGGGAGAGGTCGACGCCGTTGATCGTGACCGGAGACATTGGGTTTGAGGAATCAAAGCCCACGATTCCCCAGGTGTTGGTCTTGTCGAAGGCGGTTAGGAACGTCGTAGGTGTCATCCCCACCACGTTGTCCGTGTAGCCGATGTAGCTGCCGCCGACGCTTGTGGGGGATCCGGCCGCCTTCAGGGTGGTGCTGCCCGGCATCGAGCCTACGGCGTCAAAGATGAGGAAGCCGTCCGCGGCCGTCGTCGTGCCGATATAGGTGTTCACTGCCTGTAGGTAGACGGTCAGGGGCTGCGAGATGCCGTAGTTGGCAAGGAGCACATTCGTTGCGACACCATTTGCGAGCGGTGTGTCGACGTAGAGCGTGCCCCCTCCTCCGCCGAACTTGAAATTAGTCGAGCTCTGCGGAATGATCGTTCCCGTCAGAATGGCCGATGTCGCCGTGCCAATTTCGACCGGGTTTGATGAATTCGTGAAACTCGAAAGGTCTATCGTCCCACTGTAAGGGACGGTCGAATTCCCGGGAAGGGTGTCCACGCCAAAGCTTCCCGTGGAGGCCCCCAGGTTGGAATGACTCACGAGTGTTGCGAACGAGGTGCCCGAGGGATCGGCCGTCCCGACATAGCTTCCCTTGATCGAGAGGATGGCGCCGCTCGCCGGGATGGAGTTGGCGCCAAAGACGAGGCTTCCCAGGGTGCTCGTCCCCCCGACCGTGGTACCGCCGCTGTACGTGTTCGAGGTCCCGGTGAAGAAAACGCTGCCCGGCCCCTGGACGAGGACGCTCCTGGATCCGCCCGACTCGCTGATGTTTCCCGAGAAGACGATCGGGTTCGCCGTCGTCGGGCCCGGCAGCACGATGCTTCCGTCCCCCGTGGGCGCGGGCAGGAACGTCTGCGCGGACTTGGGACTGAGGACGACGTTGTTGTCGAGAGTCACCGGGCCGCTGAGTGTCAGGGGCCCATTCCAGCTCTTTAGGCCAAGCTCGTTGCTCGATCCCACCAAATTGATGACCAGGGGGTTCGTGATGGTATCATTTCCATGCGCAATCAGGAATCCCCCGTTTGAAAAGGTTACCGTGCCAGTCCCAAAGGGTGAGCTGTTCCAAAACGCCACGGAGACGAAATCGCTTCCCGTGCCGACCAGCGTGTTGCCCACATAGGTGTTTCCGGCGCCGGTGTTGGAGAAAACGAACGTCCCGTTGCCCGCCGGCCCGCCAAAAAGCGTAAGGTCCCCGGTCCCGGTGACCTGGCCGCGGATGGTGATGCGGCTCTCGCCTGCATCCATCGCCATCGAGCCCGTGATCCCGAGGTTGATAGTCGACGCAAAATCCAGGGATCCCGGGACCTCATCGGCAAACGCGATGCCGGTCGCCAGGTTGAGTGTTATCGCCGACGAGCTCAGGATCGTGATGTCGTTTCCGTTGAAAAGTCCGATGGCGTTTATGTTGTTGAGCGAGGTCGACAGCGTGATTTGAGGGTAAAGGCTGTCGCCGAAGAACAGGTCGGCCGTGCCGTCATTGGGCGGGGTCACCTGCCCCTGCCATCCCGTCGGCATTTCGCCGGTCCAGATGTAGGTCTGGGCGAACGCGGGCGCCGCCAGGACCGTGAGTAGCGCAAGATAGGTAAAGCGCCGGAAGCTCATGGGTCGGGATATAACTGCAGTCTCTTTGCAGATACAAGCCTACACTCCCACCCCTCCGCAGTTCGTTTCGGAGTCGTGCCCGGTGTCGCACACCCGCGGCGGCCTGCTCGCCCAAACGCGGGCTAAGTCGCTTGCCTGGAAAGGAATCCGGTGAGTCGCTCCCGGATGGTTTGCGTCCATTCCTCGGCGGTCACGCTGTACATTACGGTGTCCCTGAGCGTGCCGTCCTTGCGAGCGGCCTGGCGGCGGATCACCCCGTCTTTCCTCGCCCCGAGCCGCTCGATCGCCGCCTGCGAGCGCAGGTTCTCATTGTCCGTGCGCCAGCCGACGACGGTGCATCCCAAAGTGTCGAAGGCATGCTCCAACAGGCGCAGTTTGCAGGCCGTGTTCACAAACGTCCGCTGCCAGCTTGCCGAGTACCAGGTGTAGCCGATCTCGACGCGCCGGGCCGCGGGGATGATGTCGTGGTAGCTCGTCGAGCCGATGATCCGCCCGCCCGCCTGTTCCCGCACGACCCAGGGCACCCGAACGCCCTTGGCGCAGTCGGCCAGGGCCGACTCGATGTACGCGACGGTCTTCTCAGGCTCCGGGACGGACGTGAAATGCAATTTCCAGAGTTCGCCGTCGGCCGCGGCGGCGCGGAGCGCCCCCTCATGCTCACGCGTGAGCGGCTCAAGGCGCACACCCCGGCCCACCAGCACGACCGATGGGTCAACCTGAAACGCTGCCCCGGCCATCAGGACGAGGGAAACGGCGTCACCCTGCGGACCAGCTGCAGGGGTATTCCCCAGGGGTCGCGCACCATGATGAGGAATGAGCCGTCGGGGAGCGTCTCCTCGTAGGCGGGGGTTGCCCCGGCGGCGACCAACTTGGCCCGGACCGCTGCCGGATCCTGCGCCACGAAGGCCACGTGGAAGCAAAGCGGGTGCGCCGCCTTGTAGTCCGGATAGGGGGCGGCCGGGTTGCTGTAGACCTCGAAGATGACCCGGCCGGTCTCGTCCGCTAGGAAGGACGTGAAGGGCGCGTCGCTGCGCGTGCGCGCGACCCGCAGGCCGAGGTGGGTCACATACCATGCAGCCGTTGCCTTGGCATCGGGAACATTGAGGGCGAAGTGCTCGAATTTCATAGGGGGCTTGTTAGGAAGGAGGTGATGGCCGTCCGGGCCGCGGGGCCCGCGTCATCGAGCACGTAGTGGCCGACTCGCTCGAGCCGGTCAACACGCGCGTCGGGAAAAATCTCACGCCAGCGGGAAAGAAACGTGTCGTCGAAGCAAAAATCGCGCGCGCCCCAGACGATCAGCTTCTTGTTGCCGGCGAGCGTGGGCAGCGCCTGGTGAATCCCCTCCAGGACGGGCCGGCTTGGGTGGTCGTCCTCCAGCGGGATGTCCCTGATGAAGCGGTGGACCGCGATCCGGTTCGCCCAGCTGTCATAGGGGAAGAGGTAACCCCGGCGCTCGTCCCAGCTGAGCCTGCGGGACGCCATCGCCATCCAGGTCGCCGGCTCCGCGAACCCGTTGAGGCCCCGGACGATGAACTCCCCGACAAGCGGCGCCCTGCAGAGCGCGATCCGCGCGGGTATCCGGTTCGAGGGGAAGGCAGCGGTGTTGAGGATCACGATCCGCCCAATCCTCTCGGGTTGTCGGGTCGCCAAGCCGAAGCCTATCGCCCCTCCCCAGTCATGGACGACCAGGTGGATCTTCCTAAGCCCTAGGCTGTCGACCAGCGAAGCCACGTCGGCGATGCGGGTCGCCAGGGTGTAGTCGTGGTGGCCCGGCTTGGCGGACAGGCCCATGCCGATGTGGTCCGGGGCGATGCAGCGCATCGTCGGCGAGAGCTCCCGCACGAGGTCCCTGTAGTAGAAGGACCACGTCGGGTTGCCGTGGAGCATGAGGACCGCCTCGTCTCCCCCGGGCCCCTCGTCAAGGTAACTCATCTGGGGCCCCCTCGGCGTCTGAAACAGCCTTGGCGAGAACGGATAGAGCCGCGCCAGCCAGTCGGGGAGGCCTGGAGGAGTGCTCACCATTCGAGGGCCAGCATGAGGCAGTTGAGCCCGCTCCCTATCCCCATGAGGGCGACCTTGTCCCCGTCGCGGATGGCGCCGGCGTCGACCGCGGCCGAAAGGGTCGCCGGCAGGGAGACCGAACCCATGTTGCCCAAGGTCTCGAAGGTCGAGAAGTCCTTCGCGACGTCGAGCCCCAGGGTCTCGAAGAGCCGCCGCCGGTGGGCGCTTCCGACCTGGTGGCAGATTGCGCGGTCCACCGAGTCGCGGTTCCACCCGGTCGCGGCCGTGAACTCATCCCAGGTCTCCCTGGCGAGGGCGACCCCGGCCTCGAGCATCCGCTCCGAGTCCGTCTGCATCGCGAGCCCGCCGGCCGCCGCCGTGTTTCCCTGGCAGAGTTCGCTGTGCTCGGTCGCGTTGCGGCACACCCCGCCGAGGATCCGGCGCCTTCTCCCCTTCACCAGGTCGCTGTGGCAGATGACGGCGGCGACGGCGCCGCAGCCTATCGTCAGGTTTGCGAAATAGGGCTTTATGGAGTTCCGGTCGAAGGATCCCCCGAGGAGGGTCCTCACGGTCTCCTCGACGAGGGGCCGGCCGTTCTCGCCGGCCGCGATGAGCGCGCAGCGGATCTGGCCGCTGTCGATCATCCCGGCCGCGACGACGATCGAATTGAGGAACCCCAGGCACGCGTTCGAGACGTCGAAGATCTGCGCCGAACGCGGCAGGCCGATCTTGTGGTGGGCGAAGGACGCGGTGGCGGGCTCAAGCATGTCGCGGGACACGGCCGCATGGATGAAGAGCCCGATCTCCTCGCGCCGTACCCCCGAAACCCCGAGGACCGCCCGGCCGGCGGCGGCGCTCGCCTCGGAGGGCATCGTGCCGTCGGGCCACACGCGCCGCTCGCGGATCCCGGTCATAAGCTCCAGGCGCCCGAACGGGAGCCGCAGGCGCTCGTAGAGCGGCCGCAGCTGTTCCTCGATCTGCGCCGAGGTCCACACCTCCCCCGGAAGGGCGACGGCTATAGACTCAAGGCAGACGTTGTTGAAGCGCATCCCGGGGGGTTTGCTCGCTCAGCGCTCGGGCCTCATGGCCAGGCGGATCACATCCTTGTCGAACATGTTCGATCCGAGGCCCGCGTCGACGACGAGCGTGGCGCCGTTGATCCCGCTGCTGCGCCCGCTAAGGAGGAAGAGGGCCGTGTTGGCCACCTCCTGGGTCTCGAGGTTGCGCTTCCTAAACGTGAGCTTTTCCGCGAAGAGGTAGCTCTCGAGGTAGCCTGGGATGCCCGCCGAGGCGCTCGTCTTGAGTGGGCCGGAGCCGACCACGTTGAACCGCACCTCGGACGTCGCGCTGAACGACTTCGCGAGGAAGCGCGCCGAGGACTCGAGCGCCGCCTTGATCGGGCCCATGTAGCCGTAGTTGTCCGGCGTCACGAGCAGGGAGGAGATCCCGATCGTCACGACCGAGGCGTCCCGCGCGAGCTGCGGGGCGAACGCTCGCGCCACCTCGACCAGCGAGAACGCCGAGACCGCGGCCGCCTGGAGGAAATCCCTCCTCTTGGTCCCGTGGAAGGGCTGCAGGCCCTCGGAGTAGTTGGCGAAGGCGATCGAGTGGACGATCCCGGCGAGCGGGCCCTTGGCAGAGGAGCGGACCTCCTCGGCGAGGCGCTCCACCGCCCCCTCCCTCTCGACGTCGCACACATGGACGGGGCGCGCCCCGAGGAGCGAATCGAGCGACTTGCGGCGCTCGTCCGAGCGCACGCTGTAGATGACACGGGCGCCCTCCTCCTCGAGCGAGCGGCCGACCGCCCAGGCGACGCTGCGCTTGTTGGCGACGCCGAACACGAGGAACACCTTCCCCTCGAGGCCGAGGAAGCTCATGGCGCACCCCCCGGGGTCTTCCACGCCACCGAGAACTCGACGTTGAGGATCCGCGTGTCCCCGCGCTTCATGACGCCCGTCATGATGTAGAACCCGCCGAGGACCTCTTTCTTCTTCACCTCGATCGTCACGGTGTCGCCGGGAAGGACGGGGCTGCGGAAGCGCACGTCGGAGATCTTCACGAGGAGCGGCACGCCCCCCTGCGCCGCCGCCCCGGAGAGGTTCTTGGAGAGGTAAAGGGCGCCCGCCTGGAACACCGCCTCGCACAGCAGCACGCCCGGGGTGATCGGTGCCCCGGGGTAGTGCCCCGAGTAGAAGTCCTCCTCGGCCCGCCACGTGCGACGGGCGACGAGCCCGTCCGGCGTCTCCGAGACGATCTCGTCGACGAAGAGAAACGGGGGGCGGTGCGGGATCCGCGCCAGGACCTCGGGTGAGGCCGCGCTCATGCCGCCCTCCCCTGCCGCTGGGCGCAGACGTAGCGGTCCACCTTGTTGGCGGTGATGACGCCGTAGTTGATGGTGCCGAGCCAGCCCGACATGATGATTCCGACCGACCCGGCGTGGTAGAGCCCGGGCAGCTGCTCGGAAAGGTCCATCGAGACCTTCAGGCCCTCGAACTTCGTGCCGAAGGAGGTGCCTGCAAAGTGGGTCGTGTAGCGCTCGATGGTGCGGGGCGTCGCGGCCTCCTTCCAGTCGATCTTCGACCTGACCCCCGGCACGAAACGCTCGAGGGCGACGATCGACTCCTCGATGAGGCGGGCCTTCTCGACCTCGTACTCGGCGTCAGAGAGGCGCCTCCAGTCCGAGTAGAGGCCGTTGATGGAGGCGACGACCGTGTACCGCTCGGAGCCGGGCCTCGTGTCGGGGTAGTACACCGAGAAGGTCCGGCTCGTCGTGTGCAGGTCCGTGAGCTCCGAGCTGCTGAAGACCTTGCTCGCCGAGGTGAAGACCAGGTCGCCGATGTGCGGGATCGACTCCCCCTTGCGGATGCCGAGGTAGACCTGGCAGGAGCTCGAGTTGATGCGCACCGCCTGCGCCGAGGCGGCGTATTCGGGCGTGAAGTTCTCGGCCCCCGCCAGCCGGAAGATGGTGTTCTTGATGTTCGCGTTCGAGAGGACCGCCTTCGCGCGGATGACCCTCCCCCCGTTCGCCACGATCCCGCAGGCGACCCTTGTGCCCCCGCGGTCCTCGACCAGGATCCGCTCGACAAGGACCTTCTTTCGCAGCTCGACCCCGTTCTTCTTGAGCTCGTCCGTCATCTTCCCGATCAGCAGGTCGGAGCCCCCCCTGAAGGTGTAGACGCCAGAGCCCATGAAGTTGGAGAAGACGATCCCGTAGGTGATGGCCGGGTCGTCGAGCGTCGAGCCGTTTGCGTAGGCGATCGGCTCCATGAGGAGCCGCTTCACGTCGTCTCGCCCGGGGAAGAACCGCTCCAGCATCTCGCCCGTCGTCTCGGGGTTGTTGTCGTAAAAGTTCATCCCGCGCAGGTGCTCGTAGAACCGCTCCACGTGGGCCGCCCCCAGGCCGAACTGCTCCACGAGGACCCTCGTGTAGTCCTCCCGGGTGAAGGTCGTCCAGACGTCCATCTCGGGGTTCACGAAGCGGATGTCCTTGAGCTGGACGATCGAGTCGGCGATCTCCCGGGTCCAGTACTTGCGGCAGGACTTGATCATGCCGACCGGGAACCCGTGAAGCGAGATGTCGAAGATATGCCCCCCCTTGCGCGTGAACCAGGTCGCCAGCCCGCCGTACTGGTAGTGGTGCTCAACCAGCAGCACGCGGTGGCCCGCCTTCGCGAGCACGTTTGCGCCCGTGAGGCCGCCCAAGCCGCTCCCTATGACGATCACGTCATACTCGTCGGCGGCGCCTTTGAGCCAGTCATAAGCCATGGAGGTGCGATGCTGGATGAGCCCCCGGGTCGTCGGCAACTGGTTTCGCGCCGCGGATCAGGCCGCCTGCGCGGCCCTCAGGACGTGCAGGTTGGCCATCGATATGCCGCTCAGCATCGAGCCGACTATGCCGAGCATCCCCTGGTCGGTGCCGCAGAGGAAGACGTTCGCCAGGCCCGTGCGGCCGTCCGGATGCTTCGCCGGGGAGCCGTAGATCGCGCCCCGGAAATGCCCCGTGTATTTCTCGACGGTCGTGGGCGTGAACATGTCCGTCGCGACCGTCGCCGCCGGGAGGGCGCCGGGCTCAAGGCGCGGCAGAAAGCGCATGGCGGAAGCCTGGATCTGTGCGAAATGGCGGGCCTTGTCGGCCCTGTACACCTCCTCGGGAAGCTTGGCCCAGGCCTCGTAGTTCGCCAGGCACGTGACCCGGAACAGGCCCTCGGACAGTCCCCGGCCCTTTCCATAGAGAAAGTTGTTGGGGAAGCAGATGATGCCGCTCCTTAGGTCCACCTGCCCCTTGGGATCCTTGTAGTCGAACCGGTCCGAGTCGTTGAAGAAGACGATCGTGTCGTCGCCCCAGCCGAGCGCCTCGGGCGCGCGGTCCAGGACCGAGATGGTCTCCACGTAGCCGAGCGTCCGCGCGGTTTCCCGGGGCCTGCCCATCAAGGCGTCGGTCTCGGCTGCGCCAATGCAGGAGAGGACGTGGGTCGCCTGGATCTCCTCGCCGGAGTCGAGGACGAGCGCCGCCGCCCTGCCCTCGCGCTCGACGATGCTGCGGACCCCGCACTTCATCCGCCGCTCCCCCCCGGCCTGCCGGTATTTTTCAAGGAGGACCCTCATCATGACCCTCACGCCTTCGAGCGGCCGCGCAAAGCCCTCGAGGTAGAGGGCCCTAAACATGATCGAGAACTGGCCGAGGTCCATGTCTTCCTCGCGGGCGCTTCCGTAGAACATGAGGGGGCACAGCAGCATGTCCTCAAGCAGCGGGTCGGTGAACGATTCCCGGATGAACGCGCGGGCCGACGCGCCGGCCCCAGCTCCCGCGAGGGGGGTGTCGCGGACATAGGCTGCTATCCTTCGGAAACCGTCGGCCTGGCCCGGGAACTGGGCCGACACCTCGGACTCAAGCAGCGCGAAGTCGTTCGAGAAGCGGAGCGCCCGCTCGCCGCCCGGACCGAAGGCGACCCGCGATCCCTTCTGGGGGCAAAGCGCGAACTCGTCCCGGTCGATCCGCAGCTGGCGCAGGATCTTCCCCAGGGGCGTCCCCTTGACGCCCGCCGGGACGTAGTTCGTCACGGCGTGCAGGCCGACGTCGAACTTGCGCCCGCCCAGGCTGTAGAAGCTGTTGAGCCCCCCGGCGGCGTTGTGCCGCTCAAAGATGCAGACCCGCTTCCCGAAGTGCGCCAGCCTTATTCCCGCCGCGAGGCCGGAGAGACCGGCACCGATGATGGCTACGTCGTACTGCGTGCCTGAATTCAACTCTTCGCCGCGAGTGCGTTGAACTTCGGCGTCAGGTATTCCGCGCAGCTGTCCAGGGAGGCCAGGCGAATGTAGTCGGCCTCGGGCACCTCGATTCCATGGCGCTTTCGCAGCTCCATGACGATGTCGAGGAAGTCCATGCTATCGAGCTGGAGCTGGTCGCGCAGGCGCACCTCGGGCTTTACGTTGGAAAGGTCCTCGTCGGGCGCGATGTCTGCAATGATGTCCAGAACCGCCTTTTTGCATTCGTCGTTGGTCATGTGTGGGTCAGCGGAATCAACTTATGCCACGAATCGCTTCACAATCAACGTGGAATTTATCCCCAGCATTCCGAACGAGTTATTGAGGATAGTGTCGACCCGGCTGGCCTTGACGGGGTGGTTAAGGACAAGCCCGGGAAGCGCGCAGAGGGGGTCGAGGTCGTCTACATTGATGGTCGGGTGCACCACCAGGTCGTCGAACGACGGCAGGTTGCCCGCCAGTTCGAGGGCCCCGGCCGCCCCCATGCAGTGGCCTATGAAGCTCTTCGTGTTGTTGATGTGGGTGTCCGGGCACCCCTCCCCGAACACGGCGCGGATGGCCTCGCACTCCTGGATGTCGCCGAGCGGCGTGGCCGTGGCATGCGTGTTGACGATGTGGATCTGGGAGGGCACGAGCCCGGCGTTGGCGATCGACTTGCGCACGCACTCGGCCTGCCGGGTGGGATTGGGCAGGACGTAGTCGCTCGCGTCGCTGTTGACCCCGTAGCCCGCGATCTCCCCATAGATCCTGGCGCCACGGGCGAGCGCGTCCTCCATCCGCTCAAGCGTGTAGAGGCACCCGCCCTCCGAGACGACGATCCCGTTGCGGGCCCGGTCGAACGGCCGGGAGGCCTTGGCCGGGACCTCGTTCGTCGCCAGGGCGCCCTGCGACTTGAAGCCCGCGAATATCCCGAAGGTGTGGATGCTCTCGCTCACCCCGCCGCACACCGCGAGGTCGACCTCGCCGAGCCTGAGCATCTGCGCCGCGTGGATTAGCCCCATGTTGCCCGCGGCGCACGCGGCGCCGATCGTGTAGGCGGGCCCGGTCACCCCGAGGTTGAGCGAGGCCTCGCCGGCGGGGTTGTTCGCGACGGTCCGAGGGTTGTGGTAGTGCGACCAGTACTTCGTGTCGTAGCCGAACTTCGATATGGCGAAGATCTCGTTCTCGGTCTCCACATTGCCGTGCTCGGTGCAGCCGATGTAGATACCGACCCGGTCCTTGGCGGCGGACTCGAATGCGATCCCGCTGTCCGCGATGGCCTCCCGCGCGCACCAGATGCTGATGCTCCCGGCCCGGGTCCCCACCCTCACCTCCTTCTTCTTCTGGTGCTTCAGGGGGTCGAAATGGCACACGCCGGCGAGGAGCTTGCCCATGTAGCGCACCTCGAGCCACTCGATGCCCGCCACGCCGGCCAGCAGGTTTCGCCGGAATTCCGCCAGGGAATTGCCGTTTGGGGCCGTCAGGCCTATGCCCGTGATGACGATTCGCGGAAGGTTCATGGTCTGCGCAAGGTGGAAATCGCTAGCCAACCACGGCGATAACGCAATAAAACCTTCCCTTCAATGAACGTTCTTGTCGTCGGCGGCGCGGGATATATCGGAAGTCATTGCGTGCGCCAGCTTTCCGCTGCCGGCCACAAGCCGGTTGTCCTGGACAGCCTCGTCTACGGGCACCGCGGCGCGATCGCGCCCTCGGTGCCGCTCCACATCGGGGATCTGGGCGACGAGCGCCTCGTCACCGAGGTCCTCACCAAGGAGCGGATCGACGTCGTCATGCACTTCGCCGCCTTCTGCTACGTCGGCGAATCCGTCACCGATCCCCTGAAGTACTACCTGAACAACTCGGCCGCCACGCTCCACCTGCTCCACGCCATGCTGGGGGCCGGCGTCCGGAAATTCGTGTTCTCCTCGACCTGCGCGACCTTCGGGGTGCCCGACAGGCTCCCGATGGACGAGACCCTCCCCCAGGCGCCCATCAACCCCTACGGCCAGACCAAGCTCGACGTCGAGAACGCGCTCAAGGCGCTCGCCCGGGTGGGCAAGATATCCTTCGCCACCTTCCGGTATTTCAACGCGGCCGGGGCCTCCGAGGACGGCGCGATCGGCGAGGACCACAACCCGGAGACCCACCTGATCCCGCTCGCGATCGATGTCGCCATCGGCAAGCGCCCCCAGCTGGAGCTGTTTGGAACGGACTACCCGACCCCGGACGGCACCTGCCTTCGGGACTACGTGCATGTCGATGATTTGAGCCGAGCCCACATCGCCGTGTTCGACAAGCTGGCCGAGCCCGGGGCGGCCCATTTCTACAACCTGGGGACGGGGAAGCCCTCGTCCAACCGGCAGGTGATCCGCGCGGTCGAGAAGGCGACAGGCAGGATCGTCAAGGTGTCGGAGAGCCCGCGAAGGCCGGGCGACCCCCCGGCTCTCTACGCCGACTCCGCCAAGGCGAAGCGGGATCTCGGCTGGAAGGTCAAGTTCCCGGACATCGACTCAATCGTGGCGACGGCCTGGAACTGGCACCGGACTCACCCGGACGGGTTCGGCGGGCGCTGAAGGAGCTTTCGAAGGGCGGGCTTGGTGACGCCGAGCCTCTTTGAGGCGGTGGTCTCGTCGCCGCCGAGGGCCTTCATGACACGCTGGGCGAGCTCCCGCTCAAGGTGGGCGAGAAGCGGCTGCTCCGAGCCCTCCAGGTGCTCTGCAAGGTAGTCGAGGGCCGAGTCCACGGTGATCGAGAACGGCGAGGCGGACTCCCCCGCGCTTCCGCGGATCTCCGGCGGAAGGTCCTTCACAAGGATGGCGTCGCCCTGGGCCACCACGGCGCTGCGGTAGACGACGTTCTCGAGCTCCCGCACGTTCCCCGGCCAGATGTGGCGCATGAGGACGCTCATCGCCTCCGGGGACACCCGGGACGTCCTCGCCTTGCGCTGCTTGACCAGGTTCTGCACGCAGAAGTCCACAATCTGGGGGATGTCGTCGATGCGCTCGCGAAGCGGGGGCATCTTGATCCTGACGACGTTGAGCCGGTAGTAGAGGTCCTCCCTGAAGGCCTTCTCCTTGACGATCGTCTCGAGGTCCTTGTTGGTCGCGGCGATGATGCGGACGTCGACCTTGATCGTCTCGGTGCCGCCGACCCGCTGGATCTCGCCCTGCTGGAGGACCCGCAGGATCTTCGTCTGGGTGGCGAGGGCCATGTCCCCGATCTCGTCCAGGAAAATCGTGCCGCCGTCGCAGAGCTCGAACTTGCCGATGCGCTGGCCGGTGGCCCCCGTGAACGAGCCCTTCTCGTGGCCGAAGAGCTCGCTCTCTATCAGGTTCTCTGGGATCGCGGCGCAGTTGACGGCGATAAAGGGCTTAAGCGCGCGGTGGCTGTGCTTCCAGATGGAGCGGGCGACCAGCTCCTTGCCGGTGCCGCTCTCGCCCGTGATCATGACGGTGACATCGCTCGCCGTGACCTGCCCGATGATCTTGAAGACCTCCTGCATGACCGGGGACGAGCCCACGATCCCCTCCTTGTAGTCCTCGGTGTTGATGGTCGGCTTGTAGTCGCCCACGGCCCGCAGGTCGGCGTGGGTCTTCAGCGCGTTCTCGGCGAGAGTCAGGACCCGCTGCGGGTCGAAGGGCTTCATCACGTAGTCGAGCGCCCCGAACTTCATGGCCTCGATCGCCGTCTGCGCGGTCCCGAAGGCCGTCATCAGGATGACGAGCTGCTTTGGATTGGCCGCGCGGATGTGCTGCAGGGCCTCAAGGCCGCTCATGCCGGTCATCCTGATGTCGAGATAGATGAGGTCGGGGAACGGCCCCTTCTTCACCAGGGCGATGCCCTGCTCCCCGCTGGGGGCCTCGGAGACCTGGTAGCCCCGGGAGGAAAGCACGCGGGAGAGCGAGTACCGGATCTCGGCGTCGTCGTCG
>Ga0265338_10003908_pt1 | contig 20578 bp, 22 predicted proteins | sample 42126metaG_FD_193579 | JGI IMG/M metagenome (GOLD analysis project Ga0265338, IMG submission 193579) | Rhizosphere microbial communities from Carex aquatilis grown in University of Washington, Seatle, WA, United States - 4-21-26 metaG | ecosystem: Host-associated > Plants > Roots > Rhizosphere...
GGTTACAGGTGGAATTACTTGACCATTAATATATATTCCTGCGGAAATATAAGGAATAGATGGTACTCCTGCCGCATTTTCAGCTATAATTTTTATTAAATAAGTCAGTCCCTTAGTAACTCCGTGAAGAGTATAAGAAGAATCTGGGGTAGAACCTGAGTAATTCCAGGTATTTCCGTTATCCGTACTATACCAAATCTTATAGTCCCTAAAGAACATACTAGAGGCAGAACTAATTCCGACTGTTAAGTTGGATACAATGGACTTATCAGAGGCCACATAATACTGCTGAGTGATAGAAGTTATATTAGGAAATGGCGGCGCATTAAGAGGGTTAGGAAGTGTGGTCAAATTTCCTGTGGGTTTAACACTACCAAAACTGTCGGTATATAGCGCGGGGTTATACTCTCTACAAGTTACTTCTATAGCATCATCTTCCGACTCGGACATTTGCATTATGCGGAATTGTTTTCCTTGGAAATTACAGATATAATCATTTAAGGAAACTATATCTCCAATAGTTCTGGTTAATGCTCTACGGTCTGTCTTAAACTTACACCAAGTAGTAGTAGTTGTGGCTTGATTTAGGTAAAACCAAGCTAATCTACTAGCTTGTGACCAGTTAGTAATTCCGTATATATCAACTTCTTTAGTGAAGGGATAATCCCTAATATAAGTCGCCATTCTGGCCTGTGCCGCCACTTTAGCATACTCATAAGCGGGTTCTACATAAACAACGTGGACAATATCTGGTATTTCTTCTAAAGGACTCCACCATATTTGCAGGTCATTCATACTGTCTTCATCAAAAACTTGGGTTACACTTCCTGGCTGTTCTACCATAATTCCATAAACTCCACTTTGATAAGTAGGGTATGCAGAACAAGTTCTCATCATATCTACTAACCAATCTAGGCGGGATTTTCTCTCATCTAGGACAAAGTTTAAGGTAAAACGTTTTTGGTAACTTCCATCGGGGTTTCTGACGGTCTGGTCGCAATATGCGGCGGCATTAATGAAGGATTGAATGTCTAATTGACTATAATCTAATCCGACTCCGTTATAACAGGTCAAGAAGTCAAAAATACACCAAGCAGGGTTATTACTCCATTGAACGGTATAGTGGTTAACGTCAGAATAAACTCTTACAAGTCTACCTTGTACTACAGCGGTTACGTTATAATCTCCATTTAACTGGTTGGTTGCTTGCGCTCCAAGAGCAACATAGGCATCATAATTTAATGGGCCTACTGTCATTAATCCACCAGGAACTATTGAGTCTACTCCTTGCCCCGGATTTCCTAAATAATAGTTGCACCAGGAAGTTGTTGCTTGACTAGTCCCACTCAGTAATAATGAAACAGGAGAATTGCAACAAGGAGTCCAGGCAACATCATCAAGGGTTCCCTGGTCAAAGGTGTTGCCTGGAATATCTGCTGTCCATCCTCCACCGAGTGTTATAATTTCTGAACCTAACTGGTCATAACTAGCCGCCCCATTTAAAGAGTGTGTCTGTCCGTTTGCATACAAATTAATTGTATTGCCGGTAACTTGAACTCTTGCATCGGAAAATATAGAGTTCCAGACTAATAAGGCGGCGGCATCCCCATTAATGGGAATATCATTTAGACGCACATCAGTAATTCCCTGTATAGGGCCATCACTGAAACTTACTAGTTTATACAACCATGTTTGGTCGGTACTAATTTCGCTCCACAGCATATTTCCCGCTACTTTTACCGTTCCATAAAGCAAAGGTATAGGTAAGGAGTTATCAATAGCTGTTTGTAGTTGTGCGCTATAGGTAGGACTCTGCGAAGGGTTTGTCTGTTTGAATAACAGACTCATAATTAAACTTATCGCAAAACTTATAACAATTTCAAGTAATATTCCCGCCATTCCATCTATACCCCCTTTCTATCCTTTTCTCAAATAACTTGAATTTAACCATTTCCATTCCTCTTTTTTGAGTAGCATGGAGCATATCCCCATTTCCCAAATATAGGGCAAAGTGGTATAGTCCTAACGGCATCGGCATTGTTACAAAATCCCCCGGCTGAAGTTGGTCTAATTCCACTCTTTCGCAGTACCTATCAAAGAGGGATAACATATAATCCCTCATTGACATTCCAACGGGACACCAATCAAAACGATGTCCTTTTTCTTCGGGAAAAGCCATATACATAGGTGCTAAACATCCAAGGGCTTTTCCGTTACAATCTAATTGTTGATATTTAATTCCCACGGTTTTTATTAATTCTTCTAAGTTAATCATTATCTTATTACCATTGCTCTTGGTACAGAAGGATGCCCTCCAAAGTTGGCAACATTTCCGTAAGCAATACATGTAGACATTACTCCATCACACGTAAGTTGCAATCCAGTAAATTTACATCTTTCATCCATAAAGCTGTACTGACAGTTTACATCATAATTCATATTGGGGCTTTGCTCGTTAAAGTCCACAACACTTCTCTTTACTGACCATTGAAATTGGGATGCGGTCATTTTAATCTCGTTCATTGCCCCACTAAAAACTACTACAGGGGCTTCTGCGGGGTAATCGGGGAAGTATTCTAAGATATTACATGGTCTGTTTAGGAGAACATTTCCCAAGTTTGCTACAATAGCTGACCACGTTTGCCACTTATTAGACATTTTAATGTCACATTTTTCTATTGAACCGTCAATATTAGTCTCTATCTTTCCCCTATCTATGTCTGCGGCAAAATATGTTAATCCTGCGCGGGTTGAATCGGCGTTATTAGAAGGTAAAACTAAATTCTGCACATCGTTTGCAACAAAACGAAAGACATAATAATCTCCACTTGTTGATAGACCCTCACTTACTTGAAGATATTGACTTTGAATGTTTTGCATGGTTGCTAAAGGGACAGTATCTTGTAATAAATAAATTTCCAATAACGTTCTAGTAGTAACCTGTGAAGTTTGTAGGCTATTTTGTATATCTGTTGGGATAATTCTTGGCATCTATATTCCTCCTTAACTAAACACTTGCATTATTGGAATTTTAAAGGTTGCATAACCCATTTCCATCACGGCGTATTCTGGTTTATCCGTATCAAAACGGACTAAATATTGTTGGTTATTTCCCCCGGTTGCCACTCCATCTATAGAACTACTCCAAGTCCAATAAAACGACACTTTCTTACCCATACATCTAGTGAAAAATGCGTCAAAGTTAGAAAGGATAGAAGGGGTCTTAGCAAATTCCAAGACCCAACTTCTACGTGGAGCACTCCATTGGTTTCGTCTTTGTTCGTTACCTGAGAAGTGCTCATCTACTAGAGTTTTAAACTCCGTGGAGTTGTTGTAGGTGTGTAAACACTTGCATCCACAAGTAATAGAAGTGGTTAAGGGGGTAGAGGTATTAAAAGCTAAATTCTGCGAAGTATCTAATGTATCCATTAGTTACCCATCACCGCCCTTCTTAAAACTGAACGTGTAACTGAATCACTCATAAATGATTCCAGCATTTTTTGCTTGAATGTTGGGAAGTGTTGCTCAAACATTTTTTGGTTGGTTGCGGGGTCAAGACTTTGGAACTGAGGACTCATATTAACACTGTAGTTGTTAGTGTTATTAGAACTTCCTCCACCGCCTCCTCCTGCTAATCCTCCTGCGGCAAACTTCATAGTAGGGACATTTCCTTGTGGAACCTGTCCTTTATTTAATTGCTCAAAGAAGTTGGGGCCGAACTTTCTTACTGCGGCGGCTGTCATTACAAACTCTCCATTTGAAAGGTTTGCAGGAATACTATCAGAGGTTCCTGTACCTGGGCCACTAATTAATCCTCCACCGGCTTTAGTCACCCCTCCCCCCATAAATGACATACTAGCCATTGCCGCGGCCGCCTGTAAAGCGGCATCATTTAAAAGTTTCATGGTAGCTACAAGAGTAACCATTGTTGAGTTCATAGCTTCTAAAGTAGCTTGCTGTGTTGCGGCGGTAGTTTTTTCTTCGGTATTAGCGGCTTGGTCTGTGGCAGTTTTTGTCTTTGTAACTGTATCAGAAAGTTTGGTTGAGGCCGTTGTAGCCTTTGTTGCAGTATCCATTTGGGTTAATGAAGTGGAGAACTTCTTCATTCCACTATCTAGTTGAGGAGCCATAGAATTAGTTATTCTATTCTGTGCTGTACCTATAGTTCCAGCTAAAGCACTTCCGCTTGGGCTGGAACTACTTCCGCCACTCATTATTCCTCCCAGAGATTTTGCCAAATTTGCAATCTGCTTTTTCAACATATTAGTTAATTGAGTCGAAATATCTTGAATAAGCATTTTATTCATTTCTTCAAGTATAGACCTAAAAAGGTCTTTAAATGCTTTTTCTATTCGGTTGGTTCCATGCTCTAAGTCTTCAAAGAATTTTTCAAATCCTGTGGTAAGTGCATTGGTTAACCTAGTAGTTATATCGTCTATAATATCTTGCTGTTTTTTAAGTTCTAAAGTAATTTTATCCACATTTTGTACTGCTTTTGGGTCATCCATTGCCAACGCATATTGTTTAGCTAAAGGAATAAGTGCTTGCATTTGGGCGAGGAATTTCTGTCTTATTTGGTAGGTTCTCTCTTCTATTGCAAGTTTATTTCCCTCATCTTTTATCTCTTCTTCTGCTATTGCCTTTTCCATTTGAATTTTTAATTGGTCAATATCATACAATACTTGGTCATATTTAGCTTTAGCCATAGCCATTGCTAGTCCCTTTTCATCAAGTCCAAGTTGAGTCTTTAATCCAGCAATAATTTTTTCTTGTCTAGCAATTTCAGCAGTATCGTTTCTAGTAGTGGCGTCTCCTAGTTCTATTGCGGCTGAAGCTAAGTCTCTCTTGGCACTAGAAATATCCCCGCCATATTTTTTATTGGCTTCTAATTCTTCCGCCTCTTTAATATGGCCTAGACGTTTTGCTTCTTCAATGTTTAACTTTTCTACCTTATCAGATATTCCAGTAATGTACTTATCATACTTTTCTAACTCGGCGTTATAGGCTTTGTGTGCTTCAGTTTCTTTTATCTTTAATTGGGCGTTTACATCGGCTAATTGCCCTTCTTGGTTGCTTTTGTCTTTTCCCTCTGGAAGACTATTCATTCTATCTTCAATAATCTTTTTCTTTAATTGGAGTGCTAATTGTTCGGCGTTATTCATCTGCTCAATGTTTCTCAGACGTTTTTCGTAGTATGTTGATGCTCCAATTTCATGCCTTTTATACTGCAACTCTAGCTCATCATTTTCACGTTTTAATTCGGCAATTTGCATCTTTGCAATGTCTTCTGCTTCTTTAATTGCGGCCTTTTCAGCGGCATTATCAGCGGCTCCTGCTCCCTTATCCTTGGCATCTTTTTGGAACTTAGCCATTAATCCTTCTGGACTTATAGCTTTGATTAGGTTTTCCATGCTGAACATTTCTTTTACCTGGGACATGTCTCCCTTAACGCTCTCATAGAATTTGCTAAAAGCTGTTCCCATTCTATTAAATCCTTGGGACGCTTTTAGGGAGGCATCTGCACTCTGCTCTACTGCCGCAGAAAATTCCCTTATAGCATCTTTTCCATTAGAAAACCAATTAGACATTTCTTTAAACGCATTTCCCCCGAATTTATCTGGCAAGAAACTTCCTATGCCTGCAATTTTAGAGAATCCCTCTAGTATATAGGCAAACATGTTAGCAAAAACAACTACTATTCCACTAACTACAAATTTTATCCCCGTAGCAAGTGCTTCCATAGCGCCTAATGCAAACTCTTTAACATCATCCCAATGTCTTGCAAATTCTACTAATAGGCCAATGGCTACAACTATTACTCCAATAATTATCATTACCTTGGCGTATAAAAGAATCTGCGCTCCTACTTGTCCCATTGTTGCGGCAAAGTCGGCCCATCTCATAACAATTAATGCTTTTAATGCTCCAGTTCCCATCATACACGCATACATAAAATCACTAAGAGCTACGGCTATTTTTGACGTTCCTGCTAGGAACTCCAATACATTAACGGCGGCTAAATATAGGGCAAAAGTTGCAAGTAAAGGACACACTATTGCCAGATTGTTATTTAGCACGTCAATAAATCCTGCAACAATCTCTAAGGCTCCCGCCATTATATAAATTATCCCCGCAATTGCTGGAGAAAATGCGGCTCCCATAGCATTTGCTACATTCCATAAAAGGACTATTCCAGAACTAATTACATCCCAAAGACCTTTAAATATAGGAAGTAGTGTCATTACTACTGCTTTTATTGCGCCCCAAATTTCCATAACAACTTGTGCCGCTTTTCTAAAAGCATTTACGGCTTCATCCTTTAAATGGAACTCTTCAACAGAGCCAGCTTCGTGTACTGTTCCGTCTGCATCCTTAGTATCTTCTTTATAGGTCTTAATAACGAAAAACCAATCCTGTACCGCTTTCATTTCTTTCTTTAATCCAGCGTATAGGGATTCAAATGCTCTCTCTTGAACCTGTTGTATTCCGTCAGTGATGTTAGACATAATACCCATCATGGTTCCAGCGGTTTCTCTTGCGGCAATTTGGTATCCTTTCATTCTTTCTTCTAAGAATGCGTATACCCCTCCTGCTTTGGTCTTAGCATCTTGAATGTCCTTGGCATTTAGTCCAAGTACTCCAGCAAGCATCGAACGCTCTCCACCGCCTGTAGCGGCTCCCATAAGAACGCTACGAACTTCTCTAGCTAATTGCTGTGAGGAGAATCCTAACGTCTTTCCTGCTTGTACTGCCATGACTGTGAACTTCTCGGCTTCCTTAATAGTCATTCCAACCTGTGCGGCTGGCCCAATTACTTCTTGAAATCCAAGCATCAACTCCGCTACGGTGGCGTGTGATTCAATAGCGGCTTGTTTCATGTCTATTAGAATCTGCTGTGCCATTCCCAATGAACGAACAAAAGGAACGTCTTGTCCTCCCTGTTGGAAGGATGAAGTTATAACAGCGGCAACTCCATACATAGTTGTTTCCATCTGTTTAGCAAACTTTATTCCCGGTTCAAATATTCCCGCAATTTCTCTTCCAAGGAACTCTACGAAAGAGCGGATAATATAGGTCTGAACGGCAAACTGTTTGAAAGATTCTACTAACCCGTAAGAACGAGAGGTAGTTCTATCTAATTCCCCGCCCATTCCTCTTAGACTTGAAATACCATTAGTAAAACTGGAGTTCATTTGAGTTCCAAGTGCATTAATTGCAGTACCTAGAAACTGAGTATTACGGACATTAGATTCAAGTAGTCCGTCAAATGCTTTTAGGACATTACCCGTCATTTTTGTCATGTTTCCAGTATTAGTAGAGATGTTTCTAGCTACATTAGCAAGTGTAACGGGGGTCTTGCCAATAACTCCTTGCATTCTTTCCATAGCATACATTGATTCTAGCGCGGATTCTTCTATTGCGCCCTTCATTGCTCTAGCTTCTGCGGCTACTTGCGCAAAACTTCCTCCCATACTTCCTGTACTGGACTTTACCCCATCTTCCAGGGTTTCTACTGTCCCTTGCACGTTTTTTAACATACTCGTAGCATCTTGTAAAGCACTCTTTAGACCACTAATATCAGCTACTAACTGGACAAGTAACTCTCCATCTCTTATTTCCATAAACTCACCACCCTATAATCATAATAAAAAAGGAAGAGTTTAGCGTTTTGCCCACGCTAATGCCTCTTCCAACGTTAATTTCTTTGCTTCTTTTTTCGGCTGATTTTCTTCTTCTGAATCTGGATTATTCAATTTATTGTGAACCCCTAATAGTGCAAATAATTTTCGCGGGGTTATTCTCCAAAACTCTTCTTCCCTCATCAACAATACTACTGTTCCAATATAATAAAATTTTGACCAATCCCATCCCCCGTTTTCAAGTTTTTCAACTTCGGGGGAGTTTAGTTTCCCTCAGTGTCAGCTTTGGCTTGTTCGGGCAACGCCGAAGCAATTGCCTTAGTTAGAGCATCAGCTACGGATTGCATGTCATTAAGTCCTACAAGGCTTCCCACTTTCTTGGGTGTCAATGTTTCGTCTTCGTGAACTAATCCTGCCCAAAGAATAGAAATAATTCCTTTTAGTTTTCCGCTCTCTAGTACCTTCATTGCTTCTTCAATAGTTCCAAACTGTTCTTCAAGTTCGGCAAAAGCGTTCAAATCATATATGATAGTACGTTTTTTATCTAAATCTATTGTTACTTTCTCCGGTTTAATTTTGCGTAGTGCGTTACTAGCCATGTTATAATTCCCTCCATATTACTTTGTAAGTCAATATAATATTACCACACTTTTGCGCGAATTGCAACAAAAAAATAAAGGCGGAAATTAATCCGCCTCAATGCCTTAAACTATAGCTGTTTTAGTTTCGTTAATAACAATGTCGAACCATGATTGGTTTGACTGACAGGGTACAGCAAGTCCTTTAACTTTCTGAACTCCGAAGTTACCGGAAGCGTCATTTATCTCTACAGGTGGTAGGTCGGTTGCTTTAACTTTGTAGAGAATAACGTGAGCATCCCCAATTCCTGCGCCAGCGTAAGTCCACTGACCCTCAATCTTCCAGTAAGGAGGAGTGTTGTTAAGTCCAGTTAGACTATACTTTGTAATCTGGTTAGGAGTTGTTCCAGAAGCTGTAATGCTTCCTCCTACCATAACAACATAAGCGTCTAAGGAAAGTTCCCCAAACTCAAAGTCGCATTCAATCTCTAAAGTTCTTTGGTAAACATCTAATAGCAAGCTATCTCCATGCAATTTCTTTGTGTCGGTCTTAGGTGCAATGTTTAACTTTGTAATTGCAGGAATGTCTACTGAAGAAGAGTATGTTGGAGAACCACTACTATCTGTTAGTAGTTGCGCAATTTTTGTGTCGGATAACTCTATCAGTCTAATATTGTCTACAGGTAACGCCATTTTCTATTTCCCCCTTCAATTAATAATTAACTCGGTAAGCCGCCGCAGTAATGCTTGTTGTAGCTCCATACTGAACGGTTACGTTGCCGTTTGAATCGTTGAATCTGTTAGTTGGGAATGGCCCAATTAACTCGGTTGCCCCTGCCGCAACAGTTACTGCAACGTTGTGACTAAATCCTTGGTTGCATAGTTGCGCGGAAACAATAGTCGCGGTCAATGGAGAAGCACTTGCATTGCTTACTTGAAGAACAGTATGCCCGTCATTGGCAAAAGTATCGGATGCTGAAACAGCACCTAATGCTAAAGCTGACCCATTAAAACTAAGTGTTTGAACTGTGTAGGCCGCCATTTTTTATCCCCCTTTAGTAGTCCCTATCCGTAATTACTCGGATATTAAATACGAACTCATCTCTGTTTGACTCGTCCTTGCCTAAATGGTTGGGAGGTTGCATAGCTTTTACTAGCATATTTCTTCCTCTAGGGGAAATTATCTGCTGTCTATCCCCCTGGTCGAGTAAATTAAAGATTTTATTTATCCTAGTATACCCACTTATAAATGATACATCTCTAACGTAAATTTGAAAAGTGGGTTTTATATCTTTTATCCTCTGAATTTGGGCATAACCCCCGGTAGGCGTAATAACTACAAGGTCATCAACATCTTTTCTTTCTGTACCTATAATTATATCTACTCCGAGTGTCCCAACTCCTTTAGCTTCCAGGTATTCTCCTATATCATCAAAGACCATAAATTATCACTCCCCAATCTTGCTGGACATTCCTGTGGAGGTAGTACCCATTACAGTTACTTCACTTCCCAGAATTACTTTTCCTCCTTGGGATATATAAGGTTGAATAGCATTTGCTATTTCTATCCTATACTCGTCAATGCTGGATTTATAGGGAGTTTCAAGGTATTTCCACTCCCCACCGTCTGGGTGAGGCATTTGCTTTTCATGCTGAATAATGGCATAGTTGAAGTTTTGCTTATTAGGTCTTATTATTCGCGTATCAAATACCACATCAAAACGTCTTTTATCTAAACTATAATGATTAGGTCTGACAAATCCCGACTGTTTTAGAACTCCACCTTCACGGTAGATTTTCCCGGTAAGTTTATTCTCCTGGGTCTTCTCCACAGGGGCTAAAGCGACCGCTTTTGCGAGTAAATCATTAGCTGATGATTGTAAAGAGTTATCTACAGCATCCCTTATCTGATTCATTAGAGATTCAATTCCCGCCATAATTTATCACCCACTAGCAATAGTACTACTCTTAATGACGAATAATCTAGTTAAAATGTTAGGAAGTTCAACTCTCGCCGCCGTTCCAAATATAATCCACCTATCATATTCTCCGTATTCATTTAATATGTCTACGGCATCCCCTTCAAGTATCCTGTACCCATTATTTATAATGTCTCTAAATACTAACTTCAGTATTCCTTCGTCCCTATTCTTTGCCGTATTATTGTGTCTATCTAGGTCGGGGTTGGCGTTAGTTTGGGTTTCCATACATCCATAGCAAGGAAATTTTCCTGCTTCGTTATAGATGAATACAGCTTCCCCATACCTATTTATAGAAGAGTCCTTAATTCGGCTAACTAAGGGAACATACATCATAGCGGAGGTCATTGCAAAAGACTGAGAAATGCCCTCTTCAATATCATTAATCTCTTCGGGGCTTAGTGATTGTACTTGCATATTAACCTCCTCCTATCATGCTAAAGTAGTAAATGTTGAGAAAGTGTAGGTATCAACGTTGTAACCGTGATATACGAGAGTTACATAGTACAGAGTGTTGGGTTTAAGATTGCTAATTCTATACTGTATGCGGCGCATATCTGAGAACATCAAGTTGTCTACCACACTTGGGTCATTCGGTGTCAAAACGGGGCTGTTATAGGGGTCATAAATATGTGCGGTACTAATTAGGAGTTGATAGTACCCAAAACTTCCTATAGAGAGGTCGAAAGGTAGCCAATCAAGGTTGACTGTCGTAGAGGTAACGCCGCTAGGAGTGATTCCAATAACTGTTTGCAATTTAGCAAGTTCATGGTTTCTGTTAGAAAAATCTCTTCCGCGAATTGTTACATCTGTAACCTGTATGGGTTGTTGGTACTTATCAATTTCCGTTTGAGTAAGACTTATCAGCTTAAAGTAATGGTCGAATCTCTTCGTCTTAATTACCTTAGTAAACTCAGTCTCTAAGTCTACATTTGCGGCCTGAGAAGTGGCTAATCTCCAATAGATTTCCTTTCTCACCATTGCAACTAATAATCCCTGCAAATTATCTGGTAAGTTGGCTAGTGTATAGCCTAACTCTAAGATAATCTGGTTTATAATAACGGGAATATCCATCTGAATTTGAGTGTAGCAAGGGTCGGAAGTCAACATTGGAGTGTAGATACCTCTGGACACAAACGCGGTTAAAGTGTTAATATCCGCCAAAGTTTACCACATCCTCTGGTTTATAGAACGTCTAGCAATCCTCTGGACTGTAGCCACTCTTTAAAGGCTTGCGTCACATAGGGAGTCTCGCCTTTTTTTAGTTCATACCATCTATCTCCATGATAGAAAGTAGCGTCTTGTTTCAGTCTAACTTTGACCTTCTTATCCTTTACTGAAGAGTCATCAATTTCGACTACATCCATCTTTTCCGCAACTTCTGCTTTAATATCTTCTAAGTTTACCATTACATCATTATTTTTAGCCATTTTTGTATCCTCCTAATTATAGTAAGAAAGGTTGAAGGCAAGATTTAATTACCTTCAACCTTCTAAGGTCATTGTTATTGTGCTGTTACTGAATCATGGGACTCTAAGTTTTGAAGTCTCAAAACAAGGTCATTTAACATGTCAGCGAATTTTTGAGGGTTGTCCATCATGTAATAAACATCCTCTTTAGTGAACTTAACTACAACTGCCATTATTATTCACTCCTTACGCTGTTTCTACTATTACGCAACGTTCTGCGTGTAGAATACCAGAACCCCAAATAGCGTACCATCCAAGTTGGTGTTCACGTCCGAAGTCAATAACTCCGTTATCGCGTAGTTCTACAGGTAGACCTACTGCGTATCCGTAGTAATCTTCTCCCATTACAAGAGATTGGTATACGTTGCAAGCACTTGCTCCTGCTCCTGCTAATGCGGCAATATATCCAGGGTCGGAAGTAGCGGCGGCTCCATTGCACATTAGAGTGGTTTCAATGAAACGAACGTCATCAATACGACCAATTTCTCCTGTGAATAGTTGTTCGGGTTGACCATATTTGCTTGCTTCAATCCATGCAGGGTCATCACGTAGGCTTCTGCTTTGGTGAGGGTGAACCATTGCAACATAGAAAGAGCCTTGGTATTTAGGTGCGTTATTGGTAGCAAGAATCTCTACACCGTCTTTAATTGTTGCTACTGAAAGAATATTACTTCCTGCAACAATTTGGTTACGTGCGGAAATTTTAGCGGCGGAAGCATTAGCTCTACCGTAAATTGTAGAAGTTGTGTAGGGGCCAGTTGTTCCTCCTGCAATTGCTACGTTACGAAGTTCCATATCCAATGTTAACGCCATGTCGCGTCCTAGAAGAGTTGTGGCATCTGCCATTACGTCTGTGAAAGATGTGCGAAGTGCTAATTCTGTGACAGCAATAGCGTTTCCACGTTCACCAACGGTAATAGATTTCATGCTTGAACTTAACGCTTGTGTGTTCATACGAACACCCTCGGTTAATGCTCCACCCATTGCTAGGTTGTTGTAGGTCATCATTTGGATAGTTAGTCCAGGCTGAACTCCTAATTCAGTTTTAATCTTAGCAAACTGAAGGAATTTCATTATAGGCATTGCGTAGAACTCAATCTCTTTACTGTATACCGCACGAATGTTGTTTGTTAGAACAACGGCAGTACCTCCTGTTAGGGAGCCAGTATTGACTACGGTATTAATATAGTTTGTAGCCATTTATTCAATTCACTCCTTATTATCGTTTTCCAATTCCCAATTTCTTGCGCATATCTTCCCAATTTTTACGACCTTCTGGCGAAGTAATATCCATTGCCATAATGTCTTCCGTCTTGGTATCCTTAAATATTTCATCGGAGGTATTGGGCTGGAAGTTGGGCAGAGGCATTTTTTTGTCCTCTTTTTTCTCTTCCTCTTTTTTAGTATCGCTGAATTTGGAACTAATTTTCTCGTAGAGTGCCTTTGCTTTCTCTACTGAAGCATCTATCTCTTCTTTGGTTGAGCCAGATACTAGGTCAAGTACAGAGTCATCAAGACCAGTAACTTTCTCTTTACGGTAACTTTCAAGTTCCTTCTGAGCAATTTCCCTGTCTTTGTCTGCCAATTTCTGTTCTAACTCTGCAATTTTCTTCTCTAGTTCTTTTGCTTCTTTAGATGTTTCCACGTGCTTACCTTCCTTTTCTGTAAGTTCCGTAATCTTCTTTTCTAACTCCGCAATTTTAGCGTCTTTAGTCTTAACTACATCGTCCTTCTCAGAACCAGAAAGAAGCAAGTCGTTCATCTTAGCTGTCTTTGCTTCTAACTCACCCTTCAGTTTTTCAATCTGGGGGTAGAGTTTATTTTTTTCATCCTGTCTTGCCTTAGCAATCAAGGCTTCAAAATCAATTGTCGAGTTTGACGTAGTTGTGTTATTAGTTGTTTCTACAATCTCATTGCCATCTTTATCTACGGCCATTTATTTTATCCTCCTACTAGGTTTAAAATCTTAGCGGTTCCAGCCTTTTTGTGGGTCTTGAACGGGTTTCCAGAAGTTATTGAACTGTCCGTTTTCACGGTAGCAATCTGCTCCACCCTTTTTCACTTTGTCAGAAACGCCCATTTTGCTTTTCATTTCAGCTAGGGTTGTGTTTCCGTCACCTTGAAATAGCTCTCCTGTGTTGCTGTCATTAGCCATTCGAGTAATCCTCCTTTATAATTTAGGTTACTTGTTAGACGAAAATTAACCATAAATTTTGCTCATTTATTATTGTAAGGTAATAATCGAAATCCAACAAGTAACCTAATGAAACTTTTTTAATAAATTTTACGTTTTTGTCTCTTTTGAACCGGGATTGAAGTTACTAACTCCTGAGTTAACCTTCATGTCTTGCCCACTTTTGTTGGTTCCTACGGGCTTATTTGGGTTGTCAGTATTCTCAGGATTTTGTCCCTCCCCCGGCATTACTGGCGCAGGGTTATCGGCAATAACCTTTCCAGTTTCGGGGTCAACAAGTTTTTGTCCAGGTGTTAAAGCTACAGGGTTCACGCCGAATACCATTGGTTTTTCTTCACGTTCCGAATCAATTTTAGCCAATTTATCGGTAATATTATCGCGTTTTAAGCGTTTTAAAGCGTCTTCCCTTGTCTCTAATCCCATCTTGAACTCAGACTGTAGTTGTTCTAATTCCTGTGTCATATCTTTAGGTAGAATGTCGCCGAAGATAGAATCCATTGTATAAATCTGCTTAGATGTATACGCACTAAGGTCAATAATTCCCTCTTGCGTTGCCATCTTAAGAATTAGACGGTTTACTCTCTTCAAGGCTTCTGCACTTAAAATACGTTTAGAATTAACAACGTCCACTAAAGGTAAGAAACAAATCTGAAGTGAAACACCAGACATTAAGTGAGGTATCTTTCCTCCTCCTAATGCGAACTCTGGTATGCCTCCAATTTCGTGCATGGATGTTTTAATATTATCTCTATATTCATTTGCCGCTTTTAAATCACCAGTTAGTTCAATGTTCTCTATCTTTGCGTCCTTGGGTAGTCCTCCCCAAACTTTATTAGCACCCTTTTCTAGCTGACTTATTTTTGCACCAAATACAGCGGTAATAGGGGCAGAATGGTAGTCAATAATCTCAGATACGTCCGAAGATTTTAGGTTTAACTCAACATTCAAAGGAATAATATCGTCAAGGTCGGATAATCCATAATGCCTACCAGACAATCCTAGATTCTTAAAGTGAATGATAGGAATAACTCCGTAAGGGTTAGGAACATTAGAAACAAGGTCTTTACCATTATAGACTTGAATAAAGTCGGGGGTATAGACGTATTTCATAATGTCGTAACGGTTGGCATTGGTAAACCCAAATACGTTGGGGTCTTTTCTAACAGGGAACATTATTGTGCAACTTTCCATAGTTCCCATATCATACCCATCTTTCCAGACAGGGAAACAAATACTAGGAGGAACAAGGAAAAGTCTTATTCTTCCGTTAGGGTACAGGTCATAAGGGTCATCAAAGTCGGGGTTTACCTGTCCGTTAATGAACTTAGGCTCATAATGGACATGAATATAGCAATCCCCACAAACTCCTTTGGTCTGCGCTAACTCTTGGAATAAAGCATCTTTACCGTTATCCTTCCAGACTTCATCTAGGAAAGGCAAAATATCCTGCTCTACTGCTTCGTCAAACTTCCATGCCACTCCCCCATTAAACTCAGAGGATGCAAATTTATTAACAAATCTACGACACCAGTTTTGAGTAACTTCTGGTTTATCGGTAGCTTCAATGTTTTGCCAATGGAATCCGTCATAGAAGTTCCAGTGAGTAATATACTTTTTTATGCGTTGAACGTCTTCCGCATTTAGCATTTCTTCAAAGGCTATAAGGTTGGGGTTAATCCAATTATAACCACTACTAAAGTCGGCAAACATCCCTCTACTAATCATCATTTTATTTAATCAACTCCCGTTCATCTTCTTCTTGCCGTGAAATTATTTCTACTTTGGTAATACTGAGAGCTATTTTTTTGCATCATTGGGTTTTTATCGGAACCCTCTGGATTGACTATCTCTCCCTTTACTGCCCAACACATAAGGGCGGCACTATCGGGATAATCATCATGGGCATCCCTTTCGTCAGGGTGACAGCAAACCATATTCTGTCCCTTGAACTCCTTAATTAAATTCAACATTTGTTCCACAAATCTTGTAAATTCTCTTGTCTCTTTTGTTTCTTCGTCTGCTGGATAGTGAAACATCTTCTGCTTAATCAGACTATCAAAATTCTTATACAGGTCTGACTTAGAAGGTGTTGAAAAGACATAGGGTACAACTTCACAAGAAACACTTGCCGCTAGCCTATCAGCTATAGGACTTCCTACTCCCGTCGCGTCTATAACAATCTTCTGAATGTTATAATTAGACAGGTAGCTAATAATTTCGTGGTATTGTTCTTCCCAATTGTCTCCCCTCAGTTCCAACCAATCCTTAACGGTTACGTCATAAATAACATAGTCAGGAACATCGGCATTATCGGACTTCTGCACTATGACAGGATTATCCCAATCTACCTCTCCTACAGTAACTACGGTGCTATCATTTTGTTTTCCGCAATCTATTCCTACAACATGCGCCTTTTTTGTATCAAATATAGTTCTTCCTAGTTCTGTTATTCCTAGTGAATCTAAACGTTTGTCATCTATAAACATACCACGTTCCAACAGCCATTTAAGGTTGTAGGACATTTGGAACTCGTCGCTTTCTGAGCCAAGTCTTCTTTTCTCACCATTTATATACTTCTCATAGTTTGGATTGTACTTGCATACAGTCTCGTAATTGTACTGGAAGTGGTTTCTCTTGCGTTCTCCACTCTCATAATCCTTAATGTTACGTTGGATAGCGGCATAGAAGAAACCTTTCTGAATGGTGGGTGTTCCTATAACAACTTTGGTGGCATTGTAGAATGCACCCATGGGGGAAATGGACTTGCTGTATTTATAGTTAGAAACATCTTGTGCTTCATCAACAATAATAAGGTGATATGATTTACCTTCAATGTTACTATTCTCGGAAGCGGTCATACAGGTAATACTAGATGCTTCATTTAAGTTAGCAAGACGAATTACTACATTGACACCGTTATTGGTATCAAATACGGCGTTTATTTCTGGGTCATTGAACACTTCTATTGCGCTGTCTGTTGACATGTACTGCTTAATACGGTTGAAACAAATTTGTGACTGATTCATTGCCGGAGCAAATAAACCAATCATTAATCCATGCTTATAGGGTTCTACTCTCTTATCTCCCGCAAACATTGGCATATTTGCCAAAATAGGAAGGATAACAGAACATCCCCCCGAGACTATTGACACTGTTTCTGATTTACCACTTTGGCGACTAAATAATGCCGATATTTCTTCCCCGTCATTTTCAAGTAAACTACGAATGATTCTTTTTCCGAATTGGGCCTGATATGGAAAGAAGTGCTTTCCGCTATCGCCATACGCATATGTTTCACAAAATAAAAATATTTTATCTACTAATTCTGCGGTTGTAATCATGCTATACCCCTTTATCTGTTCCCTTGTCTAAAAACATTAGGGTCATCTTTAAACTCACCAATCATAGGAGTATCGTCTGTGCGTTTGTTTACTCCATAATCCCCGGCAGAAATTTTATCAGTTAGGTCATAATTTTTCTGGGTGAAAAAGTATCTACCTTGATATTCCTGGCGCGAAATTCCTCTAGTATCAGCGTAAACATCTCCCACAGGTCTTTGTGACTCTCCTGCTCTCTCTGCTCCACTAGTTTTCTTGTTGTATTGTCCGACTTCTGCGTTAGCCATTTTCTTAAACCTCCTTTTTAGAATAAAAAAAAGCATAGGCAAACTTTGCCTACGCTAATTATGACACATATTATTCAATTATAAAAGGTGGGTGATTTAATTTCCTATCTTCCAGAATGTTCTCTTCGTCCTATGGACGTTATTTACATTCTGTTTGAGAAGTTTCATATACTCTTGGCGGGTTACTTTAATCATGGCGACCTCCTTAAATTTTTACTGCTTCTATATCATCAAGCTGTCCTTTACCTTCAATAATGTTTCTGATAGTTCCTATTAAGGCATCAGAAAATCCTTGGAAGTAAATGCAATCTGGACGTTTAGAAACTTTGTGTCCGTATGGTTGTAACTGCCATACTATCAGTTTTGCTCCCCTTGGTTTGTTGGCTTTCGCCCAAGCCGCTTCTAAATTATCTGCGGGTTCACCGTCAGTAATTAGAATAACATACTTGTGGCTATCGTAGTGGTTCATAATCTGCCCAAACATTGTTCCTGCTCCAACATTCAAGTTTTCAATATCTCGTGCAAGAGTAAAGACTTCATCAGTCATTACACGTACACCTTTCATTGAAGAGGCAACAGCGTAAGCTGAAGAACCTTCAATTCCAAGAGTACACATTGCTCCGAATAGTGAAGCTACTTGAACGCATTTCAAGGAAGGGGTTAAGGCACTTCCCATTGAACCAGAAGTATCTACTGCTACAAGGGTTTTTACGCCCTCTGGTACGTCAAATACTCCTTTAATCCCGGCGTTTATTACACGCTCAATGGAACGTTGCCATTCACGAACACTTGTCATATCCCTTGCGGTGATTAGACGGAACGGTAGCATTCTGGAACGTTTATAGGCTTCAACATCTGCCAACTTGTCAGCGACAATTTTAACAACGTCAGCGGGTACGGTTCCCCCGAATGCACGTTCAATTGTAACTAAGTTGGAGACAGTTGCCATATACGCCAATCCCGGTATGAAGAAACGGAAAATGTCCTGCTTCTGGGAAGCTGTTAACTTACCGAAAGCGTGTTTCAGTTCTTCAAGCTGTAGGCGGTTGGTTTGAATCAAGTTCAGAACATAGCTATCAACTTGTCCTTTTTCAAGGCAAATCAATACCTGTTTCAATGCACTTGCGCGGTGTAATCCTTCACTAATAGTACCCTTTATGGCATAGCTAAATAGTGCTTGGTTGTTTTCGCAGGAAGGAATCGGACGGGTAACTTTCATTACTTCCGCCAATTTTCCACCGTAACGGCAGAAGTTGTATTCTGACTGACGGTTTAGGCATTCGTTGACGGTTTTCTTAACTCCACGCCCAAGACCTCCACGGATGTCGGTTTTGCGGCAAAGAGTGATAAAGTCATGCAAGTCTTTGGGGGTTTTTATTACCCCGGCGAATGCTCTTTGAAACAAGGACTTATTTTGTAAAGTAGAGAGATAAACAAGTGCAATGTTTGGTTGCAATTTCATACCTACTACGTTACGTGCATAGACAGCGGCCTTGGCTAAGAACTCAGGACATTTCTGCACTGCTTCCTTATAAATGCTTGCGGTCTTTGCCATTACTTCCTTTTCATCCTGGTAGAAGTTGTTTTGGACTAGTCCTAGACATAACATATTGACAATGCTCTCTTTCAAGTTCATGTCATATACTGTTCCGCCTTGGTATCCAACAACAGGTTTGGGTTCATTTGCTTTTGCCATTAATTTTACTCCATAATTCATGTTAAATCTCTCCTTTTTATTTTGTGATATAAAAAACCTAGTGAAGATAGCATTAGCATTCCGCACTAGGTTTTAATTAAAAAATGGGGAAGGTTGAGAAGTCACTTAAAGGTTAAAAACATTCTAGTGAACTTTATCAAACGAACAGTGAACAGGGGTAAAGACCATAATCCTTAATACTTAATACTTAAATCATATAGATGTAGACTTCCCTGCACCCCATATTTATTTTAAATTCTAGTAAGGGAAAGGCGTAAGAGAGCATTTGCGGGACTGTCAACTCCCCGCATTTTGTGACAGAAATTAATCAGCAAAAGTTTAATATTTAAAGATGTACTCTTACTAGCACCTCACTATGTAGTTGGTCGGTCTTTCCCGACTGTCTCCTCTTATCTGCTGTGGGACGGAGGTTGCCCCTTGTAATGTCAGATTCACCCCTTACTCGTATAGTGTCTACATTGAGTAAGGTAACTTCCTATCCCGTAGGACGGACACTTAGTTCACTGGTGGGTGGATTATCGTCGGCACCCAGGACGACATATGCTTTAGTCGGCAAATATGTAGGGGCTTTTTAACGTTATTGCCCAGAACGACATGATGATTGCGTTGCCATTGATGTCAAACCTTGGCGCAATCGCCCTCATCCCGATACTTGGAGTCCAACACATCAATAAGAGTCCCAAGCGTAAATGAAACAAAGGGCTATGTATTATAGGGAAAAGGCGCAAGACTAAATTTCAAATTACCAATATGATGTAATCTTGCAAGCACCCCATATGTACGTCCCGCTGTTTTTACCCCAACGGGAGGGTTCCAGGCATCTTAACGCTTCTCCTGGTTGGAAACGTATACATATTTCCCTTCACCCTGTATCGGGCTAGGCGATTCTCGCAACGCACCAGCGCACTTTCGTTATGGTAAAAAAGTGTAAGACCACATATATCCTTGCAAGGTTATTAATATGTATAACCTTCACAAACTCTCGGTAGAGTTGATACTGAATTTGTGAAGGACATAAGCCCACTCTACTAGGCTTTATGTAACGCAAAGGAAAAGGCGAAAGTCTAGTTTTACGTGCTACTACTACACTAGCTCTCGATTGGTCGAGAGCGTTGGATTTGCACCAACCCTGTCCTGTTGTCATCAAGATGTAAACTTTCAAGCACCTCTTGCGCTAAGTAAACATTGGGGAAAGAGTGTAAGTTTAGAGTTATCAAAGGTAACTTGTTGTCGAAGAAGTATCTGATGTAAACTTACTAGCACCCCATATGTATGATACGGGACGAATCCCGGCATCCCGTATCTTATGAAAGGAGTTTCGCCATGAAAACTTAACCGTTTCTGTAAGGGAGAGTGTTTATCTCTATCTCACAGTT
>Ga0265338_10003911_pt1 | contig 20570 bp, 16 predicted proteins | sample 42126metaG_FD_193579 | JGI IMG/M metagenome (GOLD analysis project Ga0265338, IMG submission 193579) | Rhizosphere microbial communities from Carex aquatilis grown in University of Washington, Seatle, WA, United States - 4-21-26 metaG | ecosystem: Host-associated > Plants > Roots > Rhizosphere...
TCAATAACTCAAAGACTCAAAGACTCAAAGACTCAAAGACTCAAAAACTCAACGACTCAAAAACTCAACGACTCAAAAACTCAACGACTCAAAAACTCAACGACTCAACGACTCAACGACTCAACGACTCAACGACTCACGACTCAAAGACTCAACGACTCAATGACTCAATAACTCAATGACTCAATAACTCAATGACTCAATAACTCAAAGACTCAAAGACTCAACGACTCAACGACTCAACGACTCACGACTCAAAGACTCAACGACTCAACGACTCAAAGACTCAAAGTCTCAACGACTCAAAGACTCAATGACTCAATGACTCAATGACTCAATGACTTCCCTATGGATCATATTTCTTCAGCCATGCCTCAAGCTCGTTTGCCACATCGATAATTTGATCCCACCGGTTTGGGAAGTGGCCCGAGCCCGGGTAAGTGACCATTCTCGTCGTCTTGCCAAGAGCCAGTAGCGTCTCAAAATACTCTCGTCCCTGATAAGTGGGAACCCTCGCGTCGGCGGCGCCGTGAAGGATGAGCAGCGGTGTCGTCACCCGGTCCGCGTACATGACGGCGGAGAACTTGGCAAAAGCGTTCGGGTCCTTGGCGGGCAGACGCGCATCGTAATCGAACTGCGGAAGGTCGCTCGTCCACATGAAGCTTCCCCAATCGGTGATTCCGGCTCCCTCGATCGCCGCTTTGTAGCGATCTGTTTGGGTGACGGTCCAGCTCGTCATGAAACCGCCTGCGCTCCAGCCGAAGATGGCAAGGCGCTTCGGATCGGCCCAGCCCTGAGCGATTGCGAAGTCTGTCGCGCTGTCCACGTCCCGGTAGGCGCGATCGCCGAAGTGCTGGTAGATCGAGTTGAGAAAATCGGTCCCATACCCGGTCGAGCCCCGGTACTCCGGCTGCATCACCACGTAGCCCATCCCTGAGAGGATCTGCGGGAAAGTATCAAGCGAAAGCAAATCGTTGCCCTCCGGGCCACCATGGGGATAGACGACGAACGGATACCGCTTTCCGGGTTGAAAACCGGGAGGGAAGGTTGCAATCCCCTCCAAGGGGGTCCCCTCTTTGCTCGTCCAATGAACGATTTTCGCCTCGCCCAAGGAAACGCCCGCGAGCTGGGAGTCTCCTTCGGTCGTGATTCGGCGAAGCCCTGTTCCTTCGGAGGGCACGGCAAGATTTGGCGCATGGCGGGGGTCGCCAACATCGAAGACCAATTGGTCCGGCCCTGTAGCCACTTGAGGGTAGAGGATGTTTCCGACGTACCCATCGGGCCACTTATAGGCAAGCGCTAACTTGTCGTTGGCAAAGACGTCGATTTCGTTCTGCACGCCCCGATCGACTTGAACCCACGCCTTACCATGGGGGTCGGCATATACATTCATCACCGAACCAACTAGGTCGGGGGTCCGGTCAACCGGTTTCTCTTTTCCGCTTGCGGCGACCGTCCAAAGGTGGTCCGGCGTCAAAACGGAGGTGGTTGTGCTTGAGAAAACGATTTCGTCGCCCGACCAAGCGACTCCGTTGACCGAATTATCGATGGTGGCCACATGCACCGTCGACGTGCTGGAGCAGACGTCGATCCATGACCTCATATAGTGAAATCCGATCTTGGGGGTCATCGAGACAGCCGCGATGGCGCCGCTATCTCGGGACCAGGCGAAGGAAACAACGTCCTTCAGTTCGGGACTCCACCATTGGCCGCCTGACCCGTCGACCCCCACGACGTAAAGGCTCGCATGGTCCGCTTGAATTACCGTGTGGACTCCATCGAGGGGGTCTGGCGGCATGGGGTTGGCCAAGACGCCGAACTTCTTTCCGTCAGGGGAGATTGTAATCGCCCGGATGGCGCCGGGGATTGAAATGGCAGTTGTTGGCGGGCTCGTCCCTTTCAGCCCTTCGACTGGATAGACTACAACGCTCATCGCGCCTTTCACCATTTGCCTTCCGTAGAGATTTCCCTCCGCGGTGAAGCCCTCCGGGTTGAAGCCTTCCGGCAGTTCCAGCTTCAATGAGCCGGCGCCGTCCGGGTGAACGAGCCGCCATTCGACCGTTCCGTCCCCTTTGTCCGCGCCCCAGGTTACGGTATGAAGGACCCAGTGACCGTCTGTCGATACCGCATGGACGTTGGCGGAATGAAGCGACGCCCAATCTTGGGGTTCGAACGGGTGGGCTGTCGGTTGGGCCAGAATGCCGAGCGAGATGGAAACCAGGGCGATAGAAAGGGGGAGGCGCTTCATGCTTGGCGATTTTACCGCCCCCATCCTCCCGTTCCTTATCGCTGGCTGACCATATTTGAATCGCCGGTGTGATGATCCTTTATCTGGAACCGAATGAAGTTGTGAACCGCCCTAACCGCGAGATCGTTGCGCGACTGGACAAGCACTTCTCCTCCAAGAGGTAAGTCTTGATAGGTGTAGAGAATGTCGCTCCTAAGGCGCTTCATGTTTTGCGTGCCCGGCACGACTATATCGTGAATAAACATCGGCATATTGAAGTTGCCGCTCGTAAACATGTCGCGGATCATAGCTAGGTGGGCTCTTATGGCAGTCACACTCTCCTTATCGGTGCTCGAGTCGGCTAAGACCTGGATGGCTCCGCCATCTTCATAAAGCACGAAGTGGTGGTGAGTTTTCTCGTGGCTGAACCCCATTGCCTGATCGCCGCGCTTTTCGACCCCCGCCTGATGGGACGACTGGGCTGCCGACATCATCGGACAATGCTCATGGTCCATAACCATCGGGGCTGGGTGATGAGCCTGAGACCTGAGTGCGGCGAGAGGAACGAGAAACAGTGCGGAAAGTAGAGATTTCATGATGGACTCCTGCGAGGCCACTTTGGTGGCCTAGAATTTTCTGGTTTGAATGTCGCAGGCGGGGTGGGGAGATCGTCAAGTAAGCGTGCCTGTTGGCCCGGCGGCGTTCGGGCGAGTTGGTCCGACCACTGATCGACGAGTATTGCGAGTTGATCTCTCATCTCCGTCAGATCGACGACCTGAACTTCCAAAGCGGCCAGCTTTTTCCGTGCCAAAGCTAGAACGTCTTTGCAAGGCGCCTCGCCCTGATCCCGGACAGCGAGGATCGATGCCAGCTCGGACAGCGAAAAGCCCATTCGCAGCGCACGCCTTATAAGCGTCACGCGCTGAATGCTCGTCTCATCGTATTTGCGATAGCCGTTGTCTAGCTTTTCCGAAGGCTTAAGAACCCCCATCCTTTCATAGTGATGAAGGGTGTCCACGCTGACGCCTACCATCTTCGCCATTTCGCCCGGCTTGATTTCCATAACCAACCTTTGCATCCGTAAGGAGTCTAAACTGCCGAACCCATTCGGGAGTCAAGGGTTATTTTGACTTTTTTTTGAACGGCCGTCGTTTTGAAGTAGTATCAATTCTGAATCCATGCCGAAGAAGCCTCCCGCTCCACAGTGTCCGATGCTCAAAGAGTATCTGCGGTCGCTGGCGCCGACGGGGCCTGCCGCGAGGGAGCTTCCGGAATACTATTTCCTGGCCACGATCGCGGCTTCTATTGGCGTCGGCATGACCACCCACCGGTTGGTTTTCGGCCTCGTATGTTTCTTCGTCTTGATGACCTTCCTGCTGACGGTCAACGCGATCAAGGTCAAGCCGAAGTCGGCCGACGAGCGTGTCCACCTCGATTCCTACAAAGCGGCCAAAGAGCTGAAATCGAAGTTGCTGGACTACCAGCAGATGAAGCACGTCGAGCCTGGCGTCCTATCGGCGCTGGAAGCGGCCGCAAGGGTCACGTTATCCGCCAGGCAACAGCTTGCCACCCTCCCGCCCTCCTTGAGGGACGAGCAAGAGAACGCCTTGGCTTTTGTCGACGCCTCGATGAGGCTCGCTATTTTGGCGTCAAAGCCTTGCGTGCGGCGCGACGATCAGCCGAGGAAGGAGTTCGAGGCGCTCTGCGAAGACGCAACCTTTGTAGGTTTGATCGTGGGAAAGATCCAGGCTCGCGAACGGGAGATCGCCGAGATCGAGCGCGAGGCGGGGCAGTATCAGCAAACCAACTCGCTTGGCGCTCACCTCCGCGACGCGCTTCAGGAGCGCCGAAAGGCTGAGGCAGAGCTCGAGAGCTTCATGCCGACTTCCCAGGTTGTGAACCTTGGAGAATGACGGGTGGACAGGCATGGCATGGCAGCAAAATACTTTCTTCGAAGCGAGCGCTTGGGGTTCCGGCTCTGGAACGAGCAGGATCTAGCCCTCGCGATCGGCCTTTGGGGCGACCCGGAGGTAACCCGGTACATCGACAGCCGCCCTCAACTTTCCGAGGATGACGTGTCAGCCCTCTTGAACAAGCAAATGGCCTTTCAGTGCGAGCATGGCATACAGTATTGGCCTATTTTTCTTCTGGATGACGACGAGTTTGCCGGCTGCTGCGGCCTCCGGCCCTACGACCAGGAACAGAACATTCTCGAGTTCGGCGTACATCTTAAGCCGTCCCGTTGGGGGCGCGGGTTAGGGATGGAAGCGGGGAAGGCTGTTATCGCCTACGCCTTCGAAACGCTTCGCGTCGACGCATTATTTGCGGGTCACAACCCGAGGAACGAAGGCTCTAAGCGAATGCTGGAGAAGCTCGGCTTCGTGTTCACGCACTACAAGTTTTATCCGCCGACAGGGTTGGAGCATCCATCCTATCTTCTGCGCAGAGGGGACGGGTGACGGCCAAAGGACCCGCCATGTACTTCCCCGAAACCTTTGGCTGCACTTGAGTGTTATATACTCATGGGATTGAACATGGGGCAGTTGCATGGCTAAGGATTACTATCAGATTTTGGGAGTCGCGCGCGGCGCGGAAGCGAAGGAAATCAAGTCCGCGTACCGGAAGTTGGCGCGCAAGCTGCATCCCGACGTGAATCCGAACGACAAAGCGGCTGAGGCTAGGTTCAAGGAAGTGAGCGAAGCCTACGAAGTTCTCGGCGATGCCGACAAGCGAAAGCTTTACGATCAATACGGCTCTCAATGGGAGCATGCCCAGAATTTCACAGGTTCTGGCGGTGGCGCCTCAGGAGATTTCCAGTTCCGTCCGGGCGGCGGAGGCGGAGCTGGATTTGAGACGATCTTCGAACAGATCTTTACCAACATGGGCCGACCCGGGCCAGGCTCGGGAGATTTCATGGAGCAGTCCGGTCGCCAAGGTGTGCCACCGAGAGATTTGGAGAAACCGGTCGAGATAACGCTCGAGGAGATCGACTCCGGCACAAAGCGCATGCTCACTTACCAATCGATGGACGCTTGCAAAACGTGCGACGGAATAGGCCAAGTTCAGCTTCGCACCGAGCGGACGTGCCCAATGTGCGGGGGCACGGGCCAGACAAAGGGGATCCTAGGCATGCGGCAAGTTTGCCAGACATGCGGCGGTTCCGGCGTGACTTCCATCGAGGCTTGCCCGACTTGTAAAGGCTCGGGTACCTTGGCGACCACCAAGAAAGTGGAAGTGAAGGTGCCGGCGGGCGTGACCGAGGGGAAGAAACTCCGAGTGCCCGGGAAAGGAGTTGTGGGTTCTGGGGGCCGCGCAGGCGACCTTTACGTGATCATCAAGGAGGTCCCGCACCCCAAGTTTCGTCGAAACGGCGAGAACCTCGAGGTCGACGCGGACGCATCCTTTACGACTGCCGCGCTTGGAGGCGAGATTCGAGTTCCTACCCTGAGGGGCGCGGTGACGATGAAGATTCCCGAGGGATCGCAAAGCGGCCAAACCTTCCGGCTTGGGGGACAAGGAATCACCAAGCTTGGGGGGCGGCGTGGCGACCTAATGGCGAAGCTCAAGATCACGGTTCCCAAGCACCCATCCGACAAACAGAGGCAACTGCTGGCGGAACTGGCGGAACTTGAGAAGGTGACGGCATGAGAACTGAGAACCAGCCCGTTTACATGATCGGAGTCGCGGCGCAGCTTTGCGGCGTGCATCCTCAGACCCTAAGGCAATATGAGCGCCTCGGTTTGGTGGTGCCCTCGAGAGTTGGGGCCAAGAACCGCCTTTATTCGGAGTTCGATATTCTAAGAGTTCGCCGAATTCAGAGGCTCACTCAGCAAATGGGCGTGAATCTCGCAGGCGTCGAATTGATACTTCGGCTGCTGGAAGATATCGACGACATGCGGCGCGACTTTGAGCAGCAAATGAAGGACTACGCCCAGGAAGCTGAAAGACGAATCCAAGCAATGACGCTGAACTCGAACGTCCCCGTGCGTAAGGACGAGTCCTTGCTGCCGGTGCCCAACGTGATCCTTCGGCGGAAAGTGGATCTCTAGCCGGTAGGGAGTTTGTGAAAGTGGAAGTTGGAAGGCGATAAGTGGAAGGTGAAAAGGTGAATGTGAAAGGTCACCATCGCCTACGGCTTATTACCTTCCACTCATCACGTTTCACTAATCACCCTCCACCTAATCACCTTTCACTTATCACCTTCCACCTAATCACCTTCCACCCTCCACCCTAATTCGCTTCAGCGGTTTCTGACTGCTCAACCACGTGGCCTCCGCCCGAGGCCCTCAGGGTGAAGACGGAGCCGGCGGCTAGGGTGTCGAAAGGCATCGAGCCGATGAGTTCGGTTTCGCCAGAAATCGGAATCCCGAGCAGGAGAAGCTGGACGCTGTCCGCGTTAACCACCCTCCAACTAACCGACCCGGTGAGGCCCTGGTCGCCCGAACTTGTGGTCGTAACGTCGAACTGTTCGATCGTCGGGCCGGCCGCCGAAGTGCTTACCATCCCGCCGCCGGCGGGCGACCTTTGGGTCGCTCCAGAATTCCGGGGCGAGGCCGTATATTGCACTGGGGCAACACCCGACCTGCGAACCACGCCGTGATGGAGGGGCGACAAAGCCCGCGGATTAGGTCCCCCGTATCCGAGACCGGCTGGCAAAGGACCGGGGTTTTGGGCAAGCGATGGCTTGCTTGACGGCGTTCTTGTAGGTAGGTTCCCCGACTGGGTCGATGTGTTGACTTCGCCCGAAGCGAAGAAGTCGCCTTGCCCCGTTGCGCCACCCTGACTTGCCGATCCATCGACAGTATCTGGACCGCCAAAGTGGGCCACCATCCGAGGTCCGATTAGGAGGGCAAAGAACAGCAAAACGCCAACAGCCCCCAGCGCAAGGTCCCAGTGGATGCGGTCAAGGAGGTTGCTGACACTGAATGAGGATCCCTCGTCTTTGAGTTGGTCTCGATAGACGATGCCGAGACTCGCTGCCTCCGATGGGCCGAGGTCTTTGTAGAAAAGCGACTGGAGATAGAGCGGATCGACGTCGTCGAGTGCAACGCCAGGATGCGCCTGCGTCAGTTCGGAAGCGTACATGTCGAGCCAGTGTTGGTAATCCACTTTATGCTCCGCCTATTCCTATGACGACGAATAGCCTTTATTTATTTTAGGTTGCGAAACTAGTTTGGACTATGCTGGGTTAATAGCTCCGAGAACCGACTTCGTGTCCACAATCGTGGCGAACTCGGCATGCAATGTTATTAGGGAAATCCGATGGATGGTTTCGGCGTCCGTAATAGCCCCATCCGGACCGGCAAGGTCGAATGCTGCGACCGCGTCGGATACCACGTAGGCATCGAACCCAAGATTGCCCGCCATTCGAGTTGAGGTCGAAACGCAATGCGGGGTTGTGAGCCCAGCGATCACAACTTCCTGGATGCCTGCGTCGCGAAGCCGGCTTTCCAAATCCGTACCGATGAACGCGCTGTTCACAGATTTTGTAATAACCGGCTCGTCGCCCGTCGGCTCAACCTCGGGTTTCAGCCTGAAACCAGGTTTTGAGGCATGAAGCGTACTGTTTGGATTGGTGGAAGAGTGGCGCACATGAAAGACGGGCGCCCTAACCGCTCTCCAGGCATGCAGAAGCCGCGCCGCGTTTTTCTCGGCCCCCGGGTTGTTCCTGTTCCCCCAAAAAGGGTCGTCGAACGCCGTTTGGATATCGACGAGGATCAGGGCTGGCTTGGGGCCGAGCGCAAGGGGAGTATCTGGCATGAGACGATCCTACCGCATGCGTAGAGGATAAAGATAAGCCTATTTGTCGATGGTAACCGCGACCCGATCCTTGATCGCCGCCTGAGCCGCGGCCAGCCTGGCGATGGGTACCCGGAACGGCGAGCACGACACATAGTCCAGCCCTAACTCGTGGCAGAAGTAGATCGACTCGGGGTCCCCTCCATGCTCGCCGCAGATGCCGCATTTTAAGTCCTTCCGGGCGCCACGGCCTTCGGTGACCGCCATCTTCATGAGCCGGCCCACTCCCGCCCGGTCGATAGTCTCGAACGGGTTCGTCGGCAGGATCTTCTGCTCCACATACCTTTGAAGGAACTTGCCTTCTGCGTCGTCGCGGCTGAAACCGAACGTCGTCTGGGTCAGGTCGTTCGTGCCGAAGCTGAAGAATTGGGCGTATTCGGCGATCTCCGCCGCGGTGAGCGCGGCGCGAGGAAGCTCGATCATCGTTCCGAAGAGGTAGGGAATGTCCACTCCCTGCTCGGCAATGACCTTCTTGGCTTCGGCTTCCAGTTGGTTTTGAACAACCCGCAGCTCGTTGACCGTGCTGACCAGGGGAATCATTATTTCAGGGTTGACCGCCTTGCCTGCCTTCGTGAGCTTTGCCGCAGCCTGTAGGATGGCCCGCGTCTGCATGAGCACGATGCCGGGGAAGATGATAGACAGCCGGACTCCGCGCAGGCCGAGCATGGGGTTCGATTCTTTCATCGTCTCCACCGCGATCAGCATCATCTCTTTCTCTTCGAGATCCTTGGCAAGGTGGGTTTGCCCGTGGGCAATGCGAACCTTAAACTCAGTCGTCTCTCGAATGAGCTCCTCGTAGTTGGGCAAGAACTCGTGGAGGGGCGGATCGATGAGGCGGATGGTCACAGGCCGGCCGTCCATCGCTTCGAAGATGCCCTCAAAGTCTTTCTGCTGCATCACCAGAAGTTTCGCGAGAGCGGCCTCGCGAACGGACTCATCCTTGGTGAGGATCATCTCCTGTACGATTGGCAGGCGCTCCGTTTCGAAGAACATGTGCTCCGTTCGGCACAGCCCGATGCCTTCGGCCCCAAACTCGACCGCCTGTCTGGCATCGCGCGGGTTGTCGGCATTGGTTCGGACTTTGAGCTTGCGTGCGCCATCGGCCCACGTCATGAGGGTTCCGAAATCGCCGCTGACGTCGGCTGGGATTAGTGCAACTTTACCGGCGTAAACCGTCCCTTTGCTTCCGTCGATCGAAATCCAGTCGCCTTCCTTTACGACGACGTTTCCTGCGGAGAACTGTTTGGTGAGAGTGTTTACGGTGAGCGATTCGCAGCCGGCGACACAAGGGATTCCGAAGCCCCTCGCCACCACCGCCGCGTGGGATGTCTTGCCGCCGCGGGCGGTCAGAATTCCTTGAGACGCGAGCATGCCGTGGACGTCGTCTGGGTTTGTTTCGTCTCGAACGAGGATGACCTTCTCGCCTTTGGCCCCGTATTCGGCGGCCCGGTCGGAGTCGAACACGGCGACGCCGACCGCCGCGCCTGGCGATGCCGAGAGCCCGGTGGCTAGAGGCTTTACGCCTTTCGCGGCCAGGTCGCCATCGTCGAAGCGAGGATGCAGAAGCTGGTCGAGGTGAGAACCGCTGATGCGCAGCAACGCTTCTTCCTTAGAAATGAGGTTTTGGCGCACCATCTCCACCGCGATCCTCACCGCTGCAGGGCCGGTTCGCTTGCCTACCCGGCACTGGAGCATGAACAGGCGATTTCGCTCGATGGTGAACTCGAGGTCCATCATGTCTTTGTAATGGTCCTCGAGCTTGCGTCCGATGTCGTGAAACTCCTTGTAAACCTGGACGTTCTGCTTCTCAAGCTCGGAAATCGGAACAGGCGTGCGGACTCCGGCAACGACGTCTTCGCCTTGCGCGTTCATCAGATATTCGCCGTAAAGGTAATCCTCGCCGGTCGAGGGATCGCGGGTGAACGCGACGCCCGTGCCGCAATCGTCGCCAAGGTTGCCGAATACCATCGCCTGAACGTTGACCGCGGTGCCGATCTCATCCGGAATCTTCTCCGTTCGGCGGTAAACGATCGCGCGGTCGTTGTTCCAGCTTCGAAAGACGGCTTCAATGGCGCCAGCCAATTGCTTGAGCGGGTCGGTGGGGAATTCCTTGCCCGTCTTCTCCTTCACGAGCGCCAGAAATTTCTTGGAAACCTCCTTAAGGTCTTCGGCTGACAGGTCGGTATCTTGCTTGACTCCTTTGGCCCGCTTGGCTTCGTCGAATACGTGCTCGAAGTGGCCCTTTTCAATCTCGAGAACGACGCTCGAGTACATCATGATAAAGCGCCGGTAGGAGTCGTAGGCAAAGCGCTCGTTGCCGCTCGCTTTGATGAGCCCCTCGATGGTTTGGCCATTGAGGCCCAGGTTCAAAATCGTGTCCATCATGCCGGGCATGGAGAATTTGGCCCCGGATCGGACGGAAACGAGGAGCGGGTTCGCAGGGTCGCCGAACTTCTTTCCCAGGTCCTTCTCAACGTCGGCCATGGCGACGGCGATCTCTTTGTCAAGGCCCTCGGGCAGGCGCCTTCCGCTTTCGTAGTATTGAGTGCAAACTTCCGTGGTGATGGTAAATCCAGGCGGCACGGGAAGTCCAATGTTGGACATCTCGGCCAGGTTCGCCCCTTTGCCACCGAGGAGGTCCTTCATGTTCTTGTCGCCTTCGCGGAAGAGATATACGCGCTTGTTAGCCATTGATTGTCAATACTCCGGTAAGAAACTTCTAGCCCTCGAGCACGGCGCTATAAGGGCGGACTAGGGTGATGGGGGAAGTTTACCGCTGTGGGGTGCGGCGATTCACCCGCGCTATCGATCGGGCAATCATATGTCGTGCAGCCCGGCTTCGCGCCGAATGATCGGCGCAATTAATGGAGGGGCTGCGAAGAATCGCCGCCCCTCCATTTGATCAAGAAACGATGACCGTTATAACGCCTTGCGTTATTGGCGGTCCGATCGTGAAGGCGGTCGATCCGTTCTTCGCAGAAGCGGACATGGCCCCCGTGTACGGTCCGTCGGGAAGCCACCACGGGGTGCTCGTCACCTGTCCATTCACCGTATCGGTCAACCCTCCCGGCGTTATCGTCCAGGTGCCGGGTTTAGGAAGATAAGTTCCTCCAATGGTGGTCCTGGCGGTTAAAGTGATCTGCGTCATGTGCACGCCGAGATTTGCGAAGCCTCCCGACGCAGTTAGATTGGCAGATGAACTGGCGCCCAGCGTCGCGTTGAGCGTGCCTGGGATTCCCGGGTTCATCGTAACGGTTCCGGTGTAGGTCCCATCAGGGAGCCACACGGTGCCGCCTAACCCGCTCGTCGCCGTTGTGGAATGGAATCCGTCGAGTGCTATGCTCGCGAATGCCACCGGCGCGGCCGAGGTAAGGGTTTGAGTAACAAATACTCTGACCGGAGTCAAATATACGGTTTGGCTGCCACCGCCGTAGTTGTGAACGGTTGCCGCAACTCCAACTCCGCTCGTCGGAACAGAGCAGACGATCTCGTAGCTCGTGTTAGGAGATGCGGGAGCGGGAAGAGTTCCAAACGACACCACCCCGCCTACCGTCGTTGCGGACTGAGGCGGCGAGAGAGGCGTTCCGTCGTTGTTATTTATCGTCACCTTTGTTCCGTCCGGCACATGGCCCAAACCAAGTCTCTCCAGCACGGAGATTTGAGTCGCCGATTGAATATTGATCGTCACCGTCGCGGTATTGCTCGTAGCGCCGTCTCGCACAATGTGGTAGGTGAATGTGTCGGTCCCGGAGAAGCCGGAAGTGGGCTGATAGGTGAAGGCTCCGTTGCTCTGCAAGCTAAAGGAAGCCGCGTACGTTGGATTCGCAACAATCTCGGCTTGTCCGGAATACACGTTGACGTCGTTCGCAAGAACGCCCTGCGCCGCGTTAACGGTCGAAAGGACGTTTCCAGGAAGCGTGTAACTGTCGTCGTTCGCATGCATCGCGAACCCGGGGAGGGTCACGTAGATTCCGACGTTTGTGCTGCCGGTGCCGTAGGTGACGAGGTGCGTGCCGTCGCCGGATATGTAGGTCTGGTTGAGAACATAGGACCCCTCATTGAGGCCGTTTGCCGAGAGGAACTGATTGAGGTCCTCAGGAGCCCCACCGGCCATGTAGATTTCGCCCTTGAACGTTCTTTCCGATAGCCCTACGGCTACGAACCCGTCGTCGGTCGCAGACATGGGCATGAAGTTCGGAATCGTAATGAAACTGCTGGCGGTCCAGCGAAACCCAATCTCATTACTGCCCGAGTCGTAGTAGTAACCCCATACAGTGTTTCCATCCGGACTCATCGCCGTCGCGTAAGCGCCGAAATAGCCTGAGACGATGGCGGCCGCAGACCCACCGCTGGGCTTATACCAGACGGCGTATTGATTGGATCCGTAGGAGATGGTCCCGGCAACCGCTTGGCCGTTGTTGCTCAAGACCTCAGGGCTGTTGGAATCGCTGCTCGATAAGATCGTTGTATAGCCTGTGCTCGAACTGTAAGTTCGAGAATTATAAAGGTTGGAATTGTCTTGATCGTACGTGGCCATGGTGGACCCGTCGCCCGAGATGGCCACCGCCCAGAGGGTTGGATCGGGCCTTGGGTTCGGGGTTTGCGGGAGTTCTGAAGCGTTGCTGCTCTTGTCGATGAAATAGGCGTTATTGGAGACGAGGGGGGCGTTTCCAGAATTGCCTGCGATGAGGGACCCATCCGCCGAAAGTGCCACCACCCAACTGTTATAGGCTGCTGGCAGGCTCAGCCCGACGAAGCCAGTTCCAGGCGTCCAGAAAGCGCCAGCCTGCATGAGCACCGTGCCGCCGTCGTGCGATAGGGCGTTCACTCCGCCGCCGCTCCCTGTTGGGAAGACTTGGGCGGTCGCTTGGCTCATCGCCCATGCCGGGGCTAAGAATGCAAGAGCGGGACAGATTGTTTTAGCGAGTCGGGACAGGATTTTAATCATAAATCTCCAAGCGCAACGGACGCATTGCGATAGTACGCCCCTGTTACCTGGAGACACAAGTCATCCTTTTGGATGTCATACACCCGCCGAAAACGTTGAAAAACTCATAGTTCAGTTCACCTTTGAAAGAGGTTTGGCCCCCTGAACTTTACTTGGCTTTCGGACCGGTCGAGACCATCAGCCGATCGACGATCTCGTCGGCAACTCGGCCATAGAAAAGGTAATCGCGCGTTCCGATGCGCGTTTGGACGTTTCCTCCCCATTGAGCCTTGAACCTGCTGATTCCAGCGTAGAGATGACCCTGTCGGCCCGCCGCGTCGATGCCGTAGAAATCGTACTCGGAGCAACCACGAACTCTCGCCCTATTTACCGCCTCCCATTGCAGCGCATAGTTGGGCATCACGTTTCGATTTTCCGAAGTGGACCCGCCGTAAAGGTAGGTCGCCCTGCGGCCAAAATAGACGACTACCAATCCGCCCAGGAGCCGCCCATTCCACCTCGCGAGAAGGAGTTCCGCCATTCCGGAAGGGAAGAGGGCCGCCGCGAGATCGAGAAAAAAGCCGAGGCCCTCGGCGTAGATGCCGTTTCGACAAGCCGTTTCTTGGAAGAGGGAATGGAAGTCGGCCATCGCCGAGACGTCCGTCCTTGCCACAACTTCCACCCCATGTTTTTGAGCCTGGCGCAGGTTGTAGCGGCCCTTGGGCTTCATTTGGGCGAGGACTTGCGCCTCATCGAGGGTCAGGTCGACAAACAGCGTGGCGTCCGGCGTGATATCGAGGGGGCCGCGCGACCAGTTCTTGAGATACCTCGGCGCGGGTGTTAATAATTGGGGCTGGATGCGCACCCCCACCACGTTCGCCACGTTGGTCTCCACATAACGGGTGAGTTCTCGCAGGGCGTGGCGCGCAAGCTCTGGTTCGCTCCAGTCGAGAACGGGTCCCTCGGGGCAGGTCAAGAACTCGGCCCCATCCCTAGATTTGAACGTGAATCCGTTCACGAAGCCGATCAGGTGGTCCTCCTGAAAAAGTCCTAGGCTCAACACCTCATATCCGAGGTTGCGTTTGAACGTCGCCCAGGCGGAGGACTGCATGAAACCCGACTCTGGACAGGCTTTTGCGAGTTCGTCGAACGTCTTAGAAAGCTCCGAGCCAACCGGCCTCCATGCGAGGCGCCCGTTCACCCTGCTTGACCCATTGCGATCAGCATGTTTTGAACGTTGGCCAGATCCTGGGTGGCCTTCCCTTTTTGCGCCTGAAGCTGGGTTATGTCGATATTGATCGAGTTGATGTCGTTCTGCGTGCGGTCGATCGCGTCTTGAACCCCTATCTCGTCGGTTCCGTAGTCGACTGAATAGGTTGGATCATAGCCGTTCGAAGTATAAAGATCGTTGTATTGAGTTAGGTCGTTATTGGATGCCGCGAGGTCGGAGTGGTCCTGAGCGATGTCCTTGTCGTAGGACACCAGGTCGTTGCTGAGTTCCTTAGCCAGCTTGTTAAGGATCGACCTCATCGTGGTTGCCAACGCGGGGGGCACGTCGTGGGTTTTTCCGGCCGCGTCGGTTACGGTGGAGGCCGACATCACGATTTTCTGCGCCTCTGGATTGATAAACACGATCACGTTCGCCGCATTGTCCGTGTAGGTATAACAACCGACGAAAAGTTCGGTAGCCCCTGCAGGCAAGGCTTCGAACTTCGGCTTTCCCTCGCCAAGGCCCTGTATCGCCTTACCCAGCTTCTGCTGCAAATCCCCCAGGTTCTTAGCCTCGATCTTGTCCTGCCGCACGGAATCGAACATGGAAGCGGTCCATCCCGTCCATGAGAGCCAATCGTTCCGGCTCTCCTCCGCAAGGCGAGCGGTGGCCTGCTGCCCCTTCAGGGAGCTTGCCAAATTGCCGAACAGGTCGCCGTCAGGATACATCGGCATGAGGGGCCCGTTCTTCTGGCTAACGAGGCTGAGCGTTCCATTTCGCGCGAGTAGAAACGAGTCGTCGCTCACCGTGATGATCACGTCGCCGTTGTCGAGCACCATCACGTCGTCGTCGGCCACGAATAATGGCTTGTGGTCTTGTGGTTCCTGCTGCGCGCCGCCCTGTTGCTGATTTGAGTAGCCCTGGCCGTAGTATCCACCGTAATTGCCGCCCCAATAACCATAACCGGGGCCGTAATCATAGTAGCGATAGACTCGCGGGGCATATCGATAACCGTAAATATCGACCGGACCTCCGCCGCTAATCGACGAACTCCGGAATCCGGGACCTGTGACCACACCGTGCTCCGCTTCGCCGAGATGCGAGAAACCGCCCGCCCGGCCAAAGGAGCCACGGGAGAAGCTGGCGTGACCAAGGCCGAAGCTCCCTTTTGCGAAAGCATTGTCAGGCGAGATCGTGTTGGCGATGGTGAGAACGATGATGAGGGTCGCGAAGAGTTTTGCCGACCAGCTATGCCAGCCAAGATCGAGGGTGAAATGGGTCTTCAGAAACTCGCGAAGTCGCTGGATTTCCAGCCGCAGTCTAACCGAGAGGCGCTCGGCTCTCTTCCAAATCTCCTCCACCAAGCGCTTGAGATCCACTGTGCGCACTGCGCCAGCCACCTGTTCGGTTAGTGAGCGGATCATCTCGCGCGTGTGGGAAGGATGGGACAGGGGTATGGCTTCAATCAAGGACTCGAGGTCGAATACCTCCTCGTCAGTTTCGGATCGCTGAGGTCGTGGGTCCAGAAGAAGCCTCATAAGGCACGGGTCGGCTGCACAGTTGACCGGGATCGACTTCGCGTTCATCCGCTCCGCGCGGGAAAACCTCGCGCCTCGCCAAATCCGGGTGACGTCGGTTTGGCGGCACTCCACCGGGCAGTTTTGAACCCTAAGGTCTGATAGCAAGAGGGGCGCGCGGGAAGCGAGGACGAACCCCCAAGTTCCATAACCCATGGCGCGGAACGAAGGAACGCACGCCCGATAGGGAAGCGCATGAAGCTTCGCCGCCTTAACCGAGTTGACCACGCACCAAAACGCCGCTTTGGACTTCTCCGGCGAGACCGCGTTGAAGACGGCGATCCCCGTGTCGCTGAGCATTCCGCCGACCCTTTCAAACCATTCCTGTCCAAGAAGAGCTGCTTCCTCATCTGTCGTCGGAACGGTGAAATCGCACACGACGAGATCGTAGGGCGCCGCGCCGACCCAGTCCCAGGCGTTTCCGATATGAACGCGCACCCGAGGGTCCCCCATGGAACGAGCGTTCAGATCCGCAAAGCGGGTCCTGGCCAACTCGACGACTTCCTCCGACAAGTCGACCAAGTCAACCGATTCGACGCCAGGGAGTCGCAGACACTCGCGAAGTGCCAAGCCGTCTCCTCCGCCACAAATGAGCACGCGAGAAGTTGGCGATCCCCTTTCCGCAAGGATGGAAAGTGCCGGTAGAACCAGCGACTCATGATAAATGGCCTCATCTTGCGAGTCGAACTGGAGGTTGCCATCGATGAAAAGGGCAACGGCGCCCTCTCTCTCGGTTACGATAACGCTCATCGCGCAGCCCTCTTGCTCATTACGAGGCTTACCAGCCCGCAGACTAGGCCAGCGGCGAGCCCATAGAGGACGGTAAGGAACAGGATTGGAAATCCGCTATCGCCCGTATGCGATTCGACCCTGGAGTTCAGAACGTTAAGACTGAAAAAGGTGTAGCCGCCCATGGTGATGAAGCCCAAAATCCACCCGTTGCGAAATCTCTCCAATGCGCCGTAATCGTCATGGGCGCCCGCAAACAGGACGACCCCTTGTATTGCGGGGAGAACCAGCAACGAGACTGAGGCCCACACCGGGTAAGTCCAGCCCGAAGGAGTCTGAGCCGCGAGAACGGAATATCCAACAACGGCGATGCATAAGGCGATCACCGTGTGCTGGTGCGCGCGGTCGTGCCTGTGATGCTCCGCATAATCGATCTGTTTCTCGATTTGGGCCACTAACTGTCGGTCGCAGCCGTTCACAACTGCCGCGTTCAAATGAATCCGGGCGGCTTTGAAGTCGCCCGAGTTCAGCGCCTGCTGCGCCAATATAACCTCGTCTCTCGGTTGCATGTTTTGCAAGAAGGGGCTTTCCGATTTGCGGAAACGTCTCAGCCCTTAGTATGGCCTCCAAATGGGAATATCAGGTACTCGACGTCGCGGGGGAGGAATATTCCGATATTCAATCAACCCTTAACAAACTAGGCGCGGAAGGCTGGGACCTCGTTTGCACGACAGAAACCGAGGAAAGCGTGTGTACGCTCTGGCTGAAGCGGAGCCTAGAAGACAGCGGGTACTACCTTGGAGGCAGAGGGTAGAGGGTAGAGGGTAGAGGGTAGAGGGCGGGGAGGCGAGGTCCATGCCGCCCAACCGACCCCGGCAGGGGGCATAGAAAATAGCGCGGGGTCGAGCAATTCTGGCGTAGCGTAGCGGAGCCAGAGCAGCGACTACCCCGGGAGAAAAGCGAAAAATGTCTCCGGCGCGCTGAAGGTGCGCCACCGGGATCTACCAAATGGAACCCGAATAGTTCAAAGCTCCTGAAAACCATGCCGCCCAACCGACCCCGGCAGGGGTCACAGAGAATAGCCCGGAGGTTGAGTGCATCCGCCATAGCGAAGCGGCGGCGGAAAGCGATACCCCGGGAGAAAAGCGAAAAATGTCTCCGGCGCGCTGAAGGTGCGCCACCGGCCTCTGCAATTAAGCTCCGCAACCGAAGATCAACCCAACTCGGCCACCTTGCCAACGTAGTCGAAGCATGTCTTCACGAACTCCGCATGGGACCAGGTTAGGGGGCTTACGCTCAGGTGTTCGCCGGTGACCGCGTCGATCTGTTCTGGAAGAACGCCCGTCGCGGTTGCCTGGCGGCACACCCATTCGATCATCTCCAAAGGCTTCTTCAGATCGCCGATGGATGCGGCGCTCATGATATGATGCTGGGCGAGCCAGCACGTGCAGATGATCCACGGGTTTCCCGGTAGGTTCTCGTGCCGGCGGAAGTAGTAGTCGCCCTCATAACGCGCAAGGCCCCCGAGGCCGGCTATCCAGAGACGCTCTTCCACGAGGCGCGCGGTGGCCTGAACTCTTGGGTCGCTTGGGGGAAGGATGCCAAGGAGGCCAACCTGAAGGGTGGCCGAGTCGACAACCCAATCCGGGCGTAGCTTTTTCCCGTCGACCACCAGTCTACGGAAGAAGACGCCGGATTTCGGGTCGACCATGCGGTTGAGACCCTCACGCATATGATTGGCAGCCTCAGCGTAGGCGTCGGCGTCCTCGTTGAGTTCAACCGCAATGTTTGCCGCAGCTTCCAAACCGGCGATCACCGTTGCGACGGTGTGAGCGTGGACTCCAAAACGCTCTTCCCAAAGGTCATAGCTGGGGTGGGGCAGGCCCGTCGATTTGTCGCGGTACCCGGCAATAAAGTCGGCCGCCGGCTTCACGAACCGTTCGAAGTGCTTGGACAGCGCCTCCAGATCATTGAAAGCCCGGTGGTGCTCCCACATAGCCACAATCATCAGAGCCGTCTCGTCCTCCTGAAAAGGAACATGGGGCTTGCCGTCCACGACCCACGGGTGCCAGGTCGCGCCGAGCTTTCCGTCCGCCGTGTACTTCTGGCGCAGGATTGGCGGATTGGTGGGAAGGATTCGGTTGCAGAATTCGAAGAACGCCCGGGGCAAATGATGCTGGCCCGCCGCGTCCAGCACGGCGGATATGAGGGCGCCGTCCCTCGGCCACATGTAGCAATAATTCGCCCGGTTAGTGGTCATGATGTCGGAGTCGACCGCGGCGATAATCGCTCCGCCGTTGTCGATATGGGAGCGGGCGAGCAACAGGCTTTGCTCGCACTCGATCTGAACGGCTTCCGGCAAGGCCGAAACGCGCCCTCTTGCGAAGCTCGACCAAGCGAACCAGTGATCGTAGGTCGCTTCCAGATGCTTGTCGCATCCGGAGTCTCGAAACTCCCGAAACGACTTTTCAAGACGCTCGAGGTCGTCGGACGCGAGAATCCAGTATTCCAAGGATGTCTCGACGTGGCCTGGCACTTCTATTCGGAAACTGATCGTCGAATCCACAGATCCTTGGGCGATAGAGTTCATGCTCAAATCGCCGTCTTCCGCGTCTCGCCATGTGCCCTCGTAGTCGCCGAACCCCTTAAGGCCGGTGGCGTACTGGTGAATCCCGCCATGCTCCGTCCGGCCGCCGAAAAGGAAGTAGCACGGCCCCTTGTAATGGATCACGCCGTCCATGTCGGGGTGATAAAAGGCGGTGTCTCCGATGTCGCTCTCCATGATTCGGAGGTCGTGGCTGAAGAAGACCTTCACAACGACATCTTTCGAAGCGAGGTTTCGCACCCTCATGTTGCGAGTGAACAGGTTCTCGCGGTGGCTGATCGACTCTGTGGAAACGATCTCGATCTTCAGGTCCTGGTTGGCGATACGCGATTCCCCGGAGAGGCTCCCGGGCTTGTACTTGAAATCGTAAGTCCAGCTATCCTCGTGGACCCAAGAGAACTCGCCGTCGACCCAGATTCCCATCCGTATCGGGTGGCCGCTGAGATGGTTCCAACGCCCAACCTGCGGGTAGAAGAGGTCGCGGATCGCGTACCGCGGGTCGATGCCGATGAAGAAGGAACCGTTGCTGAAGACGAGGGGCCTGGGCATTCGGTGTGAGGATGTTACCTCTGGGAGCAAGGCGCTGAAGGCGCTGCGTCCCTGGAGTGCGGCGATTCCTTCGCCGCTATGAACGCGCCGATTCTTCGGCGCCCTCAAACGCCAAACCTCCGGCTTCCTAGAAAAGACAAACCCTCCCATCCGAAGGCTCAACGGGCCGGACTAACATAGCCCAGGTTGGAGCGCGTCTGCCGAAGCGAAGCGGAGGCAGAAAGCGAAGGCCTGGGTGAACGCACCCCCCACCTCCGGTAGCCCTGAAAGGGCGATCTAAATCCCCCCAACCCCAAACCCGCAGTGGCGCACCCTCTCAGGGTGCGAGTCGAGCCCAGCTCGACAACTTCCTGGAGACCCGATAGCCTTTAGCTTAAGCTTCTCGCGGTCGCCAAAACCAAACCTCAACCCTCCGGAGGCTGTCGCATGTTATTTCTTGGACCCCGCCAAAAGACTTCAAGTGCACGCTCTTTGGAGTGCACGCGGCCCGACCCAGGGAGCCAGAGGGGGCGCAAACCCTCCGATCCGAAGGCCCAACGGGCCGGACTAACATAGCCCAGGTTGAAGCGCGTCTGCCGCAGCGAAGCGGAGGCAGAAAGCGAAGGCCTGGGTGAACGCGCCCCCACCTCCGGGAGCCCTGAAGGGGCGACATAACCCCCCGTCAACGCGAGCCACAATAACGACGGGATGCGGCGCGTCCCTGGAGTGCGGCGATTCCTTCGCCGCTATGAACGCGCCGATTCTTCGCCGCCCTCAAACGGCCAAACCCCTGGCTTCCAAGAAAAGACAAATCTTCCCTCCGAAGGCCCAACGGGCCGGACTAACATAGCCCAGGTTGAAGCGCGTCTGCCGTAGCGAAGCGAAGGCAGAAAGCGAAGGCCTGGGTGAACGCGCCCCCACCTCCGGAAGCCCTGAAGGGGCGGCATAATCCCCCGTCAACGCGGGCT
>Ga0265338_10003913_pt1 | contig 20556 bp, 17 predicted proteins | sample 42126metaG_FD_193579 | JGI IMG/M metagenome (GOLD analysis project Ga0265338, IMG submission 193579) | Rhizosphere microbial communities from Carex aquatilis grown in University of Washington, Seatle, WA, United States - 4-21-26 metaG | ecosystem: Host-associated > Plants > Roots > Rhizosphere...
GGGTCTGGTATATTCTGTACAAAGACCTGCTGAAGACCGCGCGGATGACGAAGTTCTACGCCAGCTTTTTCGGTTTTGTAACATTCTTGATTTGTAATGCGGCAATGGTCCAATACACAATCTATTTTTATGGCATCCTCTATCTCTTCGTGTTCTCAAAGCATTTCAAAGATGAGCAACAAACGACAACGGCGACGGCGATATGAATATTCTCATCCTGTCAAATCTTGATCGCGGTGGTGCCGGCACAGCTGCAGTGAGGTTGCTGCGAAATCTTAATTCAGACAAATATTCCTCGCGACTGTTGGTCAGCATGAAAACAACGCCGGAGAAGAACGTCGTGGGTATGTCCACGGGTTTCGCCGGAACCAAAAGTGTTGCTTCCGTCATCGGGCGAAAGATCCTTCATCGGCTAAATAGCGTCCTTGGCATCAAGGAATCGGGCAATTCTGATCCCCGCTACTGTTTTTTCAGCTCCGAAAAGAAGACTAGAATATTCACGGCATCGCAGGTTGTGAAAAGGCTTCAATTCAAGCCCGATGTCATTGTTGTCTTGTTCATTGATATGTATTTGACCTTTGATGTCGTGCGGGAATTATCGGAGCGGTATCGCTGTCCTGTCGTTTGGTATTTGATGGATATGGAGCTGTTGACGGGAGGATGCCATTATGCCTGGGAGTGCAGGAGGTATGAAGACCAGTGCGGAAAATGCCCAGCGCTCTATTCGGGTAATGATAAAGATCAGTCATATAATCAACTCGTTGAAAAACAAAGATGGATACACCCGATGAATTTCACCGCCGTCGCGGCAAGTCAAAGTCTCTTTGCGCAATGCCTCCAGAGTTCTCTCCTGAAAGGAAAACCCATTCACAAAATACTTCTTCCGGTCGACCCTGAACGGTTCAAACCGGCCGTGATTAAGCCAAAGAAGTCGTTCGGCATTCAAGAACACGAGCGTATCATATTTATCGGAGCCAGCTCATTGTCCGAAGAGCGAAAAGGCATGATATTCTTGCTCGACGCGTTGCGGCGGTACAACGGCATGTATGCCGGACAAACCGACAACCTGCATCTATTGATCGCCGGCAATGCTGGTCATGGATTCGACTTAGAGGTCCCTTTTCCTTACACTCACGCAGGCTATCTGGATAATGAGGATGCCCTTATCCGGGCATACCAGGCGGCGGATGTTTTCGTCTGTCCGTCAATAGAAGATTCCGGACCGATGATGATTAATGAAGCTCTCATGTGCGGCACACCTACCGTAGCCTTCAATGTAGGTGTTGCGCCGGATCTCGTGATAACCGGCAAGACAGGCTTTCTTGCGAAAAAAAAGGATAGCTCAGCTCTTGCGGAGGGAATCCATTCGGTATTATCATTGAACGATACGGGCTATAAGAGGATGTCCGACGAATGCCGGGCACACGGTGTTTCACTCTGTCATCCTCAGATCCAATACCAGAAGTTTGATGCGATATTCTCGAACCTCGGTTCTCATGGAACCAGGGGAACTTCAGACTACGCCAAATGATGAGACCCTCGAAGAACATGCTGAATCTAGGATGCGGAGACCGGTTTCACCGGGGGTGGACAAACATCGATTTTGCCGCAAAACCACCTAATGTGATCGGTCACGATCTTCGCACTTGCCTCCCGTTCAACGATGAGAGTTTTGACGTCGTTTACCATTCGCACGTTCTCGAGCATTTCTCTGCTATCGAAGGTGAGCGACTTCTGTGTGAATGCTTGAGAGTGCTCACACCAGGAGGCCTCCTCCGAGTTGCCGTGCCCGATCTTGAGAATATCGCCAGAACGTACTTGCATCAGCTCGAAGCCGTGCTCTCAGGAGACAAGTCGTCAGAGGCGAATTATGATTGGATGCTTATAGAACTCTTCGATCAGGTCAAAAGAAATGAGAACGGGGGGGAAATGGCCGAATATCTGGCGCAGAAACAAATCTCAAATGTGCAATTCGTCTCGGAACGAATAGGGGTCAACTATTTCGAGCTCATTCGAAACAACTATGCCTCCGCGGATATCCCTTCCAAGGAAAGTTTGGTCAAGCGGGTCAGAGGTGCACTGGGGAAGATCCTTAGCCGGAACAGACACTTTCGATATTATCAGATGGGGCGGTTTCGCAACAGGGGGGACATCCACTACCTAATGTTCGACCAATATTCCTTAGCTCGGTTGATGCTGAAATGCGGTTTCGTCGACGTCCAAAGAAAGACTGCATTCGAAAGCTCCGTCGAATCTTGGCCCGCGTATGAATTGGATGTAAAAGCGGGCGTTGTTCATGCCCCGCTCTCCCTGTTTATGGAAGCTCGAAAACCTTGACCGAGAAATGAATTTGTTATGAAGGATTTCACTTTTCTTGATTTTGACAGTGGACTGTTCGGTTACCGGGTAGCAAGAATCGGCACGCGGGACCTCTCGTCCGAGGCGCTTGATAAAATACTGGCCGACCTTAAAAAAGAGGGCGCGCGATTAGCGTACTTGTTCCTCGACCCCGGCAGCGAGTCAAACCAGGTTGCGATGAAAAGCGGAGGAGTAAAAGTTGATTCAAAAGCGCTCTTCGTGCATGAAATGCGGGAGATTGCCGGACCGGAAGAGTCTGGACGTATTGCCTCGTATCCTGAAAACGCGCCCTGCACACCTCTCTATCCACTCGCGTATCAAAGCGGAGCCTATTCGAGGTTTAGACATGACCCGAACTTCAAGCACGGAGAATTTCAAAAGTTGTATGACGTGTGGTTGGAAAGATCGGTGAAGAGAGAAATCGCAGACGAAGTCTTAACGTACAATGAGAACGACTCTCCGGTTGGCTTGGTTACTTTTTCTCTCGGGAAGAACGAGGGAACAATCGGACTGTTCGCAGTTGATCAGGAGTCACGAGGGAAGTCGGTCGGCAGAAACCTGATGCTCACTGCGCTTACGGCGCTGAGGCAATCGGGCGCCACAAGCGTCTCCGTTGCCACGCAGGCTGATAACGTGACGGCGTGCCGGTTCTATAGAAAGCAGAATTTTATTCTGCGAAGCATTCAGAACGTATACCATTTTTGGCTTTGAACATGAAAATACCCTTCAACAAACCGTTCTTATCCGGCAAAGAGTTGGAGTATATCCGCGAGGCTGTCGAGAGCGGCAAGATATCCGGAGACGGGGAATTCACCCGGAAATGCCAACGGTTTTTTGAATCCTCCTACGGTTTCCACAAGACGTTGCTGACCACCTCGTGCACCGATGCATTGGAGATGTGCGCCATCCTCATCGATACCAAACCGGGGGATGAAATCATCATGCCCTCGTTCACCTTCGTCTCGACAGCCAACGCCTTTGTGCTCCGGGGAGCGAAAATCGTTTTCGCCGACAGCCGCGCGGATAATCCAAATATCGACGATACAAGAATCGAAATGCTGATTACTCCAAAAACCAAAGCCATTGTTGTTGTTCATTACGCCGGCATCGCCTGCAACATGGATCCGATTCTCTCTATGGCCAAAAGACACGGGCTGTTCGTGATCGAAGATGCCGCCCAGTCTGTGGATTCGTTCTACAAAGGGAGGCCTCTGGGTTCTCTGGGAGAATTGTCCGCCTTTTCATTTCACGAAACCAAGAATGTGATCGCCGGTGAAGGGGGAATGATTGCCATTAATGACAAACGCTTCGAAAAACGGGCGGAAATTATTCGGGAAAAAGGGACGAACCGTTCTGCATTTTTCAGGGGTGAAGTCGATAAGTACGGATGGGTTGATGTCGGCTCCTCATTTTTGCCCTCGGAAGTCACTGCCGCATTTTTGTTCGCGCAGCTCGAGAGTCTTCGGACGATTCAGGACAAGAGAATCAAGTTGTGGAACCTCTATCTGCATCTTCTCTCCCCCTTAGAGAAAGAAGGACATTTTCAAGTACCGCAGATTCCCAAATATGCAACGAATAACGCGCACATGTTTTATCTCATTTGCAGCTCAATCGTTGAACGGACGAAGCTGATCGCCGCCTTGAGAGAAAAAGAAATCCTCTCTGTTTTTCATTATCAATCCCTCCACCGCTCTCCGTATTATAGAGCAAAGTATGCCGGGCCGATTCTCTCAAACGCCGATCGATATACAGATTGCCTTCTTCGTCTTCCAATGTATTATGAGCTCCGCGAAGAAGATGTCACAAATATTTGCAGCGTGATCAGCAAATTCTACGTTCAATAACGGCCCCGCTAAAGGAGTTAGAAACTGAGTAATGAGACTGTTGTGGGACAATTATTTGACTCAGGCGAGAATGCCGGCTTTTAATATGAAGGTGATAATCGAGATGTATGAAAGTGATCCGAAAATGAACATAAGCAGAATGATCCGGGGTTCTTCTTGTCAACGCTGAGACAACTTACGGTGGAAATGGCCTATCGGTTACTTCGTTGGACGCTCGTGCCGCTTTTTATCCGCGAAGTTGTCCAACGCAGAAAAGTGACGATTCTGTTGTACCACGATATCAAACCTGAGGTAGCCAAGAAGCATTTTCAATTCCTGACGTCGAAGTACAATATCATCCCTTTGCGCCGCTATCTCGAGGCGAGAGAATCAAAAACCTTCAGGAACCTGCCTCCCAAATCACTCGTGCTGACATTGGACGACGGCGTGCGTTCAAATTATGGTCTTCTGCCCTTGCTAAAATCGTTGAAGATTCCGGTCACAATTTTCCTTTGCTCCAGTATCGTCGGTACGAATCGACTCTACTGGGACCGCGAAGCGAGGAACCGGAAGCGCTCGCTTTCCGAACTTAAGACGTTGCCTTTGGCTGACCGCAATAAGGAGCTTTCCAAACTTGGGTTTACCCTGCAAAAAGAATATGATGAACGAGCGGCGCTCGCGGCAGCAGAAATAGACGAGATGAAACCTTATGTCGATTTCCAGAGCCACACTCGGTTTCATACGTTTCTTCCCTCGTGTTCCGACGGCGAAGCCCTCGAGGAGATTTCGGGATCGAAGCGGGAGCTTGAAGAGAAATTCGGCCTCGACGTTTACGCGTTCTCGTATCCAAACGGAGACTATTCGGAACGCGATGTGGCGCTGGTGCAACGTGCAGGCTACACATGCGGGGTTACATGCGATCTATGGTTTAATTCCGAGACGACCGATGTTTTTAGACTCAAGAGGCTTGGTTGTCGGGATACCGCGAGCATCTCCGAACTCGCCGTGAAGGTCACAGGACTCTATCACTTCATGAGTCGCTTGTTGTTTGGCAGGAGTTTCGGACATTATGAAACGCGGTTCGGTGGTGAGAACGGGACTTTCCTGCGAGGTTCGTCCACTCTGACATAGAGCGCTCGTCGTCACAAACACTCAATCGCGTTCCTTCGCCGTACGCACCGGAGACGAGAGCTTTCTTCTTTCACTGCTCGTTGAGGACGATGCCAGAGATTTAGCGGCTGTATTGAAGGGTCCAACATTATTCTTTTCAGCGACGCAGTGGTTGTGTAGCGCCATCTGTGCCGATAAATAATTGATATGTACTATTACCTGAGCAATATCACAAATAACCCAGAATCCATACGGGAACGGCGGGCACAGACCTCAGTTCCCGGATCGATGCGGACATTGTTCATCGCTAAGAGTCTTGGCGAGCGCGTGACTATCGTCTCGATGGGCGCTGGCGAGCAGCGAGGTATCTTTCCGAGGCGTGAAGAAGATGTTTCTCCGATGATCAGGATAATCTACTTACCGGAAGTCCATCTCATGCTATTCGGCAAAAAACTTAGACATATCTTTTATTCGTTCCTTCTTTTTGGATTCCTTGTCAGACGGGTGAAGAAAAATGACCGCCTGATTTTGTACAACGAAGGCCGCAGCTTCTTTGTAATTGTGCCAGTTCTCGTAGCGCGGCTATTCATCGGATTCCAATATATCCTTGAAACTGAAGAGCTGTATTCCTATAAGAGAGGATCAACAGCGCTGGGCTTCTCGGAGTCGACGGCCATAAAAAATGCCGCTGCCTATATCGCCGTCAGCGAACCGCAAATGGAGTTTTTCCCCGGCGGAAAGCCGGTACTTCTTGGCGCAGGCTATTCGTCCCGGCTTGAAGTGGCTCCTCCGGCAGCTCCCCCGGAAAGCGTGCCACCTATTATCGTTTACTCCGGCAGGCTCGACGACCGGGGCGGCGCTGATTTCCTTCTCGAAGCCCTCCGATTCATTTCGAAACCGTGTAAAGTCGTCATCACCGGCTTTGGCTCATCAGAAGCTGCAATCAGAGACTTTGAAAACCATAATTCGAACATAGAGTTTTTGTTCGCGGGTTTTCTGGAGAAGGGCGAATATTTTGCATTGCTTGAACGTTCCAAGATTGGAATGAATCCGATCAGGAATTCGATCGCGTTCAGCGACGTCTCATTTCCTTCAAAGATTATGCAATACCTCGAATATGGAAACATCGTCGTCTCTTCGGATATACCGGCCATTCATCATCTCGGTTCGCTCAGGCGGTACATTCTCACCTATACTGTGGATTCGGCACAAGCGATGGCCGGCGTTGTCGATAAAGCCTTGGACCTAAATATTCCCCGGGCGGAAATCGCCGCCGAGACCCGGCGACATTTTGAATTGGAAAGCGCCAGATATCACGATTTCTTCAAAAACCTTGTTTAAGTAATCATGAAGGTCCTTATCGTCTGCAGCGGTAACAGCCGGTCGGGCAGATTTCGCCTTGAAATCGACAAACCTTATGTCTATGAGCAAGTTGAAGCCATTAGGCGACAATTCGACGTCGAGTTTGATTTCTTTCTGATCAACGGGAGAGGAATCCGAGGCTATCTCTCAAATCTGACTGCATTGCGAGAGAAGGTTCAACACGATCGCTTCTACATCGTCCATGCGCATTATGGGAACAGCGGTTTCCTGTCTATTATGCAAAAATCCGTGCCGGTGGTCATTACATTCCACGGATCTGATATCGATCTTTTAAGCGGGAGGGTTCTCTCCAAAATTGCCATGAAGATGTCTGTCTTTAACATCTTCGTTACGCAACGCCTTGCTGAAAAGGCCCGGGCAAAGGGAAATTTTGCAGTCATTTCGTGCGGCGTAGACCTGGACAAGACATTTCCAGTCGACGTCGCGGAAGCGCGCCGCAGGACCGGGCTCGATCCTGGAAAGAAATATGCGCTCTTCAGCTCCTCGTTCGGCAATCCGGACAAGAATTATGAGTTGGCCCGCCGCGCCGCCGAGCTCGTCGGGAACATCGATCTTCTCGAATTAAGCGGATTTACGAGAGAGCAAGTAAATTTGCTGATGAACGCCGTTGATCTATTGATCGTGACATCGCTTCACGAATCAGGACCTCTTGTCGTGAAAGAAGCTGTCGCGTGCGGATGTCCAGTGGTCTCGGTGGACGTGGGGGACGTGCGGGAAATCATCGGCGGAATTCAAGGATGCTATCTTACAAGCTACGACCCCGCCGATATTGCCGCAAAAATGAGTGCGGTGCTTGGCTCCGGAGCAAGGACAAATGACCGGAATCGAATTTTGAGCTTTGACAACAAGGAGATTGCCAGGAAGGTCTACGACGTCTACGCAAGGTATGCATCGTGATGGACCAGTCGTCAGAGATCCGGCGCACCATTGAAGCATCATGTCTGACATGCACGAGAATATAGGATCATTTGAAATCGAGTGCTCGCACGACGTCTACATTTATCGCGACGTATGGGATGATCTCCTAAAGGCGAGCGGCGCCGATACGATCTTCCTTAATTTTCAGTGGCTCGCGTGTTGGCTTCGAAGTGTGGGAAAGGACCAGCGACAATTTCTGGTGATCATCAAAGAAGCGGGACGGATTGTTGCCATTGCTCCTCTCATCATCGTTGAACACATTGAATGCGGCATTCGATGGCGGCGGCTGCAAATTATCGGGTCACCCCAAGCAGATTATCTGGACTTTCTCATCGTCGGCGATCGTAGCGCCTGTCTCCAGGCGATCTATCACTTCCTTCAGACTCGAAGCCATCTCTGGGATTACTGTGAGCTGTTCCACATCTCCGGCGATTCAAAAAACCGTTCAGCGTTCGAAGAGCTGGCGAAGAAGAACAGCGGCTCATGTTCCATCACTGAGTTTTCGGTCTGCCCGTATGTTGATCTGAGATTGAATTTCGAACAATACCTGAAGAGTCTCCCCAAGGGGTTGAGGTATGACATGCGGAGGGGAGAGAAGGAGCTCAATCTCATAGGGAACCTTCGTTTTGAGAAACTTGAAGACAGGTCCGCGGCAGTGAAGGAACTCCCAGGTTTTTTTAACATGCTCGCAGCTCGCGAGGAAGCTTCCGGCCGCCGCCGTTCGAGAGTCGGGGAAGAAAGATTGCAGGGGTTAATGAGATCGTTCGTCGAAGACGGTCAATTCTGGAACTATATCTACTTCTCCCGAATGACTCTCGATAACCAGCCGATCGCCTATCACCTTGGTTTTGAGTATCGCGGAAAGATCTACTGGTATAAGCCTACGTTCGACCAGCGCTATGCCAAATTCGTCCCCGGGAAAATTATGATCAAGTATTCCATGGAGTATGCCGTTCAAAAAGGCCTTAATGAATTTGACTTTCTTCTGGGAGATGAACCGTACAAGTTTCAATGGACCACGGAGAAGAGAAGTAGTTACAACGTGTTCATTGTCAATTCTACGATGTCGTCGAAAGCCATTCGCTCTTGGCTCTATACATGGAAACCGTTTTTAAAGAACTCGTCATTGGTGAAGAAGATCAGGCGATCGGTCGGGAGCAGATGACGAGGCGGGTCGGAAACGCGACAGTGTTGAAGCGCTCATAGTTGTTGATGCCGTCCCGTGAGCCAATTTCCCCAATTATTCCAGTCACAGACTATTAACGACGTCGAACAATGAAAGAGAAGAGATATTGTCTGTTAACGAATGATGTCGAGGAGCATTCCATCTGGTTCAATTCACTGAGGATGGAAACCGGAAACTTGGTCAAAGAGGAGGGAATCCCGTTGTTGCTCGATTTGTACAGGAAGTATCAGATCAAAGCAACGTTCTTCTTTACGGGAGTTTTCGCCGAGACGTTCCCCAGCGTCGTTACCATGGTGGCCAAGGGCGGACATGAAATCGGTTCCCACGGCTATTCGCACGAAGTCTCTCAGGCCTTTGACGTATTAAATTTTGAGGAGCAGGTGAAGCATCTCAGCAAATCCAGAAAAATTTTGGAAGACCTGAGCGGGCGGGCCGTAATTTCATTCCGAGCTCCTGCTCTCAGAATCAACGGCGATACGGCGCTGGCATTACGCGAAACCGGGTTTAAAATTGACAGTTCCGTGGCGTCGCAGAGATTCGACTATTTTTTGTCATTCGGCGGCCTCAGCAAGCTGAAGTGGCTCACGTCTCCACGGGTCCCCTACAGGACGAAACCCGACACCCTGTTTGAACGAGGGGCCGGAGGGATTGTAGAAATTCCAATCTCTGCGCTAAATGTTCCTTATATTGGTACAACGATGAGAATTTTCCCTCACATCACGAAAATGCTCAGAATGGTCCTGCACGTGGAGAACGGGATGAATGCTAAGCCGATCGTTTTTTTGATTCATCCGAACGAACTGATCGATGAATCGAAGGAGCCGAGAATTATTGCAAGACGGACAAAAAACAGGGTCAGCTCCTTCTTGAGAGATTATGTCCGGTCGGTCTTGAAGGCGAAGAACTTGGGGCTTCCGGCCGCGCGGTTATATGAAGATCAAATCAAGTATTTCACGGAAAGAAACTATCGGTTCGCAACCCTCACCGAATACTGCACACGAACGAACCTGTTGAAGGATTAGATCTTGACGCTCACGAAAATAGATCCTGATGCGTTCTCAAAAGAGTGGAACGAGTATATCTTCGGTCAGGCCACGGAAACAGGACGGCGATACTCCATCGGCCATAATCCAAGCCTGGCCGGAATTTTCAAATCCGTCTTCTCTTATACGCCAGAGTACTACGCTCTCTACGACGGAAACAGCCTCGGCGGACTTTTACCTGGCTTCAGAATCAGCAATCGGTTTGTTTCCATTCCAATATTCCCGACCGCCGGAATATACTCGAATTCTCAGAGCGACTATGCACCTGTTCTGGAGTACCTGCGCAGCTACGAGATCAAGGATTTCAAGAAACTGTCTCAATTCTGCAATGATTCAAAGGTAACCTGCCATCTTAGTTTGTGTGAAAATGAGAATGCTCAATTCGAAACCTTCACATCCAAGCTGCGCAGTCAGATCAACAAGGGCTACAAAAATGGCATCGTCGTCCGGGCTGGCGGTCCGGAGGCGGTCGATGACTTCTATCCGATATACGCGGAGAACATGCACCGGTTAGGTTCCCCGGTTCTGTCGAAGGCATTCTTTCAGGAAATAATGCTCAAGTATGAGTTCGGCCACAAGAGGGTCTTCGTTGCATACCACGAAAACAAGCCAGCGGGAGCCAGTGTTGTGTTGACGTACGGAAGTCTTGCGGAGGTGGGGTGGGCATCTACTGTCGTCAATTACAATCGGTTAAACACCAACATGGTCTTGTATTGGGAAATGATCAAATTCGCGATCACCAGCGGAATGAAGTCTTTTTCGTTCGGGAGGGCGACGAAAGACAGCAGCACGTACAAATTCAAGCAACAATGGGGGGTCGAAAATTATCCTATTTTCTTCAATTATTCCCACTCTCACGTTGATATCCGAAAGTTCAAATTATTAAGCGCGATCTGGAAGAAACTTCCGGCGAAACTCGTCGACACACTCGGTCCGGAAATAAGAAAACGCCTGTCTATCTAGAATGAAAATACTCATCGATATCGGTCACCCGGCGCACGTACATTATTTTAAGAATTTCATCTCGATCATGCAAAAGAAGGGGCATAGTTTTGTTATCGTTGCCCGGGACAAAGAAGTAACCTTCAAGCTCCTCAAAAGTCTAGGCATCCACTATTTCAGTCGTGGACAGGGATCGAGGAACATCATCCTGAAAATTTTTGGTATGTTCAAGATTGATATGATGATCTATCGATTGGCACTTCGTCATCAACCAGATTTCTTCCTCAGCTTCAGTTCAGAATATGCCTCTCATGTTGCTGCGATTCTTGGCAAACCGAACATCGTCTTCAACGATACCGAACATGTGCAGTACATGAAATTGCTGTGTTATCCTTTTGCCGACGCGATCGTTACGCCGGCGTTTTTTTTCGATGCGCTTGGTGAAAAACATATCTCCTTTGCGGGATATATGGAGTCGTGTTACTTGCAGCCGAGATATTTCACCCCGGACGAGTCCGTTCTGGCGAAGGCAGGTTTAAAAGCCGGCGAGCGCTACGTTGTTGTGAGATTCGTTTCATGGTCTGCAAACCACGACGTCGGCCAAAGAGGCCTTTCCTATGACTACAAATTGAAGTTGATTAAAGAACTGACACGACACACTAGAGTAATCATTACGTCTGAGGGCAACCTTCCGGAAGAACTTCTCCAGTACAAACTGGACATTCCACCGGAATACCTTCACGATCTATTATACTTTGCTGATTTGTATATTGGTGAAGGATCCACCACGGCATCTGAATGTTCCATGCTCGGAACGCCAAATATCTATATCAACAGCCTTTACGCAGGCAACGTAGCAGATCAGGAAAAGAATTATGGACTGTCGTTCCGATTCAAGACCCAGGACAATGTTATTGAGAAGGCGCTTGAGCTGCTTAGCACTCCCGATCTGAGAAGAGTGTGGCAAGACAGGCGCAAAAAAATGTTGGAGCAGCAAATCGATGTCACCGCATTCATGGTGTGGCTGGTAGAACAGTTCCCGCAGAGTGTGAGGATATTGAAAAAGAATCCGGATTATCAGTACAACTTTCGATAAGAAACGGGAGTGAGAGAGTACAAGAGCCTGAGCACACGCATTATTTGTCTCGTTTTCCTTTTCGGAGCGGCGACGCACGCACAAGAAGTCTATGTGCCGTTGAACAGTCCGGTGTACGATTACTTGTCACGCCTGTCAATAAAGGGCGTTATCAGTTTGCACGACGAAGTAACGCCATACTCGCGTATGTATATTGCTTCGAGGCTTAGAGAGACTCGTGAAAGGTCCGACCTGTTGAACAGCGTCGAGAAGGATCAGTTGCAGTGGTATGAGGAAGAGTTTCATTTTGAACTTGATCCCCGGAAAAATCTGGTCCCCGCACGCGCCTACGTGTATGGCTATAACGATTCGATATTCCAGGTGAAGGTAAATCCGATTGCCGGTTACGGAGTCAATTCGACGGGGCCGGCTTTCGGCGAGAAGCGCTGGTGGGGAGGCTACGTCTATGGGACATACTCGAATTCGTTTGCTGCACACTTGGACTTCAGGGACAATGCTGAATCCGGCGACAACATTGATTCAGCAAAAGCCTTTTCACCGGTGCGAGGATATTGGATCAACAAGGGTTCGCCGAACGGAAAGGAAATTGAGTACAGCGATGTGAAAGGGAGCATCGCTTTGTCGTGGAATTGGGGTACGGTTTCCCTCATCAAAGATGATATCCGGTGGGGACATGGTACATTTGGGCAACTTATCTTATCGGACAAGCCTCCCTCGTATCCCCAATTGAGGCTTACATTGAACCCGACGCCTTGGCTGCGCTTTTATTATATGCATGGCTGGCTTTCCTCAATGGTCTACGATTCCGCAATGTTTTATCAGATTGCCCTTTCGCCCGACCGCGGCCCGATTTATCGCAAAAGCTACATTGGCAAGTATATCGCGGCGAACCTGCTGAGTGTGAACCCGAGGGAATGGATCGACCTCTCGCTGGGGAATTCCGTTGTTTACACGGGTCCATCCATTCGTCCGGAGTATCTAATCCCGTTCCTACTCTACAAGTTTCAGGATCATAATGCCGGCAGAGACAATGATGCCGGAAATAATGGCCAGCTCTTCGTTGATGTCAGCGTCAAATATCCGGTCAAATGGAATTCATACTTTACATTATTCGTCGACAACCTCGACCTCACACAGTTGCTGCATCAGCAGTATGAAAATGCTCAGATTGGATTTACCCTGGGTCTCAAGAGAATCGATTGCGTCGTCGAGAACCTGGACTTCATCGCCGAATATACGCGCATCTTGCCTTGGGTCTATGAGCACTACATTCCAACTGAAGACTTTAAGCACTTGAATTATCCATTGGGAGATTGGATTGGACAAAATGCCGATCAGCTCCGAATTCAGCTGAATTACGTCCCCATCTACAAGACGACCCTGAGCGCGTATACCGAATTAATCCGAAAAGGGGGTCTCCTGGACGTTTACTACTATGCCTATGAACTCGATGCGGGGCAGCCATTTCTTTATGGACCCGTGCGAAGAGAATTCGATGTCGGCATTGAGGGGACTCATGAAGTCTACCATGACCTTACCGTGTCGGCAGATGTTCGTTATTCTTCTATATCGGACCAAGACAGCCTTAGGACACAAAAGTTCTTGCTGGGGAAGAAAGTTTCTTTCGGCCTGAGCGTTTCGTATGGTCTCTGAAGCGGACGGAAACGTACGGGGAGAACGGGCACCGCCGACCAACCCCCCAATCAGACGCCACACGATGGATTTCCCCCGAATTTCGCGAAGGTATCCCGTATGTTGCCGCCCCTTGAATTGCAGCAACGATTTGCTTTAATTGGTTCCGGCATTTGCCTTGAATTGCCCTACCGAGAACCATCGGACACGATTCTAGCCATGATGCTGAGAGGGAGGAGATGAGTGCGAGTGCACAATGAGGGCCGTCACGCGGATCATGAAACGGAAGTTATACTTTACTACCGGATAATATCATTCAAGAGTTTCACGTAACTAACTTCAATGCCCCAAGACAAGCTCATCAAAAAGCAAGATGCAGTACCGAGGTCGGATGTCACCGCATGGGTTATACAACTTAACTCTCTTTATGCGAGAGTCTCACCCAAAGTGGTCAGATACCTTACCTCGCACGCGAGTATTTATGATGAAATGACGTTCATTTTGGAGACGGACTCGATTTTCAGCGTTCAGAAGTTGAAAGGGAAAAAGATAAAATCGTTTATTAATCTCAGAAGAATAAACGATGCTCGATTCGTAAACAAGTTTCTTTCTGCCATCAACGGGATCTTACCCTATAATGGAATGTTTATCGGATATGCTGAAACGATGGAGCAGCGCTCGAGACGTCTTCTACGAAAATTTCCGAAGAGCATCGCCTATCCTTACCGTGTCCTTGATTTCATCTTCAAAAGAATCTTCCCCAAATGGGGACCAACCCGAAAACTTTACTTTTTTCTGACGCAGGGGAGCAATCGAGTGATGTCTTTGCCCGAAATCCTGGGACGGTTGTTGTGTTGCGGTTTCTGTATTGTCGATTATCAGGAAATCGACAATTTGCTCTATTTTGCGGCCCGAAAGATCAAATTGCCAACTCGCGATTTTCACGCTTCCTACGGACCAATTTTCAGGATGAGGAGGATCGGCAAAGGAGGCAAAACGATATTTGTCTATAAATTCAGAACGATGCATCCCTATGCTGAATATTTGCAGGAATATTTGTATAATCAGAACAGCTTGGCAGCGGGGGGAAAAATAAGAAATGATTTTCGGGTCACGAGATGGGGCAGAATTCTTCGCCGTTTTTGGATCGACGAATTACCCATGCTTTTTAATGTTCTGAAAGGGGATTTGAAGATCGTCGGCCCGCGACCATTGAGCAGTCATTATTTGAGTTTATACCGCCCGTCGCTGCGCATCCGAAGGGCGAAATACAAACCGGGACTTGTTCCCCCATTTTACGTCGATATGCCGAAAACCCTCGACGAAATCATGGACTCTGAAGAGAGGTACTTAAACCGCTATGACATGAATCCACTCGGGACCGACATAGAATACTTTCTGAAAGCATTTTTTAACATTTTCATTCGGCACGCAAGAAGTCATTGACATCCAAACGGTCTCAGTAAATTCTGAGAAACCCTCCGATCTTGGCCTAACGCGAATCACCCTAATCGTCATCTTCCACTACGCCGATGCCCTAACACATGAACACGGCTGATGTAATTCAATCAAAAAATCCAATGATAAAAAAAATACTACTAGCGTGCATTGTACTCATGGGGAGAAACTATCTTCTCGCTGGAAGCCCGGGTGATCCAGGACCAATTCAGGCCGCCTTCGTCAATTTTCCTCAACACTTACAGTTTTACGCGCGGGACAGCCAGGATTCAGCAGAAATTCCGATTGTCGGAACGTTGATAACGGACACTCCAACCTTGAAGTATGATACGCTTTCCCTGGATTTAAGAAAGGGCCAGGCGCTGGTCGAACGGGTTTTCATTAAGCTGCAGTGGATTGACAACCATGCCGGATTTTCATTCCGCCCAAAAATCCATTGTGAGCTTAGTGAGTACGGAGTGAATCTTTCCTTGCGGTCGGGCGAGAACATTCTACCGATAGCCTCCAGAGACAGCATCGTTTGCGGGGACGCCTACATCATCACGGGGCAATCGTTGTCGCATCCATCCGACTCGCGTTCTACCTACTCGAATGAATTCTGTCGAACCCTCGGGATCCAGAATGTCAATCAGAATTACGGGTGGTATCACGCCGAAGATACCCTTTGGGGATTTGGCAACGGACATGGATTCGGCCAGTTTTATGCAGGCCCGTACCTGGTCGGTGTATGGGGGATCAGGCTGCAGCAACTTATCCGGGACAATTATAAAGTCCCGACGTGCGTTTTGAACGGCGGTGCCGGCGGGTCAAATATCGATGATCATATTCGCAACGACTCGCTTCGGGATGATATCAGAACAATCTACGGTAAATTGCTTTATCGAACGGAAAAGGCGGGCCTCACGAACAAAATCAAGGCGATCTTCTGGTCCCAGGGCGTCTCGGATACTTACGACTCATCGATATTCAGTTACCCGATGAAGTTTGGAAGGTTGTACAACTGGTGGAAAGAAGACTACCCTGGGGTTGCTAAGGTTTATGTTTTTCAGGATCGTCCATCGTCGTGCAGCGGGGGGATGAAGTATCAGCAGGAACTGCGCGAGTTCCAGCGAGTCACCATGGATCTTTTTAAAGATGTAGAAGTCATGTCTCTTACCGGCGTGCAGGATTTTCATGGATGTCACTTTGGATACGACGGTTACCTGCAAATGGCGGAGCAGATCTACAATCTTCTCGCGAGGGATTTCTACGGATCAAGCGATACATTGATGATTCAACCCGCAGACATCGTCCGAGCGTATTATCAAAATTCGATGCAGAATGAAATTGATTTGATTTTCAAAAATGGAACGGGCATCACGTATCCGTTGAACTCTTACGGACATTCTATTCTTGAAGCATTTTATCTAAGTGGTAAACAAATAAAACCCAAGGCAATTCTCATCGGCCAGAACAATCTCAGGTTGGAGTTCGATCAATCTCTCGATGCAAAAAAGATTTCGTATCTCCCGGCAAGAAGTTATGAAGGTTTTGACTCTACAACATACCAGGGCCCCTTTTTCCAGAACTCGAGAGGAATAGGGATGCTCTCGTTCCATAATTTCCCGATAGAGACGGTGTTGACCCGTTCACCGCTGGGCGTGGCTCAGCCGGGCGGCGCCACGCTCTTTCAGAATTATCCCAATCCCTTTAATTCGGCCACCGTCTTCAGCTACTACCTGCCGAATGAGTCGGATGTTGATCTTTCCATTTACGATGCACTCGGCCGCCTCATATCGAGAGTGTACCACGGAAAATCCCGTCTGGGCTTCTCTTCCTTTCAGTGGAGTACGGACCAGCTGAGTTCTGGAGTATATCTGGTGAAGCTAAGAGCCGACAATTTTTCTAGCAGCAAGAAGATACTCTTTGTGAAATAACAGCATAAGTGCGCGGCTTTCATCTGCAATCGTTACACTCAGAGTCTGTCTGAGTGACTCTCCGGCAAAAGACACTCGTGCCGCGCATAAGAATTTCACCGGGCGAACAAATGCGATATCGAGCCTTGCATGGGGAGGCGGCGCATCTCGGTGCAACGAGTTGGGGCCGACGGGTTGCCTTGAGGTTCTTCGAGAGATCGCGTAGGTTCCTCCGGCCCGCGCCGCGACCAAATTCCGCGCGTTCGCGGGCTCCCGGTGAGTCATTGATAACGCATTGGGGCATCAATCAAAGGTCAACCTTTCTATGAATATCTCAATTATCGGTACAGGTTATGTAGGCCTGGTCCAAGGGGCTTGTCTCGCGGATACGGGAAATTCCGTCGTTTGCATGGACACCGATGGCAAAAAAATCGCCGCTCTGAAAAAAGGGATCATTCCGATCTATGAATCGGGGCTGGAGGAGGTCGTCCGTCGGAATCTCCAGGAAAAAAGGCTGGCATTCACAACGTCGCTGAAGACAGCTGTTGAGCACGGGACCGTGGTCTTTCTCTGTCTACCGACCCCGCAGTTGGCCGACGGATCGGCGAACATCGAGCACGTCCTCTCTGTCGCTGATCAGGTCGCGTCGTTTGCAAAGGGATACAAGATCATCGTCAGCAAGAGTACCGTCCCTGTGGGCACGGTTGACCGTATTCGTCAAATCATGACCAAAAAAGGGAAGAAACTCATCGACGTGGTCTCGAACCCTGAGTTCCTCAAGGAAGGAACCGCTCTTGTTGACTCGATGAAACCCGACCGCATTGTGATCGGCTCAAGAAGCAGGAAAGCAATTACGATGCTCACGGATCTTTTTGCTCCTTTCGTGCGGACGGGCAATCCTATCATGGTCATGGATGAGCGGAGCGCGGAGATGACGAAATACGCGGCCAATTCGTTTCTTGCCACCAAGATCTCGTACATGAATGAGCTCGCAGCTCTCTGTGAGATAACCGGCGCTAACATCGATTGGGTGAGGAAAGGAATGGGGAGCGATCCGCGCATCGGGCAGCAGTTTCTCTTCGCGGGTGTCGGCTATGGAGGCTCCTGTTTTCCGAAAGATGTCAGAGCTTTGATTAAGACCGCTCAGGAACACAAGTACGAATTTCGGATCCTTCGGGCCGTCGATGAAGTGAACGAGAGGCAGAAGCAGCTTCTCGTGAATAAGATGCTCCGGCATTTTCATAACCACTTGGAACGGAAAGTGATGGCGGTGTGGGGGCTTTCCTTCAAACCTCAGACCGACGATATTCGCGAAGCTCCCTCGCTTGTCGTCATCCAAAAACTGCTGGAGCTTGGGGCGAAAGTACATGCCCACGACCCGATTGCGATGCCCCGCGCAAAGCTGCTCTTCGGGAGAAAAGTGGATTTTTACGATAACTGCTATGACGCGTTGAAGGGGGCAGATGCGCTCGCCGTTGTCACGGAGTGGAACGAGTTCCGTCGCCCCGATTTTGATAAGATAAAACTTCTGATGCGACACCCCGTCATCTTTGACGGCAGAAACATCTACGAACCGGAGATGATCAAGAAAAAGGGGTTTGTCTATTTCGGAGTCGGAAGGGATAGAGAGTAGCATCCGAACGCAAGTAGTCTCAGGCGGCATATTGGAAACAGCCGCCTTGCGACGATTCAGCAGGAGAAAGAGCCCGCGATCGCGTATTCTTCATTGTGGGTCTAAGCACTGATTTCTCACGGGCTTTGGATAGCCGGAACGACGGCCGCAGGATCGTTGAGAAGCCGGAGAAAGTACGCCACAGGAAGAGAAACAGATTTCGCTCCTATTGATTTAGTCATCCTTCATCAGAAACAGGCGTTAGAGTACTCGTATGGAGCCAAATCATCGTAAAACATCCGTTGTTACGGGCGGTGCCGGCTTCCTGGGCTCCCATCTGTGCGACAGGCTTCTCGCTGAAGGGCAAAGCGTCATTTGCCTCGATAATCTCATCACCGGGGACAAGGCGAACATCTCACATCTGTTCGGCAACCAGGATTTTAGGTTTTTCCACCACGACGTTACTCACGACATTTTTCTCGAAGGAAGGGTGGACTATGTTTTTCATTTTGCATCCCCTGCTAGCCCGATCGATTATTTGAAGTTTCCCATTCAGACGTTGAAGGTGGGTTCGCTTGGGACGCACAATGCCGTCGGCCTCGCAAAGGCAAAGAACGCCCGGTTTTTTCTGGCCTCGACCTCCGAAGTCTACGGAGATCCGGAAATTCATCCTCAGGTTGAGGAATACTGGGGCAACGTCAACCCCGTGGGCCCGCGCGGAGTGTATGACGAAGCAAAGAGATTTGCCGAAGCGATGACGATGGCGTACCACCGTTATCACAATGTAGAAACCCGGATCATCAGGATTTTTAATACCTATGGCGAGCGTATGAGGGTTGACGACGGGCGCGCCATTCCCGCTTTCGTATCACAGGCCCTACGGGGCGAGGATTTGACCGTGTTCGGCGACGGGAGCCAGACCCGGAGCGTCTGTTACGTCTCGGACTTGATCGATGGCATTCTCAAGTTGACGATGTCTGATTACGATCTTCCGATGAACGTGGGGAATCCCGACGAGCTGTCAATGCTGAATCTTGCAGAAGAAATCATACACCTCACGAAAAGCAAGAGCAAGATTGTTTTTAGAGAACTTCCCAAGGACGATCCAAAAGTCCGCCAGCCGAATATTGCAAAGGCAAAAGAGATACTCGGTTGGGAGCCTAAGGTCAATCGCGTTGAAGGTTTGTCGCGAACGATCGAATACTTCAGGAAGAAGTTGAACATTACCCAACGATGATCGGATGGTACGGGCTACCAGACAAAGGCGACGAGGAAACTCGGCGCCTTCGCTATTTGAGACGCCATGGCCATGGCTCAGTATGACACTCCATTGCATGCGCGCGACCCATTCTCGTTCCCAACCTCCGGGTGGGAACGGGAAGCATCGCCCTCACTGCGTTCCCAAGCAGAGCTTGGGAACGAAATGAAATCTGGCCATGGATGCCCGCGGCCGTGGGCATGACATTCCTCTATTCAAAAACGAGACGCTGCCAGAATGCCGGTAGTGACATAGTTTGAATAATTTGATTTGTGGGAAGTATGGATTCCCGATAAAAACGTTCGGGAATGACGCAATTCGAGATTCGTCATGCCCGCATGCTTCTAGCGGGCATCCAAACTGTAGCACTACCAGAATGCCTCTGTGATTGAAAAGGGAGGAGAGATTCCGTATATTGATCGATCATTTGGGCGGCCTTCGCAGCATGCCCAACCGAGTTTTGCTCTTTTTCTAATATTTTTGCTCTTTTTTGATGAAAGTACTAATCACCGGGATCGGTGGATTTGCAGGAAGTCACCTCACGGATTTGCTTGCACAGGACTCCAGGTATGAGCTTATTGGCGTCCTCCGGGATGGCGAGAAGGCCGACAACATCCAGAAACACGAGAAGACGATTCGTCTCTACGAATGTGATATCGTCGATTTCCAATCGATTTTCAAAGTCATAAAAGATGTTAAGCCTGATATCATTTATAATCTCGCAGGTCAGGCGTTCGTGCCAAGCTCGTTCGAACATACCGCGGACACATTTAAAGTAAACGTCATCGGATCCATTAATCTGTTCGAGAGTGTCAAGGCGGCGGAGATTTCGCCGCGAATCG
>Ga0265338_10003914_pt1 | contig 20555 bp, 20 predicted proteins | sample 42126metaG_FD_193579 | JGI IMG/M metagenome (GOLD analysis project Ga0265338, IMG submission 193579) | Rhizosphere microbial communities from Carex aquatilis grown in University of Washington, Seatle, WA, United States - 4-21-26 metaG | ecosystem: Host-associated > Plants > Roots > Rhizosphere...
GATCCACTTGCCCAGCCCTACGCTCAGCGCCGACGCCTTGACGGTGAGGATGGCGGCGGTGGGGGCGACCAGGAACAGCACGGGCAGCATAGCTGCCGTGGTGACGATGAGCCGGTTGCGCCGGAACTCCGCGAGCTCCTTGCGGATGACGGCGCCGACGCGGGCGGTGCTCGCGCTCATCGCGGGCTGCCCTTGGTGTCACCGACCAGTTCGAGGTAGACGTCCTCCAGCGTGTGCCGCGCCTGAGCGATCGACAGCACGTCGGCCCCGGCGGCGACCAGCGCCCGGGTCACCGCGGGCGCCGCCTGCGCAACGTCGGACACGGTCAGCACGTAGCCCGCCGGGCCGCCGCCTGCCCGGTCGGCCTCCTTCCACCCCTGCACGGCCGGGAGCCCGCCGAAGACCCGGCCGGGCTCGGGCAGCGCGGCGGCGACGGTGACGTCCAGCGACGTGGTGAACAGCTCCTGCCGCAGGTCGTCGGGCCGGCCGATGGTCCGCAGGCTGGTGCTCATGATCGCCACCCGGTCGCACAGCCGTTCCGCCTCCTCCAGCCGGTGGGTGGTGAGGAAGACCGTGACGCCGCGGTCGCGCAGCGCGGCGATCAGGCCGAGCACGTCGTGCGCCGCCACCGGGTCCAGTCCCGAGGTCGGCTCGTCGAGGAACATGACCGCCGGCTCGTTCAGCAGCGAGCGGGCCAGCGCCGCCCGCTGCCGCAGGCCCTTGGACAGGCTCCCGGTCAGGTCCTGCGCCCGGTCGGCGAGGCCGACCGCCGCGAGCGCCTCCGTTATCCGTGCCTGCCGCCGCGGCAGGCCGTACAGACGAGCGAAGTAGTCCAGGTTCTCGGTCACGGTCAGCCGCTGGTACAGGCCCGGGGACTCCGGCATGACCGAGATCAGCTGCCGGATCTCCGCCGCGCTATCTGGCCTCACCGGGATGCCCGCCACCGTGGCCGAGCCGGCCGTCGGCGAGATCAGCGTGCCCAGGATCCGCACCGTCGTGGTCTTGCCCGCCCCGTTCGGCCCTAGGAACCCGAACACTTCCCCGCCCGCGACGCTGAACGACACGTCGGACACCGCGGTGCGGCCGCCGAAAACCTTGGTCAGGTGGCTGACCTCGATGGCTGCGGGCACGGCCGGGGCCGGCGGCGGCCTCCGGGCAGCCTCCCCCGTGCGACCCCTTTCCGTCTCATCCCGGCCTTCGCGCACCGCAGGGTCACCGCTCACTTCCGCCTGCATCCCGTGCCCACCGACTGCTTCCCGCTCGTCTCGCAAGCGCACCATTGTGCCCCCTGTTATATCTGTTCTACTTTCTATAGAAGTAATCTCGCGAATGCCGCTGCCTCTCTCATCACTGGCAGGCCTGCGGGCGCGGGCGGTGAGGGTAGCCAGCGGGCAGACCGCCCGCACGGATAGCAGGGGCCCATGACGGCCGCCGCCGCCGCCGGGCGCCGGGCGCGGCCTGCCGCTGCCAGGGATTCACGCTGCCGGGCTGCGGGGCGATCCGGTAGTCCGGCAGCGACGCGCCGACACCGCCAGGCGTGTAGACGCTGACCGAGGCGTAGCGGGCATCCGGGAAGCGGCCCGACAGGACGATCCGGGCGCCCGCAGACGCCACGATCGGCTGGACCCAGTATCCGGCGGCCGCATCGGGCGTCGCCACGTTGTCCACCTGCACGTTGAACTCGCTCGGCCACGCGCAGGACATCCCGGGCGGGGAAGCCGGCTGGCTGCCCCCGCAGCAGCGGAGCCGGATGACTGCGCCGGCGGGCACGCCGGCAGCGCCATCGCGAGGGTAACCGCGGCCCCGAAAACGCCAGCGACCCGGCCGGCCCGGCGCCGCCCCCGGCCGCACGACCATGGCCTGGCCATTGCTGTTCCGACGGACCCGATGCTGGCCAGCATTGACGCCTCCCTGCCCGCCGTGAACAGCGGTACGGCAGTAGCTCACGTCCATTATCTGTTATACAACTTATAGAATAGATGGATCAAACTGTCAAGATGCGGCCTTGCCGCGGGCGGGCGGCCAGCAGCCCGGCATGAACGCCCGGATGCGGCGACGGAGCGATTGACAGCGGTTCAGAATTTGTTCTACAACTACTAGCACAAGTGTCACCGGGCTGGGCGTTGCCTGCCGGGAGGAGAGCCAGCGATGAGCGCGGCGGTCCGTGAGATTCTGGAGGCGTCATGCTGCTCAGCATCGAACCAGATGGCCCCGTGCCCATCTACCAGCAGATCAGGGACCGGATCGTGGAGGCGATCGCCGACGGCCGGCAGCCGGCCGGCTCCGCGCTGCCGTCCACCCGGCAGCTGGCGGTCGACCTGGGCGTCAACTTCCACACCGTAAACAAGGGGTACGACCTGCTGCGGCAGGAGGGCCTGCTGCGGCTCGGCCGCAAGTCCGGCGCGGTGGTGCGCCGTGACGCGGGCAGCGGGCTGCCGGATCCCGGCTGGGCCCAGGACTGGACGGGCCGGCTGCGGACGCTGCTCGCCGAGGCCGCCGCCCAGGGCATGCCGGCCACCGGCATCGTCCGGGAATGCCAGGCTGCCCTGGCGGATTTCGACTTCCCCGCCGCGGCGGCGGAGGCGGGGAACCGAAGCGGAAGCCCGCCGTGAGCGCCGGGGGCCTGGCCGCGGTTTCCCCCGTTCTGGTCGTCGGGGCGCTGACGTGCTTGGCGCCCGCGGTGAGCCGGCCGACCGTGCAGTTCGGGGTCCGCGTTCCCCGTGAGCGGGCGGGGGCGCCGGTCATCGGCCGGGAACGGCGGGCCTACTACTGGCGGACTGCGGCCATCGGCGTCTGCTGCACCGCCGTCGCGGTGCTGGTGCGGGGTTACGGGTCATGGTGGCTGCCCAGGATCATCCTGCTGCCGGAGCTGGCCGCGGACCTCGGCTGCTTCTGGGTCGCACGGCGGAAGATCGCCGCGGTCAAGAACGCGGACGGCTGGTTCGCGGGCCTGCGGCAGACGATCGTCAGCGACACCAGCTGGCGCACCGATCCGCCCCGCTTCCCGGTGCGCTGGCTGATACCCGCCCTGGCCGTCATGGCGGCGACCGCCGCCGTCGGCGCGCTGCGCTACCCCGGCCTGCCCGCCCACATCGACACCGGGTCCGGTCACCGGGTGCCCAAGTCTGCCGTCAGCGTCCTGGTCGTGGCCGGCCAGCTGTACTTCACCGCCGTGTACAGCGGACTCATGCTGATCATCCACCGCTCCCGGCCGGACATCGATGCAGCCGACCCCGCGGCGTCGACGCTGCGCTACCGCCGCTTCCTCACCGTCGTCACCCGGGCACTGCTGACCATGGCCGCGCTGGCAGACCTCGGCCTGCTGCTGATCGCCATGCCCGACTGGCAGGTCTACCGGCCCTCCGGCATCGGCCGGGCCCTGCCGGCGCTGCCGTTCGCGGTCGGCCTGCTGCTGCTGGGGGCCGTCGCCGCGCGGACGGGCCAGGGCGGGTCGCGGCTGAACGGCAACGTGCGCGGCCTCGCCCTGGCGGCCGGCACCGACCGGGACGACGACCGGTTCTGGAAGGCCGGGCTGCTCTACCTCAACCGCGACGACCCCGCCATCGTGGTCGGCGCCCGCTTCGGCGTCGGCTGGACGCCCAACTTCGGCAACCCGGTCGCATGGCTGATCCTCGCCGGGACCGTCGCCGCGTGGGCCGGCCTGGCCGTGATCGGGGCGGCGGCGGGAATCTGACCAGGCGCTAGGACGAAATTACAGCCTGCGGGTGCCGAAAATCATGTCATCCGCATCTGAGCTGGGATTCCGCTGCTGCGCTGGCACGCCGAGCTAGTAAAGCGGCGCTGGACATATCGGCGCCGGACCCCTGGACGGCCGCGCGCTGGCCCGGCGATCCGCCGGCTCGCACTGGAGATGGCCCGCGACAACCCGACCTGGGGCTACCGGCGGATCTGCGGCGAGCTGACCGGTCTCGGCCACAAGATCGCGCCCTCCACCATTTGGGAGATCCTCCAGGCAGCCGGCATCGACCCCGCACCGCAACACGCGTCGGCCAGCTGGAAACAGTTCCTATCTGCCCAGGCCAGGACAATCGCCGGGGTCGATTTCTTCCACGTCGGCACCGTCTTCCTGCGCCGGCTCTACGTACTGTTCGTCATCGAGCACCACCGTCGCCGCGTCCACCTGGCGGGCATCACCGCCCACCCGACCGCCGCCTGGACGGTCCAGCAAGCCCGGAACACGCTCATGGACCTCGGCGAACAGACCGGCACCGCGATCGCAGGTATCAGCGGAGGTGACGGGCGAAGAACCGGAGCGAGCTGTCGGTCTCGAACGATGGCAGGTCGCCATGCCTGCCGGGATTGGCGTGCAGCGTCTTCTCGGCTGAGGCCAGGGCGTCGAACAGTGTCAGGCTCTGGGTCCGTGGCACTCGCTCATCGTCCCACTGCACGAGGAACTCCACCGGGACGGTGATCCGCGCGGCGGTCTCGGCTGACGCCTCAGCGCCGCACAGGCCCAGCACCGCCGCCCGGACCCGGGACTCGGCGGCAACGAACGGGACGCCGATCCCGCAGCCCAGCGACACGCCCCAGTAGCCAACTGGGCCGGTGCCGACATGACCGAGCTTCTGGACCGCGTCGAGGACTGCCTGCCATTCCGGCACAATCTGGCGGGCAACGAGCGCCTGGAAGCTGGCGATCAGCGGGGCCAGTTCCTCACCGGCGTCAAGGCGGGCCTGGTGCTCGGTCGCGATCCGGGTGAACTCCTCATGTTCCGCCCGGTCGCCGTGGCTAGGCGCGTCGACCGCCACCACGGCGAAACCGCACTCGGCCACGAAACGGCGCGCACGGTCCACGATGCCAGGGGCCTTCTTGTGCTGTCCGCCGCCGTGCCCCATCACGATCAGGGGACGGGTCCCGTCAGCACCTTCTGGAGTCCACAGCACGCCAGGGATGTCACCGAGGAGAAAGAGCTGGTCAAAGACGCCGCCGGACGACGCCTGAGAGGTGAAGCGCATAGAGCGTTTCGGGCCTTTCGGGATGCCTTCTGCGGGCGCTTCCTAGGCCGTGCGAGGGAGGGAGCCCCGACCTGTCAGAACGTTGACCGGTCTCACCTCCTCGGTTCACAGCAATGCACAGCCCCGCTAAATTAACACAAAGGCACATCCGCGTCGCCAGGGAATCGATCTACCACCCTGATCACGAATTGCCGGACCTTTGATGCCTGACGTCCTTCGCACAGATGCCGGATTCCCGGTGAGCGGAAGCAGCGTCAAGTGGCATTGAGTCAAGGGTCGGCCCTGCCGATCGCCTTGGCGACGCCATAGGCGCCCTTGATGCCGCGGTAGCGAACGGGACAATCGCCGGCGAGGAGGACGCCCGGCGCTGATGGGATGACTTCTGATGTTCATCAGGCCGGGTTACTTCTCTCATTTGCGACCGGTCGGGGCGGCGGTCGGCCCGAAGAGGCCGCACGCCGACGCAGCGACCTTTGGTCGGTGCGCCCGGATTTCGGTCCGCCGGAACCCTTGGGTTCGAGCCGGCGACACTGTCTCTAGCGGCCGGCTCAGGGCCGGGAAACCAAGCCGGTGCACTCCTGTCCCACTGAACTTGAGGCAGTCTCACCGAGACTGAGGCATCCGCCCGATCGTCCCACCCAATCTGAGGCATTGATCGCTAGCGTTCTCGGCCACCAGGCTCACGACGATCATCCGGGATGCCGCTAGGTGCTGGGGAAAGCTACCAGCAGCACGCATACTTCCCATGTGGATCGAGACGGCAACGACGGGGAAGCAGTGTTCCTGCCGGACTGGCTCGTCCCGGAACACGCCACGCAGGGCGGCCCGGCCGCCGGGTGGCTTCGGTCAGTTCCGGGCATCCTCCGCAAGGCGGCCAGCCAGTGGCACCTCGATGTGGATGACGGCGAGCTGATGCATGGCGGGTTCGCCGTTGTCGTGCCGGTGCACCGTGGGGACGAGGCGTGCGTCCTGAAGGTCAGCCAGCTTACCGAGGCCGTCACTGCCGAGGCCCTGGCCCTGTCCGCGTGGGACGGCAAGGGCGCAGTCCGGCTGCTCGCTGCTGATCCCGGCGCGGGGGTCCTGCTCCTCGAACGCCTCAATCCACGGCGGACGCTATTCGACCTGCCCTGGCCAGCCGCTGCGCACGTCGCCGCCGGCCTGCTGCGCCGGCTGGCGAGCGTCCCTGCTCCTGCGGGTATCCCATCGCTACGCCACGTCGCCGAGACACTCGCCGACTCTCTCCCGCACCGGAACAAGCGCGCGGGCGGCCCGGTCCCGAAGCCGTATCTCGACGCTGCCGCCGGGCTGGCCCGGGAACTCAGCGCCCGCGCCAGCGACCAGCTGGTGCATGCCGACCTGCACTACGGCAACGTCCTGGCCGGCGACCGGGAGCCCTGGCTGGCGATTGACCCGAGGGCGGTAGCAGGAGATCCCGAGCACGCCGTCCCGGAACTGCTCTGGGCACGGCTGGATGAGGTTGGCGGCGGAGGGCTGCGGCGGCTGCTGGCAATACTCGTCACCGACGGCGGCCTCGATCCTGAACTGGCCCGGAACTGGTCGATCGTCCGATGCGCCGACTACTGGCTCTGGGCACTGGAAAACGGGCTGACCGAAGACCCTGGGCGCTGCCAGCGCATCATCGAGATCCTGATGGGCGAACCCGTGTAGCACCTGCCGCTACCAGCCGGGGCGCGACAGTGCACCATGGAACTGCCGCCGCCGGGTGACAGGATTCCTGTCCCCTGAAGCACCGCAGATCAACCGCCCGAGTGGCTCAGGTTGGCTGAGACAGGACACCTGCCTCAGCGTCACCGAGACGTCGAAGGCAGGATCACCTAGGCCCGGCCGCGGATCGATCGCGATCACCCCCGCCCGGGGCCGCCCCGCAGCACGTCGCCTGGATGCAGATCTCCATGCACCAGCCTGACCGGGCCATCATCTGCCAACGTGCAGGCCGCGAGCCGGGAATTCTCCACCAGGCCGACGGCACGCGCCCGGGCAGCGGCCGGGTGACGGCGCAGCCGTCCCCGGGTCAGCTCGAACGCGAACTCAACCGGCGCCGCAGATCAGGCAGCCCGGACCCGGTGGTGAGCACAATCGGCTGCCACAAATCCGACAGCATCGGAGCCACATCTCCAACGGCCACGGGTCCGGCTCATCCGCCAGCCGGGTGCCCGGTTGAACCCGTTCCAGCAGCAGGGCACCACGCTCAAGATCAGCATCGTGCAGCAGCACGAGGCGTGGGCGGCATCGGGCCGCTGTTCCCGCAGCCGAAAGGGACGGGCCGTCCTCCGGTGGACCGGCGCCAGGTGGTACCGGCAGCGGAACGCGGCGCGAAGACGCCTGTCTCAGGCGGCGGAGCGCTCGCTGAGCGGGCGGCGGCGCAGTTCCATCTTCTGGATCGCCGGCGGCACGTATGCCTGGTCGAGGGTGCCGATGTCGGTCCCGGGCGGGACGATCTCATCGATCCGGCCGAGGACATCGTCGGAAAGGACGACGTCCACCCCCGCGAGAAGGTCGTCGAGCTGCTCCATGGTGCGGGCACCGAGCAGCGCGCTCGTGACTCCCGGGTGCGAGATCGCGAACGCCATCGCGAGGTGGGGCATCGACAGTCCGGCTTCTTCGGCGAGCGGGATCAACCGCTCTACCGCGTCCAGGCGCCGCTCATCACTGAACGCCGTGAGCATTTTCGCGCGAATGACGTCGTTGTCCTGCCCGCGCCGGACCCGGCCGGTGAGCATGCCCTGACCGAGTGGTCCCCAGGTAAGAATGCCCATGCCGTAGTGCTGCGCGACCGGGAGGACCTCACGCTCGATGCTGCGGTTCAGGATCGAGTACGGCGGCTGCTCGGTACGGAATCGCTCCAGGCCGCGCCGTTCCGCCACCCAGTGCGCCTCCACGAGGTTCGATGCCGGCATGTTTGAGGTTCCGAACGCGCGGATCTTGCCGCTGCGGACGAGGTCTGTCAGCACGGAGAGTGTTTCCTCGATATCCGTGTCGGGATCGGGGCGGTGGATCTGATACACGTCGATGTGGTCGGTCTGCAGTCGTTGCAGCGAGTTCTCCACCGCCGTGATGATCCACCGCCGGGAGGCACCTTGCTGGTTCGGGTCGGTACCCATGGGGCGGCTGACCTTCGTCGTGAGGACCACGTTGTCACGGCGGCCCTTAAGCGCCCGGCCGACAACCTCCTCCGAGTCTCCGTACGAGTCAGCGGTGTCGATGAGGTTGATGCCTGCGTCGAGCGCCTTGTGGATGATCCGGACCGAGTCCTCGGGGTCGGGGTTGCCGACCTGAGTGGCGAACATGAGCGCGCCGAGCGCGTACGGGCTGACCTTGATGCCTGTTCGGCCAAGGTTTCGGTACTGCATGAATGTTCTCCAGACGTGAGCGTGACGTGTGCAGGCGCCTCCGCCGACGTACACTGCAACTAAGCGGAAGCTCTTTCCGGAACTATACGGAATGACTTTCCGGTTAGCAACAGGAGGACCATGGCACCCGGGTCGGTCAGGACAACGAGTTCGTCGACGGGGCGCCGTATCGACCCGTCCCGGCGCCAGCGCTCTGACGCAAAGCGGAATGTCGTCGCACTGGTGGAGGCCGCAAAAACCGTGTTCGCGGGCAGCGGTGTGGACGCGCCCGCGAAGGAGATCACGGATCTTGCGGGAGTGGGCGTTGGAACGCTCTACCGGCATTTCCCTCGACGATCCGAGCTCATCGTCGCCGTGCTGCAACACGAGATCGACGAGTGCGTCGAAGCTGCGGAAGAGCTCGGGACCACGCTCAGTCCGTGGGAAGCGCTCATGGGTTGGATCGATCGCTTCACGGACTTTGTCGGTACCAAACGCGGGCTCGCCTCGGCGCTACACTCCGGAGACCCAGCCTACGATGACCTCCCGCAGCATCTCCTAGACCGGCTCGAGCCGGCGCTCCAAACGCTCCTCGCCCGAGCGGTAGACGGCGGGTACGCGCGCGGCGACGTCACGGCCCGGGAAGTCCTCATGACCATCGCCCTCATTTGTCAGCCGGTCCCCGGCGAGCAACCGAGCTTCAACCAGCGCATGACACGAGTGTTCATGGAGGGACTAGCCAGCCAGGTTCGCGTGATCCAATCCGACATTCCGCACGGGTGATCCGGGCAGCCGCGTGAGGCACCGCCCGGCTGGGCGCGCGTACCGGGGACCGGGTGCGGAGCGGGTTCCGGATGCCGGATGAGCCGGACGAACTCCCTGCTGCCGATGCGGTCGTGGTCGCCCCGGCCACCTCCCACAGCGTGAGCAAGTGGGCGGCCGGGATCACCGACACGTTCGCGGGCGGCCTGCTGCGTGAGCTGACCGGCTTGGGCGCGCAGGTGGCCAGCAGGGGGTTACATGTAGCGCCCGGGCCGCCGGCGCCTGGAGGACCAGGTGCCGGCGGCCCGGTTGCTGTCACGGTCGGCCGGTGCCGGGCACCTCGACCGGGAGGGTGAGGATCTCCCCTGTGCGCGGCCCCGTGGCTAGGCGTTCGAGGTTGGCTGCCGCGCCGTCGGTCTTGTGCCACTCGGCGGTGCAGATGAACAGGATCCGCCGGTCCGGGCCGCCGAGCATCAGCGCGAACGGCGCCCGGTGCTCCTCGAGTTCGACGCGTTGCAGGACCTTGCCGCCCTCGGCGACGCGGGCGACCGAGAACCCGCCGGTGGACACCCACACCGCGCCCTCGGCGTCCATGCAGATGCCGTCCGGCCCCAGGCCCTCGGCGAACACCCGCCGCCCCGACAGCCCGCCATCGCCGTCGATGTCGAATGCGGTGAGCCGTCCCGCGAACGACTCGGAGATGATCAGCGTGCGGCCGTCCGGGGTGATGACCATGCCGTTGGGGAACTGGATGTCGTCAGCCACCTGGCGCAGTCGCCCGTCCGGCGTCACGAGCTTGATGTAGCCCGGCTTAGGCGGCGCACCGGCGACGAAGTCGAAGTCCGCGCCGTTGACGTAGGCGTTGCCGCGCGCGTCCACGACGATCTCGTTCGCCCGCTGCCCGGCGTGGACGGCCATCGACCCGTCGGGCTCCTGGCGCCGGACCTTGTCGCCCGTCGTCAGCAGCCTGCCATCGGGCAGCCAGCCGATGGAATACCCCATCGGGTGGCTGGCCGGATCGCGGCTGAGCATGACCTCAGCCGTGCCGTCCATGTCAACGGCCATGACCTGCCGGTCGATCCAGTTGCAGAACCACAGCCTCCCCTCATGCCAGCGCGGCGACTCAGGAATCCCCAGGCCACTCAGCAGAACCTTCAATTCAGACATGACGCTCCTCCTCTCCTTCGGCCGCGCCGGTCTCAGGCCAGCCGTCTACCCCCTACACGAACGGCCGCGAGCCCGATCGACAGGGTGCCGGGCGTAACCGGCCTTGGACATGGAGCGGCGCTCGCCCTGGCGGTCGCGGGGGCGTGGGCCCAGGAGCGCCGGAAGTTGACCCCCGTACGGAGACGCGCTGCGCGGTGGGGGTACTGCAGCGGCGAGCACGGCCGGAGCGTCTGGTTTGAGCTGCCGGCACAATCGTCATGAACGCGGGCGGGGCTGGCGCGGGCGCGGGTCAACGACCCCGGCGCTGTAGAAGCTTGTCACGCGTTGGTGTTCTCGGCGAAGACCTCCAGGGCGATCTGGTAGGAGTCGAATGCGCGGGCGGCGCCGGCGTAGGCCTCCAGGTGGATGAACAACTCGACGATTTCGTCCTTGGTGACACCGCTGTTGAGGGCGATCCGCAGCTGACCGCGCAGCGGCTCGCGGGTGCCCAGGGTGGCCGCGATGGTCACCGAGACCAGTGCCCGGCAGGCGCTCGAGAACGTCGGAAGCGCACGACGCGCAGCCTAGCTGGCGAGCCGGGTGACGCACGGTCGCGACGGCCGCATCAGCCGACCAGCAGCACGAGCTTCCCGCGCACGTGACCGTCCTCGCTGACGCGGTGCGCCTGCGCGATCTCGGCGAGCGGGAAGGTCTGCGCGACCGGGAGCGAGAAGCGCCCGGACTCGATCAGCTCGCCGATCTCGGCGAGCGCGTGGACCGCGCGGCCGGCGTCCCCGCTGCTGAACGTCACCCCGTGCTCCTGCGCGCCACCGAAGTCGGCGATCGTCACAACGTGCTCCGGGCCGCCCGCGAGCTCGATGAGCTCGGGCAGGACGCCGCTCCCGGCGACGTCGAGCGCCGCGTCGACGCCGTCGGGCACGAGCGCGCGAACCCGCCCGGCGAGGCCCTCGCCGTAGGCGACGGGCTCGGCGCCCACCGAGCGCAGGTAGTCGTGGTTGGCCGGACTGGCGGTGCCGATCACGCGCGCGCCGCGCACCACGGCGAGCTGAACCGCGGCGCTGCCGACGCTTCCGGAGGCGCCGTTGATGAGCAGCGTGCTGCCGCTCCCGACGCCGAGCTGGTCAAGCGCGCGCGTGGCCGTCTCGATGGCGGCCGGCAGCGCGGCAGCGCCGGGGAAGTCGAGCGACGGCGGGATCGGCGCATAGTAGGACAGCACCGCCAGCTCGGCCTGGGCCGACCCCTCGGCGGAGAAGCCGAACACGCGATCGCCGACGGCCACGTCCGCAACGCGCTCGCCGAGTTCGTCGACGACGCCCGCCGCCTCGTGGCCCATGGTCTGCGGGAGCTCCCCATCCATCAGGCCCTTGCGCTTCTTCCAGTCGCTCGGGTTGACGCCGGCCGCGCGCACCGCAATCCGGACCTGGCCGGGACCCGGATGCGGATCGGGGAGATCCACGATCTCGAGGACCTCCGGGCCCCCGAACTGGCCGAAACGGACTGCCTTCATCATTCGCTCCGATCTCGACCCCGGAGTGTCGCGGTTGCTGCGCGCGCTACAGTCTGCCAGCCCGCGCGTGCCGAGCCCCCTCAGCGCACGCGCCCCAGGGCAGCTCCGGCACGAGGAGCCGCGGCGGGCGAAGGCGTCAGTTGATGTCGAATTCGTTGCCCTCGGGGTCCGTCATCCCCACCGCGTAGTGATCGAGGCCGTCGGCGCTCATGACTACGGTGAGCGTGGCCCCGAGATCCGCCAGCCGCCTGGCCTCGGCGTCGACTCGCTGCATGCGGGTGGCGAGCGGGTCCGAACGGCTGGGGAAGCCGCTGGCGTGGATGTCGAGGTGGAGGCGGTTCTTGACCACCTTGGCTTCCGGCATCACATGGAACCAGATGCGGGGGCCGTCACCGCGGGGATCGATGATGCTGTCCGCGCCGATTCCCAGCTCACTGTCGGGAAGCCCGATGTCGCGCCGCCAGTCGTCCCAGGTAGCGAACCCTTCGGGGGGCGGTTCAAGCACGTATCCCAGGGCAGCCGCCCAGAAGCGGGCCAGCAGCTCGGGGTCCTTGCAGTCAATGACGAGCTGGAATCGGGCAGGCATCGTGCTCCCATCGGCTCAGCGGTGGCTCGGGCGTTCGCAAGTATGCCGCGAGCACGCCCGGCGGGCAGCCAACCGCCCCCAGCCCTGGCGCGACAAGAGCCGGCCACCGAGTTGCGGGTTGCTGGCCAAGAATGCTGGTCGTGGGCGGGCCGGGGTCTTACGCTCGCCTCTGAGCGGCACGTTGCGGCACCGAGGGGAAGTGCGCACGGATGAGCGACCGCGTACCGGCGACCAACTTCAGTGCCAGCTGGATTCGGGTCGACCAGACCAGCGATCCCTCGTTCTACGCCTCGCTGCTCGATGCGACCCGCGCACAGGGGCTCGACGAGGCCCGGCGCGAACCCGGTGCCGTGTTCGGCCCGCTGGAGTTGCGGGCCGGGCTGCGTGTGCTGGACGTCGGCTGCGGGACCGGCGACTACCTGCGGATCATGGCTCCGCTCGTCGCTCCTGGTCCTGCGGTTGGTATCGATTTGAGTGCGACACTCATCGCCCGCGCGCAGCAACGCGCGGCAGCCGGCGAGACCAATGTGTCGTTCCGGGTGGGCGACGCCTACGAGCTGCCTTTCCCCGATGCCTCCTTCGACCGCGTCGTCGCCACCCAGATACTGCTTCATCTAGCCGACCCGTGGCGAGCAGTCGCAGAAATGCGCCGGGTGCTGGCACCCGCAGGGCTGCTTTCGATCGGGGAATGGGATTGGGACAGCACATGCCTGGCCGTCACCGACCCGGAACTTGGCCGCCGGTTCACGCACCTGCTCTGCGACCAGATGCGCAACGGCCTCATCGCCCGCGAACTGCCCTGGCAGCTGGCCCGCCATGGATTCACGCACGTCACCGTGACGCCGCAGGTACACCTGTCGCGTGAGCCCGGCGCCGCCCACGAGTGGCTCATCGAGCCTGTCGCCCACGAACTCGTACGCATGGGCGCGATCACGTCCGGGGAAGGCGCCCGGCTCCTGGACGACCTGCGCGAGCGGGCCGGCACCGGCCGGTACTTCCTGGCCCGAACCTACTACTCGGTGATCGCCACCGCCGGCTAGACAACCTCTCACCGGGACCAGGCTGGCGCGGGGTTATGGCGCGGATTCTCCGGACGTGGATGGCCCAGCCCGATGCCCCGCTCTCAGTCAGATGACGCCCAGCAGATGTCGATCATCCGCAGCGGCCCGCACGACTTCGCGCCCGGCCTGCCGCCGGTGATCATTTGCCTGCGGTCACGGCTTTGAGCTCGTCGAGCGACTCCCGGATGACTTGCGGCAAGTCGGCCTGGTTGGTGTCGCTGGCCCAGCGTTCGAATGCGATCTTGAAGACAGCGATCCCGGCTTCGGCCGCCAGGCTCGCGGCCGGGTCCCTGACGCCGCGCTGGCGCAACGTGGCGGCCAGCGCCGAGGCGAGTGAGGCCAGCTTGATCAGTTCGCGCTCTTGCAGCTCTGCGTTCGCAGCGATGACGGCCTGGCGCTGCCCGGCGTATTCACCGCGCTCCTGGAGCAGGGCGCCGGCCGCCTCGAAGGCGGCGGCTACCGCATCGATCGGCGCTGCGGAATCAGGAGCACTGGCCAGGGCCTTCACCAGGAACTCCTGCAGTTCGCCCGCGCCCGCGAACAGAACCTCGCGCTTGTCGGCGAAGTGCCGGAAGAACGTCCGCTCCGTCAGTCCGGCCCGCGCCGCGATCTCCGCCACCGTGGTCTGGTCGAACCCGCGCTCGACGTAGAGCTCCATCGCCGCCCGCTCAAGCCGGCCGCGCGCGTTTGGCTCCCACCGACCCATGCGACGATCATACTTGACGGCAGTGACTGACATCGCGTGTATAGTGATGACAGTAGCTGACATCGAGCTGCCTGGCGCAAACCCTGTGCCGGGGACAGCCGGTACCTGGAGGTCTTTCTCATGCGTGTATTCGTCACCGGCGCGTCCGGCTGGATCGGCTCCGCCGTCGTACCTGAGCTCATCGGCGCGGGCCACCAGGTCACCGGGCTCGCCCGGTCGGATGCCTCGGCCGCTGCTCTCACCGCGGCCGGAGCGCAAGTGCACCGCGGCACTCTTGATGACCTCGACAGCCTGCGCAGCGCGGCTGCCGCGGCGGACGGCGTGATCCACCTCGCGTTCAAGCACGACCTCGCCTTCACGGGCGACTTCCAGGGCGCCGCCGATGCGGACCGCCGCGCCGTCGAGACCTTCGGCGACGCGCTGGCCGGTTCTGACCGTCCGTTGGTCATCGCCTCCGGGACCCTCGGGGTCGCACAGGGACAGGTGGCGACCGAACGCGACGGGCATGGTGATCCCGACCCGGCGGTGGCCGCCATGGCCGGCGCCGGCCCGCTGACCCGGCACGCCACGGCCGAATTCGTGCTCTCCCTCGCTGACCGTGGCATCCGCTCGTCAGTCGTGCGGCTCCCGCCGACGAATCACGGCGACGGGGACAACGGCTTCATGGCGACCATTGTCGGCGTCGCCCGCGACAAGGGCGTCTCCGGCTACATCGGCGACGGGTCCAACCGCTGGCCCGCCGTGCACCGGCTCGATTCCGCGCATCTCTTCCGCCTGGCGCTGGAGAACGCCCCGGCAGGGTCGACGCTGCACGCGGTCGCCGACGAGGGCGTGCCGATCCGCGACATCGCCGAAGTGATCGGGCGGCATCTCGACCTCCCCGTGGTCTCCATCTCCCCCGAGGACGCAGCCGGGCACTTCACCTGGCTGGCCGGCTTCCTCGCGGTCGACAGCCCGGCCTCCAGCACGCTGACCCGCGAGCTACTGGGATGGCACCCGACCCAGCCCGGGCTCATCGACGATCTCGACAAGGGCCACTACTTCGACAACCCATCCGCATGACCTAGCCGCGGACACCGCACAGGTCACTGATTCGACCCGCAGGCGCCACCGCAGTCGCGTATGCCAGGCTGGCCCAGAGCACGGGAAGAAGCACGCCGCCGCCGCCGGAGAGAAGGGCTGACTGTCGTGCGCTGGACCATCCACGGGACCCGCGACGTCTACGCCAGCGAATGGGTCAGGGTCTCCCTCGACGACGTCGAGATCCCCGGCGAGCGGCGGTTCGAGCACCACGTCGTGCATTTCCCCCGCGCCTCGGTGACCGGCATCGTGACCGACCGGCACGACCGGGTCCTGCTGATCCGGCGGCACCGGTTCATCACCGGCACCTGGGGCTGGGAAGTACCCGCCGGATGGACGGACCCGGGCGAGGACCTCACCGACGCGATCCGGCGGGAAATCGAGGAGGAAACCGGGCACCGCCCCGGCCCCATCCGGCCCATGACCGCCTACAACGCCCTCAGCGGGATCAGCGACATGCGCTTCACCGCGTTCCTCGCCGACGGCGCCGAGCACATCGGCCCGCCCACCGACCCCGGCGAATCCAGCCAGGTCGAATGGGTCCCACTCACCGACGTGCCCAGGCTCGCCGCCAGCGGGCAGATCCAGGACGGCCCCTCGCTGACGGCGCTCACCTACTACCTGGCCATCGAACGGGCACGCTGAACGACCCCGCGCAAAACGCGGAACGCCCGGTCAGTCCCGGAGTTTGCGGAGGATGCGGGCGAGGTGGGCGCGGTCGGCCGGGCTGAGCCGGTCGAAGGCCCGCTCGGTCTCGGTTCCGCGGGCCGCCCGGATCGCGTCGAAGACGCTCGTGCCGTGCCCGGTCAGCTCGACCAGGGTGGCCCGCCGGTCATCGGGATCGGGCCGCCGCTGCACCAGGCCCCGGGTTTCGAGGGCGTCGACGACCTCGGTGGCCGAGCGCGCCGCGATGTGCAGATGATCCGCAAGCTCCGACAGGCGCATCACCCCATGGCGCCGCAGCACGCGCAGCGCCCTCATGTGCGCGGGGGTGATGTCCCAGGGAGCCAGGGTCTCCTGGGACGTCTCGCGCAGCTGGCGCGCCACCGACCAGAAGGCTTCCGACAGCGTCTCGTCACCGCCGGCGTCGGGCCGGCCCGTCGTCTCACGGTCCCGGGTCACCGGAATAGCGTATCAGCGATTCCTGTTGTAGCCTCATATTGAGGCAACCTCAGCAGTTGCCTTCTCCCCGGGGGCCTGCGCGTCCGAGCGCGAGCCCTCCCGACCGAATCGAGCAACCTCTTGGTGTCAGCACACACGAATCAAGACGTCAGAAGCACTGGCCGGACCCGCGGCGCGAGAACGGTCACGCCCGCCGAGAAGGCGCAGGCCCGCGAGGTGTCCCTGCGCCGGATCGGGCAGCTTTTCACCCCGCACCGCTGGAAGCTGGCGATCGTCACCGCGATCATCGCCGCCTCCTCCGTCGTCGGGCTGGCCTCACCATTCCTGCTCCGCGCGATCATCGACACCGCCCTGCCCGCCAGGAACCTCCGGCTGCTGGTCTGGCTGGTGGCCGGCATGGTCGCCGTCGCCGCCGTGACCTCGGCCTTCGGCGTCATCCAGACCTGGATCAGCACGAAGGTCGGCCAGCAGGTCATGCACGGGCTGCGCACCAGCGTCTTCGCCCACCTGCAGCGGCAGTCGATCGCTTTCTTCACCCGGACCCGCACCGGCGAGGTCCAGTCCCGCATCACCAACGACATCGGTGGCATGGAATCGGTCGTGACCTCGACCGCGACCTCAATCGCCGCCAACTTCACCACCGCGATAGCCACCGCCGTGGCCATGGCCGCCATGTCGTGGCGGCTGTCGCTCATCTCGCTGGTCGTCATGCCGCCGGCGATCTACCTGACCCGCAAGGTCGCCCGGATGCGCCGGGCCATCACCACGCAACAGCAGCGCGAACTGGCCAACCTCAACGTCACGATCGAGGAAGGTCTGTCGATCAACGCTGTCCAGCTGGCCAAGACGATGGGCACCGGCCCGTCCCTCGTGCAGCGGTTCACTGCCTCCTCGGCCCGCCTGATCGACCTGGAGCTGCGCTCCCAGCTCGCCGGACGGTGGCGGATGGCCTCGCTGAGCGTCATCTTCGCCGCGATCCCCGCGATCATCTACCTGGCTGCTGGCCTGCCGGTCACCGCCGGCGCGATGACCATCGGCACCCTGATCGCCTTCACCACCCTGCAGAACGGCCTCTTCCGGCCGCTGACCGGCCTGCTCAACACGAGCGTCTCGGTGATCAGCTCGCTGGCGCTGTTCGCGCGGATCTTCGAGTACCTCGACCTGCCCGTCGACATCAATGACCCCGCCCGCCCGGTCGCGGTCGATCCAGCCCGGGTCACCGGGCACGTCCGCCTCACCGGGGTCAGCTTCACGTATCCCGGCGCCGACCGGGCCGCCGTTACCGGCGTCGACCTGGACGTGCCGGCCGGCAGCACGCTGGCCCTGGTCGGCGAGACCGGATCAGGCAAGACCACCCTCGCCGCACTGATCGCCCGCCTGTATGACCCGACCAGCGGCAGCGTCCGGATCGACGGCACCGACCTGCGCGACATGCGGCTCGCTGACCTGGCCGCGATCGTGGGCGTGGTCAGCCAGGAGACCTACCTGCTGCACACGACGGTGCGGGAGAACCTGCGCTACGCCAAACCCGGTGCCGCCGACGCCCAGATCGAGGACGCGGCCCGCGCCGCTCAGATCCATGACCTGATCGCCGGGCTGCCCGACGGTTACGACACCATGGTCGGCTCCCGCGGCCACCGCTTCTCCGGCGGTGAGAAGCAGCGCATCGCCATCGCCCGGACCCTGCTGCGTGACCCGCGCGTGCTGGTGCTGGACGAGGCCACCAGCGCCCTGGACACCGAGACCGAGCGCGCCGTCCAGCAGGCATTCGATGTCCTCGCCCGGGGCCGCACCACCATCACCATCGCGCACCGGCTGTCCACCGTGCGTGACGCCGACCAGATCGCGGTCCTCGATCATGGCCGCATCGTCGAAGCAGGCACCCACTCCAGCCTCATCGCCGGCCACGGCCGCTACGCCGGCCTCGCCGCCTAGACCTGAGAGGATCGCGGCATGGCCCACATCGATCCGCTCCTGGAACGCAACAAGCACTTCGTGAGTACCCCGCTGGCACCGGCGCCAGAGCACTCCTGATGTGTGACCCGCCAGCAGATCCGGGCCAGGCCGGCCCGGCCGTTCCGCGCCCCGCCCCCGGATCCGCGGTCGATCCGATCGCGCTGGAGCCGGTCGACGAGATCGTGATCACGACCCTCGTCGACAACGTGTACGACGCTCTGCTGACCGGCGACGGACGCACCACGCGAGCACCTTTCAGCGCCGGCCTCGCCCCGGCCCCGCAGTTCGAGACCGGGTCCACGACGGTCGGGCTGATGGCCGAGCACGGGTTCTCCGCGCTGGTCAGCGTGCGCCGCGGCCGCACCACGACCACGCTGCTTTTCGATACCGGCCTGTCCCCCGACGCGATGGTCACCAACGCCGGCCGGCTCGGCGCCGACCTGTCCCAGATCCAGGCGGTGGTCCTCAGCCACGGCCACTTCGACCACGCCGGCGGCCTCGCCGGGCTGGCCGGAAAGCAGGGGGCCCGGTCGCTGCCGATGGTGGTCCACCCGATGATCTGGACCCGCCGGCGCCTGGCGGTGCCCGGCCGCGAGCCCGACGAGCTGCCTACCCTGAGCAAGCGGGCCCTGGAGGGCGAGGGCTTCGCGGTGATCGAGCGCCGGGAACCCTCGCTGCTTGTGGACGACTGCGTCCTGATCACCGGAGAGGTCGATCGAACCACTGAATTCGAGCACGGTATGCCGGCTGCCCATCAGCAGTGGACCGGCTCAGCGTGGCAGCACGACCCGCTGGTCCTCGACGATCAGGCCCTCGTCGCCCACGTACGGGGCCGCGGCCTCGTGGTGCTGACCGGCTGCGGGCACGCCGGTGCCGTCAACATCGTGCGGCACGCGCAGCGGCTCACCGCCGTCCCGGCCCTGCACGCCCTGCTCGGCGGCCTGCACCTCAGCGGCCCCGCGTTCGAGCCCATCATCGATCGCACGGTGGACGCGCTCACCCAGATGACTCCCGGGCTCGTCGTGCCCGGGCACTGCACCGGCTGGCGCGCCCAGCATGCCCTGGCGGCGGCCATGCCGGATGCCTGGGTCGCGGGCAGCAGCGGCTCGTCATTCCGGCTCGCCGCCGCCTGACCCGGCAACCCGCTCGTCCACCGGGGCATATCCGGTCGTTCCGGCCCCTCTTCTGCGTGTCCTGACTAATTACTGCCAATTCCCGCAGATATCGCCCTGCCGTCCGGGCGGGGCCGCTGCCGAGTCTATGATCAGCGATGCAGCGATGGGATTACTGGACGTCCAGTAACAAATGGATATTTCGAGGGGGATCCATGGGCTCTTTTATCAGACTATCGGGCATTATGGCGGTGGCCGGCGCGCTCGCGGGCACGGCACTTATGGCGGCGCCCGCGGCCCAGGCGACGACCAGCCCGCCAGGGACCATCATGGTGCCGTGCGCCCCAAACGCCCTGGCCGCAGCGATCACCACGGCCAATCTCAGCCTCACCACCACCACGCTGGTCCTCCCCTGGAACTGCACCTACAACATCACGACCCCCGCGACCGTCAGCGACGGCCTGCCGGTGATCACCGGGCATATCAACCTGATGGGCGCGAACACGGTGATCAGGCGCACCCCGCTCACGATCGCAGCATTCCGCATCCTGGATGTGGCCGTCGGCGGGTCGCTCAGCCTGACTAACATCTCCGTTCAGAATGGCAGTACCACTGGTCTTGGCGGCGGCATTCAGAACGCGGGCACCCTCCAGCTCAGCCAAGTCACTCTTTCCGGGAACACGGCGGGTAACGGTGGCGGGCTGGCGAATGCCGCAGCCGCAACCGCGAATATCTTCAATACCGTGTTCGACGGAAACACGACAACCGGCGTCGGCGGCGGCGGCATCATCAACTCGGGCACGCTGACAATGGCCGGAAGCACTCTCTCCGGGAACCACGCGCCGATCAATGGTGGTGGTCTTAACACCCAGTCGTCTGGCATATCCCAAATACGCCTGAGCAACTTCCTCCGCAACGTGTCCGGAGGTCTCGGGGGCGGGATATCCAACCTCGGCACCACAACCCTCCAGGACACCCGGGTGCAACTGAACACGGGATCCAGCGGCGGCGGAATCGCCACCGGGAACGCCAACCTCACCCTGCGCAGATCGACCGTCACGAACAACAGCCCAGATAACTGCAACCCGCTGAACACCGTCCCGGGCTGCGTCAACTGACCGCGACCGGCCAGGCGGGAACGAGCACAGAACACGCCGGGGGCGGAGTGGC
>Ga0265338_10003915_pt1 | contig 20550 bp, 17 predicted proteins | sample 42126metaG_FD_193579 | JGI IMG/M metagenome (GOLD analysis project Ga0265338, IMG submission 193579) | Rhizosphere microbial communities from Carex aquatilis grown in University of Washington, Seatle, WA, United States - 4-21-26 metaG | ecosystem: Host-associated > Plants > Roots > Rhizosphere...
AAGTAAAAAAGCTCACCTATACCGCTGTCGAGAATTGCAAAATGAAGCCATGGCGCTCACGCCAGTTTTGTTTCAGAGCATGGTCAGGCCGCCGTGGGTGTCTTTTTCCCATTCTCTTCCTTCTTGTAATCCTCGTCGCTAAACCAACGAAGATTGGAAATCTCCGATGCGGTCGAAAGCACGGCATGAAGCGCCTCCGGTGCTTCCACCTGAAGACCTCGACTGCGCGCACCGAAAATCGATCCCCAAAACCCGGCTCGCCGCTCAATCGTGCACATCCAATCTCCTAACTTCCCCTCCTGTCCCGGCCGGTAGCCGATCACAAGATCATGTACCGCCTCACCAACGCGGAATGTTAAATACCATCCAAAATCTTCCTGTCCCGGCTCTGGTTCGACGTGAACGCCCTGTGCCCGTAACCGTTCAATCAGCCAGCGCGCCAAATCATCTCCGAAAGAACCCTCATTGATAAAATATTCCTTCGGTACGGACGTGTTGAACGCCGTGCTTTGGAAAATAAAATTGCGACGTATTGTCATCGTGTATTGAGCGGGGAATTGGCAGACATCGGCCGCAGGACACCGATTGCGTAGTTCGCCACCGCTGAAATGGAGAGGTCATCCCCCATTATCTTCAATGCAATTTTAGACATTTTACTCATGGCGAAAGCCGCTCTTGGTCCTTGAGAAGAGTGCCCAATAAAGGGCCACTGCCAGGACAAAACCGTAGATTGTGGCTGCCTTCGAGCCGTAACCCCAATCATAATCCCACCAGGTCGTAGCTCCAAAATAGTGGGGCAAGATGAACGCGAAAATGCCAATCGGGGCAAAACGCCGCGGCAATCGAGTCACGAGAAGGAAAGCTGCGACCGCGTATATTACCCAATAAGCAATGAACGGAAAATAGCCGAGATGGGCAAAAAAACGGACGAACGGATTGTGCTCATTTGTCTTGGATGGATCCGTCCAATAGGAGCGCGGCTGTCCTATGAGGGTGTTCGCAGCGTCGAGCACAATAGCACCCACCATTATCCAGCGAAGGCGTTTGAAGACATTCTCGTTCATGGTGGCAATGGCGGTGAAGATGCGACTGAAGAGCCTCATCTGTTCCCATGCCGTCATGGAACCAGACCCACAAATTTCTATCAAGGATTATCGAAAAGCAGTCTCTCAAAACCAGAAGCATGAACATTGTCTGTGATACTCTTCAGTAACCACGCACCACGTTTCATTCCCTCCTCCACCTGCTCACGCGCCAAAAAAACCAGCCAAAGAAAACCGCCCCGCACGCATTCACGCCGCACGTGTAGCCCAGCTTGTAAGCTCGGCCCGTGTTATTGGGCGCATAAATCACCACATCATTTCCCACCAGCAAGTTTGGCAATGCAGCCGGCATCAACGCGCCCTGCAACATCCCGCGCCCGAACCCCGCCGGCGCCGTGCTCTTGGACACGCTTATTGAAATCTGTCGCATACAAATCCCGACTATCGCTGCCGCGAGGAGGAATGAAAGAATGCGTTTGAGAATCTTCCGGACTCTGGAGCTCGGCGGTGGCACACTGCTTTGACTGTCAATCATCGTTCATACACCGGAAGCATGTTTACCCGCCAGAGCGCAAGCAAATATTGCCGGGGAGGAGCATCAGCGACTCAATCCAGCGCTCGGAATAATAATGGTCGAATTGATTGTTTTGCTCGCCCCCCGCACCCGCCACCACCATTGAATCCATCGCACTGTGTCCCGCACCGGATGAATCTTGCTCTGCTCACTTTTATAAATCACCTCAATCGGCACAAACTCGATCCCGCAGCCGCGCCTCGCGAACGCCAGCAGCACCTCCGATTCAATTTCAAAATGGGCCGCGTCCACCGGTTGACTGGCCCACGTTTCCAGGTTCATCAAACGAAAGCCGCATTGCGAATCCGGCAACGGCACGCCCGCCAACGCCGAAATCCGTTCGCTCATAAAACGATTTACCCATCGCCGCACTCGCGGCATTCCCTTCGGATGGCCCATGCGATTCCCCACCACCAACTCCGCGCCTGTGCGTTCTGCGGCGTCAAAAAAACTTCTCACATCCCGCGCGGAATGTTGCCCATCGCCGTCCATCGTCAGAGCCCACTCGAACCCGAGCTTTCGTGCGTGGGCCCAACCACCTTGCAGCGCGATTCCCTTGCCACGCGAAACCTTATGCCGAAGTACTTCCGCACCGGCATTTTTCGCGACCGCACAAGTGCTATCTGTCGATCCATCATCGATCACCAACACCGTCGGCACCAGCCGCCGCGCCGATCTGACAACCTCCCCAATGTGCTCCGCTTCATTAAGGCAGGGAATCACCGCGGCACATTGAGTCGTCCAATTCACGCGGGCAAGTTACGGTAACGCCGTTCCCGGCCAAGCCTTTTCGGGTTTTCGCCCGTAGGGTATTTTCCCCCATCCTCTTCCGGGTTGAATTCATTTGCACTCGGAGCCCGTCAGTTCTATTTTTTGGCAATGACTCAATCGCGTATGCCCAGCGCCGATGTTTTGTATCTACACGGCGAGGCTCAAGCGGCATTTCATGAAGAAGCTGCACTGGCAGCGCAAGCGCGCTTCGGCAACCAGGTTTTCGTGCGGGGAGTCGTGGAAGTTTCCAATTATTGCCGCGAAAATTGCGCTTATTGCGGCATGCGCCGGAGCAACCGCAATCTCGATCGTTTCCGCGCCGAGCACGCCAAACTCGCCGAACTGCTCATCCATCATCGGCCCGCCAGCATCACGGATGTGAACATCCAGGCTGGCGAAGATCCGGTTGCCGTCCGGGAAGTGGTTCTGCCGCTGATTCAAACCTTGTGCCGCGAAACCGATTTAGGCATCAGCGTTTGCCTCGGTTCCCTAAGTCACTCGATCTATCAGGAGTTAAAACAGGCCGGCGCCGGCATTTACATCATCAAATTTGAAATCGCGAATCCCAAGCTGTACGCGGCCATGGAATCGCCGGGGAAATTCGAAGAACGCATTGCCAACATCCGTCATCTCGCCAACTCCGGTTGGCGCGTCAGCTCCGGATTTATCGCCGGCTTGCCCGGCCAGACGCGCGACGATTTGCTTTCCAATTTCACGCTGGCCAACCAACTGCCGCTCGATGGTTGCAGCGTCAGCCCCTTCATTCCCGGAGAGGAAACGCCGCTGGCCAAAGAACCCATGGCCGATATCGATCTCACCCTGAATTGCATGGCCGCACTGCGATTGATGCGCCCTGATTGGGTCATCCCCTCCGTCAGCGCCCTGAACCTCGCCGGAGCTGGCACCGGTTATCGCCGGGGACTGCGCACCGGCGCTAACCTCGTGACCATCAATCTCACCCCGGCCGATTTCCGCAACAACTATCTCCTCTACAAACGCGATCGGTTCATCATGACCGAAGAACGGATTCTCAACGCCATTGCCGCCGAAGGCCTGGAACCGTCCACGCAAAGCCTCGCCGATTTTTACGCCGCCCCCAAAATCAACGGCTCAGCGACGCATCTTCCCGAGCCCGTTCCCCAGGTTTCGTAGAACAGGCTTCCCGCCGGTTCTCCATGATCCGAAAGAAATCCGAATGACCAAGCCCGCTTCTCGGTGGTTCACGCTACTTGCCGAGCAGGCACTCGGCGCTCCGGCCCCCTTTCCGATTCTCGCGCTGGTCTTTTTTGCGCTCCTCCGGCAAACTCCGGTGCAGCATGAATAAGCGCGGCCTGTTTCTCCTCCCAATTTTTTTGCTGATTTCGCTTCGCGCACCGGCGCTCGATTCAACCAACATCTGGTCCTTGAAAGCTGGCGTTCGAAACATCTCCTCCCCGGCTCTCTCGCCGGATGGCACACTCTATTTCGGATCCGGTGATCACAAGTTGTATGCCGTCAGCACCAATCGCTACATTAAATGGACATTTGAAACCAGATTGGAAATCAAGTCGTCACCCGCTATCGCCGACGATGGCACCATCTACATCGGATCGCGCGATCGCACATTTTACGCCGTCACTCCTGGGGGAAAATTAAAATGGTCCTTCCCAACCGACGGTTGGGTGGATTCGTCACCGGCCATCGCGCCGGACGGCACCGTTTATTTCGGTTCCTGGGATCGGAAATTTTACGCGCTCACTTCCGGCGGCGCCAAGAAGTGGATCTTCGCCACCGCCGGCGAAATTGATTCCTCACCCGCGATCGCGACCGACGGAACGATTTACTTCGGGTCGCACGATAAGAAGCTGTATGCGCTCAAACCCGACGGATCCAAAAAATGGGAATTCACCACCGGCGGCCCCATCACCTCTTCCCCGGCGATTGATTACTCGGGCAACATCTATTTCTCCTCCGTCGATGGCTGGTTTTACGTCTTGAATCCGGAGGGCGCGTTGAGTTGGAAGCTGCAAACTGGCGGCATCACCGAATCTTCCCCGGTCCTGGCGAATGATGGCGCCATTTACATTTGCATCAACGATTCCCGCGGCGGAATTTCCCCCGATCGAAAAGTATTGCCGATCGAAATTGTTCCCACGTGCCTGTTGGATTCCACGCCCGCGCTGGGTGCGGACGGACACATTTTTTACACACCTCCCAACGGTTTCATTTCCGCGCTCGACAATCGCGGCCTCATTTCCTGGGAACTGCACTTGAAGGTGGGTTTCATCGGTTCGCCGCTCCTTACCACCAATGGCATGATTTACGCCAGTTCCTGGTCCGGGCCGCTGGTAGGTATCGAAGTCAACACCCCGCTCCTGAATAGCCCATGGCCGATGTTTCGCGCCAACCCGCGGCACACCGGCGTCGTCAACCTGCCCTCGAAGTGATCACGGCGCCGCCGGTGCGGTCGCGGAGGCAGATGGCGCGGGTTGCTCGCTTTTGGGTCGCGGCTCAAACCAACTCCGCCAGCCTTCGCAAACCTCGAGCCACGCCCATCGCGCCATCGCGCGCATGATCGGCCCGGCGGTTTTGGGTGAGAACGTAAAACCCGGCACCATCAAACGCCGGGAATTATTCGCGCGCCCAAAGACCCCGCGCCGTCGGCGTGACCGCCCAATGCTCGCCAGCCGCCGGTTGTAAAACGCCATGAAATGGTAAAACGGCACCGATGGCGGCGTGGAAAACACCGGGTCCGACAGCGCTTTCGTCCCAAGCTTGAACGGCTGCGACGCCACGCCCAGATAATACAGCCCCAAATCCATTTGGAACGCGATCCGCATCAGGTCGAAGTCGCCCATGTATTCGTATTTGTCCTTGTAGATCGCCGCGAACCACCGCGCGTAACTGCGTGAAAAACTTTTATTATGCCGCGCCACGATCGGCGCCATTGCCTCACCCCGTTGCTGCGCCAAAATCATTTGCGCCGTGGACCAACTCGTGAACGACACCCAATCCATGCCCGGGCTGTAGAACGGATCAATAAAAGCGCCCGCGTCGCCGACCAACGCAAAACCGTCGCCGGCAAAGGTCGTGCTGTAATACGGAAGATTCTTCCGCCAATGCACATCGCTCTCGCGCCATTGCGCGTCGCCCATGATCTCGCGCCCGACCGGGTGTTTCACCAGGAAATCCTTGAGCCGTTGCCCGAGCGATCCGCCTTCCGGCCAGGTCATGATGCGTTGGTCAAACACCACCCCCACGCTCACGTCGCCGCCTTTGAGCGGAATGATCCACGCCCACCAACCCGGCCCCACCAAGTGATTGGTCGCCGTGGCGCGAATTCCAAAACACGCATCCGCCCAATCCGGAAATTTTTTCGCCAGCTCCGCGCCGTCCCAATCCTTCACCCCGGTCCACCGCGCCCACACCGCCGTGGTGGGATGTTCTGTGTTCGGACGCATCCAGCCTTCCTGTCGCGCCAGGACCGCCGCCACCCCCGAGGCATCAACTATCCACCGTCCGGAAACGGTAACTGTGCCGGGCGGCGGTTGTTTCGGGTTTCGAGTTTCGGGTTTCGAGTTTTCCGAGATTTTGACCTCAACGATTTGGTTCCCCCCGGGATTCAATTGAATTTTCCCCACGCTCGCCGGCCGCCACACCACTGCCCCCAGTTCCGCCGCGCGTTTCAGCACTTCCTCGTCGAGCGCCGCGCGATCCACCTGGAACGCCGCCACGCGCGACAAATATCTTCCGCCAATCTCGCTGCAATCGTCCAACGTGTGCGTGCGGTCGTTGGTGAACCAAAAACGCATGCCTTGTTTCACCAGGTGCGATTCATTCAGGTATTGCGTGAGCCGAAGCACCCGGCAAAGAAAGTAACCGCTTACCTCCACCGTCGCTTCACCCACGCGCCGGCCGAAGGCGTTGGATTTCTCGAGGATAAGAACCCGCAATTGCGGTTGTTCGCGCAACAGCAGAATGGCTGTCGCCGCGCCGGCCAACGCTCCGCCCGCGATCACCACATCGTAATCGGGACGCTCTGGAGGCGCGGAATTCACAGGATGAAATCAGTCGACGCGATCGATGTGCAAATCGCTCTTGAGCACCTTGCCGTCCTCCGCCGAAATGGAAACATCGCCGATGTTCGCATCATCGTTCGGGTGACGCAGTTTCTGCGCCCAAAGGCGCACCCGCCAGGTCGGGACATTGTCCACTCTTTCGAGCCACAATTGCGTCGCGCGAATGGTCAGTTTATCTAGCAACGGTTCCGCCGTGGCGATTTTGATGGCCTTGTCGGAATCAATCTTGAGCGCCTTTTGGTCGAGGAGGTTTTTATCGTTGATATAGGCGAACGGCTGGCGCATCGGATGTTTCACTTCCATCTTCTGGCCCGCGCCAAATTTCACCTCCGCCGTTTTGAAAGTCGCATCCTTGTCGTAAAAAACCACATACCAAATGTTGGGCGTGAGGCTCGCGACGGATTTTTCGGAACGGATTCCCACCACCTTATCTTTGACATCCTTGCCGACGTACTCGTTGGCTTCCTTGATCAAGCTCAAAGCGGTGGTCTCCGCCGCGGCCGCCACCTGGCCCAATCCGCAAAGCGCCAGCGTCGTTAGAACAACAGTTCCTTTTAACAATGTGGTCGTGAATTTCATGCGCTCAGTATAGAAGCGGTCGTCGGCAGTGACAATCCGGAATCGGCGGGTGTTTACCCACCGGACGAAAGGCGGGTCGACGCGTTTAAGGTTTTAGATTGTTAACCTTCGACGCATATAAAGCGGTGGCCGCGGCTGGGAATGCTGTGGACTTTGTGAGTTTTTGAGTTTGGAGTTTGAGGGTTGGGCATGGGGAGCTGAGGGCCGGCTAATGATGGAAAGTCGATGGATGGGGTGGTGGGCGAAGGAGTTGGAATAGGCTGGAATTCCGGTGGATCCGGTTTAAAAAGCGGTAGCGGGCTACCGCAGTCCGGGACGCTGGCGCGTTGGACTTCGGCTTCGGAAATGGGGAGAGCGTCCGGTGGCGTGCCAGACTCCTGGCGCTCGGGTTCGGGGTGCGGGATATTCTCACTCTGATTGTCTGTGGCGTGGAAAGACACCACACGGTCGGGCGGTTCCGCGCCTGAGTGTGAATCGCGAGGGCGCGATTCACTGCGCCCGGGGCGGGCGCGCTCCCCTTTTAAACTTACCCGCAAATCGTCGAACTATCGCAGTCGCTCAATCTTCAAAGTCTTATTGTCGTTGGTATGAAGCCGGACGTTGTTCCAAGCAAATAAAGTTTCCATCGCATAACAAATCTCTTCCCTCGACAGCGGCGTTTGTTGGACAAGAGTAATCTGCACCGGGGGCGCCTCTGCCTGATTGATAATTTTGCGGTTTGCAAAATCCTCATACACCGGAAGCACCATACTCAAAGGCAGCGTTCGAAAGATGACGGAAAGCGACGGAATCGCTGGTCCATTTGTAGCAATTTTGTCCGACAGCGGCGTGACCTGATTGGTCAACGCAGTGGGAACCAGCATCACAAAATGTTGGCCGTCAGGAACCACCGCAATGCCATGCTCCGCAAAGACACGCTCGAACTCCGCCGCCGCGGCCGCCGCCGTTTTCGGATTGGCAGAAATCGTAAATGTGGCATTTGGAAGGAGTGGATGCTGCAAAACGGTTCGCTGCTTAACCGCAGCATAGGTATCGATCACCACCGGCAACTTCGCCGACACCAAAAGTATTGGAGGAAACGTACCGGGCACCGACTCCTTCAGATTGCCGTTCGTTTGACCTGACACGACGAACCCCGACAAGCCGATCAACAAAAACACCCAAATAGTTTTCATAACCACGAATTGGATTCCTCCTTAAAGTGGTGTGACTTTGCTCCCGACCTCGCCTTTTTGCAAGCGCGTCTTAATCCGCTGCCCCGGCTTGACCTTCGCCGCATCGCGCAAAACTTTTCCCGTCTCCGCATCCGTGGTAATGGAATAACCGCGCGATAACACCTGCTCCGGGCTCAACAAGCGCAACCGCGCCTCCAGCGCCTCCGCCCGGTTCCGGCGTTCGCGCAATTGATGCTTCATTTGCTCCGCCAACCGCGCGCACTCCTGCTCCAATAATTCCCGTCGTTGTCGTAACAACTGCGCCGGCCGCACCCGGGCAAGCCGGTCCGATAAATTTTGGAACCCCGCCGATTGCTGTCGCACTCCGTGCTTCACGCAGCGAAGCATCCCGGTGTGCAAATCGTCCAAGCGTTGCAACCAATCATTGAACCGCCGCCGCGGATGCATCCGCGCCAACCGATTGCTCACCTGCTCCAACTCGTCAGCCTTACCCTCCAATTGCCGCCCCGCCAACTGCCGAATCCGGTTCGCCGCGTCACCCACAAATTCGCAACTCGAGAAAAAACCTTCCGTAATGATTTCCGCCGCCGCGCTCGGCGTCGTCGCCCGCACATCCGCAACGAAATCGCTGATCGTAAAATCAATCTCATGGCCCACCGCGGAAACCACCGGCAACGAAGATTCAAAAATCGCGCGCGCGACCACCTCTTCATTGAAAGCCCACAAATCTTCCAGGCTGCCACCCCCGCGCGTCACCAGAATCAAATCCAATTCCGCGTTCCGCGTTCCGCGTTCCGTGTTTAATTCGTTCAGCATCCGGATCGCCGCCGCGATTTCCCGCGCCGCCCCCTCCCCCTGCACCCGGCAGGGCGCGAGAATGATCTCAAGGCTCGGATGCCGCCGCCGCACCACGTGCAGGACATCGCGAATCGCCGCGCCGGTCGGCGACGTGACCAACCCGATGCGCTGCGGATATTTCGGCAGCGGACGTTTCCGTTCCGGGGCGAACAACCCCTCCGCCGCGAGTTTTTGTTTGAGCTTTTCAAACGCGACTTGTAGCGCGCCCACACCCTGCAGCTCCACCTCGCGCACAATCATCTGATATTGCCCGCGCGCTTCGTAAACCGTCACCTCACCCTGGAGCAGCACCTTCTGCCCATCCTCCAACAACTCGCGATGGGCCACCGGTTCGCCGCGGAACAACACACAACTCAACTGCGAGCCGGCATCCTTGAGCGTGAAATACATGTGCCCGGAACTTTGCGCGCGCAAATTGGTCACTTCACCCGTCACCCAAATCGTGCCCACCTGGTGTTCCAACAAACGCCTCACCTGCGTCGTCAATTCCGACACCGACAGAATCTTCCGCGCCGGTTGCGCTGGCTGCGCGGGTTGCGCCGGAGCGGCGGCGGCGGAAGGCTGCGCCGAGCCGCTCGTTTCCATCGGAAACAATTCCCCGCCGAAGTCCCACTGGGATTTGGATTGCTTGGGCATTACATTTTGAATCTCATTTGGCCACGAAACGGGCCTGAAGAAAACAACCAATTGCCGAAATCGCTTTCATGCGATCCCTTTGCCCGAATGAGCCGTCGCCCTCCCCAAAAACTGCCTCATCCCACAAAGTTCATTGCGCCACCGACCGGCGACCACGCCAAAACCACGCGATGGCGCATCCAATCCCCGTCAACAAAGACACTGCCACACCCCAAAAGAACATCACGTCTTCATAAACCAGCCTCACCTGATGTTTGCCGGCGGGCACTTCCAGGGCCTGGAAAGCGTAATTCGCCCGCCATAATGGGGTGCGTTGGCCGTCAACGTAGGCGTGCCATGGATGATAAAAAGTCTGCGCGATCGTCACCATCGCGGCTGAACCCGATTCGGTTTGGATTTCCACGCGTTGTGAGGAGAATTGGACCGAAGTAATCTTCGCGTTGGGTGCTTCCGTCGCGCGAACTTTATCCGCCGCTTCCGGGGGCAAATAAACGGTGCGCCGAGGCTCAAACGCGCCGCTGAAGATTGCGCCTAACGCCTCCGGGTCCGCCACAAAAACAGGTTTTTGCCCCGCCGTAACAATCGGCAAAAAGGAATCTCGCGCCACCCAATCGAAGACATTGGTCGGGTTGCTCACATGGGAGATGCCCGCGAAATCCTTGAGTTTAGGCGCGTCATTGGTCGTAAAAAACACCCGCTTAAAAACCTCGACATGTTGTTTCAGATCCAGCGAATAAAATCCATCGAACTTCGCCACGTGATCCAGAAGATTCATATCGAGCGGAAGAGCGCGCCGGCGAAAGTAGGTGTCCGTGTCCGGATCACTTAATCCGGTCGAAAACATTTTCCAGAAGGAATCCTGGCTTTCCAGCGCCCGCGAAACGCCAGCCTCCATTTGATGATCCCAACCAAAAAATGCGCGGTTGACGTCGGCTTTCAAAACGACGCGCGGAGCCGTGGGACTCAAATTGGACGTGTGGGTAAAAACATCAAACCAAAGCAAAGCCAGGATTACCACCGGCAGAACGCGTTGCAGTTTCAAATCCACGGTCCGCCGGGAAAACGCAATACACCCCAGGATCAATCCTATCACCATGACTCGCACAGCGACGTTTCCACCCAGCGCCCCAAAAGACTCACCGTCGACCGGATGAAGCCGCGCAAACACCAGGACCCCGGCCATGATTCCGGCCAGCGCCAGCGCGAGACCTCCGGCCATTTTCCATTCCCTTCGCCACGATTCCGCCGGCGTCGCGTACAACCAACTAACCCCAAAGGCCGCCAATAGCGGAATCGCAAAAGTCGTCAGCGCCACGAACTTCACCGAAAAGCGGATGAAACCCAAAACAGGCAGGAGCGCCTTCATCACTTTGTAGAGATACCCGTGCTCCCCCAAAGCCATCAGCAGGCTGAACACCACCACGCCGCCCAGAAACCACACGCGGCGATCACGCACGCGCCACAGGCCAAATAAGCCTAACGCCACACCCCCGATCCCCACATAATACGAACTCACCCAACTCTGCTCGATCTGAACAAAAATTCCCTGCGGGTTGCGCACGCATTGAAATAACGGCACGAAATAATTGAAAATGCCCGCCGGCGACATGGCCCCGATCTCGTCCATGGCACCCGAACCGTAAGTGCTCGTTCGCTGCGAATGCCCCAGCAGGTCAAGAAAAGGAAAGATCTGGATTGCGCTGAGGCCGGCGACCAGCAATCCGACCGCGAACATCCGATAAATCAATTTCGAGCGCGGAATATTCCCCCGGAAAAATTGCAGCGCCCACATCGCCCCGAGCAGAAGCCAGGTTTGAATGATAACCTCGGCGCCGCCCGAAAGCATTTGCATGGCACCCGCCAAAACCGCCGGGATCAGAGCCCGCCCACCCGTCTTCCAGGCCTTTTCCATGGCCAGCAAAAACCACGGCATCCAGGCGAGCGCCGCCAGAAAATGCGGCCACATGATTGCTTGCCACGTCAATCCATTGAACCCAAAAACGATTCCCGCCACTGCTCCCGCGAACCGGTTGTTTGTCCACCGGTGCGCCAGAAAATACATCCCCATCGCCGCGAGAAGAATATGCGCCAGGCAAAATACATCGAAGGACCACGGCATCGGAAACACCAGGTAAAATAAGGAGGGCGGATAACACGTCAGCGTGTTCCACTGGGCCAGGAACGGGATTCCGCAACTGTTCAGCGGATTCCAAAGAGGAATTTCACCGCGCCAAAATGATTCCCGGTGAAAAAATGCGGCCGGATAGGCGAATTGCCCCATGTCGCCATAAACAAAAGCATTGAGTCCCAGTATCACTGCTGGGAAACAAACCGCGATCAACAGCGCCACCACCCCGGCAAAACGCCACGGAGTCAGCCACGCGCCAAACACGTTTTGCCGTGGCAACCCGGCCGGTCCAACCGATGGCGACGCGCTTTTCAACTTTGGTTCGTCAAAGATTCCGCCACCCGTTGGATGCTCCGGCTCCGGCCATCCGCTTCATCAATTTCCACAATCGCCCCATGCAAAATGATCCGCTCCTTCGCCACCTCAAACCGCTGCGGCATGCCGGTCAGGAACCGCCGGATGATCGGCTCAATCTCACGCCCCAGAACACTCTCGTGCGGGCCCGTAAACCCGGCATCCGTCAAATACGCCGTGCCGCCGGGAAAAATCTGCTCGTCCGCGGTTTGCACATGCGTGTGCGTGCCGACCACCGCGCTGACCTGCCCGTCCACCATACGCGCAAAGGCGATTTTTTCAGACGTCGCCTCGGCGTGAAAATCCACGAAAATGATTTTTGTTTGTTTGCGCAACTCCTCAATCGCCTCGCGCCCGGTCGAAAACGGATTCTCCAACGGCGCCATGAACGTCCGCCCCTGCAAATTCAGCACCCCAACTTTAATCCGACCTCCGCCCTCTGACTTCCGGCTTCGGACCTCGAATACCCCCGCTCCCTGCCCCGGCGTCGCCGCCGGATAATTCAACGGACGCAGAAAACGCTTCTCCTTCTCCAGCAGCTCCACGACCTCCTTCTGATCCCATAAATGATCGCCCGTCGTGATCACATCCACGCCGGCGGCAAAGATTTCCTCAGCGATTTTGGGAGTGATGCCGGACCCGCCCGCCGAATTCTCGCCATTGGCGATGATGAAATCCAGGGCATGCCGTTCGCGCAGTTTCGGCACCAATTCCTTGACCGCGCGCCGTCCCGGTTGCCCCACGATGTCACCGATGAACAATAGCTTCACGGTATTTACAGTAGCCGGGGCGAGCTATTTGAACAGGAGAAATTAAAAACTCCCGGACCATTTCTGGCCCGGGAGTTTCCCCCGAACGCCCACCCGTCCCCACGTGGCGCTCTGTCTTTGATTTTCGTTACGCCTTAATAAGAACTCGCGCCCGTGACAACGCCATGACGCGCAGACGACATTTTCGCAACAACCTCGGGGAAGAAAGTTCTTTTTAGAACGCGCCTCTGCTTCTATCGTGTGCGCCCGTGAATTTAATCCCCGGCCAAAAAACAACCTTGCAGATCAGCGATATCGCCTTCGGCGGCGAAGGAGTCGCGCGCCTCGAGGAATTTGTCGTGTTCGTTCCGTTCGTCCTGGTGGGCGAGGAAGTCGAAGCCGAGGTCACCGAAGTCAAAAAAAACTTCGCTCGCGCCAAACTCATCCGCATCCTCCAACCATCGCCGGACCGCGTGCCGGCGCCCTGCCCGTACTTCGGCGGCTGCGGCGGTTGCCAATACCAGCACATCGCGTACGCCACCCAGCTCCAGATCAAGCACAAGCAAATCTCCGACCTGTTCGAGCGCATCGGGAAAATCCCCCGCGAGGTGGTGGCGCCCGTCATACCTTGTCCCCAACCCTACGGCTACCGCAATCGCGTCATGATTCGCAGCCAGTGGAACAAGCCGGAACAGAAACTCAATATCGGCTTTGTGCGATGGGACTGCGGACTGGTCGAGGACATCGAGGAATGCAAAATTGCCGAGCCACCCATCAACGAGCAGATAAAACACGTCCGGGCGCATCCGCCACCCAAGGGTGGCATCAAAGTCGTTTTACGCATCCCCCCCGAAAACTGGGAAGTGCCCCGCGACTCCTTTTTCCAGAATAATTTCTTCCTGCTGCCGGAACTCGTCAAAACCGCGCGTAAATTTCTCGTGCACGGCGGCGCAAAACACCTCATCGACCTCTATTGCGGCGTCGGCTTCTTCGGAATCGAACTGGCCGACGTCGTCGAATCGTTTGTCGGTGTGGAATCCGATCAACTCGCCATCAAGTCGGCCCGGCGCAACGCCGCGCTGCATCACCGGACCAACGGCGAATTTATTTCAGCGGACGTTGAGCAGGCATTGCCGGAGCTGCTGGGCAAATTTTCCCCCGCCGCGACCAGTTTGCTTTTGGATCCTCCCAGGAAAGGCTGCCCACGCGAGCTTTTGGAATTGCTCCGCCGACAACGCCCGGCGCAAGTCATCTACGTCTCCTGCCATCCGGCCACCATGGCCCGCGACTTGAACGTTTTGTGCGCCGACGGTGTCTTTAACTTGGTGCAAGTAGTGCCGCTGGACATGTTCCCGCAGACGCAGCACGTCGAATGTGTCGCCGAGTTGCGCGCCGTTTCAGTCCCGAATGAACAGCCATAGATACGATAAATTACGAACCGCTCCGCCCGGAACGATTAGCGCAGATCATTTGCGGCATATTTTGGCCTTGTGAAACTTAACTGCTTGCCAAGCGTCGACGCATTGTTTCAACTTAAACCAACGCATGACCACTAGAACCGAAGCGGGCGCTGAAAAAAGCTTCGCCAGCACGCTTCTTCCCTGGATTGTCGCCGGTTTATTGACAGTTGTTTACCTGCTGTCCCTGAACCATTGGCTGTCCTTCAAAAACCTCCAAGCCGTCGCCCGTGCGACCGGCCAGACCTGGACACCTGACGTCTATGCGCCGTTATTCAACCTGGTGAGTTCTCCCTTCCGCTGGCTGCCGGAATCGGTCGTTCCCCTCGCCATGAACCTTTTCTCGGTAATTTGCGCGTTTTTCACGCTGGTTCTGCTCGCGCGGTGCGTCGCCTTGTTACCCCACGATCGGACGGCGAAACAACGTGAAAGACAGCACGGCGCCTTCGCGTTGTTGTCCGTGCCGCTGGCCTGGCTGCCACTGGTTTTAGCCGTCCTGGTTTGCGGCCTTCAACTCACTTTTTGGGAAAATGCCACCGCTTCCTCGGTCGGAATGTTTGATCTGGTTCTCTTCGCCTATTCCATGCGCTGCCTGCTGGAATATCGCATCAGCAAAGCCGAATCGTGGCTTCTGCGCGCCGCGGTGGTTTACGCCGCCGCCGCCACCGATGCCTGGGTGCTGATCCTGCTGTTCCCGGCGTTTCTGGCCGCGATCATCTGGACCAAAGGCCTCAGCTTCTTTCACCTCCGATTTCTAGCCCGGCTCTTTCTCTGCCTCCTGGCCGGCCTGCTCTTTTACTTATACCTGCCGCTCCTTCATCTGAAGAGCAACGGATTCTTCTGGCAACCGCTGAAGCAGAATCTTTCGGCTCAGTTATTCCAGGTGGTATACATTTTCCGCTACACGCCTCATTACGTGCAATTGGTGCTCATCCTCACTTCCCTGCTGCCGATTCTCGTGATTGGAATTCGCTGGAAATCATCCTTCGGCGATACCAGCCAAATCGGCGTGGTGCTGGCAACCTGGGTCTTTCACCTCACCCACGCGGCGCTCCTAGTCCTTTGCATTTGGGCGGCCTTTGATCCCGCGTTCAGCCTGCGGGACGCCGCCGGCAGGTTTCCCATTCTTTACACCAATCGCGACACCTTTCTTCCGTTTTATTTCCTGGGCGCAATCGCCATCGGCTATTTTAGCGGTTATTCTTTGGTGGTATTCGAAGCCGCCAATCGCCGCGGGCGGCGCGTGCCGCCGCAAAGATTTTTCAAAGGCCTGTCCACCGCGGTCGTTGTCGCGCTGCTCGTCCTCGCCCCCCTGGGTTTGCTTTACAAGAATGTCCCGCAAATCAAACTCGCGAACGGCCCGATGCTCGCAGATTACGTGTCGCTCCTCACTGAACATTTGCCGCCCAAGGGAGTGGTCCTGAGCGACAGTTCGGGCTCCCTGCTGTTGGTCCATGCCGCCCTGGCGCGCAGCGGCAAAACCGCCGATTATTTGTTGCTGGACACGCGCGCGTTGAAAAGCGCCGCCTATTATCGATTCCAGACCCGGCAACACCGCGATCTCTGGCCCAAAATCCCCACCAACATCAACGACAACGTCGTGCTCGGCGATCTCGACCTCGTGAACCTGGCCAAGAACCTCGCGGACAAGCATCCCCTGTATTATTTGCAGCCAAGTTTTGGTTACTATTTTGAGACTTTTTATTCAATACCGCACGGAATGGTAAACGAGCTGAAGTTGTATCCCACGAACAAAATCGTCTCCCCTCCTCCCTTGTCCGATGCCGTCGTCGCCGAAAATGAGGCGTTCTGGAAGGAGCACGAAGCGCAATTGCGCGCGTTGCTGCCCGTCATCACTCCTCCCGTGCCCACCACGAACGCCGGCTTTCGCCAGCAATGGATGGATCGCGTACATATACCCTTCGAAAAGAATTTTGCCGCCATTCAAGTCGCTTCGGTCTACTCCCGTGCCTTGAACAATTGGGGCGTCGAGGCGCAGCGCTCGGGCCGGGTCGACGCCGCCGGAACGCACTTTGAAACCGCCGTGCAGCTGAATTCCGAAAACGTCGTCGCCCGGGGGAATTCCGAGTTCAATCGAAAACTGCGCAAGGGCCTGCGCGTCTCCGCGGATGATCCGGGCGAATTTGAACGCCGCTTCGGATCCTTCAACGGTTGGGAGCAGATCCTGAACGCCGACGGTGTCTTCGACGAACCCACCGGTTGTCTCGCCCAGGGAGTCGTTTTCGCCCGCGGACGCCTTGACCGGGAAGCCGCGCAGAATTTCGAACGCACCCTCGAACTCGCGCCGGAAAGTCTCCTCGCCCGGCTCTGGCTGGGCCGCGTTTATGTGGCGTTGGGACAGGCCGATAAGGCTTTCCCCTTGGTCGATCAACTCCGGGCGCGCACCAATGCATTCACGGAAGCCGCCATCAATGCGTCCGATGTGTTCGAGGTAGAACTGGCCGCCAGTTACGTCAACAGCGACTCCGAAAAAGTCCAACGTCTGGTCAAATCCACCGTGTCACAAAGCCCGCCGGACCGGGCCCTCCTCGAAACGGCCACCCGGGTTTGTGGATACTATAAAGACTATGCCAACGCCCTCAAGGTCGTGGAAAAGCAATTGGAATTAAGACCCAACGACGTCGGCGTTCTCGTCAACAAGGCATTCGCGCAAATGCAGCTCACCAATTTCGACGACGCCATCATTCCCCTCTCCCGGGCGGTTTCCCTTCAGCCCACCAACGCCGCGGTTCTTTATTTGCGCGCGGTTTGCAATTTTGAAACCGGCAAGCTGGATGACTCGCAGCGCGATTACACGGCCTTGCAAAAGGTCAATCCCAAGTCCTACCCCGCCTACCATGGCCTTGGCGAAATCGCTTTTCAGAAAAAAGACACCAACGCGGCCATCAAATTTTTCGAGCAGGATCTCCTTTACGCACCCCATGGCTCACCGGAACTGCAATTCGCCACCAACCGCCTCAAAGCCCTCAAAACCGCCGCACCGTGATCTCCCATGCGGATCACGCACGTCATCACGCGTCTGATCACTGGCGGAGCTCAGGAAAATACTCTGGCCTCCGTCCTCGGCCTGCGGCAACGCCCGGACTTCGATGTCCAACTCATCTCCGGCCCCTCCACCGGCCCGGAAGGCTCGCTCGCATCCCGCGACCCCCGGCTGATCACAATTCCCTGCCTCGTTCGCCCGATTAATCCCCGTCAGGATTTTCTGGCCCTGCGCCAACTCGAGGGTATTTTTCGGAAAACCCGGCCCGACCTCGTCCACACTCACAGCGGAAAAGCCGGCCTCCTCGGCCGCCTCGCCGCCGCGCGAGCCGGCGTGCCCCTCATCGTCCACACCATCCACGGACCCTCCTTCGGCAATTTCCAAAACCCCTTGGCAAATCTCCTTTTCCGCGCCGCCGAACGGCGCGCTGGCAGCGTTACCACTCATTTTGTGACCGTCGCGGAAGCCATGACGGAACAATATCTCGCCGCCGGAATCGGCCGCCGCGAACAATACACAAAAATTTTCAGCGGCTTCAATCTGGGCCCTTATCTCTCCGCCACCAATGATCCGCAACTCCGCGCCCAACTCGGAATTGCCGCGGACGATCTCGTGATCGGCAAAATCGCGCGCCTCTTCAAGCTCAAGGGCCATTACGATTTGCTCGCCGTGGCGCCGGCAATTGTCCGGCGTCATCCCCGCGTCAAATTTCTCCTCGTCGGCGATGGCGCCTGGCGGCCGAAATTTGAAAACCAGGCGCGCGCCCTTGGCCTGGAAAAACACATCGTCTTCGCCGGCCTCGTTCCGCCGGAAGAAGTGCCGCGGTACATCGGCATCATGGACCTGCTCGCGCACCTCTCCCTCCGCGAAGGATTGCCCCGCGCCCTTCCCCAGGCCCTCGCCGGCGGCAAACCCGTGATCGCCTACGATTGCGACGGCGCACGCGAAGTGTGCCTCGACGAAAAAACCGGCTTCCTGTTGCGCCCGGGCGACCTCGCCGGTTTGACGGAAAAAATGTCGCGCCTTATCGGCGAGCCCGCGCTGCGCGAACGGTTTGGCCAGGCCGGCCGCGAATTCGTGCGTGAAAACTTTTCCGCCGGGCGCATGGTCGGCCAATTGGCGGCGCTCTATTTGAAATTGGCAACCGACCGTCTCAACAGGCAGCATGGTTGAACTGTGAGATTTGCCCTCATTTACTCCGCCGCGTTCTTCAGCGCGTTCTTCACGGCGCTGTTGGCGCTGCCGCTCTGGAGACGCTGGTGTTTGCGCACCGGCCTCGTCGATGACCCGGGCCATCGTAAAATTCACGACCAAGCCATGCCCCTCGCCGGTGGTTTAACCGTGATGACGGCACTGCTGATACCCACCCTGCTCGCCCTGGCTGCTTTGTGCCTCCGGCATCCCCTGAAAATTTCTGCCCTCGATGACGCCACCGCGCCCCTTCTCACCCACGGCCTTCAGAGGCGCAGCCTTGAATTAGCCGCGATTTTTCTCGGAGCAATAGGAATGTTGCTGGTCGGTTTGTGGGATGACAAACACGAATCCCGGCCCGCCGGTAAATTTTTCTGCCAATTTGCCGTCGCCGCCCTCGTGGCCGCGTCCGGCGCGCGCATCACCCTTTTCGTGCCCAACCTCGCCTTCAGCTTTGCCGTGACGATTCTCTGGATTCTCACCGTCATCAACGCCTTCAACTTCATGGACAACATGAACGGCTTATGCGGCGGCCTCGGAGCTATCGGCGCGTTTTATTTTGGGCTGACCGCCGCCACCGCGCCAGTGCCGCAATATCTCGTCGCGCTGATCGCCTTTCTCGCGTGCGGCGCCCTGGCTGGATTTCTGCCCTATAATTTTCCGCGCGCAAAATCTTTCCTCGGCGATTCCGGCAGTCACCTCGTGGGCTACCTGCTCGCCGTCCTGGCGATTCTCCCGCACTTCTACACCCGCGGCAACGCGCACGCCGTGGCGGTGCTCACTCCCTTGTTGATCCTCGCCGTGCCGCTGGGCGACCTCGTGTGGGTGGTAGTCCTTCGCTGGCGAATGGGCCGGCCGTTCTACGTGGGCGACACCAACCACCTTTCCCACCGGCTCGTGAAACTCGGCCTCGGCCGCACCCGCGCGGTCTTAGTGATTTGGCTTCTCGCCATTGCCATCGGCGCGCTCGCGTTCGTTTGATTCCCGCGCGCCCGGCGTGCTGCCCGCGGCAATCGCCTCGGAAAACAGGTTCAATACTTCCGAACGCGTGATCGAGCCGATCAGCCGGTTTTCCTTCAGCGAATTCACCACCGGAATATTCCGTTGTTCGCTCGCGAGCACCACCGGCAGCACATCGAGCAAACGCTGGTTCGGCGTCACGCAAGTCGCCGGCGGACGCATCACGTCATAGGCAATCACCGCGCTCAACTCATCGCCGGCATTCAAGTACTCCTTCAAATCCTGCAACGCCACCAGGCCGATCAACTGTTGTTTGGCGTCCACGACCGGCAAAAAATTATTCGAACTCGTGAGGAACCGTTCGGCCAGTTTGTTCAACGTCGCGTTCTCCCGCACCGGCGCCACCGGCGGCCTCGTTATGTCCCCCACCGTGCGTTCCATCGTCGACCCCAGCGTCGTGCTGTCGCGGCTGACCGAAAGCCCCTTGCGGCGCAACGGCTCGGTATACACTGACTCGGCCACGAAACGGCTCGCCACCAAGATCGAGACCACGCAAGCCAACATCAACGGCAGCATGATGGAATAATCCAGCGATATCTCAAATATCATGATGATGGCCAGCAATGGCGAACGCGTCGTCGCCGCCAGCATGCTGCCCATCCCCACCACCGTGAACGCGGCCACCGGCAGATCCTTCCCCACTTCCAGCACGTGCAATGTGCTGCCAAACCACGCCCCGAGACTCGCGCCCAGGAACAAAGTCGGTGTGAAAACACCGCCCACCGCGCCCGATCCTACCGTGGCCAGGGTCGCCAGCAATTTCGCCAGCAACAGTCCCAGGAGAAACACCAGCAGCATCTTTTGCGTCGGAAATACATCCCCCACCAACTCGCGCGGATCCTGCAGCAGCGACTTGGTCGCCTCATAACCGTTTCCCCAAACCTCCGGAAACCATATCGCTATCACCCCCACGATCAGCCCCCCGATCATCAGCCGCACAAAAACCGGCACCC
>Ga0265338_10003916_pt1 | contig 20545 bp, 16 predicted proteins | sample 42126metaG_FD_193579 | JGI IMG/M metagenome (GOLD analysis project Ga0265338, IMG submission 193579) | Rhizosphere microbial communities from Carex aquatilis grown in University of Washington, Seatle, WA, United States - 4-21-26 metaG | ecosystem: Host-associated > Plants > Roots > Rhizosphere...
GCCGCCGAAAATCACTGCTAAGCAGGTTGCGGACAGCCAACCGGCGTAGTGCAGACTTTTAAAAAACCTGGTTTGATTTGCAATGACTTACGTTTTGCAGATGCCCGAATCCGCGAAGTCGGGTTAAGGCTACGAACTGAGGCTTGCGAGGGCAGGTGATTTGCTCTCGTAGAGAGCCTACGGTGGGCTTTCACCTTGACGTCTGCGTGACGAACCGCCACCAGAAGCCGCGTTGCCGATTATCCGGCGCTAAGTTGGTGTCGGGTTTCATCATGCTCACCGGGTGGCGCGGTCGGTGGTCAGTTTGGTGAGCTGGCACGTAGGCCAGCATGAACAAAGCCACAATCCAGACCACGAGATATAGTCCTGGCGGCATCCACACCTGCGGATGGGCATCATGTAGGCCACAGACTTAGTTTACATTGCGCGGCCTTTTGGGGTCCGCCAGTGTTGCGCCAGTCGGTGACAGCAGAAAAAAGGCGGCAACACACAGTCCACAAGCAAACCCAGTTCGCGCTTTCAAGGCCCGACGGTTATATCCCATTCGGAAAACCAAGTAGGTAGCTCCTGATAAAATCAAACTTTCTTCGAGGGTCTGGCTGGGGAGTTGGCGTTTCATGGATGTCTTACGCTTTCTCTTAGACCTGGGCAAGTGGACAGGATTATGGCCGCCTGGACCGCTGCCAGCTTCGTTATTACATGCCCATCGGGCACGCTCGTTTTGCCTTGCCCGCTTGCCCGGCAGGCTTAAGCATGGCGTCCGGCTTTATGACTTTAAACCACTCTATTATCGAACCAGCGTTGAAAGGAGTTGTGGCAGAGCCCTTCTACATAGATTCCCTTTTCGATCCTTGTGACATCATTTAGGCGCTATGCGAAACTTTTGCCTCCTTCTAGGTCTTGTTCTGATTCCCTCAGGCCTCCCGGGTCAGGATCTCTCACTGGAGCAGCTGCCCGACGCGCACGGTTTTGAGGCGCATCGCCTTACCTCAAGCGACCCGAACAGCGGAAATGAAGATTGGCGCTATCTCGAACCTGGCGGCACCCTTGTGCTGGCGGACATTCACGGGCCAGGATGTATCGTCCATCTCCGCGACAACATCACCAGCAAAGAACCGCACCACCTCCAATATCATGTGTTGCGGATGTACTGGGACAGCGAGGTTGGGCCGAGTGTCGAGGCGCCGGTGGGTGATTTCTTCGGAATCGGGTTTGGCTTCACCGAAAAAATCAATTCCTCCTTGGTTTGCATCGACCAGCGTCCCGGTCGGTTGACAGACCCAGCCGCTATGGGAGCGGCGCGAAACTGCTACTTTCCAATGCCGTTTAAGAAGTCGGCCCGAATCACGCTCACCAACGAGGGCAAGGAACGCAGCCAGCACTGGTTCGAAGTCAACTATCGCAGCTTCCGTTCGCCGCCGGCAAACCTGCTCTATTTCCACGCGCAATACCGGCAAGCAACTCCACCCCCGACCGGCCCCTATTTGATCCTGGACGCGAAGGGCCGGGGACATCTCGTGGGTTGCGTCCTGAGCGTTAAGAATAACGATGGCGGCTGGTGGGGCGAAGGCGACGAGATCCTTTACATTGACGGTGTCCATGCAGTTCAGGGTACCGGCTCAGAAGATTACTTCTGCGAGTCGTACGGCCTGCGGCCGGGGTGTTTTCCTTACTTTGGCGTGCCGCTGCTTGAAGAACCCTTCACCAGCGCCTATCGCTGGCACGTGCCCGACCCGGTGCCCTTCCGCAAGTCCTTGCGATTCCTTATCGAACACGGCAAGGGAGTCCCTCCTTTTGAGAGCCATAATTATTACTATAGTGTTGCCTACTGGTACCAAACCGAACCGCATTCCCCGTTTCCCAAGCTGCCCGCCGCGGCGGAGCGGGTGAGTTGGGCCCAACCGCTGTCAAAAGCACACGATTGAAGCAGAGAAGATTTACCCCTGCTCAACACGGCCAGGTTCTCCCCACTTCAGCGTCATAGCGGAAAGGATTGAGCCTCCCCCCATTCAATGGTAGATTGGATGAACGAAAACTGTTTTCACTTCAGCAAATCGCGGATTTCCATCTCTCGGTCGGATAGAGCGAAGAGGAAGGAAGGTCGGGCATAAAACCAGGGGTAGCAGGCAACGAAGGACTGAGCCATTGCTGGTGCAACCGATTGCAGACCAGACTGGCACCGCTCCCTGTCTAATCTGCGGAAACCTGATCGACGCCAAACGCGGCATGCCTTCTTCCCATACGGGGTGGAATTGGTCTTGACCATGGGGTACCCCGAATGCGCGTCTGGGTTTATGAAATTGGGTCAGTTCCCAGGCCCTTAGTGGGCAGGCTCGCCGCTTTCAAGTCTCTATAATTGGGCCAGGGTCCTGAGGATAGCTGGTCATTCGAGAATCGCACCCGCATTACGTCCCGGAAGAACCGGCAAGGAAACCTCGTCAGCTCCCATCCAATATGACCGAGAAGCCTCGACCATTTGAATCAGGCTGTCCAAATCCCTGGGTTTGACGATAAAAGAATTGGCTCCGAGTATGGAGGCTAGACTCACGTCCTGCTCGAGCACAGAACACGTTATCACGACAACCCACAGGGTTTTTAGTATGGGTTGTTTGCGGATCCACCTTAACACGTCGAACCCGCTGATGCCCGGCAGGTCCAGGTCAAGCAGCACAACCGATGGCAAGGGGAATTCATCGCGATGGGAGTAACGCCCGGTGCCCTCCAAATATTCGATTGCTTCCTCGCCGGATGTTACAATCTGAACCGATTCGATTGCGGTGCCTTTGCAGAGGCCGCGGCGGATCAAGAGAGCATGCTCGTCGTTATCTTCAACCAGCAGAATTAGTTGTTCACTCAGGGACACGTGGTTAAGATTAACCGCGGGCACTGCCCATGACGATTGGGCAAAACCCTCACGGCGGGGATGACTTGCCGATAGACTTACGTCATGGAAAATGGAATGATTATATCAGTGAAATCCCAAGCAAGTCTGTCTGCGTGCAATCCTGACTGCGTGGCAACTTCCTTTGATGAATCGATGAGTGGAATCTTCAGTTAGACCGCAGAACAGTTTTCGATTTGTGCGGTCCAAGATTTCAATAGATCAACCGACTGAAAAGCACTATTTGGGTAAGCCCGGAAGCCGATCTTAGCTGCAGTGAAAGACCAAAACACAACCGCGTTCATAATAGACCCTAGCTCCAGCGCGCAAGGAAAGCACCCTATGCACCACCCGACTGGGCGTTTCTCGCCACTGCCCTGCCAGGCGGTTCCACCCTCACAGCCGTTGATTGGCTGGCGATCGCGTTCTACTTCTCCATCCTGTTTTGCGGTGTTTTTTATCATCGGTGCATGCGTATATTTTAGGGGCTAACCGATAGTTCCCGGAAAGAGCTCAAGTTATGAAAGAAGACAGTTCTATGTTTAATCTCAAGAAGCTTGAAGCCTGGTTTGTCACCGGCAGCCAACACCTCTACGGGCCGGCGATTTTAGAGCAAGTAGCTGCCAATTCACAGGAGATAGCCGGAACGCTCGACGCCTCCTCTCATCTGCCCGTGCGGGTCGTCTTTAAACCGGTTGTCAAAACGCTGCAGGAGGTGACCGACCTTTGCCAACAGGCCAATGCCGCTGCCGACTGCGTTGGGCTGATCACCTGGTGCCACACCTTTTCCCCCTCCAAGATGTGGATCAACGGCCTGAAGCTGCTCCATAAGCCCATTCTCCATCTCCACACGCAGCACAACCAGCAGATCCCCTGGGATACCATCGACATGGATTTCATGAATCTCAACCAGGCCGCCCATGGGGATCGCGAGCACGGCTTCATCATGAGCCGGATGCGGCTCAACCGCAAAGTCGTCGTCGGGTTTTGGCAGGATAAGCCCGTGCAACAGCAACTTGGCGCCTGGTGCCGTGCCGCCGCCGCCTGGCATGATTGGCAGGGAGCCAAGTTCTGCCGCTTCGGCGATAACATGCGCGAAGTCGCCGTCACCGAAGGCGATAAAGTTTCGGCCCAAATGCAATTTGGCTACTCCGTAAATGGGTATGGCGTCGGGGACCTCATTCAACTCATTAACCGTGTCAGCCCCAAGGCGGTCGCTGGTTTGGTTACCGAGTACGAAGACAGTTACTTCCTGCCACCGAAACTGCGCAAAGACGGCCCGCAACGAAACTCGGTATTCGAAGCCGCCAGGATCGAACTAGGCTTGCGCGCGTTCCTGTCTGAGGGCGGCTTTAAAGGATTCACGACCACCTTCGAAGACCTGCATGGCCTGGCGCAATTGCCGGGGATTTCCGCTCAACGCCTCATGGCGGCAGGATACGGGTTCGCCGCCGAAGGCGACTGGAAAACTTGCGCGCTGGTTCGAGCAATGAAGACGATGTCGTCGGGATTGAACGGGGGCACCTCGTTCATGGAGGACTACACTTATCACTTTCATCCGCAGCCCCACCTGGTGTTGGGGGCGCACATGCTGGAAATCTGCCCCAGCATTGCTCAAGGCAAGCCTTCCCTGGAGGTGCATCCGCTGGGGATCGGCGGGAAGGCCGACCCGGCACGTCTAGTGTTCAATACGCCACCCGGTCCAGGACTTAACGCGTCCCTGATTGATCTCGGCAACCGGTTCCGCCTCCTGGTGAACGAAGTCGAGGTGGTGGCGCCTGGCAAAGCGCTGCCGAAATTGCCGGTGGCCCGGGCGCTTTGGGTCCCGAAACCCAACCTCGAGCTTGGCGCAGCCGCCTGGATTTATGCCGGCGGGGCTCATCATACGAGCTTCAGTCAGGCCGTGACGGTTGAGATGCTGGAGGACTTTGTTGACATCGCCGGCATCGAGTTAACGTTGATCGATGAGGCAACCGATCTGCGCCGCTTCAAGCAGGACCTTCGCAGCAACGAAGTCTACTATGGGCTGCGCTCCGGTTGGGCCAGTTAAGTCGGCCGTTTGTGACAGAGCGCGCACGCGCGCAACCCCGCATGAACACGTTTGGCTCCTTCCCTCGAATCACTGAAGACCAGCAAGCTCCATAGGATATATGAAAAAATTAACGGGAGAATTCCTTCTCGCCGCCGTCCTGATGACCACAGCCGTCTGTGCGAACGGACAGCAGGCAAAGATCACTGTAGCGGTCGATCAGCCCGGGCACAAAATCCCTCCAACATTGTGGGGAGTCTTCTTTGAAGACATCAATCTCTCCACCGACGGCGGAATTTATCCGGAACTCGTTCGCAACCGCTCGTTCGAGGATTCCGATCAACCGGAGCATTGGAAGATAACGGGCGCGACCGCCACGATTGACAGCAGCAAACCTCTCAATCCTTTCAACCGTGAATCACTGCGCCTGCAAGTTGACGGCGAGTTCACCGTAGTCAATGAAGGCTATTGGGGCATGAATATCGTGCTGGGAGAGGATTATGCCCTCAAACTCGCCGCGCGGTCCCAGGATTTCAACGGCCCTCTCCGCGTGCGTATCCTCAGCTCAGGGGGCCAGGAACTGGCCACCGGGCAGATTGCCGATTTCTCCGGAGACTGGAAATATCACAGCCTGGATTTAAAGGCGGCCGGGAACGATCCCAAGGCGAAGTTGGAAATTTCCGGATCCGGTAACGGCATTCTGTTTCTCGACATGGTCTCGCTTCTTCCCCGGAAGAGCTGGCGGGATCATGGGCTACGCTCGGATTTGGCAGAATCGCTGGACCAGTTGCACCCCAAGTTCATTCGATTCCCCGGCGGTTGCTGGGTTGAAGGCGAAGACTTTGCCCACATGAATCACTGGAAGACCACGGTCGGCAGCGTGGATACCCGCACCCCGCTGTGGAACATCTGGGGCTACAATGCGACGCACGGACTGGGCTTCTACGAGTACCTTCAGCTGGCCGAAGACCTCGGCGCCGAACCGATGTTCTGCTTGAACGTGGGAATGTCGCACCATGAAACGGTGCCCATGGACCGGATGGGGCAGTGGGTGCAGGACGCGTTGGATGCGGTGGAGTATGCCAACGGCCCGACCAACTCCATCTGGGGCAACCTGCGCTCAGAAGCGGGCCATCCCGCCCCCTTCAATTTGAAATACCTGGAAATCGGCAATGAAAACGGCGGCTTCCGCCACTATGTGGAGCATTGGTCCCTCTTTTACCAGGCGCTTAAGGAAAAATATCCGGACATCCGACTAGTCGCCGACGGCTGGGACAATTTCGGCAGCCTGCAGCCGGACATTGTCGATGACCACTATTACGACACGCCCGAGTGGTTCATGCGTCACGCCGCCATCTACGACAAGAAAGATCGAAACGGGCCAAAAGTTTTCGTAGGTGAGTACGCCGTCACCCGGAACTGCGGCCTGGGCAACTTGCGTGGCGCGATTGGCGAAGCGGCTTTCATGACTGGACTGGAGCGCAATTCGGACGTGGTGGTCATGGCCAGTTACGCTCCCCTGCTGGTCAACCTCAACCACCGCGCCTGGAATCCTGACCTCATCAACTTCGACAGCTCAAAATGGTACGGCCTCCCGAGCTATTACGTCCAAAAGCTGTTCTCCGAGAACCGTGGCGAGGTTTATCTGCCCACCGAAGTCAGGGCGCCGGTTGCCCAAGCCGGTCCCCCGGGAGGAATGATTGGAGTTGGCACCTGGAACACAGCCGCCGAATTCAAGGACATCAAAGTCACTGCGCCGGATGGAAAGGTATTGTTTGAGTCCGCTTTCTCCAGTGGAACCAATGGCTGGAAGTTGCTGGGGGACGGAGCGAAATGGGCTATCCAGGACGGGGCGCTCACGCAGAGCTCGCAAAGAGAATTCATCCGGGCTCTGGCCGGCAAAAAGGAATGGACCGATTACACGCTGACCCTGACGGCGCGCAAAATCTCAGGAGCTGAAGGTTTTCTGGTTCTCTTCCATATCAACGGCGATGAAGATCGCACCTGGTGGAATATCGGCGGTTGGGGCAACACACAGAATGCCCTGGAAGTCGACGGGATTCAGGACCCCAAGCCCGGGCGCATTGAGGAAAGCCGCTGGTACGACATCAAGGTCAGCGTCGCCGGCAACAAGGTGGCCTGTTATCTCGATGGACAACTTATCCATAACATCACCTGTGAGCCGAGCGCGCAACTCTCCAGCCTGTACGCGACCGCCGCAACGGAGCAAGCCTCGGGCGATATCATCGTGAAAGTCGTCAACACGAGCGTCGGACCGCTCACAACCGAATTGAACCTCGCCGGAGCCAAGCACCTTTCGGGCAGCGGCACTGTGGCGGTCCTCACCTCGGAAAACGCCTCGGACGAGAACTCGCTGGCCAACCCCACCAAAGTCACTCCCAGGATGGAGGAGGTGCGTTTCGATGGCGCGAGCCTCAGACGCTCTCTGCCGGGCAATTCCTTCACCGTTCTGCGCTTAAAAACCGCGAAGTGATAACCCGGTCGGGTGCCTCCGTCCGCACCCGGCGATCGGTTGGTTAGCCCGATGTCGCGAGGCTTCGGTTTGGAGAATGTGTCCTCGAAAGCTCCTCGCTCTGCCGGGTTGATTTGCCTGGGGCTTTGCCGCACAATTCGCACACAGTCCCGCAAATATGGCCGCGAGACCCAAAATAACGCGAGTGCCGAGAGTCATTCTTCTCGTCGAGTCTTTCCGGGGTTCGGCCGCGCGCTCCTGCGGGGAATTTCTAACTACGCTCATCACCATGCTCCCTGGTCATTCTTCTGGGAACCGGGCGGCCTCGAAAATGCCTGGCCCACGTTCAAGCGCATCGAAGCGGACGGCTACCCCCCAAAAGCATGCAGTGGATTATAAACACCTCAAACTTTTGGACGACTGTCGAGGGCGATCTTGAGAATCTCCAAAGCCGCTTGGCGCTCTGCTCCCTCCAGCACGCAGCGTGGGGCCCGAACGTGCTCGCTGCCCATGCCGGTTTCCTGCTGCACCAATTTGATGAGCTGAACGAACTTGTTCACCGTGTCCATCCGCAAAAGCGGCAAAAACCAACGGTACAACTCCTCCGCCTTCTTTGTTTCTGCGCGCATGGCTAGGTCGTAAAGCGCGACGGACTCCCTCGGAAATGCGTTCGCCAAACCGGCAATCCAGCCGATCGCTCCGGCGCGCACACCTTCCACAATCAGGTCGTCCACACCCACCAACAGGTTCAGACGACCAAGGCAAAGCGATTTCAAGGCTGTAACTCGTCGGACATCCGCGCTGGATTCCTTCACCGCGTGCAGATTTGGGTTTTCCGCCGCCAGTTCCTGAATGTGCGCCGGAAGAAAATCGGTTTTGTAGCTGACCGGGTTGTTGTAAAGCATGCAGGAGAGACCAGTCGCCCGGATCACCGGCTCCACGTGAGATTTCATCTCTCGCCAGTCGCTGGAATAGACGTAAGGCGGCAAAACCATCAAGCCGGAACAGCCGGCCTGCTCCGCAGCTTTGGCGAGCTGGACCGCTTCCTGAGTGCTCAATGAAGCGATACCGGCAACCACCGGCGCCCGGCCGTCCAGAGATTGGACGACGCTTTTCAGGATAGCGACCTTCTCGTCGAAACGGAGTGTGGCGCTCTCGCCCAGCGAACCGAGAGCGACTACGCCCGAGCAGCCGTTATCTACCATCCAGCGCGCGTGCCGGGCAATAAAAGCGTGGTCGATGCCAAGATCGGGTTTGAATGCGGTAGTCATGGCGGGGATCACTCCCGCCCAGTTCATTTTCATAGGAAGCTAACGGTCATTGGTCGTTTGTGGTTAAAATGAGATGCTGCACCCGAGCCGGCAACACCGGTGGACGCACTGATTCCATACCCCAGCCAAAAATCGCTTTCGCCGCGCCGCCGCAGACCCGCCCCTGGCAAGCGCCCATGCCGCAGCGCGTTTGCAATTTCGCTTCGCGCCAGCCATGAAATCGTTTCACACAGCCGAGCGTCACATCTTCGCATCGGCATAGCAGCGTGTCGTCTTTCGCAAGCGTGCGCAACTCGGCGCGCAAGGCAAACGTCTCAGCCATTGCCTTGCGAAACCGGTGCCAGCCGGCGCGCTTCCCGAATCGTGCCTGAGCTTTGGTGCGTTGATCACCAGCCGCGTAGCCTGCGATCTGTCCCTCGGACAACGCGCAATCAGCGCCGCCGATGCCGGTCGGTTCACCGGCACAGTAGACCTCCGCGACGCTGGTTTCCTGCCACTCATCCACTTTCACAAAACCAGCGCACAGCTCGCATCCCAATGCGAGCGGCAGCTCCACATTCGGCGTCAGATGAAAACCGCAGGCGAGCAGATCGCACTCCTCGCTCCACGTTTTTCTGCCGTCCGTCAACGTGACCTGGCGCACCTGCTCGTCGCCTTCGGCGCACACCGGCCAAACCCCGGACCGATACCGCACACCCGCCAGGAGAAATTTGCAACCCAGGCCCTGCCAGAGCTTTCCCGGGTGCCAAACCAATTGCAGGCCAAAGGCACCGAGTTTTGAAAGCGGCGCCTGTTCGCCGATAGAAACGATTCGCGCGCCCTTTTGTTTGAGCCCGCTTGCGACGGCAAGCAGCAATGGACCGGATCCAGCGACCACTACTCTTTTTCCTGCCGCCGGCCAGCCATTTTTAACCAATGCAAGCAAACCGCCTGGCCCGACAATGCCGGGCAGTGTCCACCCCGGGAAGGGCAAAAACAATTCGCGCGCCCCAGTTGCCAGAATCAGTCTTTTCCAACCGATGACGCGCGGGCCATCGGGATGCTCCGCAAGCAGCAAACGTTTCTCGGGCGCGCCAATGACCGTCGTGCGGTCCAACCAGGTCACGCCTGAGCTGCGCGCTCTTTCGATCCAGGCGCGTGCCTGCGGGTTGGCCAATTTCGCTTGCCCTCTCCAGATTTGCCCGCCCAGCCAGGGCGTTTCGTCTGCCACCCCCACGTTCCGGCCGCACTCAGCTGCCGCACAAGCCGCGGCAAGTCCGGCCGGCCCGGCTCCCACCACGACGACGTCAAAATGCCGTTCGCTGTCAGTCATCGGTGCGAACCTCCATTCCATTTTCGCACAGAACCAGGCAGCTCCGGCAGTGAGCTCGGCCGTTAATTGTGAGGCGGCATTCCATACAGATGCCCATCCCACACAAAGGACCGCGCGGTCCTCCAAGGACCGACTTGCGAAAGCGCGTGGTACCGGCGAGCGCTACGGCCGCCGCAACCACAGTTCCCGCCGGAACCGCAACGGATTTGCCGTTCACGCGCAGCTGGATGGTTTCAGGCATGGTGCGTATTTCCATTCGCAAAGCGAGCCGGCGCAAACGGGGTGGCAGGAATCTCTGTCGAGCGTCCGAGCAAAAGATCCACAAGCAGCCTGCCCGTGCCCAAAGACGTCGTAATGCCCAGGCCTTCGTGGCCGGTGGCCAGCCAGATTCGATCACACGCGAGGCTTGGGCCGATCAGAGGCAATTTGTCGGGTGTAACCGCCCGATGCCCCGTCCAGGCGCGGATCGCTGAAAGATCTGCCAGAGTGGGCAGATACTCAAGAGCCCGTTTCAACATGCGGTTGAGGATCGGCTGGTCCACCGACCCGTCCTCAACATCAAACTGGCGCGACGAGCCGATAAGCATTTGCCCGGTAATGCGCGGCTGGATGTTAAAGGCGACCGAGTCCGAGCCCAGTGAATGCGCGCTTTTCAAATAGCCCAATTCAACCAGTTGGTGACGCACGAAACCCGGCGCGCGGTCGGTAATGACCAGGTGCCCTTTGCGCTTGCGGACCGGGAGGTCGGCCGTTAGCTCCGGAGACCACGGCCCCGTGGCATTGACGGAGCGCCCGGCGGAAATGCGGGATCCGTCGGCCAATTGCACTCCGCCTTCCGGTAGGAGTTTGATGACAGGAATACCCGTGCGGAGCTCCGCGCCGGATTTTAGTGCCCACTCCAGGAAGAACCTCGCGGCACACGGCGGGTAAACCACAGCATCGTCCGGCACGCAAAGACCTCCGGCCAGACCGGCACGCAGATTGGGCTCTGCTTTCGCCAACCCGACCGCATCCAGCACCTCAACGCGCACGTTTCTCTGCTCGTAATACTTTTGTTTCCGGTGAACTTCGGCCATTTCGTCAGCGTCCGCCGCCACCCAGAGCGTACCGCAAGAATCATATTCCACATCTTGCGGAAGCTCTTTTCGCAACTCCATCCACAAGCGGCGTGAAAAATGAGTCAGCGAGAACTGGGCTTCAGAATCGTCCATCACCACAACGTGTCCCATGCCCGCGGCAGTCGTGCCGCCCCCGAGGCAGCCGCGGTCGACCACCAAAGTTCGCAGGCCGCCCCGCGCACATTCCATCGCGCAAGCCGCGCCCACAATCCCCGCGCCAACGATGACGATGTCGTAATGGCGGCTCACGCGCGGATGCCCCAGCAAAAGGGGTCAGCGGGATCCAGCAAATGCGTGGCTTCCGCATTCACGAATGCCGTCCCGGTAATGATCGGCAGCACTTTTCCCGAAGACCGGTCCAACCATTGAAACTTCCCGGTGAACCGGCTGCCGATAATACTCTCCTGAACCCAGGTTGCGCCTTCCACGAGTTTGCCGTCGGCCGCAAGGCAGGCGAGTTTGGCGCTGCTTCCCGTGCCACAGGGCGAGCGGTCGTAGGCTTTCCCGGGACACTGAACGAAGTTCTTTGCATCTGCCCCGGTGGACGAGGAGCCGAATAGTTCCACATGGTCCACATCGGGAAAACCCTGTGAGTTGACGGCCTGGCGCACGCGCCAGCAGAAATCCGTAAGTTGATCCACATTGGCAAGGTCGAGTTCCAGCCCATGGCGTTCGATGAGAAAAAACCAGTTGCCGCCCCAGGCGACGTCACCGGTCACTTTTCCGATGCCGGGAACCTCCGCGGTAAAGGCCTTCTGCGCGCGCCAACTTGGAACATTCGCAACGGAAACTTCCCCGTTGGGATGCAGTGTCGCGGTCACGATACCGACGGGGGTTTCAATTCTGTGCTCGCCCGGTTTAATTCTACCCAGGTGCGCGAGTGTGATTACCAGGCCAATGGTGCCGTGGCCGCACATCCCGAGGAAGCCTACGTTATTGAAAAAGATCACCCCCGCGGCGCAGGTCTTGTCCTCCGGCTCCGCCAGCAAGGCCCCCACGACCACGTCCGAACCCCGCGGTTCATTGACAATCCCGCAGCGGAACCGGTCAAACTGCTGTTGGAAAATCGTCCGCCGCTCTTCCATGGTTCCGTTTCCAAGCGGGGGACCGCCGGAAACGACGACACGTGTCGGCTCACCGCCAGTGTGCGAGTCAATGATCGTAATCTTTTGCATAGTCCTGAGCTAAATCCAATTTCGGGTGACCGCCGGGCGACAGAGAACTCTCAACGCCGGGCGTCCGTGCGAATCGTGCGCAAGCCAAACACGCCGGAGATCTCATTCCCGTTGGTGGCTTGAAAGCGGATGGTGACAGTCTGCTTATCGTTCACGAGCTCGGCGGGCAGCGGGTATTCAACATCAAAAAAATTCGGCTCGGTGCCGTCCTTGGCCACCGATTGCTGAGCAATGCGGCGGCCGTCCACCAGGATATCAAAGGTCCGTTTGCTCCATTCGTCATTGGAATAGGTCACCACCAGGGCCATCGGGTGGGCAGTTTCCACAGGCAAATCAAAAGAAAACCAGTTGCGGCCTCGTCGGCCGGGGTGACCCATTACGCGGTCCGGTTCGCTGTCCTGCCCCTGCTGGTTGAAATTGCGTTCCGGCTGCATTTCGCCGGGCTGCGCGAAAGCAATAGTGGCCTGTTCCAGTTTTTGCAGTCGTTCACGTTCTTGCGCCAGGGCCGCCGCCTTCCTGGTCCATTCTCCCGCAGTATATAAATCCCAATAGGCCGCATATCTGCGCCGATGCAGCCGGTAGAAAGGGACAAAATCCACGTCGCTCTCGCGGCCCACGCCAACCGAATGAAAGTTCCCGGTTTGACTCTCCGATGGCTTCAGCCACTGCTCCACCGGCGCCTTGGCGGCGACCAGTACGGGCACCGAATCACGGGCGCCCGAATGCTCTTCCGGCCCCAGGTCTCCCGCCAACACCAATGGGCCAAAAAGCAAGGCAACCCGGCGCGGATTATCCGGCAGAGGCTCGGCACGAAGTCGCTTTGGTAACGTCAGGGTCACCGTGTCGCCGTCCTTCCACCGGCGTTTCAATTCAACATAGACTCCGGGCGGAGGCAGTTTCTCGATCAACCGGTTGTTGATTTTTACGCAGAACCCTGAGCCCGCCCACGACGGACGCCGCAGCGCCAGAGTGAAAACTGCTTTTTTCTTCACATTGAGTCGTGTGCTCACGAGCTCTCCTTCGGGGAAGTCGGTTTGAACTTCAATCCTCGCATGCTGGCGTTTCCAATCTGCGACACACGGCGTGTAAAAATTAACCCAAAGAAGGTCGTTGGATTCATAAAAAATGCCGTCGCCGTGAAGCGCGTGGTTTTCCATGCCGCTGCCGACGCAACAGGTGAAGCTATGTTGCATGTCCTGGTATTCGTGAGTGACCCCTCGCCCAACCGGCACCATGTAACAGGTTCTGCCATCGGCGGGGTCGATCGAACCGAGCACGTGATTGAATAAGGCGCGCTCCTCAAATTCGGCAAATTTCGGCTCCGGGCGCAAGGCGAACAACAGTCGTGTCATTTTCAGCATGTTGTAAACGTTGCAGCTCTCATCCGTACGGCCATCCACGCGATTATTCAGTTTGTCCGGCTCGCCGAAGTACTCGTCTTTGCCATGCCCCCCGGTGGCGAAGCTGTGGTGAAAAGCGACTTCATCCCAGAAAAATGTCGCGGCCGCTCCGTTGGTTGCGTTACCGGAGTAAAGATAGCGTTTGAGTTCGCCCAGCAGCTTCGGCACCTGCGTGTTCCCGTGTTTGCCCGCCAGTATGTCCTGGCGCTGCGCCAGCGGGTCGACGATGGCATGATGCTCGAAGTAATCACACGCCTTAAGCCAGCGCGCGTCAGCAGTGTCCGCATAAAGGTCGGCCAGGACCTCGTTCATCCCCCCAAACTCCGTATTGAGCATCTTCTGTATCTGCTCGAGACTCAGCGGAGAGAGAATCTTGTCGACCCATCCGGCAAATTTGGCTTCCACTTCAAGCGCATCGCGATTGCCGGCCAGCCGATACGCGTCGCGTAGTCCGGCGAAAATCTTGTGTTCCACATACCAGGGAGACCACATACCGTTCAGATCAAACCCACCGGATTGGATAACTCCCCGGCTAAGATCCTCGAAGCGCGTCTTTCCGTCCACCAACGGTGCATGGTCCCTTCCGCTTCCGGACATCAAAGCGCCCAGGTAGCCGTCGCCCTGCTTGTCCTGGATTTCCCTCAACTCCCGGACAATGTAATCCGCGCGTTCTTTGAAGCGCTGGTCCCCGGTCGCAGCAAACATATAGCTCACTGCAGAAAGATAGTGCCCAACAATGTGCCCGGTGAGCTGCCGTCCTTCCCCGTCCCAGCCGCTGTAACCCTTCGTGGCCTTTGGCGGCAAGCCGGCGCGTTCGCGCAAGTGGAACAACATCCGGTCCGGCTCTAACGACAACAGATAGGAGGCATCCAACTCCTGTGCGCGTTTCAATGGTCCGCCAGTCAATCGGACATCGGCCAAAGGCAAAGGCAGCGCCAAAACCGGAACCGCGTTGGTGATCACTTCACTGGCAGAAATCCTGTCATAGCCGCTCTTCAACTTCGGAGATGCGAAAACCGATGGAGAACTCGCAATGAACAGCGCCAAGACCATTGAGCGAATTACCGTTGCCAGCGCTCGAAATGCGATCGTCCTGCCCGCGAAGGCGGGCGTCTCTCCGATGATACGCGTACAAGAATTGACACTTCTGCGCAAAGTCCAGCCAATTTCCATATTGCTATTGTTGCTGGATCCAAACCAGGGAAGCTCCGGCGCGCGTCGAACGCCTGGGTTTGGGCGCGTTGGCGCGTGCCGCCGCGCCACCCGAGTAATCCACCGCCGCTTCGGAACTAGCGCCGCTTGCATCTGAAGCGCTGCGGTTGTTGCGCGCGTAGTTCGGAATTGCCAGCAAGGCACTCCCGTCGACCCATTGACCTTGCAACGCCACCACGCCATCCAGCAGGTCGCCCCTCCAAACCGGGATCACCTGAGCTTTTCCAAACGGCTGGTTGATATCCGGCTGATCGGCCTTTTCCACATTATAGATCAATGGGCCGTAGCGCAGAGCGACGCGCCCGCGCTCAGCGGCGACCTGCGGATCCGCGGAGATGCGCTGCACCTCCAACGGCAAGGTCAACTCCACGGTGTCGCCGGCCTTCCACTTGCGGGCAAGACAAGCGTAGCCATTCTCCATTTTCGGAACGACCGCTTTGCCGTTAACAGCAAGGGATTTTAAACCACTCACCGCGGGCGTCTGCGAATAAAGTGCGCTGGTGGCACGATTCGGGACGCGAACGTGGAGCGTGAACTTTTTGGACGCCTTGGGATTAACGGTGATGGCAATTTTGCCGCTCCAGGGATAATCGGTTTTCTGAACCATCTGCACATCCGTGCCGGCAACGTTCTCCACCATGATAGTGCTGCCGATGAACAGATTGACGTAAAGTCCGTCCGGGTCCTTTACGTAGGCCCAGGTGGGAACCATCAGCAACGTGCGCGGAATGTTGCCCACACAGCACGGGCAGGTATGCCAGGGATACCGCGACCGGCTGTCCACCAGCGGGTTCTCGTAAAAGAAATCCTCCCCATCCAGGGACAACGCGCCGAGCAGGGCATTATACATCGTCTCCTCATACAAATCGGCGTACTTCGCGTCGTGATAGGCCAGGTTCAGCTTGTATTGGAAAAAAATCAAACCGCAGCTGGAACACGCCTCGCAATACGCATTGTCAGGCAAAGAATAATTTCCGCCAAATCCCTCCGAGGTCTCCCCGCTGCCCACGCCGCCGGTGACATAATACTTGCGATTCACCAAATTGTCTTCCAACGACGCGACGGCGCTCGAATAATCCCGGTCCCCGGTTTCTGCGGCGATGTCGGCCATCCCGGAGTAGAAATACATGGCGCGCACGGCGTGGCCGACCGCCTCGTATTGTTGAATCGGCGGCAGATGACTTTGATCGTATTGATCGCCGCCTCGTCGGGAGTCGAGCAGGAAACGGGCGAGCTGAATGTAAGCATCGCCGCGGCCGCCACCTTCCATATCGTTGACAAAACGCCCGAAGCGCACGAGGGCTTGCTCCATTTCCTGGTGCCCGTCATACCATTCCTTTTTGCCCGGACCGATGTTGGCCACCCAACAATCGGCCAGTTTCTTGGCGGCGGCGTACAGCCGTTTGTCTTTCCCCTCGGTTAGGGTGTAGTGATTGATCGCGGATTCGATGAAGTAGCCGGCGGTATAACCCTCGTGATTGCCCCGCTGGGCAGGAGACCAGTGCTCCGGCCATTCAGCGCGAGACCCCAGGGTGTAGGCAGTCTGTAAATAGCCATCCGGCTCCTGCGCGGAGAGAATCTTGGGAATCCAATCTTCCAGGGCGGCCTTCATTTTGTTCTGCGCCGCGATGATTTCGGGATCGCCTTTCGGATCCACCATAAGGGCCAGGCATATCGACTCGACCGTCTCATGCACCCAGGCGTTGGAGAACACAAAACCCTTGTGCTTACCGTGCGGCTCTCCTTGCAGCGCTTTGGCGGCTTCGACAAAATTGTCGATGCCCCCCTGCCCCATCGTAAGATTGGTGCGGTTGATCATGTCAATGCAGTGCGGGATCCAATTAACTATCAGCGCCTTCACCCGGGCATTCCACAACGGGCTGTCAACCCGGTAATGCCTCGTGTAAACCACGTCCAATCGCCGGGACGGCGGCGGGTTTTCTGCTCTCACTTTTAGCATGGACGACGCGCTCAACGCGCCCGTCCCGGCGGTCATCTGAATGACGTAATTGCCGGGCGCCGAGAATGTGGCAGTTGTGACCGCCAAATTTGGATCGGCAAACGTGACCTGTCCGGGACCGGAAAGCTTGCTCCAGAGGATTTTGGTTTCACCGGCCTTGAGGCTCCGAACCTTGCCGGACAAATACGTCTTTCCGCCCAGCACGACCACGCGGTCGACGCCTGCGGCAACGGTCGGCGCGAACTGCGGCGACTTGCCGGAATCCAAGACGCGCCATTCCAGTAAGCCCGTGGAGAATTTGCCGTCGCCGTCCATTTCCAGTCTTATTTTTGAAGTCCGTATCTCGTCAAACGTGCTCACGTTGAACTTGTCGGCCTTCACTCCGAGGCCGGACGGATTTGGCACCGGCGAAAACTGCTGGCCGTCCCAGAACAAAAGCCGGCACGCTTTGGGCAGGTGCACGCCCCGGTGATCATCCCACCAATAAACCTCCGCCTGCCGGGTGCTGATTGGCTGGCTCCAATCATATTGCACCCACTGCGTACCGGTGCGCGGCCAATTGCCGTATGACCCCGTGCCCCGTTCGAGCGAATTGGCCGGCGTGTTGCCATCGTTGAGCGCGGCCACCGAAGTATCACCGGAGACGTGAGAAGCGGAAGGCTTGGCCACCAGCGCAAGATTCGCGGGATCGTCCGCGCCTTGCGCCTGAAATACCAAACCGACGGCCAACAGGACCCCGATGCAGTCGGCGGCTAGGATTGATCGGTCAACCGGAGTGGATTTGGCTGTGCTCATAATTGATTTCACTTCTTCCTGTGCGTCTTTAAACCGGCCGGCGGGGTGGCAATCCGTCCCCGGTAGAAATCGTCGAACAAAGCAAAGGCCTCGGGATCGTAGTTCTTGAGACCCTCCGGCCCATTTTCCGGCTTCGCCCCGGTCATTCCTAAATCGCCGTGGGTCCCGAAATACCACATGGTCAACTCGGCAAAGAATTCATCGGGGTTGCTGCCGGCATACGATTTCATCCAGAGGCCTTTGCCCAGCGACCGCCGAAACTGCTCGTTGAATTTCGACACCACCACTTCATCAAGGCCGTAATTGCGCACCGCGTGAGCGAATTCATGCAAGCAGATGTCGCGCCCGCGATAGCGGTCCTTTTCCAGTTTAAGCAAATTCTCCTCGCCGCAGGAGGTCAAGCGGCCGCCCATGCCACGGGTGCGTTGATCGCGGGTCAGGCCGTGGTACTCTTCCAGCGGTTTGCCCTTGTCCTGGCGCCATTCCGGCAAATCAGTCGTGACCTGATCCTTGCCGATAATGTGAAGCTCCACATGATTGACGACAAGGTTGGTCGCGACCACCGGCAGGTTGGCCAGCAGCAACGTTATGCGATCGAACGCAGCGTAGAGTGCGTCATCCGACACCACCGCGTGCGCTTTAATGGGTATTCCATGAAAGGAAAGCTCCTTGGAAAAGAAATCCTCCTCCGGGAGATTTATAACCGCGATTGGAGGCCGCCCTTCATGGTTTGCTCCAAACAGAGCCGTGCCACTCGCCCACAACAAGGCAAATGCAATCCCCGCTCTGGAAGTGGTTTGCAGGCCCCAAGTTTGACGGAATCGTTCACGTTTTTCCAGAGCGATTTCGCCTCAGTCCCCAGGCGATCGCAAGCCCTGTGAGTTAAGGGTGGTGTAACTTCTCCACGGCCACGCACTGGCAAAATCTGAACTGAATTTGAGTTTTGGATTCAGCCGTCAGAGCGTAGCCTTCCCTTATGAATAGGCCGCCTCTCACCGCCCTCGTCTGCCGCCGTTTGCCCACGCGTTGGAACACCCTCACCCTCTTCGTTGGTGCGTTGGTGATCGCCTGGCCGCTTTCCGCCTCGGCCCAGCCGCAACCGCAGAGACTCAATAACCTCACGGCACTTCTCCTGGAGACCGCGCCAACCAAGGCCGGCGAGACCTTTTCTTTCACGCGCCCGCGTGACGGCTGGGTTTTCATTGCTGCCGCCACCACCGGCGACGGCGAGGCCCGGCTGACGCTGGATGGCAATGAACAGGATACGATCCTGCTGAGCGGCGGCGCCAGACCGGCCCACGAAGCGATGCGGCATGTCACCGCGGGAGACCACATCCTGCGTGCCGCCGCAGGCAGCACTGCCACAGTCAACAAACTCACCGTCAAGGCCATCCCCGAACTGATCTACTCGGGGCTGGGGTATAATCCGCAGATAAAATCCTACGGCACATATGACATGGCGTTCCTCCAGAGGGACGTTTTGCCGAACATCACGACCCTGATTATACCCGCCGGCCTCAAGCTGGAGGATTCGGTCATCAACGGCTGGCACCGGCAAGGGAAACGGTTCCTGGCCGAGACCGGCCTGAACGCCACTGCAAAAACTGCCGATGAACATGCCGCTTACTGGGCCGGCTTCCTGCACAACCCCCCATTTCTTGATGGCATTATCATCGATGAGTTCATCGTCAACCAACCTATCTCCGAGTGGCTCCCGGTCGTGTCGCCGGAGCGGCAGGCCCGCTTTGACAAGGAAAAGGCGGATTACGAACTCTATTCCCAGGCCTTCAAGAAGATCCGCGCTGACAGCCAGTTTGATGGCAAAACCATCTACGTTTACGTCGGCGGCAGCGGCAGAAAGCTCAACCAGGAGATCATCGGGACGAACGTCATTCGCACGCTGATCGATTGCGGCTACTTCGTCGTGCCGGAACGCTACGTTCATGAAAGGTCCAGCGAGGAAGGTTCCCAGCGGGCGCTTCGGGAATTGGTGGAGGGCCTCGTGGATTGGGAAGCCAAGGAGCCGGGCATCCAGCGGCAGATGGTGGTCACCTTCGCGCTCTTTTCCATGCCCTATTTGAGCAACAACAAACAGCCCAACGTCGACTACCACGTCTGGATGGATCAGCAGGTGAACACGGTGGCCAACGACCCTGCTCTCCACCACATCGCCGGGCTCAACTGGTGGACCTCCCTCCTGGCCGATGAAGAAACCGCGCGCTTCGTCGGCAAGCTCTACCGCCATTATGCCATCGAAGGCAAAACCAACCTGCTTACGACCGATCCCCTTTTCCTCACGCATATCCAAAACGCCGATTTCGAGCATGGGACAGAGGGCTGGACCCTGCATCCGGCCGAGGAAGGCAGCATCGCCGCGAAGAGCTTCCCACGGTACGGCCGGATCGAAGGCCGCTACATGGGACTGATTAGTCCGCCAGACCCGGAGCATATAGGTGATACCTTCCTCACCATGAAACGCAGCCAAAAAGGCGCGAACACCTTTTCGCAAACCATCAAGGATTTGCAGCCCAGCCGGCGCTACTCCTTCGAAATGTATGTCTGCGATTACAACGACCTCCGCGCGCCGAAACCGAAGAAACCGGAAGAGACCAAAGCCAGCGCCAGCGTGGTGATTGAGGGGTCGGACATCGACCCCGCCCGTTCATTCGCGGAAACCTACGCCTCCAATCCCGAGCCCGCCACGCCCGTTTGCATCACATATTATTGGAAGGTTTTCCGCGCCAAAGGCACCGAGGCGAAACTCACCGTCAGCGATTGGCCGGAATCGGGCCCGCCCAGCGCTCCTTTCGGCCAGGAACAGGCCTTCAACTTCATCGAAATCCAGCCGTACCATGAATGAGCGACACTCCCCCGTCCGCGTGGAAGTGCCAGACCCGGCCACGTAACTGGTTTTCACCA
>Ga0265338_10003917_pt1 | contig 20540 bp, 16 predicted proteins | sample 42126metaG_FD_193579 | JGI IMG/M metagenome (GOLD analysis project Ga0265338, IMG submission 193579) | Rhizosphere microbial communities from Carex aquatilis grown in University of Washington, Seatle, WA, United States - 4-21-26 metaG | ecosystem: Host-associated > Plants > Roots > Rhizosphere...
ACCGATTACGATTGAAATGCAAAAAGCAACTACTAATACAATTTTAGTTACATTAAAAGTATTATTAAAAATATAAATACAAACGCTCTCATGACAAAAATTACCTTACATCCGACCAAACAAACTCCGGAAATTCTCTTAGATTTTGATGCTTGTCAATTTCTAATAAAGGGATGTTCAAGACCCGAAGATGTTGAACTGTTTTACGGACCTCTCATCAAAAAAATTGATGAAAATAAATTACTTCTGATTAACAATCCCAATCATTTGGAGATTACTGTTCACATGGTATATTTTAATTCTTCATCACTTAAGTTTTTACTTGAATTACTACGATTTTGTGTAAAAATCAAAAGTCCCGATGCTGTTGATCTAAAATGGATATTCGATAAAGACGATGACGATGTTTATGAAGTTGGAAACGAATTGTCTGAAGCACTTAATTTATCATTTGAGTTTATTGAAAATTAATCAAAACGTATGAGTCTTTTTAAATTTATTGAAGCCCTACTGCTAAAATGTTTTATTGAAATAGGATTAAAGCCGTCTTATTATGAATTTGTTACGGTTATAGTAATGTTTTCCATCCTCGTAATTGGTGGATGGCTTGCTGATTTTATAATGCAAAAAATAATTATTACAACGGTAACGCAATTATCAAAAAAAACAGAAACCCTTTGGGATGATATTTTAGTAGAAAAAAAAGTATTTCACCGAATAGCCAGCTTAGCTCCGGCATTGTTATTTTATTTTGCTGCTCCTTATGCTTATTATAAATATATAGATGCTGCTCATGTAATACAAATACTCTCAAAATCATTTGTAATATTCATTTTCGCCAGAGTTATCGATGCCTTTTTAAATGCATCACACAGTATTTACGAGCTTAACCCTTATTCTAAACAGAAACCGATAAAAGGATATATTCAGGTTGGTAAAATAATTGTGTATTTTATTTGCGTGCTTGTTATTCTTTCTATTGTTTTCAATAAATCATTAGTTTATTTCTTTAGTGGTTTAGGAGCTCTGGCAGCTGTTTTACTTTTGATATTTAAAGATACTATTCTCGGATTGGTTGCCAGTGTTCAAATATCATCAAACAATATGGTTAAAATTGGCGATTGGATTACTTTCAGTAAATACAATGCCGATGGTAATGTGATTGAATTATCTTTAAATACAGTCAAGGTTCAAAATTTCGATAAAACCATTGTTTCCATTCCAATTTATGCTCTTATTTCCGAATCGTTCCAAAACTGGCGGGGAATGGAGGAATCGGAAGGGCGTCGATTTAAACGAATGTTACTTTTTGATACCCGAAGCGTACACTTTTGCGATGAACAGTTTATTGAAAAGCTCAGAAACGAACCTATTTTACACACCTTTTTACATCAACATAAAGAAGATACCGATAATCAAACAGCACAATCGTCGAGGTTATTGCATACAACCAATATGGGAATATATAGAAAGTACGCTGAATATATATTACATAATCATTCGAAGATCAACCAAGAATTATCACATTTCGTTCGTCATGGTCAAATGTCGGAAAATGGCATAAGCCTTGAGATTTATTCATTTACCCGCGACAAAGCAGGCATTCCTTATGAACAGATTCAAGCAGAGTTGATTGAACATCTAATAGCAATTGCAACAACCTTTGAACTCACCATATTCCAAAAGCCTTCGGGTAATGATATGAGATCACAATAGTTATTAAAAGAGCTATTAAATACCTATTTAAAAAAACTTTACAGAAACTATACATTGAATACTTGAATATTTAATTTTTTTTATACTTTTGTTGTACTATCAATTTTTGCTGAAGAGCATTTTTAAGTTGAAAATAAAAACTGTTGCACATGGAAAATATTTTAATCGAAGGAACACCCAAAACACCATCAATAAACTTTAATTACGAAAAAGGTTTAATAGAAATAAAAGGGAGATCAATTCCTGAAAACTCAATTGAGTTTTATAAATCTATGGTCGATTGGTTGGAGAAATATGCTGAAAAGCCACAAAAGAAAACAGAGGTTAATATTCAATTAGAATATTTCAATACCAGTTCTTCTAAATGTATTCTTGATGTGTTTAAGAAAATAGAAGCAATTTATAAAGCAGACAACGACGTTATTGTAAATTGGTATTATGAAGAAGATGATGAAGATATGCTTGAAGCTGGTGAAGATTATCAATCAATCATTAGAGTACCTTTTAAAATGATTGAACTTGAAGAATAGAAATATATTATTCTTATAAAACAAAAAAGACCATCCTTTCGGATGGTCTTTTTTGTTTTTAGAAAGTATCACTTTCTATACTTTCATTATTTCAGCTTCTTTATTTCTAGCAATTTCATCAATTGCCTTAATACTGCTATCTGTAATTTTTTGAATAATCAATTCAGTGTCTTTGCATAAATCCTCGGCTAAACCTTCTTTTTTTAGCTTTTTTAAATCCTCATTAACATCACGACGAATGTTTCGAAGTGCAATGCGTGAGTTTTCTGCTTCGGTTTTAACCTGTTTCACCATTTCTTTTCTTCGTTCTTCGGTTAAAGGAGGAAGCGATATGCGAATCATAAGACCATCATTAATTGGAGTAAAACCAAGATTGGCTGCTAATATGGCTTTTTCTATCACGTCAATGGTTTTTCTTTCCCAAGGTTGAATCAATATCGTTTTTGCATCGGGTGTATTTATATTTGCAACTTGACTAATTGCAACCATATTGCCATAATAATCAACCATTACGCCTTCGAGCATTGTAGGTGTTGCTTTTCCTGCTCTTATTTTATGTAAATCTTTTTCTAACCTTTGAATTGGACCCGACATTTTTTCGTTGGTCAATTTCAGTAATGCTTCCCTTTTTTCTTCCATAATTTGGATATATGTTTAGTTTCGAATGCAAAAATATAAAAATAGTTTTGTTAATGACCTAAGTCTGAAATAAACTTAATGCGAATCAAGCGTATTTCGTCTTCAGTAAAGTAATCTTCGCCCAAATCGGCTAAAGCATCTTCGATTGATTCGGTCGTTGCTTCACTAAAATAATCATAGATCTCATCTTGATGTTCTTGATCCATCAAGGTATTTATATAATAATCGATGTTTAATTTTGTACCGGAGTTAACAATCGATTCTATTTCGTCGAGCAAATCGGCCAGATCCAACCCTTTTGATTGAGCCAACACATTTAATGGCACTTGTCGATCTATCGATTGTATTACCTGTACTTTTAATCCCGATTTATTTATGACCGACTTTACGACCATATCTTGCGGTCTTATAATCTCGTTTTCTTTTACATAATGATTTATTAAATCAATAAATTCTTTACCGTAACGTTGTGCTTTACCGTGCCCTACCCCGGTTATTTTGGTAAGTTCATCGATGGTAATGGGATATTGAATTGCCATATCTTCAATCGAAGGATCTTGAAATATTACAAATGGAGGAATGCCCATTCGTTTTGAGACTTTACGTCGCAAATCTTTCAACATACTCACAAGTTGAGGATCCACAGAAGCTGTACCGACAACATCAGAGTCGTCTATATCGAAATTATCGTAATCATGATCTTCGGTAACAAGGAAAGAATAAGGGTTTTTAATATATTCGTGCCCTTTTTCTGTTATTTTAAGTAAACCGTAATTTTCAATGTCTTTATCGATTAACCGTGCAATAAGCATTTGTCGAAGTATAGCACTCCAATGTTTTAGATCTTTATCTTCGCCTACACCAAAAAGGGGCAATCTATCGTGTTGGTATGTTTTTACTTCGCTGGTTAGTTTGCCGTTTATAACATTTGCCACATGAGCGGCTGCAAATTTTTCTTGAACTTCAAGTATGACATTCAATGCTTTTACAATATCTTCTTTTGCTTCAACTTTTTTCTTCGGTTTTAAACAGTTGTTGCAATTATTGCAATCTTCAACCATCACTTCACCAAAATATGCAAGTAATTGTTTAACCCTACAAACCGATGATTCGGCAAATGCCACCGTTTCTAATAAAAGTTGTTTACCAATTTCTTGTTCGGCAACTGGTTTACCTTGCATAAATTTCTCCAGTTTTTGAATATCTTCATAACTGTAGAATGCAATACATTTACCTTCGCCACCATCTCTTCCGGCTCTACCGGTTTCTTGATAGTATCCTTCAAGACTTTTAGGCATGTCGTGATGAAAAACATAACGAACATCGGGTTTGTCTATTCCCATTCCAAAGGCTATGGTTGCAACAATAACATTAGCTTCTTCCATCAAGAACAAGTCTTGATTGTGAGCTCGCGTTGTTGCATCCATTCCGGCATGATAGGGCAACGACTTTATGCCATTTACCTGTAATACTTCGGCAATTTCTTCAACCTTTTTGCGGCTTAAGCAATAAACGATAGCCGATTTACCGGGATCGGCCAAAAGGGTTTTTATGATTTCTTTTACCGCATCTATTTTGGGGCGAACCTCATAATAAAGATTTGACCGGCGAAACGACGATTTGAAAACCTTCGCTTCAATCATTCCCAGTGTTTTTTGAATGTCGTGCTGAACTTTTGGTGTTGCTGTTGCCGTTAATGCAATTATCGGAGCATTACCAATTTTCTCTATTATCGGTTTTATTCTACGATATTCAGGACGGAAATCGTGTCCCCATTCTGAAATACAATGTGCTTCGTCAATAGCATAAAACGAGATTTTTATTTGCTTTAAAAAATCTACATTTTCTTCTTTTGTAAGCGATTCGGGAGCAACGTACAGTAAACGAGTTCGTTTTGCCAGCACATCGTCTTTAACGATTTGAATTTCTGCCTTACTTAGTGATGAGTTGAGAAAATGAGCAATGCTGTTATTGGTACTGAAACCACGCATTGAATCCACTTGATTTTTCATTAATGCGATTAGAGGCGAAATGATTATCGCCGTATCGTCCATCAATAATGCAGGAAGTTGATAACAAAGAGATTTACCCCCACCGGTCGGCATTAAAACGAACGAATCGTTGCCTTCCATAAGATTCATAATTACTTCTTCTTGAAGTCCTTTAAATGAATCAAATCCAAATTGTTCTTTTAAACAGTCGTATACCTGTTTTTTTGAGTAGCCCATGAAAACGTATAAATTATTTTGTATTTAAATGTACGAAGATTTTTGGGAATACTAAAATTTTGATCTCGTTATAATTGCTTTTTTTGTTAAATAAAACGAAAGTTCAATTTATTAAAATCCTATATTATTGACAGATAGACCTTAGCTATTTGAAGCGGTGATAAATATCACTCACTTTATTTTCTTTTTCTTATCAGCAATTTTAGGAGTAACCATTCATTATGTTTCTTTAGGGAAGAAGGCGGAGAGTGATACACCAAATCGTTGAGTAAAACTGGTTGAGAAAGAATGCGAATCGGCAAATCCCAGTTCAAATGCTATATCCGATATTTTATATTTTATTGCAAATATTACCGTTTACTAAACCCAGATTATGCATTAAGTAAGGTAAATAAGGTTGTTCTCTCTGTTTACTTATTTTACTAAGTCATCGCAATTTCATAAAATTGAACTTTAAAATAAGATAACATCGTTTTTAGTTGAACAGCCTAGAACCACAAAGGAACACAAAGGGTTTTTAGTTTTTAGTTTTTCAAAGTTCCTTTCTTCTGGTATTCTCACAGCCCGTATTTCATACAGAGCTAATCAAAGAAACCTCTTTGTGGTTATTGATTGAGCTAACAATCCGATAGGATTGAATGTGAAAAACTATGGGTAAAACCATTCCGTAGAGAAAATTCACGAATTTTCTCTTTACGTCACCCCCCTATTTAACCAACAAAGACTTTGTTACAACAGTTTTATCTGTAATGATTTTAACATAATATAAGCCTGGAGAAACGTCTTCTAACGAGATGCTTTCTTTGCCCATTATCTTTGATTGTTGTATCATTTGACCTTTATTGTTAAACAGCTCTACCGTTGCAGAACCATAGCTATTGATAAAGAAATAAGCCGTTGCAGGATTTGGATACACCAAAATCTTACTATCACTAACTTCAGAAACAGAAGTAATTGATGTACCAGCGGCTTGGTTTACTACGATTGTTTCGGTCGATTTTGTATTATCGGGAGCAACAAAGGTTATTGTTACTGTTGCCGTACGAGCCGGTCCGGTATTATCGGCAGCCGAAAGGGTCATTGTTCCGCTATACATAGTTGGAGTAACCCAATAATTGATCGGTCCGGTTGTTGGATTTGTTGAAAGCCATGTTTGATCGGAACTGGTACTCCATTGGAATAAGGATGTTATCGAAACGGTTACACTTTTAGCATTTCCCGTAGCCGGTATAGTAGCTGTATTGGTTGAAACGGTATAGTTAGGTGATGATGTACCGGTATCAACAGGAGTTGTTGGAATAACGGTATTGAATTTTTCTAAAACAGACATCTGAACGGCATCAGTACCATTTGAAGGATCACACGAAAGCGGATAACCGCTACCAAAAGCACCTCCCGCCCAATATGCACCACCTACATTGTTAGCTTTTAAATATAATAGAAAGGTATCAAGTACATCAAGCCAACGCGAATCGTCGTTGGGAACACCATACTCGCCTACAAAACCTTTCAGATTATTTGTTTTCAACCAATTGACAAATGGTTTTACCCTATTTACTCCGGTAACTTTGGTAATGCCATCGACATCGTAACTGTTAACATACCTTCCCGATGCATCGCTATCAAAATAACAATGTGCTTCGAAAAGAAGATTTGTATTGGGATCTGTAATTGTTTTTAAATTATCGCTATAGTTAGGCCAGTATTCGGCAGAACTCCAACTATCACCTCCTACAATAATGGTTGTCGACTGGTCGACCGTTCTTATACTGGTAACAATAGCTTGGGCAATATCTTTCCATGTTGGACTGCTAAGCAAATCGTGCGGTTCGTTCATTATTCCATAACCGTAAATACAGGTCTTCGACTTTAATTGCGTTGCAAGTTTTGTCCATAAATCTACAATATCGGCTATTGCAACACCCGGTGCACCGATTATAACATTATTATAACGTGCATAATTATGAACATCAATAATTACTTTTAAATTTCGAATAGCTATAGCATCTATAAATGCGAATAATGTACTAAGCTCGGTAGCATCAAGGTCGCCTTGTAATATCGGTTGCAAACGTTCCCACGAAAGGGGTAATCGAATTAGTCTGATTCCTTTTGACTGATAATAATCTAACTGGTCGGTAGTCGGATAAATTTCACCGCTTTGCCATTCGGCTCCCGAAAGGCTCACTCCATAATAGGTACTATCTCGTTGTGCCATCAGCAACTGCGATAAACAAACGAATGATAGAAGAAAAACTATTTTTTGTAACATATCTTTATTTTTTCTTAATACTTTTTTAATTTTTTATTTTCTGAAAGCCCTTTATTCAATTTGAGCAATCAAGATTCTTTTTACCTGCTTCATTTTGCAAAAAAAACGAAGACTTTTTATCGTTTATAATTGTTCTTATTCCTTATAACGAAGTCCTAAATTGAATCAAATATCAGGTGAATGACATTAACACAAATGCTTTCAAATTTTGTTACTAAGATAATATCATTTTTCATAATAATTAGTATAAATCATTAATAATGCGAATTGGGGGGTTACATTTTATTTTTTGAGTTTGTTAAAAATTGCTATATACATTCAATCCTATCGGATTGTTAGCTCAAGCAAAAACCACGGAGTGGTTTAAGGTGAATAGCCCCGTATGAAATACGGGGTGTGAGAAAATCACAAGAAAGGAATCCTGAAGGGATTCAATACTATTCAATTAATTCTTACCATTATTTAGGTAAAATTGCTTCTATATTATCCTTCTTGACACAAATGTGTTGCAGGTCGAGTAAATCGCTTCGATTATAGCCTCATCTTTCCAATTGAATTTATTCAATTATCAGATTTTTAGTTATTACCTTATTCGTCGTTATGATTTTTACAAAATAAATACCTGCCGGCATATTTTTAACAGGGAATATTTCGCTACAAGCAATATGTTTCTTTAAAATCAGAGTACTATTTCCGTTGTAAATTTCAACCATTGTTTCGCCTTCGGTTGTAATGGTAAAACTCGATGTTGTGGGATTGGGGTAAATGGTATAATTGTCACTCTCTATGTTTGCAACAGCGGTTACGAAAGAAGTAACGGTAATGCTATTCGATTTTTCTGAAGCAACGCCATTTTGTGTCACTATTGCATAATACGTTCCATTTTGAGTAGGAGTATAATCCTGATTAGTTGCTCCGTCAATTTTGCCGTTGCTATCATACCATTGATTGCCGGTTATTGATGATGAGTGAACGATTCCATTATTTAACGTAATAGTTGGTGTAGCAGGAGTAGTCGATGTAACCTTAATTGTTAAAGACGAATATCCTTTGCATCCTTTTGAATTAGTACCGGTAACATCGTAGGTTGTTGTTGTTAAAGGTGAAATATGAATGCTGCTTGTTATATCGCCGGTACTCCATTTGTACGACATCCCAGTGCTTACATCCGATTCTACACCTAGATCGATGCTTGTTCCCGCTCCAATAGAATCGGTAGGTGTAGTAGCGAAAACGTGTACTCCTGTTCCAATGTTAAAAAACACCGATAATGTTGAATCTTCATTTGCCGATACAATATCCGGTTTGCCATCGCCATTTAAGTCGCCGCTTGTTATACCGTAGGGTGAAAAACCCGACTCTAGCTCAAAATAGGGTTCAAACACTGTTTTTAAATTATAGCGTACACTATCGTAATAACTTGTGTTTTGTAACACCGACAACGAAAAATTCATTCTGCTATCAACAGCTATGTCCGGTTTACCATCGCCATTAAAATCATTTACCGTTATATTAGCAGGAGCTGTTCCTACAGCAAAATTATATGAATTTGTATATAAACTAATATTTGAAGACGACCTATTGGGATCAACCGTAATTCTTTTATCTTGATAGTTTGACAGAGCAATATCTATTCTTCCGTCGCCATCGAAATCGCCCAGTCCAATATTTGAAGGATAACTTCCTCCATCAAAAAAGTTTTCCGAATTGAATGAAATTGAATGATTCGAACTTGTATTTTCAAATACCGATAAGGTATATTCAGGTGATGATGAATAATTTGCAACTGCAATATCTGGCAACGAATCGCCATTAAAATCGCTTATTACAACATATTGGGGATAATTTCCAGCTTGTAAACTTATTCGTGAATCGAACGAGATATTTCCTCCTGAACTGGTATTTCGGTATATAAAAACTGAATCGGCATTGGTACATGTTACAGCTAGGTCAGGCTTTCCATCTTGGTTAAGATCACCAATAGCAATACAAACAGGATTTTTTCCCGTTGGGTAATCACTAACTTTTTGAAAAGATATTGAACCTACCGTACTCGTATTTTTATAGACAGAAATATAATTAGGATATTGACATACTACGGCAAAGTCGAGTTTGCCATCGCCATTAAAATCACCAACCAAAACAGATCGCGGAGTATAGAGGATATCAGTAATAACTTTTGTCATTATAAAAGTATCAAGGGTACTCGTATTTCTATAAACCATCACCGTTGCATAACCTACCGTTATTATATCCGATTTGCCATCACCATCAAAATCGGCTATTTTAACGGAATTGAGCATATCGCCGGTCTTAATTTCGTTTTTATCTGAAAAACTATCTCCCATCATTAAAGAGTCTCCACAAAAAGTAACATTAAAAGGAGAAGATGCATAGCCCGTAAGTCCGGTCGAGATATCTGTTACCGAAACATTTTCATACGTTGCACCCGATGGTACCGTAACGGTTATTGAGGTATCAGTTACACTTGTTATGGCAGCCTTAACAGCTCCAAAAAACACCACATTATTTGATACTATTTTATTAAAACCTTTCCCTTTTATTATCATAGTAGAACCTACCTGTCCGAATGTAGGCGAAAAGGATGCTATCTTTGGTTGTGCCCAAATAACTGTTGCTATAAACAACAAAACGATTATGAGTAATTGTTTTTTCATAGTTTTTTTGAATATTAATTATTTGTACTTATTTTTTCATTTATTATAACGTTGTTCTTTTGTTAATCGTTTTTTGAGAATAGAGTATAACGTATTGCAGTTAATGTTCCTTTGTTTTTAAATATGATTCTAAAAACAATATTATCAAGATGCCTTCTACAATAGCTGTTATAACTCCAAAAGCTATTAGAATTTGTCCTACATTCCATCCAATTTTATTTAAATAAAATCCACCTAGAATTAGGGAAAGTATTAGAATTCCGAAAATGATAATAACAACTAGACTTCTTTTTTCGTGAGCCTCAAAAGATGTTACTGTTATTTCATCTTCTTTTGAACTTTCTGATAAAGTTTTACTGTAAAGTATTGATTCTTTACTTCCAATTATTGATAAAGCCATTACAAATAATCCGATAAAACATAGCAATAATCCTGCATTTCCTGACTGTATCTTACCACTAATCAAACCTGAATTAATATCTATACTTCCAGTTGTCTGAATTTGCTTAGTAAGCAGATATACTCCAGAAATTTCAAGCCCAATACCAGTCAATAGAATTAATAATTTTCTAACTTCTTTAGGTGTCCACATATTATTATTTTTTATAATAGCCTTTGTTGTGACTTCGTCCTTTTTTTTCATTTTATCAATTAATTTGATAAAGTTATACCATCATAAAAATACTCTATAATGTATTTATCAAAGTCATCCAAAATTTGTTTTGTCATTAAATTGTCTTTACCTATTTGATGAAACTTTTCAATTGTTTTGTGAATTGTTAATTCGTCGTCTAAAAAATCAATTATTCTATTCTCATGAAGTTTTCTTGAAATCATCCTTGGTAAACCATACTCCTCTAATTGATAAACAACAGAAGGCAGGAAAGCATGTGAAAGTTTGGATATAAAATTTGACAAATCCGTTCCTTTTTTTAGTATCTCTTTTTGAAGTTCATTTACATCACCTAATAATGAAGAAAACTTGAATGAAACATTTCTTTCTAAGGTAAAGAACATATCTATATCTATCTCAAAATCGTCAAGTTCTTCTAATAGTTCAGGAATTGACTTAACCCAGTTTTGAGAAAGTATTTTTATAAATGCAACAAATTTTGAATATTCAATATCCCAATTACCAGGCTGTAACACAATTATTTTATAGAGCAATCGATACCATTTATCTATGTCATCAGAATTTAGAAATGATAATCCATTCCAATCATTTGGATTATTTTTCATCTCAATTGCAATACTTCTAATAAAATCAGAATTACTATTTTGAAAGACATTTCCTTTTAATAATTTATCATATGATTCAGTGCCAAGTATATCTTCCATTTCCTTTTTGAAAATAACAATTTTGGCAATTTGATCCTTTGTTAAACTTTCTTTATATTTATCCTCATCAATGTCGCCCAAAATAGTATCAGGAAAAGGTATATCTAATTGCATCGGAGCATTTTGAGGTGGCTCTTCCAATAAGTAAATCTTACCAATAAAATGCTTAAACATTCTGCCACCTCTCCCAATAATGTTTTTATAAGTAAAATCATTTAGCTTTGACCTACCGTTTCGATTTCTCCATACAATAACATTTTCTGCTGAAGTGTTAACTCCTTCAATGATTGAAGACGTTGAAACAATATTATCAAATCCTTCAACTTCTTCAAAAAGTTTAATTTGAATTTGACTTAATGAACGATGGAGCTGACCGTTATGTATACCCGTACCTCTTTTAGAAAGATTGGTTAATTGCCAATTGTCATCATAGTTTAATGTTAACCATTTTGCAAAGTTCACTAAAAGTGGTTTGGTGCTTACTGGCAAGTTTTCGATTAATAAATTCGAAACCTTTTCAATATGAGAATATGTACCTGCGTAAATTAGAGATTTACCTGTCGTTTCACTTAAGATATCTAGTAATGCTTTGCTCTTTAAACTTTCATCTCCCTTTATTTCCTTATATAGTTCATGTTTCTCAAGATAGACAGTATTGAAATCAAGCAACTCTTCAAATTGCATATCTTTAGTAAATACGTTTTCCTTAATATCAGTGATATTTGGAGCAAGAAAATATTTCTGTTTAGCTTTCTGTCCTAACTTTATTATTGCTTTTAATAAAGTAGGGGAACGCTCTTTATCAAAATTTGAACTTGCTTTATAGAATTCATCTACGATAAGGATATCGATTTCCTCTAATTTATTCACATAACTTATAGCCCGTTCTTGAGGAAATATAAAAATATTATTTTCTGCCAATTCAACTTCTGTAGTTGTAATGATTTTATAACGATTCGAAAATTTTTTGTAAAGCCTTCGTCTGGTTTCATCCGTTAAAGCAATTGTAGGTACAATGATTACAACATTTTTAGGTTTGTTGATTGAAATAAATGCATCTACTACAAAACTCTTCCCAAAACTAGTTGGAGCACTAACAGCAATACTCTCACCATTAATCAGTTTTTTTAATAGAGAGGATTGCTCTCTATGCAGAGTCGCTTCTTTTCCGCCAATATCAACTTTAAAAGCTTCATAAACATATCTCTCCTGCCAAGTAGCAGTTTCAGTTTGAATATATGGATATAGACCCGTTTCACGAATTAAGTGATTAACCAATGGAGAATAATCCAAATCTTTCTTTTCATGATAATCAAGCAAGTTTATTAATTCATTTCTAGCTAATATTTCGTTATTAGCTAGAAGATAATTATTGATTTTCTGACAAGCATTAAATACTTCCATACTGGTTATTGTTTTTTAAAATGTTCAACATGTTCAACAAATTTCTTAACGATTGTTTCTTTAACAGGCACAGGGAATAATATAATATGAAACTTTATCTCAGAATACATATGTAAGCCACCAATCTTGTTTAATTGTTTTTTAAAATATGCTATTGCTCTTTGTTTGTGATATTTTTTTATTTCTTCTTTGTAAGTATCATTGAGAATTGTTTGATTTTGAGTGACAGTACATTCGTGTAATAAAAGTATCGGAATATTAAGTTTAGGTTTTAAGTTGTCGATTGATTCTCTTGATGAAAGCAATTCCTTTATTTTATTCTTTAATTCAGTGCTTATTGTAAGATTATCAATATCCGAAACATTCGTGATAATACTATTTTCTTTTTTCAGTTTATCGGTTTGTATAGAGTTCTCAACTGATTGAACTATAGAATCAAGTCTAACATCTTCGATGCTTTTGTAAAATTTTGCTTCACCAAACCATAAAGAGAAATCATCACTTCCTTCTAATACAATATGTACACTGTCCGACCCTTTAGCAAAATCCTGTGAATTTTGCTTATAGAAAATTTTTGGAACAACTGGCAAAGCGTTGTAGTGATGTTTCATTATTCCATAAAGCAAAATTTCAGCTAATTCACTACCTTGTCCTTTATCATCTTTTGCTACATCTGTAAGCCTTAACATTTTTGCTGCCTCAGTCAAAGAAGATAGAGGCTTATCTATTAAACTACATCTTTCCTTTAATGATAATGCTGTTTCTGTGATATTATCCCATATAAATTCTTGGAATTTCTGGTAACGCCAAACTCCGTCCTCAAAGTCATTTATAAGACTAAGCACGCTCTTGTTTCCAATTGGCGATAAACTCTTGTCCGTATTTACACTCGCAAAAGTGTTATCTATTAGAATTTCAAAAGTTAGCATAGTTCATTGTTTTTATTATATAGTTAAGTCTTGTCAAAATATAGGTTTTGATACCATTTGCAATAGTTATTTTATGGAATTCTATGTTGTCCATTTACAATTGCCGCTCTGTAAGATGCTGCATCAATTTTAGTTGTACTAAAAAGTCTAACGTCTGTCATATAAATTTCTTCGAGGTCTTTAAGCCAGTTTGCATAACATATATCTGTATTTACAAGATTTATGATTACGTAGCAATAATTTGAAAATGTATATGAATGATTAGTGTCCCTATAAAAACCAACTCCAATATATATTTGATTCTTATTTTCATAATGACTTACTTGACCTTGACTAAATGTATTATAAAAAAGTTCCAGTTGCTGTCTATCTTTAAATCCATAATTTAAATTAAACAAGTGGTCGTGAATACGAATTGATTTTGTCAGGAAGTCTCGATACATGAAATTATCCTCTTTTTTAATTTCAACAATAACTTCTTTTATAATTTGAAACCAAATAGCCCTATTATTACTTAACCAAGTTTTATCATTAGCCTCTTGCATGATTCCAAGTCGATCAATTGTAAATATTGTCGTTAATACAACAAAGGTCGCCCCATAAAGAATAGAAAAGGTCGAAAGAATTTTAAAAAATGTTAATAGTCCTATTAATGAAAAATTAAAAGATTGCTGAAATGCTTCAAAAAAAACAAAAATTAATGATATAATCGAAAGTCCAACTAATGTCCAATTGAAAATGAGAAGTATTTGTCTTATTTGTTTATTCATATTTATGTTTATGTTCTTTATAATTATCACTTAATAATTGCATTGTTGTCTTTTTAGAATGAGGTACAACAGTACATATCCACTCTCATGTACCATCAATAAAAGAACAGCTAAAATAAACTATTTCCACAATCAACAACAACTATTGAGTAAATAAATTTATTTATTCATACGTCTTAACCATTATTTAAAGTCGGACAATACAAAAGAAGTAGTTCCGGGCATTCTTAAAATCCAATGTTAGGTAAAAGTTCTACCTTCGCGTAGCTTGCTTCGCTTATAGATACAACTTAACAGGGTGTTAAGCTTCAAAATACATAGAGTTTCTTTCCTAAGTAATATCATAGGATTAACAAACCAGCTTGGCAGCATGAGAAATAATAATAATAATGGATTTCTAAATCATCTTGACCTGCTGTAAGTTTAGTTGTCGAACCGCGAGCTGTTACGTATCGCCCGTAGGCAATGCTGAAACGAGAGTGAAAGCCGCAATATTGCTGGTGTTCGGCTTTTATTTATGATCGGTTGTTAGGTTCTGATATTATTTGAATTCAAAGTCAATCCCGTCATATTTTTTCAAAAGTTCGGGTAGAGTCATTGTTTTAATATTTAACTCTTTGCAAATAGTCGGTATCTTTTTGAATAATTTGTTATCATTGTTGCTGTCAGATTCTTCCGTAACTAATATAACATCATTGTAATTGTCTTTCATGAAATGTAAACATAATAGGATTAATTTCATATTAGCATCTTCTAAAAATCGACTCTTTTGATTTTCATATTCAACATCAGTTAATTGACGTTGTTTTCTGACGATAGTATTCACAAATTGATTGTCAACTTGTCGTAAAAATTTCGCTGGTGAAGGAGCAATCACCGTATCGGTTTTATAGGGTGTTTTTGATGATTTTAAAAATGCTTTGTCTTTTAAATAAGATAGATTTTCAATTACAAGTCCTTTTGAATTATAGATACATTCTTCGTAAACCTTATCAATTATAATAATTTCTCCCTTTTCAATTTTGTCTTTTATAAAGTTTTGTAAAAGCTTATATTTATCAAATGGCAAGTAATAACGAACCAAAGACAATAATGAATTTGTGTCGATTATTACTTTCATTGTAAGTATTTATCTAATTTATCGGGTTGAATATTCAATGATTTACAAACATCATATTCATTAATAATTCCCTCATAAAATGCAGTTTGTATGGTGGAAATAAGGAGAGGAGAATTCATTGGTTTTGGTGTAGTACCACGAGGTTTAATTCCTCGCAATTTATCTAATTCTCTTTGTTTCCTTTCTTCTTCATTTTTAATTTTAAATACTTCGTCAAAATCAGCTTTAATGTTATTGTAATTATTTTGCGATAATTTCTTTTGAAAAAGAAGCCTAGTAAATAGTGCAATTCGGCTCAAATGGGTATTTGCAGAAATTGATTCAATAGTGTCAAAATGATAATCATTTGAACCATCGGCTTTGTCTATATTATCAATAATTGTAACATAATCACCTACTAAAAAGTAATATGCAAAATCATTACACCATTTTTCAATTGCATTTAATTTTATGTTTGCAAGATTCTGAACATCTATTTCTTCAACTTCCTCTTCGTTAACAAGATAATGACCTAATTCATGAACTAACGTAAATATTTCTCGTCTGAATGATATTTGTTGTCTTTTTAAAACTATTACATTCGGATTCAGAAAAAAACCATCAATATTTGCTTTTTCCTTTTTATTCCATGTTTCAACAAATTCAAATACTAAGATATTATTATCTGCTAATTTACCAATTAATGACCTTAAAAATTCTTTAGGAATAGAGTTAAATTCCGGATAAAGATATTTTCTTATCTGAAAAGCAACATCTTTAGGATTTTGATTTACATTATAAACTGCAAATTTTCGTTCTAATTTTACTTCAGCAAGTTTTGCAATTGCCGATAGTGATATTTTAAATTCTTCAAACTGATTAACAATTTTTTTAGCTCCAATATTTAAGTCTACACCAAATTTGAATTTTCGAAAGAAAATACTTGCATCTTGTGAAACTTCAGGAGATTTAGGGTCAAGATAAAAATGGAGTCCTTTATTAAAAACTTTGTCAATTCTTTTCAAATGGCTAATAGTAATCTCGTCTGCAATTATTTCATTTTGGGTAATAGCTGTTTTAAGTCCTTTACTAATTATTGAAAGAAGCTCATCTACTGACATTTTGTATAATGTCAGTAAATATTTAAGTCTCGATATATTTTGCTCTATTTTCAAGAAATCAATCTTATTATATACAAATTTACAACTTTAATTGTTGATTTGATTATTGTCTGCTTGATTTTCTAAGATAGTGTCTAACGTTCCTCGGCTATGTAAAGTACGGGATTTACTTTCAGGATAAATCCAACTACACAAATATAATAAGAAAGCACTGAACTTGCAAACCCTCTATAACCCGCATTATATATGAGCCGATGTTAGCAACTGGCGGTTTTGTTGTTTAATTGTATTTTAACTTCCATTCATGGACAACCCTAGTTTATTTTTTTGACTTTAGATTAAATTGTAATAAATAATTCTTGTTCTCTTCGCCAGGTATTAATTCTATAGCTGTTTTTCCTTGCTCATTTTTTTCCTGTAAGGATGCTCCATGCTCTAATAACCACTGCACAGTTTCTAATTCACCATTCATAGCAGCAAACAATAAGGAGGTATTATTTTCATTATCTTTCTCATCAATTTTTGCTCCTCCTTCTTCTAAAAGCCATTTTACAACTTCTAGTTGACCTTTAGATGCAGCACACAATAAAACAGTCAAACCACGCCTAGTTCTCTCATCAATTTTTGCTCCTCCTACTTTCAATAGCCATTTTACAATTTCTAAATGACCTTTAGATGCAGCACACGATAAAGCAGTCAAACCAAAATCATCCGTCTCATCAATATTTGATCCTTCTTTCAATAGCCACTGTATAATATTCAGCTTACCAGAAGCTACAGCATAATGTAACAGGGTACATCCGCTTGCTGTTTTTATTTTGTTTCTATTTTCCCAATTATCTTGCTGTATTTCTTGTAACCCTTTTATGTTTCCTTCAAAAGCATAACGATGTTGTTCCGTTGCAAACTGTGCTCCTTTTCTTAATAAATAATCTACTATTGAATTATCTTTATAAAAACAAATAATAATCTCTAATATGGATCTCTTCCTGTCATTATTTACTTCATCTACTTTTGCACCATAATCTATCAAGCAAGTAATTATGTCAGTGCTTGCGTTGCAATAAATAGCATATTCTAGTGGAGAAATATTTCTATAAACTGCATACTGGTCACCAAAGACATTAATATTAGCACCATTATTTAATGATGCTTTTATTTTTCCAATATTATCATTTTGAATGGCTTCAAAAAGTGATACATCCTGCTCGGTAAGATTAGTCATAATTTTCCTCCTGAATTGTTTTAATTAGGCAATATTTATTTTGAATTAAATCTATTTGGACTGCTATTATTTCGTCCTCAAATATATTGACGGATGAGATTTAAAATTATTTTAAAAGTATCCAAGTATTTATTGATTTCTTTTAGACTATCGAAATTTATCAATTAAGAATCAAACAATGAAAATCAGTATTATCAGTGCGTATGGGCTTTCCTAATGTATCTATCCTCTCTCATGTATTATCAATAAAAGAATAGCTAAAGTAAACTATTATCACAATTCACATAACCATTGAGTAAATAAGTTTATTCTTTTATACGTCTTAACCATTATTTAAAGTCTGACAATACAAAATGCGTAGTTCCAAGCATTCTTAAAAACCAATGTTAGGCAAAGGTTTTGCCTTCGTGTAGCCCGCTTCGATTATAGATACAACTTACAGGGTGTTAAACTTCAAAATCCGTCGAGGTTCTTTCCTAAGTAATATCATAGGATTAACAAACCAGCTTGGCAGCATGAGGAATCATGTCAATGAATTCCTATACCATCTTAATAGTTTGGAAAATCATGTCAATGAATTTTCAAATCATCTTAATGGTTTGGAAAATCATGTCAATAAATTTCTAAACCACCTTGATATTTTGGAAAATTATGTCAATATATTTTTAATTTATCTTGATAGAGTGGGAATATGTCAATATATTCACAAAACACCTTGGCAAATGGGAAAATAATGTCAATGAATTTATATACCATCTTAATAGTTTGGAAAATAATGTCAATGGATTCATAAACCAGAATGGCAATTTGGAAAATCATGTCAATGGTTTTCTAAATCATCTTGATAGTTTGGGAAATAATGTCAATGAATTTCTAAACCATCTTACTAGTTTGAAAAATCATGTCAATAAATTTTTAATATATCTTGATAGTTTGAAAAATAGAGTCTACACAATGGTCTGATTATTAATGCATTTTTGAAAAATAAAAATATTTAAAAAATAACTATGAATGCTATGCAACCTTAATTTAATCGAGCTTGTCTTCTATGTACATTGAGTGTTTTAAATATATACATTACGTACGCACTAATTGATTTTATTATATATTATATTAAGAACTGTTATTATATAAAGACATATTAAATTATTTTATAATACGTATTATTTATATTTAACATCTCAACAAAAACAATATATTGACAAGAATTAGCTTATCGTGTCAGTACAATACCAGAATAACGAATTGATCGATCGATGTTCTGCAAAAATTCATAAACAAGGAGTGATAAAACTTGCAAATGAAATTCATTACCCTGTAATAGTTATTACAGAAATAATTTTATTAGTAACCGTTAAAAAAGTATTGTTATGAAAACATCATTTTTTGCAGTTCTTCATATTGCATCGTCAAACGATTCAATGGGAGTGTTACTAGTAGGTGGTCGCGTATTAGCAGCACTTACTACCAATCAAGCAACGTTTCCGGGTTTAATTCCTACCCTCGATGTCTTTGCAAAAGCTTATAATCTTTTAGATTCATCTATTAATTCAAAAGATGGCAGTATAAAGATAAAATTTGAAATTGAACAACAAAGCGAAATTGTCTACAATTATTTGAGAGATTATTGTAATTATGTTAATTTCATGGCTAAAGGCGATAAGGCTATCATCCTCTTGTCGGGTTTCGACACCAATAATGAGGCTACCGTACATTCAATACCCGATAAAACGGTTATTAAACGTATCGAAAATGGAAAACAAGAACATAGTGCTAAAATCTATGTGATTATTGACAGTAATGCCGATCGTTACAATGTAGAAATGACAACTACGCCCGGAGATCCTAATAGTTATAAGTTAGTTATTCTTTCGGGTTCGAGCTCCAACTTAGAAATAAATGCTCTTATGCGTGGAGTGGAAGTCTTCTTTCGTGTTACTGCTGGTAATACGCATGGCTGGGGACCACATAGCGATATTGTAGGGTTTATTCCTCAATGACAAGGGTCTTCAATTCGTATTTCTTTATAGCTTTGTTTGATTATCGAAGCATTGCTGTAACACTAATAATACCTGTCAACGACAATTCCGGAACGCTTGACAGGTTTTGTATGTTGTAAACCTATTTAGGATCTACTGAAAAACGATTATATTCTTAAATATAAGAAACATATAGAAATAAAAGGCTGTAGTTTAATATTGCGTTGTAAAACATAACTCAATAAATGAACTCATCAATGTAGTTGTATAATCAATATAAAAAGGTTTTTCATTTAAATCCTTTTATCGTAATTCATATACTTTATAAAAGGATAACTAAATCTATTATAATAAGGTAATAAGGTTTTGGCGTTTATCATGCTTTGACTACTAAGGTTACTAAGAATTATACAATGTAACATTGGTATTGAATGTGATCAAAGATTCGAATAAGTCTTAAGTAGATAAAACCATAAATAGAAACGAAAACCTTAGTAGAATATAAAACAACAGAGAATCAGAACCTTATTACCTTATTAGGCTGTAGTTTATAGTAGCGTTGTAATAGATATTTTAAAACATTTCTATTCCTTTACTTCTACGATTAGGTAT
>Ga0265338_10003918_pt1 | contig 20534 bp, 15 predicted proteins | sample 42126metaG_FD_193579 | JGI IMG/M metagenome (GOLD analysis project Ga0265338, IMG submission 193579) | Rhizosphere microbial communities from Carex aquatilis grown in University of Washington, Seatle, WA, United States - 4-21-26 metaG | ecosystem: Host-associated > Plants > Roots > Rhizosphere...
CTGCTTGAAACAAGAGCCGCCGCTGCGAATAGACACGCGGTGAGAAACGCGATGGCAGCGAGAAAGAATGTCAGCCGAAGAGGTTTGTAACTGAAACTGGTGATGGCGTCCATCGCGTACTTGATATGGCTCAGGAACGTCAGTTTGCCATCCCCGCCCACGCGATCCTGCCTGTCATAGTAAACGACCGCGGTGCGATAACCCACCCACGCTCTCAACCCGGGCAGGTAGCGATTCCCTTCTTTAAGATGATTCAGCGAATCGAGGACCTGGCGGTCGAGAAGGCCGAATATGCCGGCGTTCAGAGGTATCGGATAGTCCGAAATCGCGCCTAACAGCCGGTAGAACAGTGGAAATAGAAGCGCGAGGACTTTTCGGCTTTCTTGTCTGCTCCGGCGCACGGCGGTCACCACCTGAGCGCCAGCCCGCCATGCTGCGACCAACTTCGGTACAACATCGGGCGGATCCTGAAGATCGCCATCCATGAGGACAACCGCCGAGCCGCGGGCGGTTTGCAGTCCGGCATGGAGCGCGCCCATATGTCCCCAATTCCGCGAAAGCTCCACGACCACCACATGGGAATCTTCATTCTGCAGTTGACGCAGCAATTCCAGCGATGAGTCCTTCGATCCATCGTCGACGTAAACCACTTCCCAGCTGTCCCCGACCTGGCTCATGGCATCGCCCACTGCGCTATGCAGCAACGATATGATCTCTTCTTCGTTATAGATGGGTATGACAACCGAAATCATGAACAGGTCTCCTGGGCCCTTGATTCCAAATTCGTTTTACGCGTTTTTCTCGCTGATACTCATGACACCGGGTGACTTCACTCAACTCCCCCTTGCAATAACCTGACCTTCCACTTTGATTCGGTTGGAGTCAGCACGGCGATATAGCGTGTTCGGACGTGTTGGGATCCAAGAGACTGGTCCCGGTCACGGATCTCGACTTCGTATTCGACATCGTCCACAAGTTGAATGGACAGCCCTTCCGGAGAATAGAAAACAACCTTGATTCGATGCGACTTGTCCTGATACCTCGCCGCGATGCCAAGTTTTTGCTGCTCCCGAATCGTTGCTGCGAGCTTGTCTTTCGCTTGGCCGACGAAGGATCCGTTGAGCGCATCCGTCTGGTTCTTCGCAAGTGAGTCGTCCATGGTCTGCCAAGAGCGTAAATAATCACGGATCACAGAAGCTTGCGTCTGCATCTCAACCGCCCGTGGCCCCACGGACTCCATACCGTCCACGTGGACGGAAGGTTCTTCGGAGGCGGAAAGGGCAGCGAACACGAAGATGGTCAGGCAAACACTCAGCAATGAGCGATGGCTGGTCATGGTTGGCGGCTCCATCGAATCTCGTTGCCCATAACGACTCCGGCGGCGGCGGAGATCACAGCCCCTTTTTCGGCTGGGAGCTCGGTTTGCGCTACGCCGCGCTTCAGGGGCACATCTACAGTCGACTGGCCGCCCGCATAGGTCTCCGTGAAGCTGACTATGGTGCCGTCGGGGACCGGATTGCCATTGCAGTCGCGGACCGGCTTCGTCTGCAACGCCACCCGCTGGCCGGAAGCAGGCTTGGCCGTCATGCGAATCGCGCAGGGCTCGCCGGGCACCTGCTGAATCACCCGAATTTCCTGAGCATTCCCGATGCTGGCCTGGAACCTTGCCGGACCGGCCTTCGGGGCGGAGTTTATCTTGAGCCACGCAACCCCATTAATCGTGTTCACGACCCGCGGGGGTCTCTGCCCCGCTGCATCCGAGAATTCGAAAGCGACCGGTTGTGGATCCAGTTCTAAATTGCCGAAGGCGTCCAACACAAAAACAACTCCGCTGATGCCATTGGTCAAGTTCACAGGCAAACGCGATGGTTTCGCCAGGAAGCTCAGTGAAGCTGGTTGACGAGATGCTACGACATCGAACTGCGCTGACTGCGATGAGGATCCGGAGACCAAGATCGCGGTGTAGTGTCCGGCGTTGTGCAAGTCGTCAGCGGCGAACGCAATGGTTTCTCCCAAATTGAATTGTCGTTTTACAACATCACCCGGACCGACAATGTAGAGCGCAGCAGATCCCGAACCTGACGTCGTAACAGAGAAGGCTGAGCCGGCCTGCACCTTCTCAGGAAACTGCCAACCTGAAGATTGCGCGGTTGCGAGTTGAGCGATGGCAACGGCGAACCCGCTCAGCCATGTGATCGATCTCTTCATTGAAATCGACTCGAGCTGTAGGTTGAAGCCACGACACGGTAGTTGCTGACTTTGGTGGATATATCCGCGGGGAGCGAGATTTGAAACGGCACCGGTTCCAGCGGCAATAACGCACGACTGGGATATTGATCCGCTACCCATATGATCTGGCCGCTGCCGTCATAGAAAGTCGCAATCACGTGCGCCACGTTCACAACCTGTCCACTCTGGTTCACGAGATTGCCGGTCAAGGACGAGTCTGGCACCGGGTTGAGCTTCTGGGATTCGACCCCAATGATGGGGTCGGCAGATGCGGGCACGAGACTACTGGAGGGCTGCATCCGGACGCTGTCAACTCGCGACAGACTCATATTGCGGAAGTCGATGCGAAATGGCGAAACCTGTTTTGGAAGCAAAACGTGAGAGATCTTGTCGAAGCTGTCTTCCGAGGCGATTGACCCGCCCTTGTTGTCCAGCAGCGTAGCTTTTACGGTCACGAACGCAGGGACTACATCCTCGTTGAGGATTTCTCCCATAACAACGACTTCGCCAGCACGGTCCACAGGGTGCATGGCAACAATGCGCACATGCGGTGCCTCGACATCCTGAGCGCCCCAGTCATCGCCAGCTCCTCTGTACACTACGTCCCAACGCAAGTAATTCACCGGGATCACCTGCGGCGGAACCTTCGCCTGCTTAACGATCGGCCACGCTACCTGCCATTGATTACCCGCTTTCACCACTCGAAGGTCGCGCGAATCCTGAAATGTTCCTACAACGGATGCCCACCGCATGTTGGCACGAACCTGCGCCGTGTCTGCGGAAACCCGCAGCGGCTGGGTATCATAACGATCAAGGATCGCGTAGCTCCGTAGGCTGCCGTTATCCCCGCTCAAATCCCGGGTGAAGTCCGCTTCGCTGAATTCTCCCCGGTTCGACAGGCTGGCATAGGCCGACGCCCAGTCCCGGCGGGCGATTCGCTGCAGAAGCTCGTTCACGGCGCCCTGGGGTGATGAAGCCGATCCCATTAACTGGGCTTGTGCATCGGCCACGCCCGAGCCCGATTGGTTCGGCCAGAGAGTACCGATCACGATCAGAGCCACAGTTGTCAGGGCGAGCAGGATGGCTAGAAGGCGTCCTTTATTCATGAGATCAGCCTTCCCAACACCAGATCTTTTGATCCGGCGTCCTCCACCCGTGTTGTTCCAGCTTCGCGAACAAGTCTGCGGTTCGGGATCAGCACAAATAGCATCGCCAGCACGCTACTTCCGATCGGAAGAATTCCCCACAACACACCCTGCCAGGGCAGAGGCCGTTGCGGCGAATCGATGGGCGTAGCCGGTGGCACATCGTCTTTGCTCCAGACGGCGATGGTACGATCCTGCAAATCGTCGACGCGGCGCCATCCCGAAAATACGAGCAGCGGTTCGTAGTAAGGATCTTTCACGAAAACCCATTTCATACCGTACCGATCGGCATGTTGTAAGACAGCGCTAAGGGCATCCAGTCCGGCCTTGCCGAAATATTTCGAGCTAGTTAGAGCACCGGCGCCATGCTCGGTCAGCTCTGGAAGCAGGCGCCCCGAGTTCCACTCGCCATCCACGCTGCTGGCATCAGTCAGAACCGCCAGACGGGCGATCTTGTTGCCAAAGCCGAGAGTTATGTAGCGGTACCGATCGTGCCCATCACGATTCAGCCAAGCGGCGACGGAGTCCACCTGGAAACTTTCCGCGTCGGCAGGCCGATATGTCGCCCACGCCACTGCGACTGCGCAGGTCAGGCCCGCGGCCACCGTTACCGCTGCGAGTGAACGCCATCGTGCGCGATCGACCAGTTCCTCCGCGAGCAATCCCACGAAGGGCAGTGCCAACAGAGTGGCCCAGTAGGTAAAGCGCTCCATAGTCAGGACTTCAAAAGCTCGTCCGAGCACCAGCCGGGCAAACGGTGTGGTTCCGCCGAGTCCCAGAAGGAAGGCCACCCAAAATCCCAAAAGCAACGGCCTTAGGCGAGAAATTGAGGCGCCCCGCATCAGGATGAAGGGAAAAGCCAGGATCAAAGCGCCATACGGTATCAGGAAATAGTTCAAGCCCCACTGTGGGCTCAAAATGTAGTTGGCACGGCTGGGGTGCGGAATGGGGACCTGCGTGACCGGGTATTTGATCAGCGCCATCCAAAAAGGCAGGAGCACGATCGCGATCATCACGCCAACGGCAGCTGTGACGAGTACAGCCCGGTACACGAAGCCTGCTCCCACAGAGTGGCGGCTCTCCCGCGTGTCAATGATCGCGAGGGCGAGTACGGGGATTGCGAACAAGAAAGATCCAAAAAGCAGGGTGGCGTGATGGGCAGCAGCTGCCGCCACCGCGAGGGCGGTGCCCTTCAGCAACGACCGCCAGTTATTGCCGCGAATCCATTCATAGATGTAAGGGAGTGCATTGAGATAGAGCGGAGCGGCAAACGTCGTTCCCAACTGTCCCGCAGAGTAGACCAGGAACGCTTCAGACCCCAACAGCACGCTGGCAAGCGCCGCGAAAGATGCTGCACGACGGTCGACCCATAACGACGCAAAGCGGTATACGCCGAGCGCAAGCAAAAGGATGGCGACAAACTGCACGAGCATGTACGCCATATCGAGGCCGATGAGCCGCGACGCAAGCGCTATCCATTGCTGGGGCAACGGCGGATAAGTTGTCTGCGAGAAGCCGGCATACCACTTGGTATTCCACGGGTCAAACCAGTGCTGGGAGTAGTGCGACGCAAAAAAGATATGGAAATTTGCGTCGTAGGACCTGAGGGGAAGCTTCATCAACAAAAGCGGGGCATGAACTAGGAAAGCCACCAGGAAAACCAAGCTCAAGGGGAAAGGACGTTCTGCACGGTCGATTAATTCAAGCCTCTGCACGTCTTCCTCCGGTCGGGAGCTTGGATTGTTGGGCAGCCCTACTGGTTGCTTGAAAACCGCTGAATTGGCCCATTTGGAGATGTTCGCGTAGGCCAGCCAACATCGAGACACTGTTCCGAATCGAAGTAACGCAATCCTAGCTGGAAGGCGGAGGCAGATTGAACCCCCGGAGTCGCGGCCTTAAAGAATGCTCATTGGTTGCTGCCCTCGTTTGCTCTATGGGCGGAGCAACCCTCGCGCAGACTTTCAAGGTAAATTCGGGATCTACGGCAGAAGAACAGAAGCCTGCACAGAATCGGAGCGCACAGCCGCAATCCGCCGACAAGTCTTTGGGATGGGGGTCGAACATTCAGAATGCGCGCCTGGCGCGCGCCGCGGAGTCCGCTCTTAAGAGCGGAAACTTCTCGACGGCGGTGGATTTTGCGCAACGGGCGGCGCAGTCGGCGCCGAATGACGCCCAGCTGTGGTTCCTGCTGGGCTATGCGGCACGACTGGCCGGGAAATCCCAGCTCTCCGTGGATGCTTACGATCACGGCCTTCGCATTAATCCATCCTCGCTTGAGGGCCAGTCAGGATTGGCCCAGACGTATAGCCGGATGGGACGACGGGGTGAAGCTCAGAAAATTCTGACGCGAGTCCTGGCGGTAGACCCGAAACGCACCGGCGATCTGCTTCTGCTCGGCGAAATGGAATTGCAAGACGGCCAACCCGAACAGGCACTTTTGCCGTTGCAACGAGCGGAGCAATTGCAGCCCGCGCCCCGCTCAGAACTTCTGCTGGCTCTTGCTCATCAGCGACTGAGTCAATTCAAGGAAGCGGAACGCTATCTGGAGATTGCGAAGCGGCGCGCTCCGGACAATCCAGAAGTCTTGCGGTCCCTGGGCGGCTTTTATCGGGAGACGGGGAACTACACGGCTGCGATTGCGGCACTGAAGTCGATCCGGAGCGGCTCTCCCGACATCAAGGCGGAACTTGCCTATACGTACCAACTTTCGGGTAGACAGGACGAGGCCGCGAAACTTTATGTTCAGGCTGCCGATGCCGCTCCCCGAGATCTGAACTTGCAACTCTCTGCCGCTCAAGCGCAGCTCAGTACGGGGGACGTTGATGGCGCGAAAAACTTTCTCGGCCGGGCGGAAAAATTGGATCCGGCCCACTATCGATTGCACGCGATTCGCGGAGAAGTGGCGAGGGTGGAAGAGCGTGATGGGGATGCGGCCCACGAATACAATACAGCGCTACAAAATCTGCCTGAGTCGCCGGCGGAAGGATCGTTGTATCGAATCCAACTCCGCTTGAACCTGATCCAGATTTACCAGCGACTCCAGGATGATTCTTCTTCCAAGAGCCAGCTGGCAATTGCCGAGTCAGAAATCGGCCAGTTGCAAGTTGCAGGCCGAGGCCGAGAGGACTTCCTGCGCCTAAGAGCAACAGTCAAGTTGTATGCGGGCGAATCCGAAAGCGCTCTCCAGGACATTCACGACGCTCTTGCGTTGAATCCCAAGGATTCCAACGCCCTGCAACTCAACGGCGATCTGCTCGTAAAGTTGGGACGGCCCGAGGAAGCGGCCACCATCTACAAGAGGATCCTTGCCACGGATGGGGATAACGAATTGGCCCTCATGTCGTTGGGATCAGTGTCGCGGGAGCTGGGGCGGGATCGTGACGCTGAAAAATATCTCAATCGACTCGCAGCGTCTCGGCCGCGGCTTTACGGCGCACATCTCGCGTTAGGCGACCTCTACACGGCCCGCCGGGATTTCCCCAAGGCCGAGGCGGAGTACCGCAAAGCTCATGCGCTTGCTTCCAGGAACAGCCTGATCATCGCGGGCGGCATGAACGCCGCCATTGAGGCCCATCAATTTCCTCTTGCGGCGGAATGGTTGATCCTTGCCTCGCCGGAAATGCAGCAAGTTCCCCAGGTCATGCGAGAGAAAGAGAGATACCTGACCTGGACGGGAAAATATCAGGAATCAGCCGACGTCGGGCGAGAGGCCATTAAGAAGCTTCCCCGGGACCGTGATGTGGTCGTCTACCTGGGATATGACCTCCTACATCTCGAACGGTATGACGAACTGAAGGATCTGACCGCGCGCTATGAAGAACTGATGCCCAAGGAGGCGGCGATCCCCCTCCTGGCTGGCTATGTTTACAAGCACGATGGAAACCTGGCTCAGGCCCAGGCCGCGTTCACGCTTGCTATCGAACGGGATCCCAAGGTAACGACGGCATATGTCAACCGGGGCTTTGTGCTTCACGACTTGCGCAAGGGTCAGCCGGCTGCGTCGGATTTTGAGTCTGCGCTCAAACTCGAACCCAGGAACGGGGAAGCGCATTTGGGTCTCGCCTACGCAAGTTTGGACCTGCATCGTCCGAAAGCGGCAATTGACAACGCCAAGCTTGCTGAAAAAGAACTCGGCGAGTCCACCGCACTCCACCTGATCCGGGGTACCGCGTATGGCGACGAAGGAATGCTGCGGCAGTCGGCCACAGAGTACCGCATCGCATTGAAGAGCCAGCCGAATGATGGATCGTTGCATCTGGCGTTGGCAAATACGCTTTACGATCTTCATCAATACACAGACGCCATCACTGAGCTGCAAGCGGCGGACAAACTTACTCCTGGGAACAGCGCCATTTACGCGCAGACGGCTCGATCCTATGCGCAACTCGGCGACCGAACCCACGCCATGCAATTCATCGAAAAGGCAGAGCAAGAGCCATCGAGTGCGATCTATCTCTCCACGGGCGAAGCACTGACTTTACTCGGTGAGCAGGATGCCGCAATGGAGCGATTTGAGCGGGCGCTGACTGCGACAGAAAGCGACCGAGTCGGTGTGCGGCTCGCCATCGCGCACTTGATGGTTACGAAAGGTGAAACCGACGACGCGCGCCGCCAGGTCACACTAGCCATGATGGAAGCGGGTTCCGGCCGCACCGCAGCTCCTACGGGAAATCAGCTACTGCAAGCAGCCGATATTTTTCTGGGCATGCACGAATACGAACTCGCGGAGACATATTTTCAGCGAGCCTTATCCGACGGAGCGTCGGAAAGCGCTGTGCGGGTGGGTCTGGCAAATGCATATCTCGCGTTAGGCGACACGCCTCGCGCTGAGGCTCAACTCGCGGAGGTCAGCCACGAAAGCGGGGGAGACGAACCTAGCTATCAATACCTCATGGCCAAGGCCAACGTCCTCCGCCAAAAGAGGCAGAACGCCGAAGCTCTCACCGCGTTCGCCCAAGCCGCAGCAGCCGCGGGCAACGATCCCTCAGCCGACACCGAAATGTTGCGGGCGAGCGCTGACCAGGGATTGCGAATTAACCACATCGTAAGTCTTCTTTCCGACTTCTCTGTCTCGCCGATTTTTGAAGACACGACTGTCTATGCGCTGGATGCGCAATTGTCGAACGCAGGGGCTGGCACCTTGCCTCCGCCCCGATCGTCGATTCAGAGCCAGTGGACGGAAGCGTACCATCTGCATCTCGAAGGCTTGCCTGATGCAGGGGGATTCTTCCAGGTCCGGAACGCCCGCGGCCAGATCTCTTTGCCAAGCGCCAACGCAATTGTGAACCGCGACACCTGGGATTATTCCTTCAACTTTGCGGTGAATCCGACGCTGCACCTCGGTGACAATATTTTCAACTTTAGCGCGGGAATTCAGAAAACGCTGCGCCGTGATAATGCCGATGCGTTCGACATGAACCAAAACCTCTTCCGGCAGTTCGTCTACATGTCGACAAGTTCTTTCTTCAACTGGGTGTCCGTGAATGGTTACGCAATTCGGGAGGCGGGTCCGTTCACCGAGAGTCACCAGCATTCACGCGACCTCGCGGGGGCGCTGGAATTTCGAGTGGGGCGGCCCTGGGGAAGGACAGCTTTCGTTACTGGATGGGGAGCGCGAGATGAGCAGTTCTCTCCAATCATTCGGGAGTTTTACTACACATCCACCTACGGGGGAATCGAGGAAAAGTTTTCTGACCGGTTACGAGTGCGGGCCATCGGAGAATACCTGCGGTCGTGGCGCGTGGAAGGAGAACAGTTTGCCATCGCACAGGCGTTTCGCCCTGCCGGAAGTGTGGAGTACTCACCTACGCGCAACTGGACCCTGCAGGCCTCCGCCGCATATTCGCGCAATATGGGTTTTCATGCATACGACGCCGTCCAGACTGGGTTCTCTGTTTCTTATGCGATGCCGGTGACCCGGAAATTTGAGGAGAACGGACATGAGCTGTCGGTCCGGTATCCGATTCGGTTTTCTGCCGGCGTGCAGCAGGAAAGTTTCGTGAATTTTTCTTCCGGAAGTTCGCAACAGTTCCGGCCGTTTGTACAAATCAGCATTTTCTAAATGTTACGAGAATCGGGCCAATGAAGATCTGTCTTGTTACTGCATTCCCTCCAAGTGGGCGCCAGTTGAATGAATATGGCTTTCACTTAGCGCGCGAACTGCAGCGCAATCCACTCGTGAACCTGACGGTCCTCGGAGACAGACTTACCGACTATGAGTGGAGCACAGATGCGAACGGCAAGAAGTTGGATGGAGTCCAGCAGGAATTACCTGGTTTTCATGTAGTCAGGTGTTGGGAATCCGACAACCTCGGGACCGTCCTCAACCTGGCTCGCACTGTGCGCCGGCTGAAGCCAGATGTAGTCTGGTTCAATCTCGTTTACTCGACCTTCGCAACACAGGCACATCCTGTTGCCGCATTTGCCGGTTTGTGCACTCCCGCACTGACTCGCGGGATAGGATATTTCACGCACATCACGCTACACCATATTTTGGAGCACGTTGACTTCGCGGGCGCGGGAGTGAAGCAAGAGCGAATCTTCCGCCTTGGCAGTAGTCTCGCGACCCGCATGCTTCTTCAGGCAAACTCCATTTCGGTCCTGTTATCCGGATATCAGCGGACCCTCGTGGAGAAATACGCGGCGCAGAACGTGCTCCTGGCCACCCACGGCACATTTGCAGCCTGTCCCTCTCCGCCGGATTTTTCAAAGCGGGGGAACCCGGACCAGCGAATTCTCGCCATTGGTCATTGGGGAACTTATAAACGCCTGGAGACTCTCATGGAGGCCTTCCCTGCGGTTTTGCGAAGAGTGCCGACGGCGCGTCTGATCGTCGCCGGTGCAAATCACCACACGAAGCCTGGGTATTGGGAATCGATACGAGAACAATATGGAGCGAATCCGAGAATTGAATTTCGCGGTTACGTTCCAGAAGACGACATTCCCGGACTTTTTAGTACCGCAAGCATCGTGGCTCTCCCTTATGACTCTGCCACCGGATCGAGTGGTCCCGCGCACCAGGCATGTGAATATGGTGTGCCGGTCGTGTCGGCCGACATCGGCGATTTTCGAGATATGGCGGCCGACGAAGATATGGCTATCAGCTTTTATAAGACCGGTGACCCTGTCGACCTCGCAGCCCAGCTAATCGGTTTGCTGGAGTCGCCCCAGGATCAACGCCGGGCGGCGGAGCAGAACTACGCTGCCGCGATCCGGATGACGATGCCGCACGTCGTACGCCACTACTTACGCTGGTTTGAGCTGAAAAGGCGCAGGCGAGTTCTTGGATCGTCCAAACTCGGCTTCCGCAGACTCTGGGGCGCTCGTTCGTCGGTGCGCTCCACTTTGCACAGCCTGCCCGCCGACACTTTCCAACGCGCCGCGCCACAAAGCAGCCTGCCTTCTATTGAACAAGAGCCGAAGAGCATCCAATCACCCGACTAGTCCCTTTTGCCACTGCGCGCCACCACCGTTGCCGTAAAGGCCTGGCGGTTGGAGTGTAACTGCGGTCACCGCAGCTCTAGCGACCGAACCATGCAGTGACGCGATGAATACAATCGCCAGTAATGCGACCCGAGAAGAATTGAAGTACTGTTCAGAAACACGGTGGATAGAGACACGCAAATTTAGTTTGAGCAAAAAGCACCTCCCGCAGCCAATACTTTTCGATCGAATGGGGGAGGCATCAAAATACAGACCTGACCAACTTGAATTTTAAGAGCTGGTTGCCCGTGAAAATACAGCAAGAAAAAACGATCGGATTCCTACTGCTGGGGTGGGGGTTCCGTTTGCGGAGCGCTTTGTTGTTGAGGCGGTGGCACCTGCTGCGGAGCAGCTTCCTGTGGTGGTGGTACATCCTGCGGAGGGACCGCTTCGGGGGTTGTGGAAGATGGCAATACCGGGCTGCCATCGCGATGTTTCAGTTGGATAACGCCGGATGGATTGCGGTGTCGAAGCTCGCTTGCAGTTTCGATGGCGCTTCCGACCTCGCCTTCGCTCTCATCGGCGACGGATGACAACCTCTTGCCTTCCGCTGTGGGACGAGTTGCGACGCCAATCCGACCGCCCGCTCCTTCGGCAGTTCGTGCTTGACGATAAAAATCTTCCGCGCTTTCAAGGTCACCACTCATTTCCGCCATGAACCCCTGATTGTTGAGCGAGAAAGCGTTGTCAGGATCGAGCTTGTAGGCCTGCGCGAAATTTTCTTGTGCGGACTGCCAGTCATTTCGATTCATTGCTGAGACGCCGCGCAGATTCAAAAGGGCCACTTTGGCATCGTCGCTTTGCAGATTCTTCATTCGCGAGCGCAGCCGCGCGGCAGAGGTTCGAGCCATCTCTGCCAGAGGTTTCCCCCTCCATGCGCCACTCATGGTCACGACTACTGGCTCCTCCAGGTGCGAAGCGGCTGCCCGATTGTAGTAACTCAAAGCTTCGCTGTATTCACCCTGGGCTTCTTTCGCAACGCCCATGTTGTTCAGAGTGAATCCATTTCTTGGATCAAGGGAGAGAGTATGTTGCAGAAGCGTGTCGGCTTCGCGCACGCGCCCCTCGGAGAGCAGTCCAACCGCTTTCACGTTTGCGCGATTCACCCGCATGGGGACATCGCCCACGGAAGCAATGGCGCCTTGCAAGGACTCGCCCTTCAGCTTCGAAGAACTGGCGCGGTCGATTCTCGCCTCAGTCGCTCCCGAAGAAGCGAGGGAATAAAACTGTTGAGCGCGCTCTACCTGACCTTCCAGCTCGGCGATATATCCGAGGTTGTTCAGTGTGAAGGGATCGCCCGGGTCGAGAAGATACGCCTTGTAGAAAAGCGCCCGGGCGTTGTCGAACTGGCGTTTATTGACTGCATCAACTCCTTCACGATTCAGTCGCTGCACCGGCGTTAAATGGCTTCTCTTCGGAAGCGTGATCTTCAAATCGCCCGCGTAGGACAGCCGGGAGAGCCCGGCTCCAAGGCTCAATAAAACGGCAGCCGCAAGAACAGGAATTCGTCTCGACATAGCAGTCTTCCTCTTCACCTTTCCCGGCTTTCCTTGGATGCCGCCGGCCGTGGGAGCGCTGCCAGGCTCTACCAGATTTCCCGGACTACCCGGCCGCCACCCGGAGCATCCAAAAGCATGCTCAAGGGGAGGTATATTTTGACTCGTTTCATGTTTGGCATCATCGTTCTAGCAAGCGTGGCAGCGGCCCAAACCGCGCCATCCACTTCTTCCCTGGTAGCCAAGAATGGGGCGGTGGCGCCAAGCGCGGTAAGTCCGGCGGCTAATACTGTTCGACAGAATCCCTCCCTCGGCGTACCTCCCTTGCCCAAGGGCAAGACTACGCTCATGGGCGGCACCATTCGCCGAGTAGACCACGTCCGCGACCGATTGATGCTGGACGTCTTTGGCGGCGGGCACACCGTCATTCTTTTTGACGAGCGCACTCGAGTGTTTCGTGAGAGTGACGCGGCCCATGTCGAAGATTTACGCGACGGGCAGCGCGCTTATGTCGATACCACTCTCGACGGCACCGCCGTGTTCGCTCGCAATATCCGAGTCGTGGCCGCAGTGCCGACCGGCCAGGGAAACGGTCAGATTGTGGACTTCGCACCGAGTAGTGGAGAGTTGACCTTGCGAGATGGCCTTTCACCGCGGCCAGTAAAAATGCGCCTCGCAACGAGCGCGCAGATTCTGAAGGGAGATCAGCCAGTGGCTGCCGCGGAACTTCGCCCGGGAACACTTGTGGCACTCGACTTCTCTCCCGGAGTCAAAGGCGAGGCGAGCGTCAACCGCATTTCGATTTTAGCTTCACCCGGTGCGACCTTTGGCTTCTCTGGACGTGTTGAACATCTCGACCTGCACCGCGGTCTCCTGGTTCTCGTGGATCCGCGGGACAATCAAAGCTATGAGGTCTACATCGATTCCAAGACGCCGGCTTCGGTACGTGACATTCACGAAGGGGCGGACATCAGCATAGCCACTACGTTCGATGGCAGCCACTACGTAATACAGACAGTGACGAGCAATTCGTCCCCCGCGGCGTCGCAGCCTTAAGGCAGCTTGTCCACATAGCACGGCCCATTGGTCGGCTGTGTGGGAGGCGCTGGTGGCGTCTGCCAGGGGATATTCACGAAGTCAAAGAACTCCGTCATGTCCATCTGCGCCGCGTCCCTTCTCGTCAGGCTGGGAAGCCCGAAGCGAGTTTCCACCAGCTTGAGCCATGCGGTGTAGTCCGCAACGGTGTGAGACACATAGTTCTTCTTCGTAAAAGGCGAAACCACGACGAGCGGCACACGATATCCCGTGTAAACAAAATCGCAGGTTGGTCCTGTCGATTGGGTGCAAACATCCCCTGGCTCCAGATCAGAAGGTTTCACGCCGTCTGGACTGACTGCGGGCTGGGGTGGGACGTGGTCGTAGAAGCCTCCGAACTCGTCGTACGTGAGAATGAAAACAGAATCCTTCCAGGACGAACTCTGCATTAATCGATTGATGAGTTGGGAGACATATTGCGCGCCGTACTGGATATTGGCCCCGGGGATGCCGTCATCAACGCCAGGGTGTTCATCCAATCCAGCATTGTAGCCAGGTTCTATGTACGCTACGGACGGTAGAGTTCCATTGTCGAGATCCGTCAGGAAGTCATCGCCCGGCACGATATTGTTGGGATATTTTCCTGCCGTCGTAAAGAAGTTCAAAGCGCTGTCCTGGATTGGAGGATTCGCGCGCGACAAGTCCGTAACGTAAACCTTCCAGGAGACGCCGGCCGCCTGAAGCAGATCAAAAATTGTCTGATTGGTTAGGGGAGCGCTGTTAGGGGGCGGTGGATAGGCATGCCCCGCTGACGTGGCGGCCAGCATGTACAACCGATTTGGCTGGGTACGCGACATGGTCGGAGAGAACCAGCGATCCGAGGTCGCGAAGTTTGACGCGAGGAAATAGTAGTAAGGCAAATCGCCGCCGTCGTAATAACTCATGGCGCGCTGGCCTGCGACGTCGAAGTACCCAAGGCCTCTCGCATCGTGCGCCGCCGTCCAGACGTAGCCGTCCACCGTCGCGGTTCCCGACAGCGGATTATTCAGGTTCCAATCGACATGGCTCTCATTCCACGACGGACTCGGATTCTCTTCGCACATTGAAATCATGTGGAATGACTGAACCTGTGGACTGTTAGCGTCGACCGTGCAGTCGCTTCCTGGGTAAGGGAAAGCAGGATCGCACCCGGGATTGGTTGGAGCTGGACCTTGTAATGGTGGTGCGCCCGACGCCGGGTTGAATTGAGCAAGGCCGTCAAACGATTGATCTGGAAAGCCATTCGTGGCCCAGTATTGACGCATGCCTCCAAAATAGTGGTCGAAGCCGCGATTCTCCTGTCCGAGTATGATGATGTGATTGATTTGGCTTATGCCCGGATTTCCGGTTCCAGAGGAAGTTCCAAGACCCCGGCACCCACCCAAGAACGCGATCAACACGCCGACGACGAATAGACAAGGTAGCCTCGAAACCTGACGGGCTCTTGCGGCGCCGCACACCTTAAGCCATGAATCACTCATGAATCACCTCGAACGATTTCAAAACAGGGTTGAGATGTATCAAAGTGCCCGAGCGTTGGCCACAAACGGTTTGATACACGACAAAAAGTGAACTTCCGATTGTTGTGAACCGAGACAAACGGTACTACTGTCTCGTTAACCGCATCGAGATCTCTGGCATCCGCGATTCGAGTTTCCGCCGGTGCATTCGAATCCTCACCACGAACGGATGAGCGATTCGCAACTCTGCATTTCGTAGCGATCCAGCTTTGACCCTTTCAGGAGTAGTGCAGCAATGAAGTTGCCCAATCCCCTCGCTATCCTTTTATTCGCGGTTTTGACAGCGCCCGCTTTCGCTGGTGTCAATGTGAGTAATCCGGTCAATGGCTCAACCGTGACGTCGCCGGCAAGCTATACAGCAACGGCATCAACCGGTTGCGCCAAGGGTGTGGCCTCAATGGGCATCTATGTTGACAACAATCTGCAGTACGTCTCCGGCGGGAGCAAACTGAACACAAACTTGCCCATCAATCCCGGGAAACACAACACTGTCGTGGAGGAATGGGACTATTGCGGCGGGGCGAGCTACACCGCATTGACCGTCAATGTCACCAATCAGAGCGGCGTATGGGTGAGTGCACCATCTAACAATGCGACTGTGGGCACTCCGGTCGTTTACGCAGCCACGGCAACGACCTCCTCATGCTCCAAAGGCGTCGCCTCGATGGGAATTTACGTCAACAATCAGCTGAGTTATGTGGCAAACGGGGCGAGCCTGAATGCCAGCCTGTCACTGTATCCCGGCACCTATGACACGGTGGTGGAGGAATGGGATTACTGTGGCGGCGCCTCATACAGCCACGTCCATATCACGGTGACTGGGAATGTCTTTACCAACCTGCAAGCGAGCGACGGATGGCAAGCCTATGGAGAATTTCCACCTATCTATGACATCTGCGAATCGTGCGGATCTGGGGTCACCTGGGCGATGACGCAGGGCATCAAGTCGCCATCCTTAACTAATAACGCCACGAAATTTGATATCGGCGGCAATACTCCCTACGCAGACGTTTTATGGACGAACCCTTTGATCGGCGACTTCTCTTCGCAGGGCATGCCTGACAAGAATCACACCCTGATCCCCAGCCTGCATAACTTCACCTATGACACATATTTCTATGGCTCAAATCTTGAGCTTTCCGAGGTCCTGGAATTTGACATCAATCAGTACTTCAACTCCATGGGCTTCACCTGGGGACATCAGTGCAGAATTGCCGGCGGGCATGAGTTTGACATCTGGGACAATGTGCATTGGAAGTGGGTTGCAACCGGAGTGCCCTGCAATCCAGTAAATAATTCGTGGAATCACCTGACGCTCGAAGTTGAGCGAACTTCCGACAACAAACTTCAATACCACGCCATCACGCTGAATGGAGTGAGAACCGTTCTCGATTGGTATTTCCCCCCATTTTCTGTCGGAAACTGGTACGGCGTCACCGTCAACTATCAAATGGATGGAAACTACAAGCAGTCTCCATACACCGTCTACGTGGACAAGTTCAGCCTTACCTATTGGTGAGCGCTTCCGAGAGGCCTGGATACTGTTTAGAGGAAACATTCTTTAGCAGCACGCTCAGAATATTGCTGCGCACCTCATCAGGAGTACCCTTGGGAATCACGTTCATCGCCGCGATCCTGCTGATCGCGAGATAAGAGTCTCGATTGCAGCGGAGAAATTCGAGCGGGTATTCGGGTTTGCGCGCGCGCGCCAGTGCAGGATCGGCATCCAGCAGATATGCGATGTTCGGGCGCGGCACAAACCAGAGCAGCATGCGCGCATAGATTCTCGCAATTGGATTGCTCATCTCCAGATTTGCTGTCTGATCGTAGATATAGCGATCGAACACCACAACATCGGAGTCAGGCTTCCGTTTGATTTTCCCTATGACCGTGGCAAGGCCCATGGCATCAAAGAGGCAGAGCATCATGCGCACGGGGAGCATATACCAGGAACGCACGTCCTTATCCCTGCGACGCACGGGCTTTTCGGGAGTACCGACTCCCCTTTCTCCCCCGAAGAGTGTATGACCTGCCAGTTCTCTCGCATTCCGCAGGGTCGCTACGTCATCCCAAAAGGTCACCAGGCGAACGCGCATACCAACACTGTTCATATAAAGGACAAGGTTTTCAATCTGAGTGCTCTTGCCAGCCCCGTCGATTCCCGAAAAACTCACAATAAACGGCTTCTTCGAAGCTGGCTGGAGTACATATCCGCAAATGGCGTCCGCTGGCATGGAATCTAATGGCTGCCGGGAGGTTTGCTCGGGCTGCCCTCTGATAAGGCCACCGTCGTCCCAACCGCGACACCAACTCCGACAATAACGCCCATCTTGATGAGAATCGACCGCACGCGACGTTGTTTGGCCGGTGCTAGCGCTGCCCCGGCGGGGCGAGAAGCCGCAATGCCCATCGTCGGAACTGTTTGGGCGGCGGCAGTTCCCATAGGTTCGCGCGGACGCGTCTGTGGCGGGTCAGGCGCCGGCGGATCCTGTTGGGCCACCGGCTCGGGCTGAGGTTGGACCGCTTTCGCCTGTATTGAACCCGGGCTATCCGGAAGTTGATCCGATGGTTGATTCTGTAACTGCTGACCGGTCGCGGCCGATTGTCCGTTGCTACGGTCTTGATTGTTGGGCTGAACCTGGAGAACTTGATTTTGCCCCCCCGGAGTTTCGGCCGTTGGTGTTTGTTGAGCGTACCCGTCAGCGCAAGTACTGACGACAACTGCCAGCAGCACGCCTGACACCATGATCCTCGTCCGCACACCTTTTATGGTGTTCATGATTTCTCCAGATCTTCCCGTGAGCCATTCAGCCTGCCGACCCGGTGGAACTATTCCTCAAACTTCGACTGCGACGAGGCTGTCGAAAAGCGGTGAAAACTCTCCACCGCGTCAGCACTGCTGTCGAAGATCTCAAACAATCGATCGACTCGGGTCATCTCCAAAATGACCGCTTGCTCAGGAGAGACAGCCGCCAGTTTCAGATCGCCATTCCGTTTCATGGCTGCTTCCATACAGCGAAGCAGCATTTCGACACCTGCGCTGCCCATATGACGCACATCTGTAAAGTCAAAGACAAGATGAGGCCGTTCACTCTGAAGGAAAGGCTCAATCTGCTCCAATAATGCTCGCGACTGCGACGCGTCCAAGTTAGCTGGAAGCCGTTTCACCATGACGGGCTTTCCTGTCGTCATACCTCACCCTTGAATGCTTCTAACACCCGGTCCGCGGCGCGCGATAAGTAACGCGGACCGAACGCGGGCTCCACGGGACCAGCCTGAACTTGCGAAACGCCGGGCCCGGCACGATACCTGGACACATATGACCGGTGCGGGGCCGCATCTTTTACCAAATTCGGATCCTGAATCGAGAAGGCAACATTACGGCCAAGGTGAATCATGTCGTTCCTGTCCACCAGGGCGGACACGACATCGAGTCCTCGTCCAATCACTGTGTGAGGGAAGACGGAAGCAGCGGCAAGTACGCTACCCTCGCCAACATGGCAGTTGCGCTCCAGGTTGCTGAATCGAGTGATGACCGCTCCCGATTCCAAGCGAGATCCGTGACCGACATACACCGGTGCCACCAGCCGAGCTACCTTGTGACATCGAGCGTCCTCCTCAACCCACACGCCTGGCCTGATTTCACAGCCCGAAGGAGTAATCGCACACCGGCCCAGGAAAGCGTCAACAACCAGCCTGCGAAAATCGTGAGCATCGGTTAGGCGATTCACGTGACCTTGCACCAGATATGGAGTCGATGGCCCCAACAAGTGATCCTCGCTCGCGGGCAGAAAGAATCTGAAAGGAGCGGGGCCTTGAGCTGCGTTGACGATCCAGTAAGAGAGAGATCCCCGGTCGTCGTGCAGCGGAGTAATGGTCTGCGCCTTGGATCGGTGAAATTGCAGGGCACAATGTAAGTCGACTTCCGCATACGCGCCCAACTCGGCAACCAAGGCCGTGCCGCATCCTTGTTCTGCGAAATGCTTGACCATATTCTCGGCGATGCGCCACTGATCACGCCGGGTCTCTGCAAGAGTGAACTGCACACTGCGCGCGTGACGGAAACGTACCCCGGAGTCCGAACAAATGATGTGGATTGCCCGCACACCGCTGTCTTGCAGACGCTGTACGACTCTTTCCACGACAGTTTGTCCAAACAGCTCAAGGGTTGCGAGGTTGGAAAGCGAGCCGAATCTTTTTCGCTCCGTGGTTCCAGCATCAGCGACTCCGTTACGAGGGCGGCCGCTGCACAGAAGAATGGCACTCAGTTGCACTCTATAAACTCCTTGATCGCTTCACTTCGATGGTCTGGAGGCGCATATGGTGGTCTGGCGCGTTAAAGAGCGCGCAGAGGGGCGCTCTTACACCCGGCAAGTTAGGGTTCTCTCAGCACCGCTGCCGTTTCATTTAGAAATTCAGAAATACTGATCGGCAGGCGCCATGCCGCACTGAAAACAGTGGTTGCTCATAGGGTGTTCCCTGTACGCGAACACGATGGTACCTGCCATTTTCCTGGCGGCATACAAATCCCTGGATGTTGCACTCATCCAAGCTCTTTACGAGGTGATGGGTTGAAAGTTGAAACACGCAAGGCGCAGTACATGGAAATCCTGTCTCACCTGGTAATACCGGGAGGCCGAACCACACCATCTCCACTACAACAGCCCGATGGAAACCTGCTGCGAGGCGAGGTGCATTTCGTCGGATCGCTCACGGATGCGGAACTCGCCGACCTCCACTCTCTGGCGAATTCCAATCACGTGATTGTTCGAGCTCTGACCGCGCTTCGGTGCGGAGCAGGCCTGGAAAATGAAACCCGAGTCGCCGATTGGTGCACAACCATTCTCTCGATGGAAAGAGCGAGAATCGAGCGGGCACTCACGTACTTGCAATCAATCTGCTCTGCTCTGGAATCTCGAGGATGCGACATTTCAGTCATCAAATCGCTCGACCACTGGCCGGATCTGGGTTCCGATCTTGATCTCTACACGACTGCCGATCCCCGCGATGTCAAGCAATGGATGCGAGCGGAGTTTGGGGCCCATCCCGTAGAACGCAGTTGGGGAGACAGGTTAGCCAACAAATGGAATTACAGCGTACCGGGACTGCCTGAACTGGTTGAGATTCATGTGCAGTATCTAGGCCAAACCGGCGAACATGCCGAGATTGCGCGACGCGTCATCCGGCGCCGCAGACCCACTGCTGTTGGAGGGTTTGAGTTTTTCGTGCCCGCGCCAGAAGAGCGGATTGTCATTTCCACTCTGCAAAGAATCTATCGCCATTTTTACTTTCGATTGTGCGACATGATCGACACGGCATCACTCTTACGAACGGGAGCGGTGGACTTTGACGAACTAAGAGCCGTTGCGAATTCGGCGGGGATATGGCCTGGCGTCGCGACATATCTATGTCTCATACGCAACTACCTGGAAGCATATGGGGATCTGCTCTTTCTTCCTGAATCGGTCATCGAATCCGCACATTCTGCCGATTCGAACGTTATGTTCAAAGCTGGGTTCCTGCGAGTGCCGAAAACAAAAGCGGCCGGCCTTTATGGGCTTCAACTTCTTCAGGCAGGATTACGCCGC
>Ga0265338_10003919_pt1 | contig 20532 bp, 17 predicted proteins | sample 42126metaG_FD_193579 | JGI IMG/M metagenome (GOLD analysis project Ga0265338, IMG submission 193579) | Rhizosphere microbial communities from Carex aquatilis grown in University of Washington, Seatle, WA, United States - 4-21-26 metaG | ecosystem: Host-associated > Plants > Roots > Rhizosphere...
GGTGAAAAAGCAGAAATAGAAACACCCTTCGGCCGGCGATGTTGCCCGACAAACGCAATTTATGGAACTGAAACGCCGCAGCGTTTTGATTTACGGCCTCCTGTTGGGCGTGTGGGTGCTGGTCGTCATCTGGCAGGCGGCTGAACATGTTCGCGTTCGGAACGAGGCGCGTGCGGCCCTGGTCAACCGGGCCAAGGACATTTCCACGACGCTGGGCATTGTGCTCCGCTCGCAACGGCGCTTTGGCGGCGTGGTTTCCAAGGAACGTCTCGAAGCTTCGCTGAACGAATTGCTCAAGCAGGACAAAACCGAATTAAGCGGCATTGCCTTGTTGAACGCCGCAGGCGAAATGGTCGCCTCCGCGGGAACGGGCACGGATTTCCAAAACCGGGGTGCCGCCGGCACGACGGAAACGTGGAACGCCCAGACCGTCACCCTGGTGAACCCGGTGGACCTGGGCGCCAACCTCACCTACGACATCGAGGGCACCAATCTGCCCATCATCCTCTCCCGGCAGGATTTTACCAACCGCTACACCACCAATCGACTGAGCCTGCCTCCGCCCGGCCCGCCGTCCGAGGGTTTTCCTGAGCAACTCCCGGAACACCCGCCTGTTTCCAACGTTGTTTCCGGAAGCTCCGAGGAAGCGCCGTTGCCCGCGGTCAACAACGATACGAATCGAGCGCGTCCGCGTGACGGTGGCCGTCCCCGTTTCGGTCGTCCCCGTTGGATGAGCGAGGAGGAATACCAGGTACTGCGCCAGAGACAGGGAGCGCACAGTTTTGTCATCGTCATGTCCACCCAAACCCTGCGGGCGGCTTTCGAGCGTGATATCTGGCTTCGCTCCATCATCGCGTTGCTGGCGGGAATTTCCGTCATCGGCACCGGCCTGGCCTGGCGCAGCGTGACCACCTCCGCCGAATTGCAAATCCGCCTCATCCGCGCCAGCGAGTTGAATTCACACCTCAAGGAAATGAACCTGGCGGCCGCCGGCCTGGCGCACGAGACCCGCAACCCGTTGAACATCATCCGGGGCATGGCGCAGATGCTGTCCAAACAACCCGAAGCTTCGGCGGAAATCCGGGACCGGTCCAGGGCGATTGTGGAGGAGGCCGACAAGGTGGCCGCGCAACTGAACGAATTCATCAACTACTCGCGGCCGCGCGAGGTCCGGCGCGCCAAGCTGTCCCTCGATTCCGTGGTGAATGAAGTCGTGCGCGCGCTGGGCTACGATATCGAGGAAAAGAAGGTCCGCCTGGAGACACAGGGCGAATCCATCACCATCGAGGCGGATGAACAACTGCTTCGCCAGGCATTGTTCAATCTGGTGCTCAATGCCATCCAGGCCGTGGGTGGAAACGGGCGAATCCAGATTTCCACACAAAAGGTAAATGGTTCGGAGGCCACGCTGGAAGTTCGGGACGACGGCCCCGGGGTGCCGCCCGAACGCCGCCGGGAAATTTTCAAGCCTTACTTCACGACCCAGCAGAACGGCACCGGATTGGGGCTGGCCGTGGTCCAGCAGATAGTTCTGGCCCACGGCTGGGAGATTGAATGCCTGGCCAACGAACCCCAGGGCGCTCTTTTCCGGATCAGCCATTTGAAACTGGCGGTTTGAGCGGCGATTCGCCGTATCATTTAGCGGCTTTTGCCGATCTATTATCCAACCAGCTACGTTCGGCGCAGTGGGCTGGACAAATGATACCTGCGAACGTAAAGTCGCGATAAAGCTGACCAAAACCGGACCGAAATAGGCCGCAAATAGTCAACCCATTTACAAGTTAGGCCACATGAGAGACCTGGCATCATGAAAAGAATTCGCGCCATCACAGTAGCCGCCATTTTGGGCGCGGTGGTATTTAACGCTGTTATATGGATTGCGAATTCATTGGACGCGATGCCCCACCGCGGAGCATTTCTTGATTATGTGGATATTGCTTTCGGTCTGTTATCCTTTGCCGAAGCGATCTTACTGGCATTCGTTGAGCATGTGATCGGGTTTAGTGATACTGGGAATCGATTCATGGACTTACTTGTAGTCGGTTCAGTTGGCGCATTCATTTTCGCTTTTATCACAATATTGTGGCAGTTCACTATAAAACGAGGCCATGACCATAAGAGACCTGTGGCCTCCTGAGAAACAAGACGCGCAAGTGGTTGATAATCAACGAAACCACCCTGTCTTGTTTCTTGGGTCATTGCCCCCCGCCGGGCGGGGTTGGTGTGCTAACAATTCGTTCCAGGCATGTTCCGGATCAGTCATTTGAAACTGGCGGTTTGAACAATTCCAGTTTTTTTGAAATGATTGGGGCAGGTGAGCCCAAAACCAAACGACCTTCAGCCGGCTTCGGCCAATGAGGCAACACAACCAGCCATCCCGGCTGGGTCAAGTGATTACGCGGCGGTTTTTGCGGTTTGCGTATTTCTCCTGGGTGCGGTTTGGGTGGTGTTTGGCCAGACGCTCGGGCATGGATTCGTCAACTACGATGACCAATACGTGTATGAGAACCCGGAGATTGTTCACGGCCTGAGCCTGAAAGGATTTGAATGGGCATTTACCCACAGCATGGCCGGCAACTGGCTTCCGGTGACCGTGCTGTCGCACATGCTGGATTGCCAGTTCTACGGGTTGCAGGCCGGCGGCCATCATTTGACCAATCTTCTGCTCCATGCCGCCACGGCAATTCTCCTGTTTCTGGTATTGCGGGAAATGACGGGTGCCTTGTGGCGCAGCGCGTTTGTGGCGGCGGTGTTTGCCATCCACCCGTTGCGGGTGGAATCGGTGGCCTGGGTGGCGGAGCGCAAAGACGTGTTGAGCGGGCTGTGCTTCATGCTGACGCTGGGAGCCTATGTCCGGTACGCGCGCAAACCGCGGTCGTTGGCCCGCTACCTGACAGTGATATGCCTGTTTGCCCTTGGGCTGATGTGCAAACCGATGCTGGTGACCCTGCCGTTCGTCCTGTTGCTGCTGGACTATTGGCCGCTGAATCGTGTGACGAAGGTCAGTGAGGCAACCGTCACAGACCACCCCGACCAAAACCATTTTCTGATTACGCGACGGCTGATAATTGAAAAACTGCCCTTGTTTGGATTGGCTGTTGCGATGAGTGCGGCCACGTTTTTGGCCCAGAAAGTGGCCCTCCAGCCGTTCGAGCAGCTTTCGCTTCCCCTGCGTGTGGGTAATGCCTTGAATTCCTATGTGACCTATCTGGGCCAGATGTTCTGGCCGTCGGATCTGGCGCTTTTATACCCGTTTGCGGCCAAGGATGTTGGAGTTTTCAGAGTGGTTCTGTCATTGGTTGTATTGGCCGGTATTTCCGCGGGTGTTCTTGTCCTGCGCCGTCGCCCCTATCTTTTGACCGGCTGGTTATGGTATCTCACGATGCTGGTGCCGGTGATTGGGATTATTCAAGTGGGAGCGCAGGCCCGGGCGGATCGATACACCTATCTGCCACAGATCGGCTTGTATTTATTGCTCACCTGGGCAACGGCGGATTTGTGCGCCGGCTGGCGTCACCGCCGCGTGGGGCTGGTCGGCGGGTCGGCGGCCATCCTCGTCGCTTTGATTTTCTGCGCGCGGGCGCAGACGGCTTATTGGCGGACCAGCGAAACGCTCTGGACTCACACGCTCGCCTGCACTTCGGACAATTCCATCGCCCAAAACAACCTCGGCAAGGCTCTCCTCAAAAAAGGGAATATAGAAGATGCCAGCTTTCATTTCCAGGAGGCGCTGCAAATGATCCCTAATGACGCGGAAACCTATTATAACCTGGGTGATGCCCTGCTCAAGAAGGGAAGCGTGGACGAAGCGATCGCTTATTTCCAGAAGGCGTTGCAGCTCAAACCTGACTATGTGAAAGTCCACAATAATCTGGGCATTGCCCTGTTTAAAAAAGGCAACGTGAACGAGGCGATTGCGCATTATCAAAAGGCGCTCCAAATCAAACCCGACCAGGCGGAAATCCGCGATAACCTTCGCATTGCGCTCGCCAAGGCTCATGGCGATTATGCCGATAAACTCGTCGAACTGGGACGGGACGACGAAGCCCTGGTTGAATTTAGAGAGGCCCTGGAGCTTGTTCCCAATTATCCCGAGGCTCGCCACAACCTTGCCATCCTCCTGCTCCGAAAAGGACAGGTGGACGAGGCCATTGCCCAGCTTCAGAAGATCCGGGACCAATATCCGGAAGATGCGATGGCTGCTTTTGACCTTGGCAACGCCTATTTCCAAAAAGGACAGATGGACGAGGCAGCGGCGGCTTACCAAAAAGCTTTGGAAATCAAACCCGACGATGTGTCAGCCCTCAACAACCTTGGGATGGCCCTGCTGAGAAAGGGAATTCCGGAAGGGGCAGCCATCCAGTTTCAGAAGGCTTTGGCCATCCAACCCGATTTTGCGCTGGCCCGCACCAACCTGGCTAATGCCTTGTTGCAAAAGCAACATCCGTAGAAAACCGGTCGCGATCCCGCCGCCACCACGGGTGGCCGCACATCAAAATTTCTTTTGGCTCCGGGTGCAATGGTCTAGCCTTGTTTCGTGGCTACCGAACTGCGCAAAAAACCCGCCGATTTACCGCGTATCCTCATTGTGGATGACGATCCGGGCCAGCGTAGTTTGCTGAATTCATTCCTGGGCCGCCAGGGATTCGAGATTGTCACCGCCGGGTCCGGCCAGGAAGCCCTGGAAAAGCTCCGGGCCGGAAGGTTCGACATGATGATTTCCGATGTGCGGATGCCGGGGCTTTCCGGGTTGGAGACGCTGCGGTTGGCGCGCAAGGAAAATGCCACGCTGCCCGTTTTGCTCGTCACCGCCTTCACCGACGTCCGCGATGCCGTGGCGGCCATGCGGGATGGCGCCGTCAATTATCTGGCCAAGCCGATTGATCTGGATGAACTGCTGGCCACCGTCCGCCAGGCCATCGGCATTTCCATCTCCGCTCCGGTGCAGTTCAATCAGGAAAAGCCGTTGCCGGACCATGTCATTGCCCGCAGCCCGCTCATGCAGGCTGTTTTCCGCGACGCGTCCCTGGTGGCCCCGTCCGAAACGCGGGTATTGATCACGGGCGAAAGCGGTGTGGGCAAGGAAATCGTCGCTGATATCATCCACGCCTGGAGCCCGCGCGCAGCGGGACCGCTGGTCAAGGTCAACTGTGCGGCCATTCCGGAAACGCTGCTGGAAAGTGAATTATTCGGGCATGAAAAAGGTTCGTTCACGGGGGCGCACGCCCAGCGCATTGGCCGTTTTGAGGAGGCGGATGCGGGCACGATTCTTTTGGATGAAATTGCCGAGATGTCGCCGCCGTTGCAGGCGAAGCTGCTGCGCGTGACCCAGGCCGGGTGTTTCCAGCGCGTGGGTTCCAACCGCGAAATCCACACCGGTGCGCGCATTCTGGCCGCGAGCAATCGCATTCTGGAAGATGAGGTCAAAGCCGGCCGTTTTCGCGAGGATTTGTTTTACCGGTTGAACGTGGTGGAGTTGAACGTTCCACCGCTGCGCGAGCGGCGCGAGGACATTTTGCCGCTGGCCGGCCGGTTCATCGAGGAGTTTGCCAAGGGCCGGGCGCGGTTTTCGGACACGGTTTCAGCCTGCCTGGAACGCTATGCCTGGCCGGGCAATGTGCGCGAATTGCGCAATGCCATGGAACGGGCGGTGTTGCTTTCCCGCAGCGAACTGATTCTGCCGGACCATCTGCCCGCCCGCGTTTGTGCCGCCGGGCCGGCGCCCGCCGTGCCGGGAGCCGGTGACCTGGAACGGCTGGAGGAAATCGAACGGCAGGCCATCCTGCAGGCGTTGAAACAGCATCATTCGAATCGCACCGAGACCGCCAAGGCGCTGGGCATCAGCCGCCGGGCGCTGATCTATAAACTCCAACGGTTCCGAAACCTCGGCTATACCGTGGAATGAACAGCGGAGCAGGGGAGCGCCCCGTCAACTCGACAGCGCCCCGGGGGCGGCGGCGGTCTGATTGAAGATGAGCTTGTCCTTGTCGGCGGTAACCGTGATGGGCTCGCCTTCGTGGAGATTGCCTTTGAGGATTTCCTCGGCCAGCGGGTCTTCCAGAAAACGTTCCACCGCGCGACGCATGGGACGCGCGCCGTACTGCGGGTCGTAACCTTTTTCCACGAGAAAATCCTTCGCCTTCTCGTCGAGCACCAGTTGGATGTTCTTGTGCCGCAGCCGTTCCAGGACCTTGCCGACTTCCAGACCGAGGATCTGGATGAGGTCGGGTTTGGTGAACGAACGGAACACGATTACGTCGTCCAGCCGGTTCAGGAATTCGGGCCGGAACGTCTTCTTCGCCTCGTCCATGGTGCGTTCGCGCATCTTTTCGTAGGTGGCCTCGTCAGTGATGGGCGAGAAGCCGAGCGTGGACTGGCGTTTGATGACGTCGGAGCCGACATTGGAGGTCATCAGGATGATGCAGTTGCGGAAATTGACGACGCGCCCGATGTTGTCGGTCAATTTGCCTTCTTCGAGAATCTGCAACAGGATGTTCCAGACGTCGGGGTGGGCTTTGTCAATTTCGTCGAACAGCACGACGGAGTAGGGGTTGCGGCGCACCTTTTCGGTGAGCTGGCCGCCTTCCTCGTAGCCGACGTAACCCGGCGGCGAGCCGATGAGACGCGAGACATTGAATTTTTCCATGTACTCGCTCATGTCGAGGGCAATCAGCGCCTTCGAATCGCCAAACATCTGTTCGGCCATGGTCTTGGCCAGAAGCGTTTTGCCGACGCCGGTCGGGCCGAGCAACAAAAACGTGCCGATGGGCCGGCGCGGATCCTTCAGGTCCGCCCGGGAACGGCGCAACGCCTTGCAAATGGCGGAAACCGCCACGGCCTGGCCCACCACCGTCTTTTCCATCTCGGTTTCAATGGTCAACAACCGTTGCGTTTCGTCCTGGCCCATGCGCTTGATGGGAATGCCGGTCCATTTGGCGACGACGTGAAAAATATCGTCCTCATCCACGACCACGCGTTTTTCCTCGCGGGCGGCGCGCCAGGTGGCGAGCGCGGCTTCGAGATTTTCCTTCGCGTGCTTTTCCTTGTCGCGCATCGAGGCGGCGCCTTCGAAATCCTGGTTCTTGATGGCCTTTTCCTTCTTGTTCTTGATCTCCTCGATCTCGGCTTCGAGGGCCTTCGTTTCCGGCGGCCGCGTCATGGTGCCGATGCGCGCGCGCGAACCGGATTCATCCATCACGTCAATCGCCTTGTCCGGCAGGAACCGGTCGGTGATATAGCGGTCCGAAAGCTTGACGGATGCCTCGACGGCCTTGTCGGTGAATTCCACCTTGTGGTGCGCCTCGTATTTGTGGCGCAGACCCTTCAAAATCAGAATCGCCTCGTCGATCGAAGGGGCTTCGACCTTGACGGACTGGAAGCGGCGTTCGAGCGCGGCGTCCTTCTCGATATATTTGCGGTACTCGTTCAAGGTGGTGGCGCCGACGCATTGCATCTCACCGCGGCTGAGCGCGGGCTTGATGATATTCGAGGCATCCATGGTGCCCTCCGCCGAACCGGCTCCGACAATGGTGTGCAACTCGTCGATGAACAGAATGACATTCCGGGCGCGGCGGATTTCATCCATGACCGCCTTGATGCGTTCTTCAAACTGTCCGCGATATTTGGTTCCGGCAACCATGAGCGCGAGATCGAGGGTAACCACGCGTTTGTCGCGCAAAATTTCCGGCACATTGCCGCTGGCGATTTCCTGCGCCAGGCCTTCCACGATGGCTGTCTTACCCACGCCGGCTTCACCGAGCAGCACGGGATTGTTCTTGGTGCGGCGGCATAGAATCTGGATGACGCGCTCGATTTCGTTTTTGCGCCCGATGACCGGGTCCATGTCGCCCTTGCGCGCCAGTTCCGTGAGGTCCCGCCCAAACGCCTTGAGGGCGGGCGTCTTGACATCGCCTTTTTTCTCCGCGCCGGGTCCCGGCGGCGGGGCTTTTTCCCCGGTTTCGGGTCCGGAAGCTTCCTCGCCGGTAAAATTGGGGTCCAATTCCTTGAGAATTTCCTGCCGGGTTTGCTCGATGTCCACGTCCAGATCCTTCAACACCTGGGCCGCGATGCCATCGCCTTCGCGCAGCAGGCCGAGGAGGATGTGTTCGGTGCCCACGTAGGTATGATTGAGCGCCTTGGCTTCCTTGGAGGCGAGGGCCAGGACTTTTTTGACGCGCGGCGTATAGGGAATGTTGCCGATGACCTTCTGGTCGGGGCCGGTGCCGGTTTTCTTTTCCACCGCCATGCGGACGGTTTCGAGGTCAAGGCCCATTTTTTGGAGGACATTGACGGCGACGCCCTGGCCCAGTTTGATGAGGCCAAGCAACAGGTGTTCCGTGCCGATCACGTTGTGGTTGAACCGGTCGGCTTCCTTCCGCGCCAGCGCGAGCACCTGTTGGGCGCGCGGCGTAAAATTGCTCATGGCTTCATCGCTCATACTTCGTTCTATATTGCTATTGATTGGCTGATTTGTCCAATCCTGTTCCCGCCGCCCCATAGGTCCGGACGACCGGGCGGCTCGTGTTCTTTAAACGTTCGCGCATCATGTCGGCGCGGGTCAAATCGCGTTCCTCGGCGGTCAATTTGTCCGACAACTGCCGCTGCAAATGGGCCGGCTGGGTCAGAATGAACAACTCATCCACCAAGGCACGTTCCATGCCAGGAAACAACCCGATATCCACGCCCAACCGCATCAGCGACAACAAATTCATGGTTTCCTTGGACGAGATGCTGTGGGCATTGGCGAGAATGCCGTAGGCGCGGCCAATATGATTGTAAACCACCTTCGGCTTCTTTTCCATCAAGGTTTGACGGGCGTTTTCCTCGTGTTCGATGATTTGCGAAAGCACCTTGTCCAGCCGCTCGACGATGGTCAGTTCATTTTCGCCCAGGGTCATCTGGTTGGATACCTGGAAGACATTGCCCAGGGCCTCGGTGCCTTCGCCATATAATCCGCGTACCGCCAGCCCCAGCTTGTTGACGGATTGGATGATGGGATTGATCTGCTCGGCCAGGACGAGTCCCGGCAGGTGCAACATGGCGCTGACGCGGATGCCCGTGCCGATGTTCGTCGGGCATGCCGTCAGATAACCCAGATCGCTGTTGAAGGCGTAATTGAGCTTCTGCTCCAGCTCGGAATCCAGCCGGTCGATGGCGCTCCAGGCCTGGCGCAATTGCAGGCCGGGGCGCAACGCCTGCATCCGCAGATGATCCTCTTCGTTGATCATCACGCAAAACGTCTCGTCCCGGTTCAGCACCAGTCCGCTGCCGGAACTTTTGGCGGCGTGTTCGCGGCTGATGAGGTGCCGCTCGACCAGGATCTGCTTGTCCAGCGCGCTGAGATTGTCCATCGCCTCGGAGAAGGCGTCCTTCATTTCCGGGAGGCTTTCGACGGCGGGCCGGACCAGTTCAAACACGCGGATGCGTTCGGGCTTTTTTGCCCAGCCGGGAAACGCCGCGTCCTTGAGGTTGCGCGCCAGCCGGACGCGGCTGGACATCACAATCCGGTCGTGCGGACCGTGGCGCTGCGCGGTCTCCGCCGGAGAAATGAGAAATTTATGGATGTCCATGGCTTACGTGACATTCAGGCCCGAGCCCCGGGGGGTGATCTGTTTGATTTCATCGCGCAGGGACGCGGCCTGTTCAAAATTTTCCTCATCGATGGCCTTGGCCAGTTTTTTTTGCAGCAGCTTGAGCCGGTCGGACTGTTCGCGGGATTCCCGCAGTGCCGCCGGAACCTTGCCCGCGTGCCGGGTGCCCTTGTGCATGGTCTTGAGCAGGGCTTCCAGGCCTTCGGCGAATGTTTTGTAACACTCCGGGCAGCCCAGCCGGCCTGACTTCTTGAAATCGGCCTGGGTAAAGCCACACCGGGGACATTTCGTCGCCGTACTGGTGGATTGGTCAATTTCCTGTGACGCGCCAAGGCCGAACAGAACGTCGGCATCTGCCAGATTGAAGGAGGTCGGGTCACTGACCCCCTTGGTTTTGGCGCAATCCTCGCACAAATCCAGCTTTTGCATCTTGTCACCCACAATCTGGGTAAGATGCACCGTGGCTGGTTTTTCTTTGCAAGCGCTGCACAACATACAATTAACCGGTGATGGACGTTTTGACTGTTTTGCTGGAAATCGGGCCGTTTTTCCCGTCCTGGCCCGGACAAACCATCATTCCGAAATCAGCATCCGGGGTGCCAAGCACCGACCGGTCCTGGCAGGTTCGAGGCCTGATAATAAGCCACTTTCTCATCTGCCTATTTGTATATCGGCTCACCCGACACTTTCGTCAAGGAGTGATAATCATCTTCCAACTGGCGGGTGACGGCGCCGGGTTTGCCGGTGCCGATGGTCCGGCCGTCGATCTTCACCACCGGCACGATTTCCGCGCCGGTGCCCGTCAAAAAACATTCGTTCGCGCAGAACAGATCGTATCGCGTCAGGTTCGGTTCCGACACCTTCAGGCCGGCTTCATCGGCCAGTTCCATCACCGTCTGCCGGGTGATGCCATACAGGGCGCCGGCCGCCAGCGGCGGGGTGAGCAACGCGCCGTTTTTCACGACAAATATGTTGTCGCCGGTGCATTCGGCCACGAATCCTTCCGCGTTCAACATCACCGCTTCCTCGCAACCGCCGTTATTGGCCTCGATTTTGGCCAGGATGTTGTTGAGATAATTCAGCGACTTGATGGCCGGGTTGAGCGCGCTGTGAAGATTGCGCGTCGTGGGCACGGTGATGATCTTCAGGCCGCGCCGGTAAACCGCCGGCACATAGAGCTGGATTTTGTCCGCAATGATGATGACCGACGGGCGTTTGCAGCTTTTAGGGTTCAAACCCAGCGTGCCGACGCCGCGCGTCACCAAGAGGCGGATGTAACCGTCGCGGATTTTATTTTTCCGGCACGTCTCAACCACGGCGCGCGCGATTTGCGCGGGCGACATCGGGATATCCAGCAGGATGGCCTTGGCCGAGTAGAAAAGACGGTCGATATGTTCCCGGAGCTTGAACACGCGGCCGTGATAGGCGCGGATGCCCTCAAAAATCCCATCACCGTAGAGCAGGCCGTGATCGAAGACGGAGACCTTCGCATTGCGCTCGTCGTAATATTTGCCATCAATGAATATTTTCATTCCGAAATCAATGGAGTTTATCGGAAAAATGAGGTTTAAGCAAACTTCAAATTGGGACGGGGCAGCGGTCGGTGAGCGCCGTAACAATTTCCGGCCGGACGGCACCATTCGCGAGGCATTGCCCAGACTAAATTTGCGTGACAGCAGGTGAACGATGGCTATATTAGCGCGCTCGGCCGACCCTATGGTCTAGCGGTTAGGACACATCCCTTTCACGGATGTAGCCCGGGTTCGATTCCCGGTAGGGTCGCCACTTTTAATCCCATTGAACCGTATCGTTCAAGGTTTCGAACTGATGGCATCCGGCTTCAACCCTAATGCCCATTCAATGCCCCCCAGAACATGGGCGTCGTAGGCTTTGCTGATGTCGGCGGAGTTCTTCCGGTTGGGCAGGTTGGGGTCGGCGTCCCAGATATCTTCCCGATGGCCCAGCGACGTGTAGAAAACCCGGCCTTCGCCGTAAGGCTTGCACCATGAAACGGCAAAATGCCCGGGTGAATTGTTTTCCGGATGTTTGTCGAGGATGAGCAGGTCATGGACTTTCGCCGGGTCGTAATTTTTGAACTGGTAAATTTCCTCCTGCTGGATCGTCCAGGTTTTGCCCAGATGGGCCGTGGCGGGATTTTGCGGGTCCTCGTTCAGGCATTCCACGCTCACCTGTGGTCCATGGTGCGCAAATTCGCCGCCGAGCATCACAATAAAGTCCGGATAGCCGTGAAACGTGTCACTGGCGGCATGGATGCCGATGAATGCGTGACCCGCCTTGATCCAGTCCAAAAATCCCTGCTTGTCGGGAAGTGGCAAGTCGCCAGTCGTGCTGGCAAAAACGACGCCGTCATAATTTTTCAGCGATTCCGGCGAAAGTTTTTGCAGCGCCGCCTTTAATTTTTCATTCCACGCGGCTTCGGCGGAGTTGAACGCGGCCTTGTCGGCATCGCTGGCGTCCGGTTTTAATTTCGCCGGGAATCCGGTCTCGGCATGACCCGGCGGCTGCTCCACAAAATCCACGGTAAATTCGCCGGTGTCCTTGGCCAGTTGCGCGAGGATTTTTTCGGCCGTGGGAATCGAGCTGTGGCGGAAACCGACGGTGGTGGTGACGACCAACAGTTTTTTCGGCGCGGCCTGCAGGGACACCGCCACCAGCACGGCCAGGAGAACAGCTGTGAATTTTTTCATTTGTATTTTCAATTTGATGGGTGATAACCGGTTCGTTGTGGAATTGGGTGCATGCTAGTTTCTGGTCCGGCGTTTGTCCATCCCCGGAAAAAGTTCTAAGATAAGCCTGGGCTTGAACACGTTATCCGATGTCGGCATGATAAACATCACATCGCAACGCCAGGACCCAATTCCTTGATTGCCATTGATGTAATATGAACCAAAAGCAATTCTCCCGACGCCGTTTTATCACCGCCACCGGCGCAGCCCTCACCTTGCCATTGATTCTCCCATTTCCGGCCTGTGCCGCGACCCGGCGTTCCCGGCCATCCAATCGCATTACCTTGGGAGTGGTCGGGTGGGGCTTTCAGGGGCCGGGCAACACGAAATCGTTCCTTTACGAGGACGATTGCCAGGTGGTGGCCGCCTGCGATTTGGACAAAAACCATTTGCAGCAGGCAGTGGACACCATCAACGACCATTATCAAAACAAGGATTGCTCGGCCTATCATGATTATCGCGAGATGATGGCCCGGGATGACATTGACGCCGTGATGATTGCCGTGCCCGACCATTGGCATGCGCTGATGGCCACGGAGGCGGCCCGGCGGGGCAAGGACATCTACGGCGAGAAACCGCTGGCGCATACCATTGCCGAGCAACAGGCCATTGTCCGGGCCGTGCAAAAGCACAAGGTGATATGGCAGACCGGTTCCTGGCAGCGATCGGTCGCCACGTTCCACAAGGCGGCGGAAATTGTCCGCAACGGGCTGATTGGCACGGTGACACAGGTTGAAGTCGGCCTGCCGTCGGGCCATCACGACTTTGCCGAAACCGAACCGGCGTTGCTGCAAAAATTCGCATCGTTGCCGGAAAAAATCAGCGAACCCGACCAGGTGCTGCCGGGGACACCCGCGTGGGATCTGGCGGTGACGGCGCCGCCGCCGGAATTGGATTACGACCTGTGGATTGGCCCGGCCCGAATGGAACCATACATTGAGGCCCGGGTGCATATGGATTGGCGTTGGAACTACAACACCGGCGGCGGGCAGTTGCTCGACTGGATCGGACATCATTGTGATATTGCGCACTGGGGATTGGGATTTGACCGGTCCGGCCCGTCCGAGGTGGAGGGGCACGGGGAATTTCCGCCGGCCAACGCCATTTGGAACACCTGCACGAAATACCGGATTGAATTGAAATACCCGCAGAACATCACCATGACGATTGCCGGCGGCCATCCGGACATTCGCGGAGGCATCAAATGGATCGGCACTGACGGCTGGGTCTGGGTGAACCGCGACGGTTTTGAGGCGTCCCATCTCGAATGGAAATCCTACAAGGACCTGCCGGACAATCTCGCCACCATCAAGCTGTACAAATCGCGGAATCATCAGCGGAACTTTCTGGATTGCGTGAAGTCGCGCGAGCCCGCCATTGCCCCGGTGGAAACGGCGCATCATTCGGCAATTCCCGGACATTTGGGGCTCATCTCCATGCTTACGGGCCGGAAAATCCGCTGGAACGTCGAACAGGAGAAAATCATCGACGATCCCCAAGCGAGCAGGTTGATGACGCGCGAATACCGCGCCCCGTGGAAGCTGGGCTGAAGCACCCGGTGTCACCCGGCCCGGTGCCGGGTTTATGCCGGACGGCTAAAATAGCCCTTGGTATCCGGATGGACCATCTCCAGCTTGAAAATCTGGTCCAGGGTGAACCAGCCGCATTCCGCATGCTGGCCGGTTGAATGGGGATCGTTCTTCTCCTTCCAGTGGAGCTCGTAGGCCAGCGAAATGCAGTGGGTGCCAAAACCCGGTTGTTCAAAAAAATTGTCCTTGAAGAACTGGTCGTAGGCGCCGAGGAAGGTGGCGTCGCCAAGGTTTTTGGCAGCTCCCAGTTCCGCCAACGACACGCGCGCAAAGGCGTCCTCCCGGGTTTCGTTTTTGGTGATGCGTCCGCCGGGAACAAACCAAGTCCCTTTGGCGGGATGATTTTTTCGCCGGCCCAGCCAGATTTTTCCTTCCACGTTCCGCAGAATCAGGTCGACGGTCACCAGCGGTGCGAGCCGTACCAGGTTTTGATAATCCGGGACGGACAGCCATTCCCCCGGTTTGGGTTCGCCGTGCGTATTTGGATCGGGTGGCATGTTCACAGGCGGGATAGCGGACCAAAACTCTTCGCTTCACTCAATCCAAATCAAATCTCGTGGAACGATGCCGGGTCAATTCACAATCCGGATTCCAAACTGTGACTGCGGACGGGTTTCTTCCGGATTCCACCAATAGCATCCTTTGCCTTCTTACATTTCTGGCAGGCCGGGATTCCCGCCACAGTGCCGGCAAAGGATCACCCCGCGGGTGGCGGGTTTTTCAGCGGGATTTCGTTCGAGGCCTTCACCATTTCGTCGAGCAGTTTCCTGAATTCATCCAGACCCGGAGCGGGGATGATGATGGAATTACGATGGCCGACGGCTTCTTCGGTGATGCGCAGAAACCGGCCGCGCGGGTTTTCCTTGAGTGTCAGGACCAGCGTCTTGCGTTCGATCTGCACCTGTCCGGTCTTGAGCGTGTCCTCGACGACAGGCGGTTTGGTGTGGGCGTACGGCTGCTCATAAGGCCGGCGACCATAAGGAGAGGGTCGTTCGTTTGAAATCATAATACGTAAATTTCGCTTCCGACCGCAGCAGTATAGGTAAACTGCGGAGTTTTGGCAACTAGTTACCGCACGTCAATTTTTTTCCCGTTTAAGCCGGCAAAACACCGCCGGAGACACTTTTTATTCCCAACCAACCGGGGTGGGAGCGGTTACTTTACTTGGTGGCCAGGGCGGATTCTATGGCCTGGGTCACTTCCGGTGACTCTGGTGTTGCCTTCGAATCAAATCGTTTGAGGATTTTGCCGTCCCGACCGATAAGAAACTTGTTGAAGTTCCAAGTAATGTTGCCCGGAAAGGGTGACTCCGGTCCGGCCAGCGCGACATAAAGCGGATGGCGGTTGGGGCCGTTGACTTCAATCTTGTCGAAGAGCGGGAACGTGACGTCATATTTGCTCGTGCAGAACTGGACGATCTCTGCATCGGTGCCCGGTTCCTGCGCGCCGAACTGGTTGCAAGGAAAGCCCAGCACGGTAAAACCGCGGTCCGCATATTTCTTGTAGGTGGCTTCGAGTCCCTTGTATTGCGGCGTGAACCCGCAATGGGAAGCCACATTCACGATGAGCAGCACCTTGCCTTTGTAGGCCGCCAGCGTGGTGTCCTTGCCGTTGATGTCCTTGAGTGGAATATCGTAGAGGGATCCGGCGCGGGCGGCGACCATTTGCAACAGGGCAACGGCGGCCATCAGGACAAAAAGTTTCATAGCCGCAGTATCGTTTAAAAGTGAAAGCTGAGCAATCTGAATTTAATGGGAAGAATAAGGGAATCTGGACCCGCTCAGGTGCCTTTTTGGTCGGACAGGGAACTTGCCACGGGCGGTTCTTCGCCGTTAAAGTCGGCCTGCGTGGATTGGCTCGACAAAATTTCGCGGTTCTGGCCGCATCTGGCTGCGGGATTTGATTTTCTGGCCGTTTCCCTGGCCTCGGTTCACGCCCTGCTGCACAAACGCGATTCCCGTGCCGCGGCCCTCTGGCTCGGAATCATCTGGCTCCTGCCGGCCCTGGGTCCGCTGCTTTACCTGGTCCTGGGTGTCAATCGCATCCGCCGCCAGGCGGTGTTGCTGGGGGTGCATAAAAGCGTCCGCGGCCGGATTCCCAAGGATCTGGGCGAAACGGAACACGACGGTGCCGAGCACCTGAAAATGCTCGCGCGCGTGGTCGGCCGCGTGGTCATGCAACCGTTGATCGCCGGCAACCACGTGCAACCGCTGGTGAACGGTGATGAAGCGTTTCCGGCCATGCTCGCGGCGATCGAGTCCGCGAAGAAATCCATTTCTCTGGCCTCCTATATTTTTGACAACGATGCCAGCGGGAAACAATTCGCCGCCGCGTTGGGGCGGGCCGTCCAGCGCGGGGTTGCCGTCCGGATCCTGGTTGACGCCGCCGGTTCGCGCTATTCGTGGCCGCCCATCACCTGGCGATTGAAGCAGTTGCGAATTCCGTGCGCCAAATTTCTGCCGACGTCCCTGTTCACGCCCTGGCGCGTGGCCACGATCAATTTGCGCAATCACCGCAAAATTCTCGTGGTGGACGGTGAAACGGGCTTTACCGGTGGCATGAACATCCGCCACGGCAATGTGCTGGCGGACCGGCCCAAAAGCCCAGTGCAGGACCTGCATTTTCGCATCGGCGGGCCGGTCGTGGCGCGGTTGCAGGAGGCCTTCGCCAATGATTGGGCCTTCACCACCGGTGAAATGCTCAGGGGCGAAACCTGGTTTCCCGAGGTGCCCGGTCTCAGTCCCGGAGTGGTCGCGCGGGTCATCACCGACGGCCCGGATGCGGATTTCGACAAATTGCGCTGGACGCTGCTGGCGGCGCTGGCCGAGGCGCAAACCTCGGTGCAAATCCTCACGCCGTATTTTTTGCCGGACCCGGCGCTCGTCACCGCCTTGAATCTCGCGGCGCTCCGCGGCGTCCGGGTGGACATCATTTTGCCGGGCAAAAACAATCTGCCCTATGTCCATTGGGCGTCGCGGGCCATGTGGTGGCAGGTGCTGCAACGCGGCTGCCACGTCTGGCTCACGCCGCCGCCCTTTGACCACTCGAAGCTGATGATTGTGGATGGACACTGGGTCCTGCTCGGCTCGGCGAACTGGGACGCGCGCAGCCTGCGGTTGAATTTTGAGTTGAATGTGGAATGCTACGGCCGGGAGCTGGCGCACGAATTGACGGTGCTGCTCAAGAAAAAACTTCATGGAGCCCGCGCGGTCAAACTCGCCGAAGTGGATGCCCGGACCATCCCGGGAAAAGTGCGCGATGCCGCGGCGCGTTTGTTCGCGCCGTTTTTGTGACACCGTGTAATCCGGAGGGGCGAGTTCCACGAGCCCCATATTTTGGGGCGTCGCAGAGCTCCGCCCTCCGATAACATTGAAATTATGAAAACGTTTGAAAGCCTCACCGAACAGGAAGTCCTCGCGCTGGCGATTTCGCTGGAGGAGGAGGACGCGCGGGTTTACGAGGATTTTGCCGACGGTTTGCAGGAGACTTATCCTGAACAAGCCGCCAAATTTCGCGAAATGCGCCGCGAGGAGGACGGCCACCGGCATCGCCTGTTGGAACTTCACAAAGCCCGTTTTGGCGATCATGTGCCGCTCATCCGGCGGCAGGATGTCCGCGGCTTTGTCAACCGCCGGCCCGTCTGGCTGGTGCGGCCGCTCGGGTTGAAGACCGTCCAGAAAACCGCCGAGACCATGGAGGTGGAAACCAAACGTTTTTATGAGGTTGCGGCGCGTCGCACCACGGATGCCGGCATCCGGCAGTTGCTCGGCGATTTGGCGGAGGAGGAACGCAATCATGCGCACACGGCGGAACAAATCGCGCATACGAAACTGAGCGAGGATGAAAAATCCCAGGCGAAGCGGCTGTTCCTGCTGCAGGTGGTGCAACCGGGACTGGCGGGCCTGATGGATGGTTCGGTTTCGACGCTGGCGCCGCTGTTCTGTGCGGCGTTTGCCACGCATAACAGTTGGGCAACCTTTCTCATCGGTCTCGCCGCCAGCGTCGGCGCAGGCATCAGCATGGGTTTTGCTGAGGCGTTGTCCGACGACGGCAGTCTTACGGGACGGGGACATCCCTGGGCGCGTGGTTTTGTGTGCGGTGCGATGACCACGCTCGGCGGCATCGGTCACACGCTGCCGTATTTGATTGGAAACATTAAAACCGCCACGTCGGTTGCCGTGTGTGTGGTGCTGGTGGAACTGGGAGTGATTTCCTGGGTACGGCACCGGTACATGGATACGCCATTGGTGTCGGCGTTATTGCAGGTCATGCTGGGCGGCGCACTGGTTTTCCTGGCGGGCATTTTGATCGGGAATTCGTGAACCTCGGCCGGGCGCCAAAAAATTAACCCGGCGATAATCCGGCGGCGATTGAATTTCTGCGATTTGTATGTAACTGTTGGTGCAGCGAATGGATAAAAAATCAAAAATCGCCGTGGAACCGAAAGGGGTGCGTCAACGCCTGGATGAACTTCGTCGCGGCCTGCTCAAGCTGCACAAGGCCTTGATTGATTCCGAACGGATCACCTACGAAAAAACCGTCGGCGCAATCCAATCTCCCAATCATTTCCTCCAACTGCTGACCAACGATCCGTGGTTTGCGTGGCTGCATCCGCTGTCCCAGCTCATTGTGGCGCTGGACGAGGCGCTGGACGGAAAAGAGCCGCTGACCGTTGCGGGAACCGACACCTTGGTGCGCGAACTGGACCGGTTGACGGTTCCTTCGGAAAGCGGTGAAGATTTTGGCCGGCACTATTTCGAGGCTTTGCAACGGGACCCGGACGTCGTGCTGGCGCACGCAGAGGTGACCAAGCTGCGTGGTCCGCGGAAAACTGCCGGTTAGCGGCGTATCAACTTTTCCAGTCGAACGCCTTTTTCTTCACGGCGTAGATGTAGCCGGCAAACAGAATCACAAGGAATGAAACCATCGAACCCAGGATCAGGTTCCGCGTGGCCGGGTCGGCGAGCATGTCCTTGTACACGACCGCCCACGGATAAAGGAACACCACCTCGATATCAAACAGGATGAACAGCATGGCGACGAGATGGAACTTGATCGAGAACCGGGCATTGGCTTCACCGATCGGGGTGGCGCCGCATTCGTAGGGGGAGTCCTTGGTGCGGTTGTCTTTGCCGCGTTTGCCGAGGATCATGGATCCAATGATCATGCTGAACGGCGCAATGAGAGCCAGCCCGAGCAACATCAGCACGGCGATGTATTGTGCGAATTGTGACTGTCCTTCCATGCGCAGTAATAATAGGGGGCCGCCGGAAAAAGTTCAACCGGGAAAACCGGAATTCACCAAAAATCTAATTTATTTAATTTGCCCAAATCATTCATGTTTTTGCTTGGCGCAACGTTTGCCGAACGGTTTAAATGGACAAATCAATTCGCCGGCCGCGATGAACGCCCTGAACCCATCGGTGCATCCGCTGAGCTGGATGAAATCGCTGTTCTGGCTGGCGTTCGCCGTCGCGAGTTTTCATCTGGCGTATGCTTCCATTCATTTTCCCGCCGCGGGCCTGCTGATTTTTGGCTATGCCTGGGGGCTGATCCGGTTGACCGACCAGCCGACCGTCCGCCGGGCATTTTATTTCGGACTGACCACGGGGTTTCTCTGCTATGCGCCACAATTGTTTTTCTTCTGGCACCTTTTCGGCCCGGCAGCGATTGCGCTGTGGGTCGTGATCGCGTTTTGGCTTGGACTGTTCACAGCGATTGTCTGCGGCAGCGTCCGACGCTGGGGAAAAATCCGGGCGCTGTGGCTGGTGCCGGTGATCTGGACCGGGCTGGAATATTTCCGCAGCGAACTGTACTACTTGAAATTCTCCTGGCTGAACATCGGATATGTTTTGCCGGAGTCGTTCAATGGCGCTGGAGCATATCCTGTGGGAATGTTTGGCGTTGGTTTTTTGGTGTTCTCCGTCGTAGTGGCGTATCCTTTTAAATTCCTTCGCAGATTGACGCTGCTTGAAGGGTTCCTCGTTATTTCAATTCTGATGGTCATTCTGGCGGTTTGTTTTCCTGTGGATTACAAATCGGCTGGGCATCCTTCACCGTCCGTCGCCGGCATCCAGATTGAATTTCCTTCAACGGGCGCTTTGCCCAGGGCGCTGGATAAAGTCCTGGCCAAAAATCCCGACGCGCAGATTTTTGTGTTGAGCGAATATACGCTCGATGGACCGGTGCCGGATGTTTTGAAGCAATGGTGCCGCGAACATGAGCGCTATCTGGTCGTCGGTGGCAAAGACCCGGTGGGGACCAACAATTATTACAACACGGCCTTCGTTGTTGGCACGAACGGTGAAATTGTTTTCCAGCAGGCCAAGTGCACTCCCATCCAGTTTTTCAAGGACGGTCTGCCGGCCCCGAGGCAGGAGGTCTGGAATTCGCCCTGGGGCAAAATCGGCATCTGCATCTGTTACGACCTGAGTTATACGCGGGTCACCGACCGGCTGGTGCAGGAAGGGGCGCAACTCTTGATAGTACCAACCATGGATGTCGAGGATTGGGGCCGGCATGAGCACGAGCTGCATTCGCGGGTCGCGCCCGTGCGCGCGGCGGAATACGGCATTCCCATTTTCCGGCTCGCCAGTTCCGGTATTT
>Ga0265338_10003920_pt1 | contig 20525 bp, 4 predicted proteins | sample 42126metaG_FD_193579 | JGI IMG/M metagenome (GOLD analysis project Ga0265338, IMG submission 193579) | Rhizosphere microbial communities from Carex aquatilis grown in University of Washington, Seatle, WA, United States - 4-21-26 metaG | ecosystem: Host-associated > Plants > Roots > Rhizosphere >...
TGGAGAACTCCACTTTCAACACCCACAGTGCCAAAGAATTGTCCATGTCGTAATATCTGACTTAGCAAAGGCGCATAGATGTCTGTCTCGACATTGCCAAGGGTTGCAAAGGTTCCTGGTGCACTTTGATTGTTGTATTCTGTCTTAATCCAGCCGGGAGTAAGCCCTGTTTGTGAATACTCAAGCTCATCCAAAAATCCGTCTATGCCGGTTGTCTGAGCGGGATCCCATCCTATATATTCAGTATTTGACTCTGTGGGTAATGTTGCTTGGGCAGTAGTAATTGTCCCGACAGAAGCTCCATTCACATAAAATGTTACGTTTGTTCCGGATTTTGTCATTCCCACCTGCTCCCAGGTATTATTCGTCAAACTTCCTGTTTCTCCAAGGTCATTAGTACCATCGTAAAAACATATATTACCCCCAACACCTCCGCAGTCTTGTGTTGTGGAAGAAGCAAAAATCCATCCTGCTGAACCATTGGAAGTCTCGTGAGAAAAATAAGCTGTCTGAGCAGTAACATCTTTATTAAATATCCATGCTGTTATACTGATAGAACCACTGCCGGGATTAAAAATAGCATTATTAGCAACAGTAAGATGAGCGGGAAAACCACCACCGAAATCCGCGGCTCCATCTATCTGTCCACTGGTCTCTGCCACCCCACTCACATTGGTAGCGGTATTCCCATTGCTTGTCGAATCACTGAGAGAGAGCGCACAACTGGAAGTGCAGGTTGTCACTGTCGGACCAAAATGCCATACTCCCCCATAATTGCTGTTCCATGTACCATGCGCATTTGATTGACTTGATGCTGATGGATTACCAAAATACATATAAATAATCGTGTCATTAGCGCTGGACAGTGAGGATATATTCACCCATGCCTGCAAAGAACCAGTGCTACTATTGTAGTTTTCTATCTCAAATGGCAATAACGTCTCTCCTGTCGAATCAGTAAAAAGAATATCATTGCCACTGCTTTGCGCATGATTGTGAAGATCAGTATCACTTGAAAGATTCACTAAAACAGAAAAATTGGTAAGATCCGGAATATAGGCAACTTGGATCCCTGCTTCAAACAGTTGGACTGTAGGAGCTCCAGTGGTACAAGTTGTGATTCCAACTGCTGTATTGCCGGAAGGAAACGTAGTTATACTGGCATAATTGGTAAGCATTGCATTTGATGTGGGCAGTGTGATATTGGTACTGACACCGTTATTGACAATTTTTGCATTGCCTGTTGTACAAACAGCAGTGGAATGAAGATAAATCCAGGATTGATCTGAAATAAGACCTGCATTACTGGGTATATTGACATCTCCCACTCCAGCTCCTTCAACTGTATATTCTTCTGTAGTAGCATTTAGAGCTGTCTGCCAACCATTAGTAGTACTTAATGGTCTTTCATTTACTTGTGGTGCATGGCCACTTCCATAACCAGAGCCACCGCTTCCTATCTGTGTTAGAAAACCATTTGCCGCTCCATTTGCATTGGGACGCTTTGCTGTCACATGAACATCTCCCGGATCTGAAAGATCTGTGCCACTATCTACATAGATATCATCCATATGCTCAACAGCAGTATTATCACCTGTACCAAACGGCGTACTCAAACCGACATAGAAATCGGCCACTGCTGTTCCGTTTACGAGATTGTTTGGTCCCGTTGTTGTTTGAGAATAAGTAATTGTCGGAGTACCATTAAGATATACTGTGGCACTATAATTGGTGGTGCTGGTAATTTTATAAGAAATACCAATCCGGTACCATGTCCCGGTTGAAAGGGTTGCCCCTGAGGAAATTGTTGTTCCGTTCTGGTCCAGTTGCAGTTGGCCTGTTGAGGTAATAACTACTTCAAGTATTCCTCCCGTGTTCCCACTCCCTGTTAAATAAAAGAAATCATGAGTCGATACCGGGAAACTATCAAATTTAACATAGGCAGAAATACGTCTACCGGCAGGAGCAAGTACTCCTGATGCTTCGATATAGTCGCCGTTCACGGTAGAATCAGTAAATTTAAGAGAACACGGTCCAGTCTCTGAAACAGTACAGTCAACAGCAAGACCTGTACCTCCTATACCATTACCCCAAAAGCCTTTTTCGCTGTTTGTATCTTCAGTCGCGTCTCCTCCACTGTCCATAAAGTCAACTGTTTGTGCTGAAGGAGTTGCATATACATTATTCAAACTGATGTCAAGTTTCTTCCGATATTGCCAGCTGTAGCCGTTCCAGTTGCTGCCTGTTGTATTACTGTACCACTCTACTCCGACATCGTCAGAGGCTATCTGCCAAGCTCGCTGTTCCTGAAAAACGACTTTGTTTGATCCGGATTGATAGAACTGCAACGGTCCAAGTAAATAAAACTGCGGACTTTGCGGTGGTGCTTTGAAGTCATAGCCCAAAGATGTTGTCTGGCCTTTTTTCAAAGAAACTTGCCAGGAAATGACTTTTACTTTTTCTGTCTGAGTACTGTTAGCTAATTGCTCATTCAAAAGTATTTGCTTATCTAATACAGAAATTGCAGTATTTGCAGGAGGCGTTGTAGATTCGGTAATTGTAGTCGTTGATTGAGATTGAGGAACAGCCGAAGGCGTTGCTGTTGGACTTAGTAGAACTGCGGGCGTTGCTGATACTGAAGCAAGAGGTGTTGGTTGGGTAGTTGGTATTATTGTTGGTATTGGCGACTGCGACGGTGTAGAACTTGGTACGGAATCAGCCGAAGTAGATGCCCCAAGAACCGGTGAAGGATTTGCAAGAGGAATAGTTGGGCCCAGTGATGTTATTGATTGTGGTGTCTGATTATATGGCAGATATGGGAATGGATCCACTTTACCGTAATATCCATTTTGCATATCAGGATTGTTTGGCTTCATTCCAAAATGCAAATGCGGTCCTGTTGCTTCACCTGATTCTCCGGAATAACCAATAAGTTGCCCTTTTGTTACATTCTCTCCTACAGTTACAGCAGTATTTGATAAATGACCATAATAACTTTCTCCCCAGGCATTTCTAATAATAATGGTAATTCCATAATCCCCCGGTCCTGACCAGATAACATTCCCGTCATCAACTGCATATAACGGCGTATTCATCGGCACACCAAAATCCACCCCGTCATGTCCTGATAGTCCATATCGCGTATAAAATGCCTGCAGCAGCGGATCTGTCATCTGTGCACCGAAGCCTTGCGTTATCGGATAGTCTCCATGAAACGGCATAACCAGTCCGGCAGATTGAGTGGCAATCTCCTGTTGCAGTTGTATCGCAGGATCTTGCGAGTTGAGATACAGAGTCTGCATATTAGTGTATGATGTTGGTACCGTTCCTGAAGTAAATTGCGCTGATTGAGTTGCGGGTGTGATGGTAAAAGCCTGCGGAACAGTTTCGGTCACTGTTCCTGAAAAATCTCTATTGGCTTTGATATTGAGGGTCATCGGATAGGTATTTGGTGGATAAATACGTGTCGCACTGATTCTTTGTATCTCAAATGGTGTATTGTTGCTGACGGGAACGGTTTGCGTAATGGTATGAGTGCCGTTTTGCGTCACTGCAGTCAACTGCATTGTATAGCTTCCTGCTTTGGTAAAGGTATACGATGCTTGATAATCGGGCTGAAGCGAAAAGTCATGCTTCTGACATTGTGGATTAACAGTGATTTGCGCTGAAGATGACGCAGCTTCTGTTGATAAAGTATCATCAATTTTCAATTCTTCACTCTCAATTCTCAACTTCAACTGTGCATCACAAACCATATTCCCTTGATCATCCAATACGCCAAAAGAAATATTGCCTGTCTCGCCTGGATTATAGATGTCTTTATCAAAATTCATCGCCAATACTCCCCAACTGAAATCTTGCGTCAATACCTTTCCCTGGTCATCCGTAATTTCAATGGTGTACTTTCCTGGAGTAATTTCGTTTGATCCGGTAAGTTGCACATCCGTTGTTGTTCCGTCATTACTCTCACTAACTGGAACTTCGATTGCTTGTCCTTTTGTATTGCGTACCGAGGTGTTGAAAGGATCATTATCAGGATTGGTCACAGCAAGGGTAACATCTTCATTTGTCTGATAAACTTTCTTGGAAAGTTGCTGCATGCGGATCGGGACTCTTTTGGACGCCGAATTTTGTGTATCTGTTCCAGATCCGACAACCAACAACGACGTTGAATCCCCAAGTACACTACCTTTGTCAGGTTGATGAAATTTCGGCTGAGCAGCAGGAGTATTTTGATTTGCACTTTTTGCTGGGGTCTTTGGAAATGACGAAATCTCCAATTGTGCAGCATAACTGACCGGCGTTGCCATATTAGATAAACTAATAGCTAAAAGCATTATAATAGTAATAATTCTTTCGTAACTTTTCATATCTCCCTGTTCCCTACTCCCTGATCCCTACTTTTTAGAATCCTGAAAGATAGTTAATATTAATGTCTCCCACTTGGACATAATTGGCAGCATTGTTCATTGATTTAAGCGTCAGATAAAGCGTTACTTGTCGATTGTTTGAATCCCAGGTCTTTGCACCGCTAAATTGTGCTCCAGTAATTTGGACTTGGGTCCAGTTCTTTGCGGTTGCTGATTTATTATTGGTACTAAAGTAAACAGGCACTCCTGATGTATCGCCTTTCTGATACATGAATACATCGAGCGCATTATCAGCACTTGTAGTGAGACCCGTATTGTAATCAATTGTCATGGCATTGCCACTCGATGGCCACGCACTCCAGTCTTTCGGCAAAGTAATCGTCAATGCAATAGTGTATTGATTCAATGTGCCTGCCTGCAGGGATGTCCATTGATAGTATGTTTCATGATTATTAGCGGTTGGTGTCGCAGACATGGATGCACTTGCCGTCATAAAGCCATTGATGTTGGCACCGGCAGAAGCTGATGCTACTATTACTGCTCCTGGATATTCTGCACTAAGAGTAATTTGCTTGGTCGGACGTGCAGTGCCGCAATAAACTCCAAAAATACCAGTTGAACATGTCGCTGTACCTGTCGGATCAAATTGGATACCATTAGTATTATTCCCGATCACCACTACCCCACTATTCTTCACAGTAAATCGTGTTGCACCTGACGCAGAAGCTGTTAAGATATCACCGGAATCAGAATTATCCACTACTAATGCCGCAAAGGATGTCTTCCCTGCTACTGAGGCTACGGGTGTTGTTCCTGAAATTGCTCGTACATCAAGTGCCGCAAGTGGTGCGGTATTGTTCCCGCCTATTGCCACTCCTCCTGTAGAAGTATTCACATCAAAGATTGAAGTGCCTGCATGGTTTTTAACTTGTAATATTGATGCACCGTCTCCGATACCGGCATTATAGAGTCCATTCCCACTTTCTATAAAGTTTCCATTTTGATCAAATCCAAAGCCAAATCCATTATTGCCATAAATATCAAATATATCGGCTGTTTGTGAAGCTGCACCTTGAAGGACAAAGGTTTTTTGGGAAGCATTTGTCCCCAATACTCCAAATTGAGGCACAACACCTGCGGAAAATGCTGAAGCCAACGTACTTGTACCAACGATTACACTCCCACCTTGTGTAATGGTAAATCTTGGCAACCCTGAAGATGACGCCGTGAAGATATCGCCGGAACCTGATTGATCAACGACAAAATTGGCAAAGGTCGTTGCCCCTGAAACTGATGCAGTAGATTGTGTGGCAACTCTATTCCTTACATCAAGAGTACTTTGTAATGTGTTAACTTGTACTGAATTCGGATTGATATTCCCTATACCCACATCACCGTTGTTTTGAATAATCATATAAACTCCTGGCCCATTACTGGTATTTACAACATTCTGATCCATGAATGCCAATGATCCGCCTCCACCTAATCCATTAGTTCCAACTGATGTTACCGTCCAATTAATTCCAGCGCCACTGCTACCACCTGAACTTGTATTACCCAAAGTTAATGATGTACCCTGGAGATCAGCCGAGGTAATATTAAATAAATGGCTGCCAGTAGTATTGTCATACACGCTAGTTCCCCCCAAGATCTGAAGTTTTGTTGATGGTGTTGTCGTCCCGATACCAAGATTGCCACCAAAGCCATTATTTGGCATAACGATTAAGTTGCCACTTATGGATGCCTGACTCTGATGTATCAATGAGTCAAGTCCTGTAAACGCAAAGACAGCAGAGGATGTCGCTGTTGATCCGAGTAAGAGATCTTGTGTCTCAGCGAGCGGTGATAGTGCACCACTAACTGACTGCCAGAAGTTCGACGATGGTAATGTCCCTGGTGCAACCCAACTCAGAACTCCTGTATTTGTTGTCTCAAGAATGTTGCCATTTCCTGGTGTACCTGTTGGCCACGTGTATGCATTTCCGCCAAAGGTTGTTGTTGCCGTATTGCTGTTCAAGACGAGATTGCCACCAATTGTGAAATTACCTGTGCCGTTGAATGTTGTCGTAATTGCCCCATGACCAAAACTCAATGATGTAGCATTCGTTGCTCCGATTGTTAAAGATGTCCCTGTCAAAGTATCAATATCTGAAGTTTGACCACCTCGTACATTAAGTGATCCGTTGTTGGCAAGAACAAATCTCGTCGCTCCTGCTGATGATGCAGTGAACAGATCGCCTGATCCCGACTGGTCAACGACAAATCCTGCAAATGACGTCTTCCCAGAGAACGATGCAATTGGGGTTGTGCCTCTATTGCCTCTCACATCGAGGGTTGCTAATGGACTTGTAGTCCCAATACCGAAATTACCTAATGTATCAAGATATGCAGCGTTATTTCTAAAATTAATTGCCCCTGGGGTTCCAAGGCTATTGTAATCCAGATACAGTATCCCGGAATTGCCAGGACTAAGATAAAAATTATTCCCGCTATCCGCACTGATATTTGCGATGGCCGAACCGTTAATCTGCAACTGCATTCCTGTTTGCGTACCACCGCTTGGATTATCTAATACTAATTCCGGAGTCGTAGCGACAGTATTTGCCGATGCATATCGTATATCTAAATTGGCACTCGGCGCTGTTGTCCCAATTCCTACATTTCCACTCGATGCAAGATAGAGACTATTCCCAACTGCTTGGCCGCCCGGCTGGAAAGCAATATCTCCGGTTGATGTCCCTCCAAGAGTTAATGTCTGCCGTTTCACAGATTGAATACTTCCATCAGCTCCCAAAACAAGTGCAGAATTAGTTCCGCTTTGTGCTGAAATACTCGCTGTTGGTGTCCCTGTTGCATTGTTGATAAATGCAAACTTAGCACTGGCTGTCGCTGTCCCTCCCAGCAGCAAATCTGCTGTTGTACTGAACGGTGCAATTGCTCCGCTGTTTGGCATTTGCCAATAGTTTGTCCCTAATGCAAATCCACAATTGTTCGTTGATACACAAACTGTTGATCCTGTTGCATTCGGAAACGTAAACGTATTCCCATCTGTCCCATTAAATGTCAGACTGTTATTTATTGTAAGTGTCTTTGACACTGTGCCTCCTGCTACACTAAATCCTGTAGCATTTGCAGTTAGACTCAATCCATTATATGTTGTTGCTGTGACCCCCCCTGCCAACGTCAATGCCCCTGTGTTACTTAATGTATTGCTTGAAGAGAAAAACTGGATATTCCCTGTTGATCCTGAATTGATTGTTAACGTATTACTCCCCGTATTTGTTATTGATGGACTTGTCCCTGTAAACCCGAGATTTCCACTGATATTCGTCCCTGTTACATTGATCCCTCCACTCCCTGCGGATATGTTCACTGTTGATGCCCCTGTCGTATTCCCCAAACTCAATACTCTCGCTGTTGCGTCTGTCCCAATAGCAATATTTCCTGTGCTTGCCGCTCCTAGGGTCAAACTCTGTTTCCCTAGGGTGAAGATGTTTCCATTTGCATCCAAGGATAATCCATTTGGTGTGCTCACTGCTGAAATACTTGCTGTTGGTGTGCCAGAGTTGACACCAGTAAACGCAAACTTCGCCGATGCCGTCGCTGTCCCGCCAAGCAACAGATCCTCGGTAGTATTTCTTTCAATGATACTTCCAGATCCTTCGCTAAAAGGAGACCCCCCATTAGCTGTGGAAAGAACCCCTACAACATGTGAAATATTAATATTGCCGGATCCATCAATAACCGCAGATCCATTTACTTGCAAGACATTGTCCCAGCCTGAACCGACATTGATAGCCGTTTCACTTCCGGCACCACCAGTGATTGCTGAAATATTAAGACCATAAAGTGAACCTGCACCGACACCGCTTGCGTTCACATTAACAGCAGCAGCAGTACCACCTGTTGTTATAGAAGAAGGAGTCGTAACATTCAGGCCATACCCGTTGAGCGTCCCTGCACTTTGCGTGAGAGGTGGAATGGTAGCATTAAGAGCTGCATAGGTAGTCGTGCCGCCGGCACCGTTTTGATTTAACGCACCCCCTGCAATAGAAAGACCTGTTATTAATTTTGTACCGGAAGTAATCGTGTTTGATTCCGCCGGCAAAGTAAGACTTTCACCAGTGACAGTGGCATTGGTAGCAGTAACATTGGTAGAAAGATCCACAGCAACTCCGGTTGTTGAAAGGCTCGTCGAGAGTGTCTGAGCAGCACCATAATTAAGATTAAAAATAGAGCCAGATTGATTTTTTGCATTAATATACTCAAGACTTGCAGTCGGGACATTGGTACCAACAAGCGTTAATGCAGTCGTATCAGTAGTAGGTGTTAGGGTTAAGGTATTACCAATCGAGGTTGAAGGGATGACATTTCCATCTTTATCAACTCTAAAGTACTTTATGGTGCCAGTGCTGTCAGTAATATCAAAAATATCCTGTGTCGGAGATGCTGTTGATGTCTGCTTCACGATAAGACCTGTCGTTCCAACACCTGTTGGCCCAATCGTATTGGTCGCTGAAGAAGAAGGATCATTCACAACACAATCCGTACAGCTACTTCCAGAAATCGTACCCCACATAGGACTACCAGCGGAAATAACAAGCACCTTACCGTTATTTCCAACACCACCGGCAAGAGCAGCAAGTGAATTTGTGCCATTTGCATAGATAAGATCCCCTGTTGTATACGAAGAAAGGCCCGTACCACCACCCGTTGGAAGGGCAACACCTGAACCATTAATGACAGCATTGCCATTGACACTAAGCACATTATCCCAGCCAGAACCAATATTGAGTGCTGTTTCAGTTCCTGCACCACCGGTAATTGCGCCGATCTTAACACCATTTAAGCTACCTGCACCAACACCTGTTGGAGAGATCAATACGCCATTGGCAGTACCGCCCGTCGTAATACTTGATGGCGTCGTTACCGCCAGACCATTTGCTGTGAGTGTCCCACTTGTTTGTGTCAATGCAGGAAGTTGGACATCGAAATCAGAAAAAATGGTATTCCCAGCGCCATTTTGATTAATCCCTGCACCAGATCCAAACCCCACTTGCAGCCCAAGTAAATTTTCAGTACCTGAAGAATTGGTATTGGTAGTCGTAGGTAGTGTTATTTTTTGACCGGTTACATTTTGGTTGGTCGCCGTCAGTTGCCCGCTATCCAAATCTATACTTTGACCAATCAATGAGCCGGTTAATGTTTGCGCACTACCATAAGCAATATTAAAGATGGTCCCTGAGGAATTGTTGGCATTAAAGTATGCAAGGTTATTGGAAGTAACATTGGTGCCTGTAAGAACCAAACTGGAGACATTGGAAGAAGGATTAGCGGTAAGGGAATTGACACCGGTTATGTTGTTACTATCATCGATAATAATACCTGAATTTTGAATTTGTAGACCTGTAGTGCCATCAAAACGAACAAGGGCATTATCCGTTGAAGACCCAGGACCATTCACGTCCCCATTTCCCCCAACACCAGCACAGTTACCAGTTGCGAGACAGACAACACCCGTTGCATCAGGGAACGTATATGTATGGGCAGAAGAAGTTGCGACACTGGTAATCGTATTCAAAAACCCTGAATTGCCGGTAAATTGCAGATTACCTGTAGGATTGATAACAAAACGAGTGGCGCCTCCTTGTGAAGCGGTAAAGATATCACCGAGTGAATTATCAACTACCAAACCAGCAAATGATGTTTTCCCTGAAAATGATGCGACAGGTATTGTTCCTGAATCTCCCCGTACATCAAGTTGCGCTAACGGGCTTGTGTTATTTAATCCAAGACCTAATTTACCCGATGGAGTCATTTCTCCATGGATTCCACCGTTGTTGCTATAGAATGTCAGATCACCGGTACCACTGTACAATTGAAAAAAATTACCGCTGTTATCTCGAGCATCCAACTTAATTCCAGCAATAGAGCTCATTGTTTCAATTTGTCCATTTACACTAAGCAAACTAGCGGGATTTGCTGTTCCAATTCCGACATTCCCCAATCCATTTGGATTAAGAAGGAGTGATTGAGCATTGGTTGTTTGAATTGTTCCTGTTGCATTAATAGATAATGCATTATTACTTGCCCCTGAGATACTTGCCGTTGGTGTCCCGCCTGCTACTCCAGTAAACGCAAATTTTGCACTTGTTGTAGCTGTTCCTCCCAAAAGCAAATCATTGGTGATATTCAAAGGAGACAAAGCCCCGTTGGCCAATTGCCAGAAGTTGACTGATGAAGTTGAAATCCAACTCGGTGCACTGGTTCCGTTTGACTGCAATATTTGCCCCGCGCTTCCCGGCGCAAAAGTATTCATCACACCATTCCCTGAAAAGTAAATCATCGATCCTTGTGTTACTGCAGAAAAGTTCTGGCCTGTTCCGCCGTATTGGGTGTCAATTGCATTTGCATGCCAAAATCCACTAGTAACTGTTCCCAAACCTGTCAAAGAAGAATTTACAATGGTGCTTCCAAGCGTAGTACTGTTCAAAACACTATTACCGCCGATTTCATAAGCGCCTGTAAGATTGAGATCTCCAGCGCTATCAAAAACAAACTTCGTCGAACCTGATGCTGATCCAACAAGGATATTTTGGTCACTTCCGGTATAGTTAAGTACTGTCAATGCTTGTCCTGCTACTGCACCAGAGACATCAAATAATCCAATTGGAGTGGAAGTATTCACACCAACCGAAGTCCCATTATCATAAAGCAATGAATCGGCGATGTGTTCTCCATCTGGGGTAAATTTCGAAATATAATTAAGACTTCCCGAACCGCCGATAATTCCTCCAAGTCCTGAGCAATTTCCGGTTGATAAACAAATATCCGCAGTCGACCCTGTGAATGTCGGGAAATTATATGTTTTACCATTTGCAGCACTTGATGTTAGTGTTTGTAAAAATCCTGATCCTCCGGTGAACTGAAGATCTCCGTTGTTGCCTATAGTAAATTCAGTCGTTCCTGATGCAGATGCGGTCAGAATATTTTGCTCATTGGTGACATTGAGGTTAACTAAGGCTAAACCAGGAACTCCCCCAGAAACGGAAAAAAGCCCTTGCGGGCTGGTTGTGCCTATTGCGACTTTTCCATTATCGTAAATATCCGAATCCCCTATCCCACTGCTGCCAGTAAATACTGGTATGTAATACTGATTCCCCGATCCGCTGATATCTCCTCCTCCGCCTCCTCCACAACTACCTCCTTCCAAACAGATAGTCCCCGATGCATCGGGGAATGTATAAGTCTGGTTTCCACTAAGTGCTGCCAAAGTTATCGTCCCTGTTTTCCCATTTCCCAAAATTAGTTCATTGGTGTTACTCGACAATGTCGCCGATGCAAAGGTGGGAGTAGATGCTGTCCCAATATCTTGTGGCAAAGTAAGAGTAACCGCTCCTGTCTGTGCCGTTATTAAACCATTTACTAAAACCTGATTTGCTGTGCCAGTTAGTGACAGTACGCCACTGTTTGATAATGTTATTGTTCCTGAACCATTACCTACTCCGATTCCACTCCCTGCTGTCAGTGTGCCTAATTGATACCCACTCCCATTTCCAATCAAAAGCTGACCATTAGTAGGCGTTGTATTTATGCCTGTGCCGCCGTTGCCAGTCGGCAAAATCCCAGTTACATCCGCTGTCAAACTCACCGCAGAAAAACTCGGTGCGCCTCCGGTTCCATGCAGTACTGTCCCAGCCGGCCCAACTCCTGTTGATCCAATGCTGTTTGAACTAAGTGCATATACTGAACCGTTTGGTGTTAATCCTGATATTGTTCCTGAGGCATTGCTTGTTATCGTAACTGTTTTGCTTCCTGTATCGCCAGTCAAAACAATCCCTGATCCTGCGGCAAAATTGATCGTATCGTTATTGTTTGATGCAGTTATATCTGTTCCATCTATGGAAAAAGTTTTGAAGATATTCTGTCCTGATCCCGTATCACTGTTTGTAATCGTTGTTCCTGAAACACTGATCCCGTTACCAGCGCTCAATGATACATCGCCTGTCTGTCCACCAACCGACAATACCCCACTGTTGGCAATCTGTAATCCATTCAGACTTATCCCCGAACCTTGAGTCAAACTCACTGCTCCACTCACGCCTTCAAGAGAAGTAACTCCTCCGTTTACATTTGCTGAGATTGTCGGATTTTGTTTACTCCCGCTGATACTTATGTTTGCACCAGCTTGTATTGAATAGATCACATTTGATGCTGTTAATCTTCCTGTTCCTGCGTTTATATCTGCGTTTTTCGTAATTATTCCTCCGCTCAACGTAGCCACTTTATTCACCGTTAATCCTTTTTTGATTAGGACACTATCCAGAAATGTTACTGGCTTACCAAATACTCCTGGCACGTTAATCGATAATTGATATGCTGGCTGACTTGTCTGAGCTGCTAAAACGGATTGTTGATTAGCTTGCAAATCTTGTTTTGTCGTATTCTTTCCATTTAAGCTAAGCACTTGTGCATGCTGCCAAAATACTAATCCGCCGAATAGTAATACCAATGCACAGACACTGCTTACCAAAAAAAATTGTAGATCCTTAATCGGTAAAGAATAATTTTTAAACTCTTTTACTACAGGACTATTTATCGTTGGTGTCATTTGCTGCACATTTTCTTGTGGAAGCAATAGCGGTTCGATAATTTGCGGTGTTGAAACAGGAGTTGGAATTGTCTGTGAAATTGACTGATTAATAGTAACCTGTGAAGCTAGCATTGCCTGCTTAAGGTTACGGCGTCGTTCTATTTTTTTTATATCCTCAAGACGGTATCGGCGTTGATTGCCTGCGGTTCTGATAGTTTTGATAATCCCAGCCTGTTCCCAACGGCGAAGTGTCTTGGATGAGACTTTGAGAATGGAAGCAACTTCCTGGATGGTATAAAGCTGATCTTTCATAGGGCAGTTTTTTCATGGACATTTAGCTTCAATTTATGTCCAACTTTTTGTCCAAAGATGTTATCTTTAGATATATTTCAATTACCCCATATTTTCACAGCTTTGTCAAGGCTGAAAAAACATATCATAATCATATCTAATTACATCCAACAGCCTCAATTTTAAAATCTGTGAAAAACTGAAGTATAATTCGTGCAAAAAAAGGGTTTCTGGAAGTAAGAAATGCTAAAAAATAAAGACTCTTATTTTGAAGTTTTGCTCAATAAAATTGGCACTAATCTGATGTCGATTTGCCCCTTATGTTTTGATGGTTTGTTTGCAATAGAAGTTGGACATTTTGCCTTGAATATTTTTTTAGATAAAAGTCTATTATTAATATTATGGGCTTAAAATGACTGATGGATTTTCTCTTATTGTTGACTGGATTTCTAAATTATTTTTAAAGTTTTTTTTAAATTTTATACTAAAAATACCTAAGAAAATTGTGGAAATTATTATCTTTTAAACAAAATACTGCCTTAAATAAGGATTACATAACTCTAAAATATGTTATATATTTATCTACTTTGTTATTAAAAATGATTATAATAAGAGTAAATGTGACAAAAATTTCAATGATACTTTGTATAGCTAAATATAGTTTAATGTATCAAATATTTTTTACTATTGTGGCTCAATCAAAATTTTTCCTTGAGGAACATATGGCACTGAAGAAGATGAAGAGGGAGGAGCAGGCATACGGGTCACACCGAGAATTACAGCCGATGTTGAGGCACCCGCGACTGCTTGCTGCATTATAGGAGTCGGCGTAACATTCTGAAAATCTAATTGCGCTTCTGTTATCACATTACCTGTTGTCGGACGGTATAAAATTGCTTCTTTATGCTTTTTATACATAAGGATCTTATCACCATTTTGTGCATTTTGGAAAAATGCTTCTTTGGGCAATTTCGTGATATCAGAGACTGTCGCGATGACAGGCTGTTCACCCTTTGGCAAGGCAACTTGCTGGCTTGCAATATCCGTTATTGTTTTAAGTTTTTTTGCATAGATAACTGCAGGATTCTGTGAAAGTTGGTACTGATACCATTCATACCATCCAAAAGCACCACCTCCGGCTACCACAATAAGAGAAATGACTGAAATGGCGACTACTCTTTTTCTCGAATTGAAGAAAGGCTTTTTTGGAAGCTTCTCATTATTGTCGGTACTTTTAAATTTAGTTTTGAAAAATTGCGGAAATTTCAAGCCCTTGAATTTTTTCTTTTCCGGCAGCTTATCAATAAGTCTACCCTCTTGCAGCATTCTTCTCGGAAATGAGGATTTATCTTGGTTAGTCATATTTCTATCATATCATGCGAAGTATACCAACGAAGCTAAAACTTTTGGCTTTTAGAACACAAATGGCTGGACGGCTCCTTCTGCGCTGAACCATTCCCCATGACGCATCACCTGAGCCATGGTAGGTGCATAGATATCTGTTTCTTCATTACCGACTGAATAAAAGCTTGCTGGCGCAACTTGGTTATTATATTCTGTGTCTATCCATGGAACTGAACGAGCTGTATTAGAAATACGCGCCTCATCCAATATACCATTGAAAATGTGAGTAAGATTAACCTGATAATTTGCAATAAGTAAATGAGTGCTCGCAGTTGTCCCACGGGATGTATTGGCATTGGTAGCAACAGCTATTCCGTTTATATAAAGCTTCATACCGGAAGTAGTACTAAATGTCCCGACCGCATAGTACCACGTGCCCGAGATCCAGGAAGTCTGTGTTGAAATAGTATCAGCTGTAACACATGAATTATTTGTGTCTAAACCAAAATACAGTTCACCTGTACTGAAAGTATTACAAGGATCGCCATTAAAAGCAAAGGTTATATCATTAGTTGAAGATGTATCTCCAAGAGCTATTAAATTCGTAATGCCAGAACCGCTATTTATAGTACTTGATGGTTTAAACCATATTGAATAGGTTACACTTCCCGAACTAATTGAAGAAGCGAGACCGTTTATAGAAGTATAATCACTCGAACCGTTATAGGTTAGTGCGGTATTGGCTATACCTTCCTCACCCGTTGCTGTTTTTGTACTAGTATTAGCAATATTTGTTCCGTTGTTTGACCCGATTGAGTTAACAACAGTAGTGTTGGCTGCATTGTCGTCTAAATGATACACACCCAAATAATTACTGTCCCATGTACCATGAGCATTGGCGGCAGTATTGGCTGGCGCCGACGGATTGCCGTAATACATATAGATAATAGTATCAGCCGTCGCCGACAACGCAGGGATACCAACCCAGGCAGCCAAAGCTCCGGAACTATAATTTTCTATCTCGTAATTAAGCAGATTCTCTCCTGTTGCGTCGGTAAAGAGGATATCATTCCCGCTTGCTTGCGCGTGAGCTGACAGCTGCGCATCACTCGTGAGACTCACCATCACTGGGAAGTTGACCAGTGCAACATTAATAGGAATAGCAATTTCCGCCCAGGTAGCAGCGGTTCCACCTGTTGTCCAACTCATAGTGGTTGTACCAACTGACGCTTGCTGATATTCTGCAAGCCCCTGTGCGTTAGTGACTTGATTCCACAATTGGGTGCAACTGCCACATTTAGTATATGCCCCTCCCCCTGCGGTAGCTCCCGCGGTTGCAAATACCATTTGATTTGTACTGGTTGTTGTTACGGTCTCTGATAGCGTAGTGCCCGATCCTGAGGTAGGCGTTTCTGCACCAAAGGTACCAGTACCAGTTTGATCGACATTACAGAAGGATACCGCACCGCTAGCTTCATCACGCGAACCAGGCGTAAAATGGACATCAACTGTATGCGCAGATCCTTTTCCAATCGTCGTCAGCTGTTTATCCAGCATATACCACACCTCTATTTCTTCACCGGTTCCGGTTTTTGTTATTAATTCGGTCATAGCAGTACCGTTATAGGTAATATAATCATTGATGCTTCCATTAAAATCAGTTGACGTAGCAACTATCAAAAGAGCGTTCGTACAACCACTTCCAACTGTTGCGTTCCAGGTTTGATCTGTATTGAGACCTGCAGCTTGAGTAAAAGTGGTTTGATCAAACGTTACGTTCGTTGCATATCCTGCAAGTGTTGCATCAGAATTCATCGGTGCCGCTATCTCAGTCCATGCCTCAGCAGCGCCTCCCTGTGTCCAGGCCATCGTTGTCGTTCCACCTGTAGCTGTATTTACCGGCATATATGAGCCGCCTTCACCGCTAGATATATCATTACTTTGTATCTGCTGTTGCCCCCCAGTGCCCGAGGCAGTCCAAGGACCCCCATTCCCAAAAAAGGAAAATGCATCAACAACTACTTGATTGACACTTACTGATACACTGCTACTTGTCGCAGATGTACCACTTCCAAAATTAGCTACCGCAGTCCCGAATGGCGTGGTCTGATTAACACCTGAAAAGGAAGCAGAAAATGCACCCATATGGTCAGCGGCTGCCTGGGTGACGTGGATAGTATTTGTTCCCGACTTAGGACCCAGCCAATACCATAGATCATCACGCATACCGGCACCACCAGTACCAGCAGATGAAGCAAGTTTGGTTAATGTATGAGTACCACCTGAATCCACATCTGTTATGGTTGATACATTATTATTATATGCAGATACACCAACGATAATAATACCATCATTTAATGTGCCAACAGTTTGTGCCCATGAGAGAGTGGCAGAACCTCCGCCGCCAGCTGCTACACCAGCAGTAGCGGAGTTATCAAGCTGAGGAGGAGCTCCTACCTTGGTATGGTCAAGCGTTATTTTCTTTCTGTACTGCCAAGAGTAGCCATTCCATTTATTGCCCGTGGTATTTGAATACCACTCAATTCCTACATCATCTGAGGCGACCTCCCATTGTCTCTGTTCTTGAAATACTATTTTGTTTGAGCCATTGGCATAAAACTGTGCCGGCCCCAACAAATAGAACTGTGGACTCACATGCGGCGCCTGATAATCATATCCAATCGATGTAGACTGGCCTTTCTTTAACGTCACATTCCATGTCAGAACTTTTACTTGTTCTGTTTGCGAGGTATTTGCAAGTTGCTCATTGAAAAGAATTTGTTTATCTAAAAGGGTAAAGTTGGTATTTGCAGGTGGAGTATTTGAGATACCTATTGTCTGTTGTGGTTCCACAGTCGGAGAAGGAATCACCGTTGGAGATTCTGAAACTGCCGCAGAAGGTGTTGCTGGTGGAGTTTGTGTTATTGTTGGGCTAATCGCTGCAGAACCTGATGCGCTCGGTGTTGGCGTATCCGTTGGAGAGGGTGTTGCTGCTGTTGATGCTGAGAGCACTGATTGTGTGGCAGCCGCCTGGGCTAATGTTGGATTAAGCGTTGAAAGATCGTTCGGTTGCTGATTATTGTATGGAAGATATGGGAGTGGATCGACTTTTCCATAATATCCATTCTTCATATCAGGATTGTTTGGCTTCATCCCAAAATGCAAATGCGGCCCTGTTGCCTCTCCTGATTCTCCAGAATAACCAATAAGCTGGCCTTTAGTAACATGTGTTCCGACAGTGACGGCTGCTGTACTTAAATGGCCGTAGTAACTTTCTCCCCAACCGTGTTGAATAATGACTGTGACACCATAATCCCCCGGTCCTGACCAGATAATATTTCCATCATCGACTGCATACAATGGCGTGTTCATCGGCACACCAAAATCAATACCATCATGGCCTGCAAGCCCATACTGCGTATAAAAGGCCTGCAGTGTCGGATCTGTCATTTGTGCACCAAAGCCTTGGGTTATTGGATAATATCCATGAAATGGCATCACCAATCCTCCAGAACTAGACGCATTGATCGCTTGTTGGAGCTGCGCCGCCGGATCGTTCGAGTTGAGATAAACAGTTTGCATGTTGGTGTAGGAAGAAACTGGAACCGCAGATTCAGTTGCAGGAGTGATCGTAAAATCTTCCGGTACTGTCTCTGTCACCGTTCCTGAAAAATCTCTGTTAGCCTTTATGTTCATCGTCATTGGGTAGGTGTCGAGCGGATAAATACGTGTCGCACTGATTCGTTGTACATCAAAGGGGATATCGTTTGTGACTGGAACAGTATCCGTAATCGTGTGGGTACCGTTTTGTGTTGTTGCAGTTAACTGCAAATTGTAGTTCCCTGCCTTGGCAAACGTATAATGCGCTTCATAATCCGGCTGGAGAGAAAAATCATGCTTCTGGCACTGGGGATTAACAACGATTTGTGCTGATGAAGAAGCGGCAGTAGTAGATAACGTGTCATCAACCCCCAACGCGGAACTCGTAATACGCAACTGGAGATTTGCATCACATACCATACTCCCTTTATCATCCAATACAGCCAGAGAAATATCTGCTTGCTCTCCTGGATGATACATTGTTTTATCAGTATTCAAAGCCAATACTCCCCAGGTAAAGTCTTGCGTTGTGACATTCCCCTGATCATCGGTGATTTTTACCGTGTATTGCCCTGGCTTTATAACATTAGAAGGTGCGAGCTGGACTGTCGTTGTCGTTCCATCATTATTTTGTGTTATGGGAACATTTGCTGGGGCTCCAGTTGAATCGGTCACAGATGTCGTAAACGGATCATTATCTGGATTGACTACTGAAACAGTAACAGCTTCATCTGTTTGGTACACTCTCTGTGCAAGCTGTTGTACGCGGATCGGGACTCTTTTTACTGCTGATTGCTGCGTATTGGTCATTCCACTCCCAACTGCCAACAACGACGTTGATGCTCCCAGAACACTCCCGCTATCCGGATGTTTAAATTTGGGCGGTGAGACAGGAGTTGTGGACGATTTCGCAGGCGGAGGAATTTTTGCAGCAACAGTCTGTGCAGCATAGGCAGCAGGCGCTGAAACATTGGACAGGCCGATGCTGATCAACATAATAATACTGAGGGTTTTTTCAATTCTTTTCATCTGGGCAAAAAAAAGAATAGCCATTATAAGCTTTATTCTAATAGTATATAAACGCTTAAAAGAAAGCAAATTCCATTACTAAAATAGTGTATCAAAACATATCGTAAAGAGTTATAAAGAATCAAGTAATTTTGAAGAATTAAAAAATTGTATTTCTTTTAAAGGTATACATTTTCAGAATATAGCTTACTAGAACTGTGCTAGGTAATTAAGAACGATGTCTCCTATTTGATCATCCATACCAAAGTCTGAATACATGGTTATATAGAAGACAATCGTATTGCCCGCGCTCATTGTTTGCAGGTTACTTGCGTTATATGTCAACGTTCTCCATGTCTTAGCGCTACTGGATTTTTCTGCTTGATCAACAAGCACCATGCTGCCATTTGATGCATTATACGCAAGGATATCTATCTTATTTGATGTTGTGGTAGCAAGGTTTGTATAAATATCCATCGTCATAGCATTATTTGTAGTCCATGCAGAGAAGTCCTTTGGTAGAGTCGTTCTGACTGCAACAGTATATTGTTGCAATGAGCTTGTACTAGGTGATGTTGTCCAGTCATAGTAGGTTCTGAAATTAGCAGAAGGTGATGAATCAGATGTCATAAAGCCAACGGTAGCAGCAGAACCGGATGCAGTCAACGCTGCCCCTGCATATTCTGGTGACAGAACAATTTGTTTGACTGGTCGAGCACTTCCTGTATAAATCGCAGTCGTATTACCTGATGGATCAAAGGTGATACCGTTGGTGCTGTTGCCGATCACGACAACCCCACTGTTCTGAACAGTAAATCTCGTTAGTCCAGAGGCAGAAGCCGTAAAGATATCTCCATTTTGTGAATTATTAACAACCAATGCTGCAAATGACGTCTTTGCCGATACAGAGGCAGCTGGTGTGGTACCTGATGTCCCCCGAACATCAAGCGTTGCCAATGCGGTACTTGTATTAATTCCCACATTTCCTGTAGTAGTGATTGAATTAGGCGCTGTGATATTTAAAGCCCAACCGGTAGTTAACGCTGTCGCACTAATCTTCAGTGCTGTCCCTGTTGTTAACGCATTCGAATTGATCGCCATCGTTGTTGCCAATGTCGATGATGCATCATCGATCTGGAAGGCATTACCTGCTGCTGTTCGCGTACCACTGAAGTTGAACCGCACTAACCCATTGGCTGGAACGCCTGTTGATGCACTCGTCAGCGAGAACAAACTTGATGTGTTACTCGTACTGCTTGAATTCAACGTTAACAGTTTTGTTAAATCTGCTGCTCCTGCATCATTAATATTGAGCAAAC
>Ga0265338_10003921_pt1 | contig 20522 bp, 11 predicted proteins | sample 42126metaG_FD_193579 | JGI IMG/M metagenome (GOLD analysis project Ga0265338, IMG submission 193579) | Rhizosphere microbial communities from Carex aquatilis grown in University of Washington, Seatle, WA, United States - 4-21-26 metaG | ecosystem: Host-associated > Plants > Roots > Rhizosphere...
GTTTGGGTCCGAGCGCCATTTACGTATCTCGGTCTCGATCTTGGTGCGCCAGTCAGAAAGACTGATGGTAGCATGAGGGCTAATATCACCAACAGGCTGAGGGAACAGGAGTCTGAGCGGAACAATGTGATCGAACGCGATCATCTCATTGCCTTTTTTCAGAACCTTGGTATGGAAGATATCTTTAAGCACAGCCATAGGAGCAGGTATACCCCACCCTCTTTCGGCCGGCACTATATACTGTGGTCCGGTACGCTTAAGATGGAATATGTTGTCGGCGATAAGCTTGAGTTGCTTGCGCTTCTCAACAGCTCTGATAATTTCGAGCCGAGTTCCATTCACGATATCCATGTCGCCGCGGCGAATAGCAAACTGAATGTCTGGTGGGATGGTGTAATAATAAAAGTGATCCCCAGTGATCGAATTGTATTTGATATCGATGTAAAGAATGTCCCAATGAACCAAGCCAAGTTTACTGATCTCTTTTGTATTGACATCCTTTGCCTCCATCGTGCCTTCATACCGACATTCTTTATTTGGACATACTGCATGAAATTTGAAGTTTTCAAATCTCATCTTAAGACCATCTGCGGCATATGTTTTATGGCATTTGGGGCAAGTAAGCATTCTTTTAAATGGAAGATTTACTGATACCAGAGAATTCCCAAAAGCATGATAATCCATCCCGGCCTGCTTAAGGGACCGGATGATCCCCATAGAAGTTTCTAGAATTCTTTTCCATTTATCAATGGTTCCATCATTTTTTATCTTGACATTTTCATCATCATCTCCGTAGATGAGAGATGTGATTGGGTACTCTGACATTTTTGTTATACACTGTGAAAGCAACCCGTCACTAACCACATATGCGGCAATAAACTTCAATATCCCTTTTATAGTTCTCGGGATAAAGGTACTGGTCATATCCAGGAATGGTGAGTCGTATCTTATTGAGCCGCGTGAAAATGATATCGAAACGTTATTGTCGCCAGTAACGCCTTGACCATTTGAAGGGGATGTTATTGCTACGCCAGACACATCATCATATGCACTACTAGCCATTGAAGAGCTCCTATGTTCCGTAGGTTAGGGCAGATGCTTCTGCCGATACTAATCGCCTTGCCTGAATGTCGATAGGGTCTTCTAAAATTTTAATGTCTTTTCCGGTGATAAGCTCGTTGAATCTGTTTAATATAGCCGGCCAAAGAGCTTTCATTTCATCGGAAATTATTGTAGAAAAATATTCGCTTATGATTGAAGCGATCGATGGCGGCGGAACATACAATCCTTCATTTTTCATCAAAACACATATATATCTGATAACATCCCCGCCAAACCTTGATTCCCTGTCAGGACGAATATAATTCATGGCTTTCACCATATTGACAACCATGCCTATCGATGGTGTCCTGAGCATATCGAAATCAGCCATAGCACCAGCGAATGAAAGCGATAATTGATTAAACTCATGCCAATCAAAAAAAGATCTATCACTATTGCAAAGATGCCTGATCGCGAAAACCTTGTCCCGATTGATGCCCTCAAGTGCGACGGCATAATGAATCCAAAGCATATGCTCGAGCGTTTCTGTTTCCCATTCCCACCAGTCAGCTCCGAATGCTTTGTTTAAAAAATCGTAAATCTTTTTTGCCGAGGCCTTATCGTTATTCAGAACAGTATTAAAATCCACAACCTGATCTTTAGGCTTTGAAACGAGAGCGGTTGCACGATCGTCTATTTCGTTTTTCAGCCGCTCTATCTCGGTAGTGTCGCCTTTGATAGTTGCTTCATAAATCGCCGAAGAAAGCTTAGCCATTATTGAGCCACTTCCGGAACATCTGGGTTATCGGTTTGGTTATGTGTCAGCATCGCATCGCCCTTTTCAGAAACCTCTTCCATTGTCTTGATGGGATGCTTGACAAGATCGTGTCTGATCATACGCTGTCCATAACGAAGAAGCTGTTCCTCTAGGCTTCCCGGAACAAGCGCTGCAGTCTTATCAAAATTCGGATTGTGAAGGCTTCCGAACACAGTCATGATAGGATCAAGAATTGACTTGTCCCATTGGTATTCAAGACCGGCACGTTTATCGAATTCAAATATAGCGTCGACCATGTCAAATGCCGCCTCTTTATCGATATTGGATTTGATAGAATCGATCAGATCATTTGCTTTGAATGCTTTCCCCGCGATCGTGATTTCTTTATTCGCACACGCATGCTTTCGCATGTCCATATTGCGGCTAAAATCAGGAGATATGTGATCGCCGACAATAGCCCGGGCATAGTTTTTAACCCAGCCCATATCGAGTGGAACATTGAGATCATTGGCCCTCTTCTCTATCGCTGTAGCTGCCCTTAGGCGATCTGCAGGATGGAACCTGGTCAGATACTTGTCGAAGTAATTTGCAGTCTTTTCCAATTGATCTTTCGTTTCAATCGGATATTTGTTGGGCAGCGCATATTTCATAAGATCCTCTTTTATAAATGTTTATGTTGCAGAAATCAATATCCCATGCGAAAATGTAAGTATATGATGTACACTGTTTATATCAGCAACTGTAATGGTAAAATCAACGCCGCCACCTACTGGCGGTATACCAACAAAATTTGTTTGAACTGACGGCCCGGTGATAGACCCTCCACCAGAAGTTGGTACATACCCGAGATAAATATAGTTTGATATTGGAGAAGGTGGGACGGGACTATTTTGCTGAATTACTATGCTTGTTGGATCTGCTGGGTCAGTGGAAGCAAATTCGTCATAAACTATTTCTTGTGAAGACGAACCTATAAATTGAGAGTTCTTTCCGCCATTATCCCCGGATTCGGCAAGAATAGAAATTTTGTATTGTAAAAATATGTAAGCATTTCCAGTTATTGACGCATCGATGGGAACTGTAATATTTTTTTTAAGATATATCGCATCACCATTATTTGTAAAACCTATACCAGAACTTATTCCAAATGAGGTGGCGTCAAGGTCTCCAGACAAAGACAATCCGTCCATAACCCGACCATAGCTCGCCGAACCAACGATAGCCTTGCCGACAGTCTGGAAATTCGTAAGCATAGCCGACTGTATTGACCAGGGGGTTATCCCGGGGTCGGTGACCCCAGGATTAACGTTGGCTGTAACATCAGTGCCGAGGATCTCAGTCATCCTCTGTTTGATACCATTGCGTATATTAACCCGTCTCATTTATACTCCCTTTGCAAGTGCCTTTTCATCCAGAGGAGGAATGGTCTTTGCCGTAACCCCGGCCATGTCGACAGGAACCGGAGCCGGCGCCTGTGTAGCCATTGTATCTGTAGACGTAGGGAACATCGTCATATCAGGAGGAATGTTCGACTGAGCCATTTCATTCATATCATATGCCAAGCAACACTTTGCAACCAGATCATCATCCAGGTTTTCTGAGATGAGATCAGACATCGTGTTCAATGAACCGATGAGCTGCTGCAGCTTCATCTTTTGCTGCTGCGCATGCTGTTGGGCTTTCTTGATCTCTTCGTTTGTTGCTCTGGCCATTGCGTCGTAAGAATCGATCTTGTCGAACAATACCTGAGATCCGGCCGGCCTCTCATCAATATGCGTCATAAGATACGCAACTGCGATAAGAGACTGCTGCTTTTTCGGAATGCCGTTCAGTAATGCTTGATCCATTTCGCTACCTCTTTCTTTTGAAGTTAAGAAGCCACCCTTTTAAGAACCTATCACATCATCATAATTATACAATTCAAAGTCATTCCCTTGTGCTGAAATATTTTCTGTGACTGTAAATCTCTGGTTCACTTCATCTGATATATCCATGATATTTGAGAACATTCCGTCATAAGCATATAGCCTAAGAGCATTGCATGTTTCGTTTATTTGTGGCGATACAACTCTTGAGCTGCGAAGCCTTTCCAATAGAATATAAGCATTGGATGTCTGTGGGCTTACATAATATACAATACCGAACCAATACTGTCCATTCAAGGGATCGGTTGGGCTTGCTGTTTGGATTTTGAATTTAACGATATCACCTTTACCGACAAGAGATGATAATGTATAAATATTAGTTGCTGGTCCAACATCCGATATTTGCACATGATCCAGATCAAGCTCTGTTACCGTAATCGTGCTTCCCGCATCAGCTGCAACGGGTAGCGTGACTTTGGGGTAGCTTGGCACTATGGAATAATAATCAAGGGGGATAACTATTTTTGAATCCTGATAAAATCTGATCCCGGGTACACCGGCCCATCTCACCCTTTTGTACGTGGTGGAAGAAGATGTCAGTGGGGAAAAATACTCTACATCAAAACGGGTTAAAGTCACTCTTGAGTTTACGTTGAAGCCAAAAAATTTTGATAAATTAAAAAGATCATGAACCTGGGTCGCTTCAGTATTTCCCGGATCGTTTGTTAAATCAAAATCGTAAATAGGGAATACGTTGCCGAACTGAAAAACATCTGTTGATTCTGGCTCGATTTGAATGAAACCACGATAATTGTTCATTTGGGTGGTGGCGGGATGGATGTGATCCCCGAGAAGAACGTTAAAATTACCCACTGTCGCCAGATCAAAATTATCGCCACCTGCCTGGAAGCACTGGATAGAATCGGAATCAGGAGAATGAATTATTCTTGATATTCTTATGCCTGATTCGTAAATATCGTAAGTTCCATTCTGAATAGGGCGTGTGATAAAATACCCGTCATCATCAGATTGTGCGGAATCAACAACAAAACTACCGGTAGGACTCGTCTGTTTAATAACGATGCTGGCGTTCCTCAACACATTACCAGCACTGTCCGATACGTGCCCTTCGATTGGTTTTGCTCTAATATTGGAAAGCATTGGTCTGATCTCCTCACTATAAAGATACTATTTGGAAGAACACTTAAAATAGGACATTGCTAATTTTCTTACAATTTCTTTTACAAAGACTTTCTCCCAATCGAACGCGGTATCGAAGTGGGTGCCGTCCGAAGATGGATTCCACGGATAATTAACCCAAGAATTAACGTCGGTGGAAGTGTCGGTTCCTTCCTGATCAGTGTTCCATAAATATTGTATCTCACTTGTGTCTTCATTGGTATAAGAAACTGAATAGCTCTTTCCTTTTACCACTCTTATTCTGAAAAATATTTTGTTTAAGTTATTGATATATCTTTCAAAATCAGTGACATCAGCATATGTTGATCTGATGTCGATATATCTTGTAATCATGCTTTCGGCCAGGCCTTGAACGATTTGGCTCGTGAATAATTCGAACGAATCACTTTTGTTCATCTGAATTTTTGGTTGACAAAGGATAAATTGGCCCGGAACACCAAGATCAATATTTGCTTCATCGAGAGTTGCTATATGCCCACCTGAAGGGTCTTTTATATATGCCCGGTAGTATCCGCCATCATTAGTTCTGAGGTGTGCGACATGATACGTGTTCAAAGAAACGGTGTCAAATAAAGCCAGGTTGTACATTCCGCTTAAGGGGTTTCCATCATCACTTGGTGCGTACCCAACAGGGAAATGACCTAAAGAATCAGTATCTAAATACCCGAGCTGAACAGAAAACATGTTATCTACGTGAGCGTCATCAAATACTGGATTGACGCTTCCAGATTTAACATAAAGATTGGACATGAGTGTTGGTCCGGGCGCCTTATTGTCGTCGGTACTGATCGGTGATAGAGGTCTCCAGTTACCGTTCCCACCAAGCTGAGTCTGATCCCAGGATTCTATTATGATGTCTGATCTTGATCCCTGATTTGATAATTCAGCATTGGACAATGTGTATACATTTTCCGTAACAATATTTTCCGCTGCGAAAATTTGGCTTATATCGGTCGACTTCCATATATCTCCATTAAAAATATAATATGAAAGTTTTGTTGTGTCGTAATAAGCCTGGCCAAGATGCGGGTCTGTTGGAGGTGTAGAAAAACTACCTCTAAATTCAGTTACGCCTCTTTGCAAGTCGACATCGTCAGCGGTTGTTTTATCGGCACTTACCAGAGTGTTTGCAAACCCTGAAAAATACCCATATAGCCAGCGCTTAAGGTCCGGCAATGCTGCGTTTGCTTTCTGGTATTTAGTCAAATCCTTGAACAACGCAGAAGTATCAATTGCACATATATATGATGGGTTCTCTCTGTTTATATATGATAAAAAGCTGTTAGAAGAAAACTTCCACTGCCTGTTGTCGACAAGGCCAAAAAGCTTCACATCCCTGGAGTATACCAGATCCTCAGAAGTTTCAGATAAAGTCATCTGATATGTTCCGTATCTGCGAAATTTCGTGGTCTGACCAAGCGTCAGTCTTGGTTTAACTTCAGATAAAACGTCGTACGTATAATATTTCCAAACCATATATGGCGGGTATTTGATGGTGTTTTTCTGCGATGCCGATACGTTAAGTATGCCGCCGCCATTATAAAACGGCTGGGTAACTATGGGGTTGTCTTTGTTGGCATTCGAGTCTGCTTGAACAAAAACAGAATGATAGGTAAATGAATCGTCCGCATAAGGAGCATACCGATCGTTGCCGACATCGTATTTACCATCGGCACCACAAGCCCATGACCCGCATGGGATATATGATACTTTTTTAAGAACATGTGTGTCACGATAAAAAGTTCCTTCTATCGCATTGTAGTTCGTTCTCTCAAAATTTGATCCGGGACAGTATGGGAATTCTACATTATAAACTATTTCATACTTGCCATCTGCAGCCCGGGTTGGCTTAAAGAACGGATTACGTTCCATTATTTTTACATAGCCATTCATGCCGGATATCTTTACCATCGGTTTAAACTTCTCATTCGGATTAGATCGATTGATTATCGATGCGTTGGAGTCATCTATGAAAGGGACATACTGGTTGGTCACGGTGGCTGAAATATCAGGGCCAGGTACGGGTGCATTGACCGGATCATAATTAGAACAATAAACATTAAGATAGTTCTTCACAGTACCGGTGCGATCCATCTTCGAATAAAATCCAAGACCGCTTACCTTCATTAAAGGCGTATCCGTATTATCAAGGCTATAAAGAATTGAGTTTGGTGTGAAGCTCGGGTTTGCGTGTATTGTAAATACTTTATGATGCCCCTGTCCAACAACCCCAAGACCAGTATCGGTACTTGCAACAAGATCATCCGTGCAGTCTTCCTGCCGATTGAAAAATACAGTTGGGTCTGACGGGTCTGAGAAATTAAGATAATAATAAAGCGGGTCATTGTGCAGCTGTGACGCTTTCGATACTGGATCCTCGATCGTCAGTGTTTCTATAATATCTGTGTTTAAGTCAACTATCTGCAGTTGTCTTTCGATAGAATCGATCATTGCTTTTGATGCTTTTATCTTCAGAAACATGTTTGGGTTGGTTGGGCTAAACGGTAAAGAAACCCCGCCATCATTGATGATAAAATTATTGTTTATATCCACGAAGGCATAGCTAACTATTTCTCCGTTACCGATCGGTGTGGTGACAAAATACGGTTCAGTCATAGTGATGGCAGAATACCTTCTATTCCGTTCAGTCTCAACATCTATGCCGGAATAAAGATTTCTTCCCAGGAATTCGGGAGGATCCGCATCGACTACTTTGCCGATCGAATATTGTACCGTGCCGTCGATATAGTTAGCGACAAACTGCAGCATTTGCCTGCAAACATTATAAACAACCCGGGACTGGTCAGTAGTTTCCCCAAGATGAATACCAGGATTGAATGTCATCTGACCTGATTCTGGATACCTTAGATCATTAAGCGGGTCAGGAGTATCGCTTTCTTCAGAATAATACTGTGGCCACTGAGTAAGAATTTTTGCCGGCTCTAAAGCGCCATCTCTTATTGTTTCCGGGAAAAATAAAATGTTTCCATTATAAGGTATTTCTCCCCCACCAACATTAAGGTTTGGGTCATAAGGATGCAGCTCTTTCCATTTTGAAGGATCAATGAGTTGTGTTTGAGGCAAAAGGCTTGAGTCGATATTGGTATCATCCATATCAACCTGATAATAATTTACAGCCCCATAAAACGGCATGTATCCCTGTTCAAAATAATGATTCGTATCGTTATAATAATAAACCCATTCAGCGCTTGCTGTGTCAAAGTATCCATATTTTGCCCCGGAGACATTAAGCTTTACATCGAGCATTCTTATCTCAGCATTAACACCGTCTGGTGTTTCTATATACGGAGTTATTGTGTTTTCTATTTCTGTCACGGCCGGCGTTGGAAGTAAAGCTTCTGGATCAAGGTTTCCTATGTCGAGGTCAGAGTTATTGAGCCCCATTGTCGAATTAACCATCCAAGTATATCCCCAATAATATTTATCATAATTAACCGCTGGAGATACGCTGCTGTAATCAAGAAATATCCTGCAGCCATTGGCGTGAAAAGCGGGGGCTCTCCATGTTTGGGTTACATAATGGAAAATGGTGGTAGGATATCCTGTCGTTAATTTCTTTTTATCCGACATGTTGATATATTCAATCAGATCAAACTCAGCACCCCTGAAGCTCAGCATGCCATACTGCTGTCTGGTTAGCTCGAAAGTAGACGGAGGCAATTGCTGTCTTATTATTGATGATAAAAAATTATAGCTCGAAGGAAGGTGTGCGTTTGTTAATCGGTCTATATCACTGAATTCCTGATAAAATATTTCTCGATCACTAAAAAAAGAAATATACCCAATATGCGGATTGATAACAAAATTTGTGGGGGACTTAAAAGAAAAATCACCTACCCATGTAGGGTTGTCCAGAATTGAGCCCTTGGCTGATCCGCATGATATGAATCTGCTGGTGTCTGAAAGACTATTGATTGTATCTGAGTAATACGTGGAACGGCTGGGGTTTACTAGATTCATAATGAGCAAGCCTCTTAATTTGTAGCAATCGCCGAACCGCCATACCTTACATTTTTTACAGGATTGCGGTCGCCAGAAAGTCCCTTATAAAACGTATCATTAATATAAGCGCTAAGGACATTGGTGGCCTGATTGAATATAAAAATACATCTGCCGTCACCGAAGACGCTGGTAAATAAATTTCCTAAGAAATTCTCATTTTTTGTAACCACAATAGTCATCGTGGATGCGTCATAATAAGCCTCAAATTGTTTTACCGGGATATCTCCCTTGTCACTAATAAGTTTATAATCACCGCCAAGATCTTTCAATGAAATGATTATCTTTGACTCCCTGACAAACTCTGTTCGATATTCTGGGTTGTCATCAAACTGCTGATACAGATCAAACATAACCAACTGTTTATCAACAGAGGTATACGCTTTCTTTACGGTATCAAGAACAAGCTTGTCTTGATAAAGGTTGGCTATATCGCCAGCTGAGAAAGATAACTGTATAACTTCAAGTTCATATGGCCCAATGTCTACTACGCCAAAATCATATATCCTGTCATTACCTATAATGTCTGTGGTGCTCTGGACATATTTATTATCACCAGCGTTTACCAGGGGTGATTGGTTTACTGGCAAAAACTTGTTCCCAAACATTGTGAGAATATTAAATTTCCTCTGATCATATGTGGTCGAATTAATGTCTTCGATCATAGGGTCAATGTTGGGCATGCAGCTGAATGTGTATCCGGTATTCCCCAGATTCAACAATCTGTTTGGTGCATAATTATAGGTCAAAACATTATGCATTTCATCTGTCGACGTGCTGGTACAGGTATAAAATTTCAAAGACGCATCATCATTTCTTGAAAGAATGATGGAGTTCGCTATAACATTTCCGCTTCTCGGACTTTTGATCAAATAAAGATTGGTCAGAATAGTTCCATCGTTTCCGCTGTTCCTGTAAAGGAATAGCGTTCCATACGCCTGTATAATGCAGTTGGGGTTATCGGTTATGGCGTCAAGATTAAGTTCGACTATACAGTCTATAAATCTTATTTGAGTTGTGCTGGCTGTTGTGTTGATAAGATAATACGCCGGACCATTATCGTTCGGTCCAAAAGAACCAATATCACTGAATATTTTGAGATCTTGAAAAATTAAGACGGATTGTACAGAATCATCCGTTACAGCCGGCTGGGTATACTTGAATGATCCTGGCCCCTCCGATAGTTCCGGAGGATATGTTCTTATTGTTACAGTCCTATCTCCCCGAGTCATAAGATCGAACGATCCATCAAAGGTCTGTCCACCTTCAAAGCTTATGATGAGATTATATATTTTATAATTATCATAATTAAGGTTGACATACTCATTAAGATCCGGAATGTTGGTAAACTGATGACTTATAGGTACATTGTTCAGTTTATGGTCAGCGAGATTCAGCCGTAAGTGCAGTTCGATATCAAGAGTTCCTTTTGAAGCCAGCTGCTGCCTGAATCCGGCATCAGTTATGATGGGGCCGATAATAAGATTGCCACCACCAAAAATTGTTGATGAATGCTCTAGCGCACCTATATCCCAAAAGTTATCCTCTCTCAATCTAAGCGCATTGTCATCCAGAAATGCGTTCTGGATATTAGATAGCTGGTCAGCATCGGATACTGCTGCATAATCGCTTATTGCAAGGTTGTAGTCGCCAAAAATTCGATTAGAAAAATTGATGGTTGTATTGATAAAATTTCTCTGCAACCAAGTATAAAAATTGGCCGATGCATCCCCGCTTATACACCTCGAGACAACATGGTTGGGTTTATACGAAGGGCGCTCGATAACATAATCTTGATAATCGGATCTTTGACAAATATTGTTTTCAATATTTACTGCTATATTGGTGTCATCAGAACCACCTGTCGGTATCATAGTAACAACATGGATTCCTCTTTGACAGTTGTCGATTGTGTTGTTGAGGATATTGATATTTCCGGGTAAGTCGTTCTCTGACTCATTCCCCAGCAAAAGACCATCAAGTTTACAGTTGTATATGATATTGTTAACTATCAAATCCTGAGAATTGATAGGAGTGCCAGAAGAAGAATCCGAATCAAATGCATACGTGGAACAGTTCACGCCTTCTCCGCCACAATCGTGTATTATGTTCCCGACAATCGTGTGGTCTGCACAGTTCGATATTATTAATCCCGGGCTCTGTGACTCGGATATCATCAAACCTTCAATATAAACAAAATGAACGTTGCTGATGTTTAGTGCCCCACCAAGATTAAAATTATTTGTTGACAAGTAATAACCATAACCCGGAAGACCAAGATGCCTTTGTCTGGTATTTACTTCCAGATCGGTATCATACGGAGCATATATCTTAAGGGTGCAATCCATGTCTGTTATCAGATCCTGGACTGATGCTGGTGTATAATCCTGCTGGTTGTCGTAATAACACACGGCATTGACCTGGAGATTAAGGCCGTGAAGGTCAGAACTGTTTATGTACTGGTTTGAAAATACCGAATCAAGAAGATCACTCAATGATTGGAATGGTCTTCGGATATTGCCAACTGATGCTGATGTGACAGGTGCCAATGGCTGTCCGCGATATCCGGTGACAACCCACTTGCTTTTAGTTACTTTTTGCTGGATAAGAATTTCATTTTTAGACCCATTGGATTCGTTGAAAACCATATTACCAACACCCATCCCAGGATCTATCTGATCGACTTCGTTCCCCAAGCCGTCTTTAAATGTTATTATGCTTCTTGCGAACTGGTCTGTGTCGATCGAATAAAATAATGGACCACCGATTTTTACTTCCGCTTTTGTTCCAACAGCATAGAATACTTTGTTTGGTTTATATTCAAGAGCTCCATAATCCCACCGATAATCTCTTGGAAGATTCTGCGCTTCAACGTCGAAACTAAAGCTGGGATCATGAATAAGACTTTTTCCATATGACCTGATCAATAAATCGGATTGGTTGATATGATAATCGTTAAGACTTGCATTGGCAAAAGCCACAGTTTGGTTGGCGTGTGATCCTTGCTTTGTTCCGGCAGAAGAATCTTTGCTAATCGAAAAGATGTTTGTCGCTAAGATAAAGTCAGGGCTATTGTTTTGACAAATATTATTTATTGCTGTGGTTGTTACATTTCTTATTCCGGCACCAACACAATTAACAACAGTATTGTTATAGATTGTGCAATCGCCGTTAATACCATCGCCGCCACAAGAATAAATGACGTTATTAACTATGTTTGCGCTTTGTGTTGAATCAAATACCCCGTGCTGTCCTCCAAATACAATGTTTCCGATGATCGTTGAGTTACCACCGTCGTTGTTTATTACGTTGGCTGGACCAGTGGCCGTAACAATCATTCCGTCAATAACAGTGTAATTACAATGAATTTCTATGGCTTTTACACCAGATGCTGTAACCTGCAGTTTTGAAGCGACTGGACCAAAAGCAGTATCAATACCAGCGTGTCGACTGATAGAGTTACATTCATTCATTATATCGGAAGGAGCGTAAATGCGAAAATAATTATTCTCATTTGTCAAGTAATCGCCCTGTAATACAACTGGGTTTGAAAATGCTGTTTCATTTTTATAGACTGGAAAATTAATCTGATACCTTGCAAATCCGAGTGCGTAAAAATGATTTGTCGGACCATTCTGAAGAAGTGTGGGGATTCCGGTTGCGTCAACAAAAGCATCTGATATATCATTAAACGCATGTTTTATACTTGTGACCGACAAGTTAGAAGCATCTTCAGGTATTAACCCAAATTTATCTCTGACACCCCACTGTGTGTAAGAATGCTTCTTATATAAAAAACACTGCTTGTTGTCATTACCATATATAACCGACATGCCTATCCCGATACTATCTTTGTCCTGTGGTCGAGAAAATGTTGCGATACCACCAACGATGTTGATTGTATTCCCTGACCCGCCATTCATGAGATTGCTCGAGTCAATGCCAACCGAGAAATAAAGCGGTATGGTAGCCATGCTCGGAACACTGTCCGCACCAATAGACCAATCATTCGAACCAAGTATCTGCATGTCGACGTCATAATTGAATGGGGTGTTCTCGTCAAACGCAAGACTTTCATCTACTCCAGCCCCAAGAGCGATCCAGTCATTTCTTTTCAGATGGTAGTCTTTGTTGGTATCATCCACAAAATTAACAACAGCATTTATAATGTTACCACCGCCGGCCTGAATAGAAGCGTCTTTTGCCAGACAATAAAAAACATTGGAATAAAGAGCTGGGGCATAACATCCTGTTGGTGCTGCAGTATCATAATACACCAAATTATTGTATGGCGTAAAGGTGGAAACAGCAGCGTCAATACCGTAGATGGTTGGGTTGACTACAGTGTTGTTGTATATTGCAGAATTGGCCAATGCTTTTATTCCAGTGGATGCGTTATAAATAATGTTGGCAAGTATTTTAGGATCACCATTTGCGGATGATTTTTCTATAATACCATTAACACAATCATGAACCACATTTGATATCACATTATTTGTGCCTGCGTTGACGCCCAAAACAACACCATCACTACTAGGGGAGGTAACGATGAACCCATTAAAGTCTGTGAATTGATTATCGATAGTGACAGCGTCGCTGCCTGTGGTTGCAACCTGGTACCCAACAACATCTGCTTTTCCTGAATGACGTTGGGTACTATTGCATTGCGTGACGGTATCCCATGGTGTCTGAATGGAGATTTTGTAGGAATCAGTTGTGTTCCATCCACTAACTGTAAGCGGAGTGGTATCTATCGATCCGTCATTGTAGCACCATACATTCAGTTTTGATATTGCAAGACTATATAGATCTTGTGAGCCAAGAATTGTGGCAAGTATTCCCCCGGTAGGCTCAAATGCTGCAGAAAGGCTAGTGGCGGTGCGCTCTATCCTAGCAACAGCTTCAAGGGCATTATTTCCCGTTATGCTGCCGCCGCTAAAAACAACCCCCCATGTGAAGCTATTGCCTTTTTCTGAAAGGTAAAAATCTGTAGACCCGGTAATGATATGATCGCCTATACCAACATTTGACGGCAAAGAAACCGGAATAGTTCCCTCTGGATCTGAATAGAATCTGGCAACACCAAAGTAAGCGTATACATAAATTGGATCAGCGGGTTTTAGATCTCCCCCATTAAGCGAATAACTTCCGACGGAAAAATGTGACAAATTTAACTCCGAAAATGTGTAATTGTCGCAACCAATATCCCACTTGTTTGTCCCATCATTATACCCAATTGCGATATCGAATCTGCTGGCACTATCAATGTCGTCTGAAAAACTATAATCAGGGTCGGCATACAATTGTTGTGCATCAACAAATCTTGCGAACGTAGAAAGAATGATATGAAAATCATCATACGTTGGATTGGCAAATCTTACAATAGAATTTACTTTATTGTATTTACCAAAAAGATTAGACACGCTTGTTCCCGAGTCTAAACTTGATTCGCAAGTAACCACTGATGGCACATACGACGTCGACCTATATCCAATAGTCAAAGATTTCTGTTCTAAATGATTCTTTATCTTGACGATATTTCTGAACATATCCAGATCCTGCGACTCAACATCCACGCCGATATTATTGCCTATGGTTGTATTGTTGTACACAAGAAATGTGGCTGGCTGAGCATGCTGATAATCATCATGTATTTTAATTCCTGATCCAGTACATTCATAAATCAAATTATTTACTACAGCTATTTTTCCACCAGGAGTTATAGAATGCAAATCTATACCATTATAGGTTATCAGAGTGATTATGTTTCCCAGGATATCGTGATACCCTTTAGACCCATCAGCATATTTGTCAGTTACTTGTATACCCCAATACGAATTTGATATCTGCATATAAGACACGGTGACATTTGGTCTAGTTAATTCAATAGTACCTTCAAGGAAAAATATGTTTCTAGGTGAACTATCATCATACACACCCATATGCCTTCTGCTTGTATTACAATCATAAAAACTATCAGGACCAGCAAGGATATTGTTTGGCGTTGTGATTGTGATAGAGTTTTTAACATAACTCAGATCAGTGTTAATCGGGCTGTCGTTTGTTGATTGCCCATATGTACAGTATATGACTGTGGATCGAACTGTTGATGCTGCTATTCCACCAGAGAATGACGTGGCAATACCCGAATTTCCGCCACCATTATCAGTTATCGCATTTGATAGATCAGCGTATTGAACCTGGATGCTTGTCACTGATGTAGAGGCTAGGTCTGCAGCTCTCTTCCCCTGATTTGCGGTGTCATATTTAATTACATCCCAGCTACTGTCAGACTCTACGTGGCCTAGTATGTATTGATCGCTGGTTGATAGTGTAACTACACATCCTGTGCAAAGAAAGCTGTTGCCTTGATAAACATCAAAAGACATTCTGCCATTTGATATTGTTGCGTTAGGAGTTCCTGTCATCAAGTTTTGAATTGGATTACCGACAGCTACAAAGAACTCCCTGGCATAATAGAAACAACCGATAGAGTTGTATTCGTCATTTGCAATGGTGCTTACACCTCGAGTGTTTCCGACGATATCTGTGGTGACCTGGTATGTTGGATCGTTCTCGAGAAACATTCCATGTATGACTGCTTCGTCATCGGCTTTTGAATCAAGAATCGAGGTGTCGTTGAATGGGTCCTTAAAAAATATCGTTTTGTTTGGATAGCTGCTTGAGCTGGCAGAACAGCTATTGTCACTGGTGATACAGTTCTTTATCATAGTTGACGGTGTATGTACGTCAATGTCTTTTGTGATAGACCCTTGTACCAGGTTATTTGTCACATTGATCATAGCAGCACCATCGGTATTGTTGGCCTGTATTCCGTACAAGCCTACTCCATCACCAATCAAAGTGTTGCTGTATATTGTTGCAAATTTGTTGGTAAGACTGATACCAATATTTGACATACCGGTGAAAAGGTTATTTGCCACGACATTATTTCCAGCGGCAACATTGTCGTTCTCCACACCGATACCCATATTTATTATGACATTTTTTGTGATCTTTACACCTACAATTGATGCTCCGGATATTTTGATTCCACTCGAAGCTGGATCACCAGCGCCATCCACAATCAATCCATCTACCTGGGTGTAGTTCGATGTAACAGTGAGCATGCCATTAATGGTGGACAAGTTATTGAATAACCTATACCCAGAAGAACTGTGGCCACTGTGACGTTGCGAGGTATTGCAATCATTGGCAATGTCATGTGGGGCATAGATCTTGGCGTAATATTCTTGTGAAGATACCCACACCGGAGTTACAACAGGGGCTGTGATAAGATCGTTCAGGTTGGGCTGATAGCAGGCCACACGAAGTATGGATCTTGCAGCAGTAAGGTCAGTCCAACCGGTCAGTGTTTGGACATTAGCCATAGCAGTGGTAAGGCTTGCATATACTTTATTGATACTCGTGACAGTCTTAGGGCCTATCGTGTCGGGACCAAAGATAAATTGTCCACCTACACTCTGCAGTACCTCCCACTTTGTCGTGCTTAGCTTTCTATTCAGATAGCACTGAGTGGTATCACTGAATGTCACTACATCACCAACGCCGACATAAATATGCGATTGCGGATAAGAGAACTCGAGTATGCTGCTGGTTATTGTAGCGGTTACTGGTTGCCCGCTGGATGGGCTATTTAGATATCCGGCCGGCGCAGCAGATATGTCGCCCACAGAAACAGTAATATAAGAATACGAGCCCTTCGTACCATGATCGAAAGCTGCAGACCCACCAATCGGATTAGCGAGACTAAAGTTCTGTAAAACGGGCATTTGTCATCCCTGTTAAGGAGTGGTTGTAAAGCTGAATACGGTAGAGTAGCTACTCGTACCATTCACGTTCGAGGCGCTAACCATCCAATAATACAACGTGCTATTCGCGAGTCCTGTTGCGTTGTAACTTGTGGCTGTGATGCTGCTGGCGTCTATCAAACTTGTTGCGAACGTGTTGTCGGTCGACACTTGGATTCTGAAGGTCGCAAACCCAACAGGGAATGTCCACGTCAACGTAGGAGTAATTGAAATTCCTGTTGCTGTATTCGTTGGTGTTGCGAGTACGGGCGGGATCGGTATGGCGTTAAGAAGAACAGGGCCACGATGAGTCACAAGTGCGGTGTCTGTTGCAGCCACTGTTCCCACACCACCCTGATACGCTTCGGCATAAAACTCGCAATGATCCGGTGCGCTGAAGTTTGCGGTTGCATCATACCATTTGATGTATGATTTCGGACTGCTGATCTCAACCTGATATGGCAGATTAACCCACGTATCTTCCATGCGATCGTTATCGACCGCAAACTCATTGATCTTGAACGGTCTGAGATTTGGCGACGGGTAGGTTGTTGCGCTCACCATAGCCACGTATGTTCGCTTGTCCATAAGTACCGAAGCAACATCAGACACGTTGATAGTCCACATATCAACAAGAGATTGATAGGTCATGGTTATCCCGCTAACGGGTCCGACCATAGATCCGGAAATCAAGTCCATGAAGTTAACGTCGACAACGATGGATGTAATAGAATGATCTATACCCATGCGCAGTTGATCGGTATCGTCGATCACGTTGCTTCCATCAAACGCAAGAACAGATGTTCCGACGTAGCTGGGTTTGATATTGATAACTTCTGGGAATTTCATCTTTATCTCCTTATAGTAAATGAGAACCAACTAATTGCCATCCAGAAACGGTATAATATAACGAACCACCTCCAGAATATATAACTATAGCGTCATCATAAATAAATTGCAACACTTGTGAATAACCATTAACACCAACACTCACAGGAGTTGTGCTATTACCAGCCATTATAAAATATCCATATCCAGACGGCTTGTGAGCATCGTTTGTCATGTCAAACGGTCTTATAGAATAAAACCCCCCAAAGGCATCTCCGCTAAATCTTATAAATATATTTCTTCCCGGGGTGCTAGGGGACATCCAAGACAATACCTTGTTGTATACCGAAGTGTGTTCAAGTGTAAAATAATTATAACTATCTAACCCGGTTAGGTTTACCGCATTTAATCCAAGTGCAGGGGTTATTATAGGAACAGTCGATGTGTATTTTGCATTTCCACCATAACCACTAAGGATAATATGGCTACTGCTGTCTGTTGTTAAAAATCGATTAGTCGCTGATGCGTTACCAAGTCCGGCTGGAACGGTTATATCTCCAGCAGAGACAACTAAACCACCTTGAGCTGTGATTATTCCTTTTGAGCTAATGGTTCCGTTAGTATCAATATTTCCATTTTGACTTATGGCTAAGTTTCTCACGTTTGAATTATCAGTAATTTTAATACCTATACCAACTCCAGACCCACTATTTATATCAGTTACATTTGACGGATTGACCGTGGCAACTGGTCCAGACCTTAAATATCCGACGGTAGAATAAATATTGCCGGCGCTTGAAGATATATCGCTTACAGCGGTCAGTGTTGTAGACGAATTCAATCCAGATATAGCTGTTATGGTTCCATCTGCAGTTAATGATTGTACTGTAGACGCTCCAGCGGTTATGGACATTCCAGAGTGTCCAATTATTATTCCTGTTGATATTAAAGCGCCAACAGTGGCTAATCCGGTTGAGTTTACTATATTACCGAGAATAGTTCCGCTTGCAGTAACATTTACACATGACAAGTTTCCGGCAGTATTAATATTTCCACTTGAATCAACAGTCAGTTTTCTGACAAAAGCGCTATTAACAACTTTTATCCCTATCCCAGAGATATCTGGAATACCACTGGTAGCTATCGGGCCAGTTCTAAGATACCCAGAAGTAGAGTATACGTTGCCGAGTTCAGAATATATGTCCCCAGTAATCGCGTATACATCATGTTCTGCATAAATGCTACCTATAGCAGACATGTCCATTCCAGAAGAAACCCCGTTAGACCCGGCAACAAAAACTCCGGTGATAGATCCTGCGCAATTTATAACACCAGCTTGAACAGAGTACCCTATAACTGTTGATGCGTTGACTACGCCAATTGGTTGACGTACACCTATATTGACCTTTGCGCCATCAATGCTACTAGAAAAAGAATAATCTGTGGTGCCTCCAAAATTAGGAACATTAATAGATTTTGTCTCAAGAAGATCAAACTGGTATGGATAAGGAATGTTTCCATTACCGCCTCTGAAGTCGGCCGTACCATCGATCTTTACGGCCTTTATCGATCTGTCGAGTATTGTTTTATATACCGATGTCAACATGTTTACGCTCCGTTTGGAATTTCTATAATAAGTGAATCGATAGTCACTGTGGTTTGATTGTCCCACAGAAGTCGATTAAATGTGATGTCTGCGGTTAAAGAACCCATCTGACCAACAGTGCCTTGAAACATATTATTAATAATTGGTGATACCCCTATCTTGCCGGCTATGGTAAAGTATGATACGTTGTCGGCCGTAGAAGCGCTAACCGGGTTCTGCAAAACCATGCCATCGTTATTGGTGTTGACAAATTGCCAGGCAGCTATGTCGCTGCTTATATCGGTAGGCGTGATCAGGTCATTAAATTCAACTGCACACAGCAGAGTATTAGTTGCAGAATAAAAATTGATTACCCAGTTTCCATTAACATTGGCTGGCACATTTCTGATGAAAGTCCGTATATCGTTCATTAATGCATTTCTTGCCGTAATATCGACCTTCATCATCTGCTCCTGTTAAAACAAATTATACATTAAATATAATTGTTTGTCTGCCATACTGTTGAAAAACTATCGATTTATGATGGCACCGCGGAAACACCACACAAATCCAACTTGGCCTGACGTGTGATTTTGCACGACCAACTCTGGTTTTCCATTCTCATCTCTGAACATAGTAACAGCAACCTCTCCGCTATCCGCACCAACCCATTTTTCAGGCTCATCTTGGTAATAAGGGAGAAATAAAATACCACCCATATTTGAAGATGACAGCTCCATACCGCTCTGAAACTCATCGCTGACAGGAGATTCGAATGGTGCATCATAATCTATTCCGAACATGAATACTCCACCGTTTCCAGCAAGGACGTTTTGTCCATCAGGAAAAGAATCACCAGAGGTATTAACAGCAGGGGTGATTTCGAGGACACCAACAAAACACGCTCCAGAAGCATACCCGCTAGTATCATTGGATCCAATCAAGGTATATGTCGTGACGCCATCTCCAAGTGGGGTTCCCGGGAGATTGACTACACCACCATAAATCCTCATTTTATCAACACTGGTACCGTCTTCGCCAACGGATTGTGTTGTCGTTCTGATGTTTATATGCCCAGAATAAACATAAGCCTCACTGAAAGATCCACCTGTATTTAAGCCAGAGAACCCACTATACCCAGAAAATCCACTATACCCAGAATATCCGCTTTCCCCGTGTTGGGTAGGGTCAAGGGTAAAATAATTACCGGCTCCATCTTTATATCCAAGCCGGCCAGTATCGTTCTCGATCCCTATCTGGGCTGGATTAAGCTCTCCGCTCAACGAAGATGAGTCGTCGTTTATCTCTGTGATATGAACCGGCTGACCATTAGGATCGATATACTGCGCCATGATATTCTCCGATGTTGATTATCTGTTAACGATTGCACCCCT